>Ga0065704_10000243_pt1 | contig 54713 bp, 43 predicted proteins | sample SwiRhicommuniRL2_FD_59091 | JGI IMG/M metagenome (GOLD analysis project Ga0065704, IMG submission 59091) | Switchgrass rhizosphere bacterial communities from Rose Lake, Michigan, USA - RL2 v2 (version 2) | ecosystem: Host-associated > Plants > Roots > Rhizosphere > Soil | place: East Lansing, MI | reverse complement strand
GAGCTGAAAGCGTGCCGACAGCACCCTGTGCGCCGGCTCGTCGTCCAGGCTCGGCGCGGCTGGCTGTGACGCCGCTCGGGCCGACAGCAGGATGCGCGAGGTGCGCAGGTGCGCGGCGACCCTGGCCAGCACTTCGTCGGTCTGGATCGGCTTGGTCACGTAGTCGCTGCCACCCACTTCAAAGCCCTGGACCACATGCCTGCTTTCCGTCAGCGCGGTCATGAACAGCACCGGAATATCGGCGTTGACCGGGTGCTCCTTGATCCGCCGGCAGGTCTCGAAGCCGTCCAGGCCCGGCATCATCGCATCCAGCAGGATCAGGTCCGGACGCCGACGTTCGATGCGGTTCAGGGCGCTGAGCCCGTCGAGGGCCACCAGCACCATGTAGCCGGCATCGTTGAGGGCGTCGGAGAGCATGGCGAGGTTGTCCGGGGTGTCGTCCACAATCAGCACGACACCGGGTTCAGCGACTGTGGTCAGTGCATTCATCTTCTGCCTCCTTGAGGGCGCGGTTGATTTCGTCCAGGCGAAAGTTTTTCAGCAGCTTGCGTAGCGAACTGATGAAAGGGGCGGTGGCTGGCGTCTCGGCCTGGATGGCGTCGAGTTTTTCGTGCAGACCGCGTACGTAGCCGATGGCGCTGAGTTCGCCGAGGGCGATGAGGTCAGGCTGTGAGGGCAATATCCCCGGTTCGGGGAATGTCGCAGGGGCTGGTTTTTCGCGGCGCAGCCAGTGCAGGTCGAGCTGCTTCTGGATCCGTTCGAGCAGCTCCGGGGTGTGTACCGGCTTGGCAAGGTAGTCGTTGCAGGCACTGGCCAGGCTGCGCTCGCGCTCGTCGTTAAAGGCATTGGCCGATATCACGATGATCGGTGCCGTGGACAACGCATTGCGGCGGATCAGCCGGCTGGTTTCCCAACCATCCATCGTCGGCATAGACAGGTCCATGAGGATCAGGTCCGGCCCCAGCAGGGCGACCTGGCGAATCGCTTCCTGGCCGTTGCTGGCCTGGACCACTTCAAAGCCCAGGGGCGTGAGCATGCCGCTGAGGACCTTGCGATGGTCCACATGGTCGTCCACTACCAGCACCAGACGCCGCGGCCCCTGGTAGCCGATGATGTCGTGTTCGACATGGATCACCGCCTGCGGCACCCGTACTTGCGAGAGAAACAGGCGCACCTGGAAACAGGTGCCCTTGTCCTGCTGACTCTTGACCTGCAACTCGCCGCCCATCAACGAGGTGAGCATGCGAGTAATGGTCAGGCCCAGGCCAACGCCCTTGTCCTGGCGCATCAGATCACCGCGTTCGAAAGGCTGGAAGATTCGCTCGATGTGCTCGGGGTCGATGCCGATACCCGTGTCGATGATGTCGAAGGTTGCCGTCTCGCGCATGTAACTGACCCGCAGGCAGACCTCGCCGCTGTCGGTGAAGTTGACCGCATTGCCCAACAGATTGATGAGGATCTGCCGGACGCGCTTTTCGTCGCCTCGCACCACCGCCGGCATCTTGCCGATCAGCTCCAGGCGAAAGCGCAACCCTTTGTCCCGGGCTTGTGGGGTAAACATCAGCTCCAGATCGTGGATCAGTTCCGGGAAGGGGATTTCCGTCGCTTCCAGGCGCAGTTTGCCGGCCTCGATCTTGGCCACATCGAGCAGGCCGTCGATCAGCGACAGCAGGTGCGAGCCGCTGCGCAGGATGGTCGCCAGGGCATCCTGATGCTGCTCCGGCATGGCCGCGTCGCGCTGCAGGATCTGGGTAAAACCGAGGATGCTGTTCAACGGCGTACGCAGTTCGTGGGACAGTCCGGTGACGTAGCGACTCTTGGCCGCGTTGGCCGCCTCGGAAGCCTCCTTGGCATCTTGCAGGGCCTGGTCGGTCAAGCGGTGGGCTTCGATTTCCTGCATCAGCAGTTGGGTCTGGCGGTCCGACTCTTCCTGGGCCACGTGGCGGCTTTCCCGCGTCAGAACCACCCACCAGGCGAGAATGGCCGCCAGTACCGAGAGCGTCAGGAAGGCCTTGAAAAATGCCTGGTACAGCGTCGCCTGGGCTTGCGGCGAGTGGGGCAGCCCCTGGGAGGCCTGGCCATAGATCAGCGCCAGAGCGCCGCTGAGCATCAGGATCAGTGCGAGCAGCAGGCCCAAGTAATGCACTAGCCGGGTGTGCAGGCGTGGCACCGTTGCATTGGGCAGCAACCAATGCAACAGCGCTTCGAACTGCGCCGACAGACGCCCGTGGGGTTTGCAGCGATCGCCGCAACGCGCGTCCAGCGAACAGCAAAGTGAGCAGATGGGCGTGCTGTAGGCCGGACAGAAAGCCATGTCGGCGGTTTCGAACGGGTTGCTGCACAGGCCGCAGGTGATCTGCGTGCTCGGTGCCACCGGTTGCAGCAGTAGCGGATCGCTGGTGCGGGCGATGTAATAGCGGCTGCGGGTGGCCCAGGCCAGCAGCGGGGTCATGACCAGCGAGGTGCCGAGGGCGACGAAGGGCGGGGCGGCCTGGGCCAGCGCACCAAATAGACCGAAGTGGGCGAGGACCGACAGCAGCGAGGCAATCAGCATAGAGCCGACGCCCACCGGGTTGATGTCGTAGAGGTGAGCGCGCTTGAACTCGATGTGTTTCGGTGACAACCCCAAGGGTTTGTTGATCACCAGGTCGGCGACCACCGAGCCGATCCAGGCGATGGCGATGTTGGCGTAGAGACCGAGCACCTGGTCGATGACGTCGAATACCCCCAGTTCCATCAGCATCAGGGCAATCGCCACATTGAACACCAGCCAAACTACGCGGCCGGGGTGACTGTGGGTGACCCGGGCGAAAAAGTTCGACCAGGCCAGGGAGCCGGCGTAGGCGTTGGTCAGGTTGATCTTCATCTGCGAGACGAAGACGAACAGCACCATGGCCGCCAGGGCCCATTCCGGCGAGGCGAACACATAACCGAAGGCCACCAGGTACATCTGGGTCGGTTCCGTAGCGCGCTCGATGGGGATCTCGTGTTGCAGGGCGAGAAACGCCAGGAAGGCGCCAGCGAACATTTTCAGGGCGCCGGGCAGGATCCAGCCGGGGCCGGCGCAGAGTAGGGCGGCCCACCAGCGCTTGCGGTTGGCCGCGGTTTTTTCCGGCAGGAAGCGCAGGTAGTCGACCTGTTCGCCGATCTGCGTCACCAGGGACAGGGCCACGGTACAGGCCGCGCAAAACGCCAGCAGATTGAAATCGCCGCCGCCGGTATCACGGCCCTGAAAACTGGTCCAGTCGCTGAAGGCCTCGGGGTTTTTCAGCAGTACAAACAGGTAGGGCAGCACCAGCAGCGCCAGCCACAACGGTTGGGTCCAGAGTTGCAGGCGGCTGATCAGGGTCACCCCATAGGCCACCAGGGGGATCACCAGCACAGAGCAGATCACATAGGCAAAGGCCAATGGGATATGGAAGTACAGCTCCAAGGCCAGGGCCATGATCGCTGCTTCCAGGGCGAAGAACAGAAAGGTGAAGCTGGCGTAGATCAGCGAGGTGATGGTCGAGCCGATGTAGCCGAAGCCGGCACCGCGGGTCAACAGATCCATATCGACGCCGTAGCGGGCTGCGTAGTAGCTGACGGGCAGGCCGGTGAGGAAGATGATCAGGCTCACGGCGAGGATCGCCCAGAAGGTGTTGGTGAAGCCGTAGCTCAGGGCCAGCACCCCGCCAATCGCCTCCAGGGCCAGGAACGACACCGCACCCAGGGCGGTGTTGGCGATGCGCAGTTCCGACCACTTGCGAAAGGACTTTGGTGTGTAACGCAGGGCGTAGTCTTCCATGGTTTCGTCGGCGACCCAGCTGTTGTAGTCGCGACGGATCTTGGCGATGCGCTGGGTGCCAGGTGGAAGCACGGTGAAAGACTCCTGGGGTCAAGGCGCTCCGTGCCTGGCGGGTGTGCCCGTGGCGGATAGCCGAGCAATTTTCATGCCCTGCACCACGGCGTCTTGCCGCGCCAGCTGGTGCCTGCGCGCGCGTCCGCGCAGTGCCGGTCGGTCGGGACCTGGAGCAATAGCCTGCGCCGCCTTGGTGCATTTTTCCCTACGTCAAATGACGTATGCGCTTACGTCAGGCTGCGTATACCCGTCGTCGAGACGCCCCTCCATGCTGATACCACCACCGTTGCTGGCCGCCATAGGGCGTACCACCAGCGTCACCGCAGAGGAGTAGCAGCATGCAACCACCATTGATCCGGACTAAAGGCCTGTTGCCGCGCCGCTTGGCGCTAGGGGCGGCGGCCCTGTCGTTACTGGCTGCCAGTGTGTTCAGCCAGGGTGTATGGGCGGACGAGGCCAACAGCACCGGCCTGGCGGTGACCGCCACTGAAGTCACGGTCGGCCAGTTGCACTCGGCCACCGGCACCATGGCGATTTCCGAGACCGGTTCGATCCAGGCCGAACGCTTGGCCATCGAGCAGATCAACGCTTCAGGCGGCATCCTCGGTCGGCAGATCAAGGTGATCCAGGAAGACGGCGCCTCCGACTGGCCGACCTTCGCCGAGAAGGCCAAGAAGCTCCTGGTCAACGACAAGGTGGCCACGGTGTTCGGCTGCTGGACCTCGGCCTCGCGCAAGGCTGTGCTGCCGATCTTCGAGAAGGAAAACGGTCTGCTGTACTACCCGACTTTCTACGAGGGGCTGGAGCAGTCGAAGAACGTGATCTACACGGGCCAGGAAGCCACCCAGCAGATCCTCGCCAGCCTCGACTGGATCGCCAAGACCAAGGGCGCCAAGACCTTCTACCTGGTGGGTTCGGATTACATCTGGCCACGCACCTCGATGAAGATCGCCCGCAAGCACATTGAGAACGTGCTGCACGGTACCGTGGTCGGCGAAGACTACTACCCCTTGGGCAACACCCAGTTCGGTTCGCTGATCAACAAGGTCAAGCTGAAGAAACCCGACGTGGTGTTCGCCGCAGTGGTGGGTGGCTCCAACGTGGCTTTCTACAAACAACTCAATGCGGCGGGCGTCAATTCGGCCAAGCAGACCTTGCTCACGCTCTCGGTCACCGAAGATGAATTGCTGGGCATCGGCGGCGAGAACATGGCCGGTTTTTATGCCTCGATGAAGTACTTCCAGAGCCTGGACAACCCCAACAACAAGGCCTTCGTCGACGCCTTCAAGGCCAAGTATGGCAAGGATTCGGTGATCGGCGACGTGACCCAGGCCGCGTATCTGGGCCCATGGTTGTGGAAGGCTGCGGTGGAAAAAGCCGGCAGTTTCGATGTCGACAAAGTGGTTGCAGCCTCGCCGGGCATCGAGCTGAAAACCGCGCCTGAAGGCTACGTCAAAGTGCATGAAAACCATCACCTGTGGAGCAAGACCCGCATCGGTGAAGTACAGCCCGATGGTCAGTTCAAGGTGGTTTACGAGTCTGATCTGATCGAACCGAATCCTTTCCCTAAAGGCTACCAGTAAGGGCTGGCGTCATCCCTGGCAAACCAGCTCCTACGGGCGTTGTGTAGGAGATGGCTGGCTGGTGATGGGGCCCCAACGGTTTCCACATCCTCCCTCCAAGCAGGAGTCCATCATCATGGAATGGCTATCGGAATTTGGTGCCATCGCGGCGATGCAGGGGTTCAACGGCTTGTCCGTGTTCTGCGTGCTGCTGTTGATGGCATTGGGGCTGGCGATCATTTTCGGCCAGATGGGGGTCATCAACATGGCCCACGGCGAGTTCCTCACGATCGGCGCCTACACCACCTATGTCTGTTCGAGCCTGACCAGCCATTTCACCCCGTGGTTTCAACCCTATTACTTTTTCATCGCCATCGCCCTGTCGTTTCTGGTGGCCGGGGCCATTGGCTGGCTGGTGGAGTGGGCGATGATCAGTCGGCTCTACAAACGTCCGCTGGACACGCTGCTGGCGACGTGGGGGCTGTCCCTGGTGATGCAACAGACCTTCCGTTCGGTGTTCGGCGCCCGTGAAGTCAGCGCCACGCCGCCGGAGTGGCTGATGGGCTCGTTCAACTTCACCGAGTCCATCGAGATTCCGCGCAACGGTCTGTTCATGATGGCCCTGACCCTGCTGCTCACCGGGGCCATTTTTCTCTTGCTCTACCGCTCGCGCTGGGGTCTGCAAGTACGGGCTACGGTACAGAACCGGTTGATGAGCCGTGCCGTGGGCATCAATACGCGCAAGGTCGATCGCATGACCTTTGCCCTCGGTTGCGGTGTCGCGGGGGTGGCCGGCGCGGCCTTTACCACCATTGGCTCAACCGGGCCCACCGCGGGCTCGCAGTACATAGTCGACACCTTCCTGGTGGTGGTCTTCGGCGGCGCACAAAGCCTGTTCGGCACTATTGCGTCGGCGTTCGTCATTGCCCAGACCCAATCGATCTCGGAGTTTTTCCTCAGTGGTTCGATGGCCAAGGTACTGACCCTGTCCGGGGTCATCCTGATCCTGATGTTGCGCCCTCAAGGGTTGTTCTCCATCAAAGTGCGCAAGTAGAGGCGAGCCAATGAAGCTTTTAGACAAGATGCTGGCGGGCAAGCAGAACCTGTTGGGCGTGGGCCTGTTGGCGCTGCTGATTTTCGTGGTCTTCCCGCTGACCCTGGATGCCTTTCGCCTGAACATGGTGGGCAAGTACCTGACCTATGCCTTCGTCGCTGTCGGCCTGGTGTTGTGTTGGGGCTATGGCGGCATTCTCAGCCTCGGGCAGGGGGTGTTCTTCGGCGTCGGCGGCTACTGCATGGCGATGTTNCTCAAGCTCGAAGCCTCCGACCCGCAGAGCACCAAAATCCAGTCGACGCCGGGCATTCCGGATTTCATGGATTGGAACCAGATCACCGAACTGCCGTGGCTCTGGGTGCCGTTCCACAGTTTCAGCTTCACCCTGTTGGCGGTGATCCTGGTGCCGGTAGTGCTGGCCTTCATCATTGGCATGGCGCTGTTCAAGCGGCGGGTGGGGGATGTTTATTTCTCCATCGTCAGCCANGCCATCGCGCTGATTCTCACGGTGCTGATCGTCGGCCAGCAGGGCCTGACCGGCGGGGTCAACGGCATCACCGATCTCAAGACGCTGCTCGGCTGGGACCTGCGCAGCGACAGCGCCAAGTTGCTTTTGTACTTCATTAACGCGGCTTTGCTGTTCGGCTGCATTTTCATCGGCCGTTTCGTCCTCGCGTCGAAGCTCGGGCGGCTGCTGATGGCGATGCGCGACAAAGAGGAGCGGGTGCGCTTCTCCGGTTATGACGTGGCCAGTTTCAAGATTTTCGTGTTCTGCATCGCCGCTGCCTTCTCGGCCATTGGCGGCGCCATGTTCGCCTTGCAGGTGGGCTTCATGTCGCCTTCGTTCGTCGGCATCGTGCCGTCCATCGAGATGGTGATCTTTGCCGCCGTCGGCGGGCGCATGTCGCTGCTCGGCGCGGTGTATGGGGCCTTGCTGGTGAACTACGGCAAGACCTATTTCTCCGAGTCCTTCCCCGAGCTATGGCTGTACCTGATGGGCGGGCTGTTCATTGCCGTGGTCATGTACTTTCCCAATGGCTTGGCCGGACTCTGGGACAGCCATGGCCGCCAGACCCTTGGCCGTTTATTACGGCGTACCCCGCAGCAAGCCGCCGTTGCCGCGCCCCTGCCGGAGACGTCGCGCACTGCGCCGCCGACCCCGGCTCCTGAACGTCCTTCGCTGGAGACGCAGCCATGACCGCCGTGGGTTTTCAAATGAACAAGCCGGTGCTGGTTATCGAGGGGCTGACGGTGTCCTTCGACGGTTTCAAGGCCGTGGACAACCTCAACCTGTACATCGACCGCAATGAAGTGCGGGTGGTGATCGGGCCCAACGGCGCAGGCAAGACCACGGTACTCGACCTGATCTGTGGCAAGACCCGCGCCACCAGCGGCAGCATCCAGTTCGATGGAAAGGAACTGACCAAGATGCGCGAGTACAACATCGTCCGTGCCGGCGTCGGGCGCAAATTCCAGAACCCGTCGATCTACGAAAACCTCACGGTGTTCGAGAACCTGGAGATGTCCTACCCGGCGGGGCGCAAGGTGTTTGGCGCGTTGTTTTTCAAACGCAGTGCCGCAGTGATTGCCCGGGTTGAAGAGGTGGCGCGGGAGATCTTTCTCGGCGAGCTGTTGCAGCAACAGGCCGACCTGCTGTCCCACGGCCAGAAGCAGTGGCTGGAGATCGGCATGCTGCTGATGCAGAACCCTGACCTGTTGATGCTCGATGAACCGGTCGCAGGGATGAGCGTCAACGAGCGCGTACAGACTGCGGAACTGCTCAAGCGCATCAGCCAGGGACGCTCGGTGCTGGTGATCGAACACGACATGGAATTCGTCAAGAGCATCGCCCATAAGGTCACGGTGCTGCATCAGGGCAAGGTCCTGGCCGAGGGCAGCATGGAGTCGGTGCAGAACAACCCGAAAGTCATCGAAGTCTATTTAGGCCATTGAGGAAGCAGGCATGTTCAACGTAGACAAGCTGTCCTGTGGTTACGGCCAGAGCCAGATCCTCCACGACCTCGACCTGGCCGTGGCCAAACGCGAAATCGTCGCCGTGATGGGACGCAACGGTATGGGCAAGACCACGCTGTTCAAGAGCTTGATGGGCATCCTTCCGCAGTGGCGGGGGCAGGTCTGCGTCGATGGTCAGGAAGTCTCGAACCTGGAAACCCACGAGCGGGTGGAGCACGGCATCGCCTATGTACCTCAGGGACGGATGATTTTCCCCAGCATGACGGTGTTGGAAAACATTCAGACCGGCCTGCCGGCATCGGCCCGGGGCCAGGTGCCCGAAGACCTTTATGCGTTGTTTCCGGTACTCCACGACATGCGCTCGCGCAAGGGTGGCAACCTTTCAGGCGGGCAACAGCAGCAACTGGCCATTGCCCGGGCGCTGGCGACCAATCCCAAGGTGTTGTTGCTCGATGAACCCACTGAGGGCATCCAGCCGTCGATCATCAAGGACATCGCCCGCACTTTGAAAGAGATCCGCCACCTGCGCGACCTGACCATTGTGGTCTCCGAGCAGGTGCTGTCATTCACCCTGGAAATCGCCGACCGCTTCCTGGTGATCGAGAAGGGTCGCTTCGTGATTGAGGAGACCCGCGACAAGGTCGACGAAGCCACCATCAGTCGCTACCTCTCCGTGTAGGCGCGATCGGGCGGCGCGATGGTTTATAGGCCCCTTTTGTAGCAGCTGGAAAGCCAGCTCAAAGGGGTACGTCATCCAACGTATTGGCCGATTCGTGCCGCCATTCGAGACTGGTTCCAACGCGGTACATCCCTAATGTTCAGGAGCTTCGCCATGACCGATACCTTGATCAAAGTCGACCTCAACCAGCCCGCCACCGAGAACGAACAGATCCACAACCGCTGGCATCCGGACATTCCCATGGCCTGCTGGGTCAAGCCGGGGGATGATTTTATTCTCGAGACCTATGACTGGACCGCCGGCGCGATCAAGAACAACGACGACGCCTCGGATGTGCGTGACGTCGACCTGTCCACCGTGCACTACCTGTCCGGTCCGGTGGGCGTGCATGGCGCCGAGCCGGGGGATCTGCTGGTGGTCGACCTGCTGGACATCGGCGCCAAGGCCGAATCGATGTGGGGTTTCAACGGTTTCTTCTCGCGGCAGAACGGTGGCGGATTCCTCACGGATCACTTTCCCAGCGCACAGAAAGCCATCTGGGATTTCAAAGGCATGTTCACCAGCTCGCGGCACATTCCCGGGGTCAACTTTGCCGGCCTGATCCACCCCGGATTGATCGGTTGCCTGCCCGACCCGGTAATGCTCGGCGACTGGAACCGCCGCGAGCAGGAGCTGATCGACACCCACCCGACCCGCGTGCCGCCCTTGGCCAACGCGCCGCTGGCCGCCACCGCGCACATGGGCAAGCTCAAGGGCCAGGCCCGGGATGATGCTGCGGCCACCGGCGCACGCACCGTGCCACCGCGCGAACATGGCGGTAACTGCGATATCAAGGACCTGTCCCGGGGCTCGAAGATTTTCTTCCCGGTGTACGTCAAAGGCGCCGGGTTGTCGGTGGGGGATCTGCACTTCAGTCAGGGCGACGGCGAGATCACCTTTTGCGGTGCTATCGAGATGGCCGGCTGGGTGCATATGAAAGTCGAGCTGATCAAGGGCGGCATGGCCAAGTACGGGATCAAGAACCCGGTGTTCAAACCCAGCCCGATTATCCCGACCTACCAGAACTACCTGATCTTTGAAGGTATCTCGGTGGATGAAGCCGGAAAACAGCACTACCTGGACGTCAATATCGCGTATCGCCAGGCCTGTCTGAATGCGATCAACTACTTGACCAAGTTTGGTTATTCGCCCGCCCAAGGCTATGCACTGTTGGGCTCTGCGCCGGTGCAAGGGCATATCAGCGGCGTGGTCGACATCCCCAACGCCTGCGCGACCCTCTGGTTACCCACCGAAATCTTCGAGTTCGACATCAACCCCAACGCCAACGGCCCCATCAAACACCTCGACGGCAGTATCGATCTGCCGATTGCCCCGGACCTGTGAGACACGCCCGAGCTCGATCAATGTCTGGAGAGTGCCATGCCGACTTATGAGTACGAATGCCAAACCTGTGGCTCTTTCACAATGTTGCGGCCCATGGCCCAACGGCACGAGTCGTGCCAGTGCCCGTCTTGTGCGGGCCCAGGAGGGCGGTTGCTGTTGTCTGCGCCGGCACTGACGACGTTGTCGAGCAGTCAACGCCAGGCCATGGCGACCAACGAGCGAAGTGCCCACGTGCCGCAGACGCTTGGCGAGTACCAGCAGAACCGTCGTCATCCCAGTGGGTGCAGTTGTTGCGCACCGAGCAAACCGCTGGCCCCGACCAAAGAGAATCCACAGGGGCTCAAGAGTAAAACCGGCTCCAGACCTTGGATGATCAGCCATTAACAGAGGTAAATTTCATGCGTCATGGTGATATTTCCAGCAGCCCGGACACCGTGGGTGTCGCGGTCGTCAATTACAAAATGCCGCGGCTGCATACAAAAGCCGAGGTCATTGAAAACGCCCGCAAGATTGCCGACATCATCACCGGTATGAAAAGCGGTCTCCCCGGCATGGACCTGGTGGTGTTTCCTGAATACAGCACCATGGGCATCATGTACGACCACGATGAGATGATGGCGACTGCCGCCAGCATTCCAGGCGAAGAGACGGCGATCTTTTCCGCCGCGTGCCGTGCGGCTGACACGTGGGGGGTGTTTTCACTGACCGGTGAGCGGCATGAGGAACATCCCCACAAAGCCCCGTACAACACGTTGGTGTTGATCAATAACCAGGGCGAAATCGTCCAGAAGTACCGCAAGTGCATTCCCTGGTGCCCCATTGAAGGCTGGTATCCGGGTGACCGGACCTATGTCTGCGAGGGTCCCAAGGGCCTGCAAATCAGCTTGATCATTTGTGATGACGGCAACTACCCGGAGATCTGGCGCGACTGTGCAATGAAAGGAGCGGAGTTGATCGTCCGTTGCCAGGGCTATATGTACCCGGCCAAAGAGCAGCAGGTGATGATGTCCAAAAGCATGGCCTGGGCCAATAATTGCTATGTGGCAGTGGCCAATGCGGCCGGCTTCGATGGGGTTTATTCCTACTTTGGTCACTCGGCGATCATTGGCTTCGACGGTCGCACCCTGGGCGAATGCGGTGAAGAGGAAATGGGCATTCAGTACGCACAATTATCCGTTTCGCAAATCCGCGATGCGCGAGCGAACGACCAATCACAGAATCATTTGTTCAAGCTGCTGCATCGCGGTTACACCGGGGTCTACAACTCCGGGGATGGCGACAAGGGAGTGGCTGACTGCCCGTTCGACTTTTACCGCACCTGGGTACTGGACGCGCAGAAAGCCCGGGAAAACGTCGAAAAACTGACCCGTAGCACCGTCGGCGTGGCTCATTGCCCGGTGGGAGAGATTCCCCACGACGGTAAAGAAAAACACGCAGGCTAAACCATGCCTTTCGTGAACGATCGCATCGACCCAAACCACCCACAGCCGAGCCTGACCAGCGCATCACCGGCAGCAGATTTGTTGACCTCACGCTTCGCCTTCAATCCCGCCCAAGTCATGGCGTTGTTGCGCAGTCGAATTGTCGGCCAAGAACAAGCCATGAGCGCGGTCGAGGCGTTGCTGAACGTGGTTAAGGTCGATATTGGTGAACGTGAGAGGCCGTTGACGGTGAGCCTGTTCATGGGGCCGACCGGTGTCGGCAAGACCGAAATCGTCCGTCTGCTGGCACTGGCCATACACGGTCGCGCCGATGCTTTTTGTCGCATCGACATGCACACCTTGGCCCAGGAGCATTACTCGGCGGCGCTCACCGGAGCGCCACCTGGTTATGTGGGGAGTAAAGAGGGCGTCAGTCTGTTCAATAGCGAATTGATTCAAGGTACCTACAGTCGCCCAGGCATCGTGCTGTTCGATGAACTGGAAAAGGCCAGCAAGGAAGTGGTGCGCAGCTTGTTGGGCATTCTTGAGAACGGCCAGCTGACCTTGGCGGGCGGTAGCCGAACGCTGGATTTTCGCAATAGCCTGATCTTCATGACCAGCAACATTGGAGCCCGGCAAGCGACCACCTACAGGGAACGTTTTTCACGCGGTTGGCGGCGCTGGCTCGGCATCGCCCCACAAGGTGAGCAGGCTATGTTGGAGCTAGCGTTGCACGCCTGGTTCGAACCGGAATTTCTAAACCGTATTGATCGCATCCTGGTTTTCCAACGCATCGAAAGCCAATGGCTGGAAGCGTTGTTGCAGATCGAACTGAACAAACTCAACCAACGGCTCGGTCAGCATCGACGTACGCTGGTCCTGGACGTTGCGGCAAGCGACTGGCTATGCCGAAAGCATGACCCACGCTTTGGTGCTCGGGCCCTGACAAGGCGAGTGCGGGTCGAGCTGGAGCCTGCCATCGCTGAGTGTCTGCTGGCTTATCCGCAGGCAATGCAGATGACTGCGACGGTCGAATCAAACAGGCTCACGGTTGTTCCATTGTCGTAAGAGACGGCACCGGATTGCGGTCTGATGCTATAGCCTCGGGAATCGCTGTCGCACTACGCTGGGTGACGATGCGCATCACTCAGCGTGTTGGCTTTTACAGCGTCGGGCTTTTTCATGTCTGCGATTTTCGCTTTTGAAAGTTAAAACTGGATCTTACTGGCGCAGTTGTCTTGGGGATGCGTTCAACAGGCGGCGCATAAGTCGCCGCAGGGCCGTGGCATCCTGGTATCCCACCTGCTCGGCGATGGATTCAACGGAGTGTCTGCTGGTTTCCAGTAGCACGCGGGCCCTGTTCAGCTGCACACGCTGGATCAAATATTGGGTTGAAAGGCCGGTTGCTTTTCGAAGGTGCCGGGACAGCGTTCGCTCAGACATGCCCACGTACGCCGCAAGGCTCGGAACGCTAGGAGGATGGGGCAGACAGGCTTCTATATAGGCGGTGAGGTTGGCGACCAGTGTATTACCCCGGGCCATGATCGCTGGGTTGATGAATGGGGATTGCAACTGTCGGCCGTCGAGTAGAAGAGCCTTGCCCACATAGTCGGCGAGCGTCGGGGACAGGCGCCTGCGCAGCAGGTGCAGCATCAGGTCAGTTTGCGCGAAGGCTGCGCCAGCGGTCGTCAAGGGGGGATCGCAAAGCACCATGACGTTGGGGTCGACAATGCAGTCAGGCGCAATGCTCGACAGCCAAGGGGCGAGCCACCAGGAGGTCGTTACCTTTCGACCGTCCAGTAATCCTGCGGCATGCAGGAGAAAGACAGCCGAGCACGAGGCGGCAATCTCCTTGCCTTCATTCACATGTGCCCTCAGCGCTGGCAGTGCCTGAAGTACCCAGTCTTCTTCAAGACGCTGCAGCAGCGCGTCGAAGTCGCTGATGCCAAGGCCCGGAATGACCCAGCAGGAGTTGTCCTCGACGTCTGTCGTCAGTTCGTCGACCAACAGTTGCATGCCTTGCCCTAGCGTAATCAGCCCTGGCTGCGGCCCGCAAACTCGCCAGCGTGGCACGGCGAGGCCTTGGCGCTGCGCAAGTGTCGCGGCGGTGCCGAGGATGTCCAGGGTGGCCGCCACGCTTGAGGCGAACGACTCGGGAAAGACTAGAACAGTGAAATCGTACATTGTCCGATTATGCCCGAAAGAAGGCGAATCGGTCACTTATGGAGTGGAGAGATAACTGGCCCAATGGCGCTTCCAATTAACAGTGAGGTTTTGCCATGCCAAACATCTTGATCAAGGTGCCTACGGGAGCTTTCAATCAGCCACAGCGCCAACAGTTGCTTCGAAGCGTGAGCGACGTGGCAATACTTAATGAACACATGGGCGATACCCCTCAGCAGCGTGCTTTGTGCTGGGTACTCATTGAGGAAATTCAGGCCGATGAATGGCTGTGTGGAGGCGTTGCTCTTCATGTCAGGGCCGTTCCATGCATTGTCATCGTCAAGGTGCCTGCCGGCGTTCTTGATGCACCGATGCGCCAGCGCTACGTACGTGAATTGCATTGCGCAATACAGTCGAGCCTGGCAACGGAGGATCAGCGCCAGTTGCTGACCTCAATACAGATCCAGGAAGTTGTCGATGGCACTTGGGGGGCGAACGGTGATATTTGGCATTTGGCCGACTTCACCCGTGCGGCCGGGTACGGACATCTCACTCCCTAGGCTATAGGCCTTCCAGAAAGTGCAATGCTTGGGGACCGTCTCATTGCAGAGTGTTGACGCGTGCATAAGCATGCACATATAGTCGGTTGCATGACTGATCGAATCCTTCACCGAACCCGCGCAATTGACGCTGCCATCGAGTCTCTCGATGGCGCTTTCTTCAAGGCACTTTGTGAGCCTTCGCGTGTCGCTGTGCTCAAGCGTGTGATGCAACTGGGGCGCGCCGATATCGGCGAGATTGCGCAAGGATTGCCCCAGGAGCGTTCAGTTGTTTCCCGACATCTGCAAATGCTGTTAGAGGCAGGTATTGTCCGCGGCACCAAGGTCAGCAGGCAGATGTTCTACGAGGTGGACGGTCCGGCGGTGGTGGCACGCCTCGAAGCCATTCTTGAGCATATGAAAAGCCTGGCCCCGTTCTGTTGCCCAGGTACGTCCTGATTTTTTTTGTCTTTTAGTGTGCATGAGTGTGCATATATGAATGTAATAAATGAAGTCATGGATGTCATCGTAATTGGCGCTGGCCAGGCAGGATTAGCCTGTGGTTGGTATTTGCAGCAGCACAACCTCAGGTTCCTGATTCTGGATGCCGAGCGATCTGCGGGAGGGAATTGGCGCAATTACTACGACAGCCTGAAGCTTTTTTCTCCAGCGGCTTACTCGTCATTGCCGGGCATGCGCTTCCCGGCGGAACCTGATCATTACCCACTTCGTGATGATGTCGTGCGCTATCTGGAGGACTATGCAAAGGCATTCAACTTGCCAGTTCGTCAGTCCACCCGCGTACAGCATGTACGCAGAGAGCACGGGCTGTTTCGGCTTCAAACGGACGATGGGGAAGATTTTTGTTCCAAGGCGCTGATCGTCTGCACGGGTGGATTCAATCAGCCTTTCATTCCAGATATTCAAGGGCTTCAGGGTTTTCTCGGGCGCAGTTTGCACAGCGCGCAATATCGAAATGCCGATGGCTTTGGTGGGCAGCGAGTGGTTGTGGTCGGTGCTGCAAACTCGGCTGTTCAAATCGCTTATGAACTGGCTCATGTGGGCAAAGTCGTGCTGGCGAGCAGGGAGCCGATTCGGTTTTTTCCGCAGAAGATACTCGGCCTGGATTTTCATGCGTGGCTGAAGTGGTCAGGGTTGGAAAAGACTCGTTGGTTGAGCGATCAAAGTACGCCGGTGCTCGATGACGGGATCTATCGTCGAGCCCTTGAGCAAAAGCTTTTCGAGCGCAAGCCGATGTTCGAGGCGATAACACCAACCGGCGTGATCTGGGCTGATGGGCAGCACACTGAGGTGGATAGTTTGGTGTTTGCTACAGGATTTCGCCCGAACCTGGAGTTTTTGAGCGGGTTGGAATGCGCAGGCAATGAATATTGGGCTCATCGTAACGGGCAGGCGAAGCATCTGCCTGGGCTGTATTTCGTCGGTCTGCCGAAACAACGGAATTTTGCTTCAGCGACACTTAGAGGTGTCGGCCAGGATGCGGCCTACATCATGCCCAGCTTGATGCGATTTGTTCGCGATGTGCCTGTTTAGCGGGCAACTTTCGAGTTTTTCCGAAGGGAGGGGTTTATCTATTATTCGTAAAACCATATATTCGAAAAACCGTATATTAGTCGAGGCTTCACAATGACCAGCAAAGCCCGTGTTCTGTCCGCTGAGAATCGATATGGCTGACCATCTGACACCGACCACTGTTTTCAAATGTCTGGCAGATGACACCCGCGTGCGCACCATGCTGCTCATCACTAGTGAAGGAGAGCTTTGTGTTTGCGAGCTGACCTGCGCGTTGAACGAGAGTCAGCCAAAAATCTCCAGGCACCTGGCGCAGTTGCGCACTTGCGGCCTGCTTTCGGACCGTCGGCAAGGCCAATGGGTGTATTACCGACTGCACCCGAATCTCCCCGATTGGGTTCATCAAGTGCTGACCACTACGCTGGAAAGCAACAAGTTCTGGTTAAGCCCTGATGCCAAACGCCTTGATGAAATGGGTGACCGCCCTGAGCGTGCAGCCGTGTGCTGTGAAAGGCAGACCGCCTCATTACGCTGATTGGCACGCTGTAGCCTCAGGAACAATGATCATGAGTAACAGGAGCCCTCCCTCCTGTATCGGCTAGTTCGACAACCAGTCGAACGCCCACTGACAACAGAGCACAACAACATGACTATCAAAGTTGGCATCAATGGATTTGGTCGTATCGGTCGCCTCGCTCTGCGGGCTGCCTGGAGTTGGCCTGAGTTCGAGTTCGTGCAGATCAACGATCCAGCGGGTGACGCGGCGACTCATGCACACTTGATCAACTTCGATTCGGTGCATGGCCGTTGGAACAACGAAGCCCGCGCCGAAGGCGATAGTGTCGTCATCGACAATAAGCGGATCAAAGTCACGGCCAACAAGGCGATTGCCGACACAGATTGGTCGGGCTGCGATCTGGTGATTGAAGCCAGCGGCAAGATGAAAACCGTCGCGGTGCTGCAGGCTTACCTGGACCAGGGGGTCAAGCGTGTGGTGGTGTGCGCGCCGGTGAAGGAAAAAGGCGCGTTGAACGTCGTCATGGGCGTCAACCAGCACCTGTTCGACCCGGCGCAGCACCGTATCGTCACCGCTGCCTCTTGCACTACTAATTGCCTGGCCCCAGTCGTGAAAGTCATCCACGAAAAGCTGGGTATTCGTCACGGTTCGATCACCACCATTCACGACCTGACCAACACCCAGAGCATTCTCGATCAGCCACACAAGGATCTGCGTCGTGCGCGGGCCTGCGGCATGAGCCTGATTCCAACCAGTACCGGCTCGGCCACCGCCATTGCCGAAATCTTCCCGGAGCTGCGTGGGCGCCTGAATGGTCACGCCGTACGTGTGCCGCTGGCCAATGCGTCGCTGACTGATTGTGTCTTTGAAGTCGAACGGGCCACCACCGTCGAAGAGGTCAATCAGTTGCTCAAGGACGCTGCCGAGAATGAGCTCAAAGACATACTCGGTTTCGAGGAGCGCCCGCTGGTATCCATCGACTACCGTACCGACCCGCGTTCATCGATCATCGATGCGCTGTCGACCATGGTCATCAACGGCACCCAGGTCAAACTTTACGCCTGGTATGACAACGAGTGGGGCTATGCCAATCGCACAGTCGAACTGGCCAAAATGGTCGGTCTGGCAGTCTGAGGAGCGGCTATGAAAGCGTTGTTCGCCCTCGCTCCGCAAGTGCGGCAGTACCTGCTCGTGACGGGCAACTACTGGGCCTTCACCCTCACCGACGGCGCTTTGCGCATGTTGGTGGTGCTGCACTTTCACGCCTTGGGCTACAGCCCGCTGCAAATCGCGGCGTTGTTTCTGTTCTATGAACTCTTTGGTGTGATTACCAACCTGGTGGGTGGTTATCTTGGCGCTCGGCTTGGCCTGAACCGAACCATGAACATCGGGCTGGGGCTCCAGGTCGCGGCGCTGCTAATGCTGACGGTGCCGGTAGCCTGGCTGAGCATCCCATGGGTGATGGCTGCTCAGGCACTTTCGGGAATTGCCAAAGACCTGAACAAGATGAGCGCCAAAAGCTCCATCAAACTTCTGGTTCCCGATGGGCAACAGGGCAAGCTCTACAAGTGGGTGGCGATCCTCACCGGTTCGAAGAACGCACTCAAGGGTGTCGGCTTCTTTCTTGGCGCAGCTTTGCTGGCATGGGTCGGTTTCAAAGGCGCGTTGCTGACCATGGCGGGGGGCCTGGCGTTGATTTGGATCAGTAGCCTGATCCTGTTGAAGAAGGACCTGGGCAAGGCCAAAGCCAAGCCCAAGTTTCGTGACATCCTGTCCAAGAGCCGGGCGATCAACATCCTTTCTGCGGCGCGGATGTTCCTGTTCGGCGCCCGCGATGTCTGGTTCGTGGTGGCCTTGCCGGTGTACCTGAGCAGCGTGTTTGGCTGGGACTTCTGGAAGGTTGGCGGCTTCCTGGCGGCCTGGGTGATTGGCTACGGCATCGTCCAGTCGTTCGCGCCCAACATCACTGGAAAGAAACGAGGTCACGTGCCGGATGGTCGTGCGGCGTTTCTGTGGGCACTTGCACTGGCGGGTCTGCCCGCGGCCATTGCGCTCGGTCTGGACACCGGGCTGTCGCAACAAATGGTGCTGTTGGGTGGACTGATGGTTTTCGGTGCTTTGTTCGCCGTGAATTCGTCGCTGCACAGCTACCTGATCGTGTCCTACGCCAAGGAAGACGGCGTGTCGCTGGATGTGGGGTTTTATTACATGTCGAACGCCATGGGGCGCTTGATCGGCACCGTGCTCTCTGGCTGGATTTACCAGGTGTTTGGATTGGGCGCATGCCTTTGGATATCAAGCGCATTCGTGTTGCTGGCCGCCTTGATTTCCATCGCTTTACCCAGGCATGCCGAGGCGATATGAAGCTGCCAGGCAGGACGGCATGAACCTTATCGGGCTACGTGCATGTGGAGGAATTGGCAGGGCCCGCCGTCGAAATCCAGCCCTGAATATCCGCAACCGTCGGAATTTTCCCGCTGCTGACAACCTTCTCGTTGATCACCAGAGCCGGCGTGGAGAGGATGTCATAAGTCATCATCTTGCCCATGTCAGTGATCTTTTCGAATTCGGCCTGGATATTAAGATTCTGCGCAGCTTGACGGGCTACGGCCTCCAGTTTCTTGCAGTTGGCGCATCCTGAACCGAGGATTTTGATGTTCAGCATTGGAAGCTCCCTGATGTGAATGTCAGCTTGCTGTTTGTTGACGCTGAGAACGGATCAACTGGCAGATTGCAGCGGTTATGGCCAGCGCGACCGCCACCCCTGCAGCAAGGGTGCGCCAGCCGGTGCCATCGACCCAGGCACCGTAGAGCAGGCCTGCCACGATGCTGAACGACGCGACTAACCCAACGTAGGCGGCGGTCTTCTTGCGACCAATCACAGCCACCACCATGAGCATGCTCTGCAAGCTAAGTTCAGGATCTGCCATCAGATAGGCCAGGAGCGGGCCAGGATGCATACCAAGATCGAGGAACATGCGGGCGACGGGCACTTCTACCAAGGTGGGGAAGTACATGAACACGCCGAACCCTACTGCTATGGCATTGGCGAGCACGGAATTGCTGCCTGCAAGACTTTCAATCCACTCGGGTTGAATAACCTGGCGAACCATGCCGACGATGAATACACCCACCACCAGCACAATAAATATCTGCTTGACGAAGCGCCAGGCTTCCCACAGCCAGCCTTGCCAGTCTTCGGCTGGCAGTTTTCGGGCAAAGTACCAAACAGACAATAGGGCCAGTGCGACACCGAATAGTCGACCCGTGAAGATGAAAACCAACATGCCAGGTTCTGGCGTCAGGCGCATCGAGGCGATCAGCAAAGTACTGGCGGTCAGGCCCAGTGCAACCCATGTCCAGCTGTTGGCACCTTCGGTGATGTTATCCAGACCACGCTTGGCCGTGGCGGCAATCATCAGGAGCAGGGCGATGAGTACAGACCCTTGCAAGCTCACGCCTTCTTCTCCTTTGCTGGCGTCATATGGAACCCAGTCAAACAGGGTGTCCTGCCACGCCTGGGCCCAGAAAAGCGGGACTTTGATACTGATCAGGCCTGCGGTCAGGGGCCACAGTCTCAAGGTGCCCGCTATCAGCAGGGCCACCAGAGATAGGAGAATGCCCAGGGCAGGTCCGGAAATGCTGGCCTTCTCTGCGAACAGGGCATCTGCCTGTGCATCGTGGGTCAGGTCGTCTTTCCAGAATAGAGTCGCCATTATCAAGCCAATACCGATGCCGAAGATCAGGCAGAGAATCAAACGGGCAATTGCAAACTCTGCTCCCAGAATGTTGCCGGTATAGGCGAGGGCCATGATATTTCCTGCCGGGGCAAAAAACAGAAAGGTGATCGCCGGGCCGATACCCGCGCCTTTGCGGTAAACGCCCGCGAACAAAGGAACAATGGTGCATGAGCAGACGGCAATCAGTGACCCGGCCAGTGCCGCTGCAGGGTAGGAAACATAGACAGGTGCATGCCGACCCAGCCAGTGAGTGATGCTGGCTTTGGGAATAAGTGCTGCCATGGCCCCGGCAATGAAAAACGCTGGCAACAGACAAAGTAGGACGTGGGCTGCCAAGTAGGAAGCCAGACTGCCAGCTCCACCATTGATTAGCTTAAGCAAAAGGTCCATGGCAAACCCTGGAACATGACCATTAAAAGCCAGGCTCCAAGGTATTTGTTGTGCGCTGAACGGGCTTGACGTAGATCAGTTGCATGCTGAAAAACTTTACGTGATTCGCTAGACCACTGCACGGCGCGGCCCAGCGCAAAGCAAATCATCGCCAGGAAAACCGTCAGTATCCACTTTCATCCTGCAGGCCGAGTCGACTGTCTTTGCTTTCAACGCACCAGTGCCGAAGGGTTTTCCTGCAGCAGCACCGAGTTGTGCAGGGTAGCAAGCGCTTCCTTCAACATGGATTGTTCCTGCGCATCCTGGGACTTCTTGCTTTGCTTGGCGGCGTATTCCAGCAATACCAAGTGACTGCGGCTGGTTGAAGCTTCCTTCGGCACCACTGTCTCTTCAACCATTTTGCCCAGGACGTACTGCTGTGTCCGTGTGCCCTGGCTGGCGTTTTGCGTGACAGAGGCCCTGGTCAGTCGGCCGTCCTTGTAGGCGAGGCTGGCCGAGCTGCTGGCCTTGTCATTCACTTCTACGTAGAGATAGTTCTGCGAGTCGGTAGTTGTGCCTAGCACGGGGGCTTTCCCGCCCTTCAGGCTCTTGTGGTAACTGGCCGCTAGACTCGATTGCTGGACTTGATCGACGCTGCGATTGCTCATTATGGAACCTGCAACGACAGTTTTTTGCGACAGGGTATAAGCAAAGCTATCGACTTCAGACAGGCGCATCGGGTTGGACGCGTTGTTGGTTTGTTTGATGGACGCCTCGAAGTCTGCGAGCCCAGTCAGCAGGCCTTTGTCCGTCGCGTTACGGGTCAGTGGCTGTGACGGGGTAGCGCCCTGTGGATAGTGGCTGTTCATGGCGCTGAAGGCGTCCTTGAACATCTCCATCAGGGCAGCCTTGGCGTTGCCACGCTCCTGTACTCGCTCAAGCTGGGCGAGGTAGCTGTTCAGGGCGTTGGCCTGTTGCTTGGCATCGCCCAGGATTGCGCTGTTCTTCAGATCCACGCTCAGGTTCAATTCGCCATCCGGACCACTCATTTGCGTGGTGCGGCTCTGGCTGTCGGCGCGGTAGGCAAGGATCAGGTCCTCACCGTCCACGCCCTTGAGCTTGGCGTTCAGATCAATGGATGCCAATACGCTGGAGTCGAACTGCGTCAGCTTGCCCAGGTCGAGCTTGGGAGGCACGGCGGTCAACCCGTCGACAGCGGCCTGGAAGGCACTGCCCAGAACGCCAATCGCCTTGAGTTCGTCCTCGCTCAGCGGGCCACCGTCTACCGTGGCTTGAACGCCAAGTCCATCGTCCTGGCTGGTCAGGCTGAAGGTGACCGTCTTGCCGCTGGCGGTCTTGATGCTGAGGCTGATCAGGTTATCGGCTTTATTGTGCAGCAGCGTCTGTTCGGATTTTATCTCGGCGGCGTTGTGAGCCTTGTCCGCGGTGGTATGGAGCACTGACTGGGAAATGCTCGAACCGCTCTTGGCGAACTGCTCTACCAAGGCTGCACCCAGGCCGTGGAAGCGGTTGGCGATCGACAGCGATTTGGGGTTGATTCCCATGACGTTAGTGACAGCGTCCTGACCTGCCTTTTCCCAAACACGAACAGTCTCCTGGCCGGGCAGTTGCCCGAGTCGGGAATAGGTCTGTGATTCGATATCGGCCACGGGGTTGCCCAGGCTGACGATTGCCGCTGGTCGAGCCGGCAAGACATCAGCGCTCTCTATCACTGTTGCAGGCGATGCCGCGACGGCAGAGCGAGTCGGGATCTGGATGGGAATGGCAGGGCTGATCGGGGATAGGGTAGTCATGACAGTCCGTGTCGAAGGAGCAAAGTTACGTTCAATGTAGTGAATACACCGTCCGATTGAAAGCGTGGACGCTGAGATAAGTGGCAGAAAGCCATCCGGCGTGGTTGTTCAGGTCCTTGGCATGGGCGCATGCCGAAGCGACTGGCATGGCTGGAAAGGTCATGATCCTGACATTCAGTTGCCCCATGTGCCCGGTCACGAATTGGCAAGGATAGTGGCGGAGGTGGGGAGGGATGTCACTCGGTGGAAGCTTGGACGTCGACGGCTGACCTCAAAGGATCCTTCTTTGCGCTGGGTTTAAGGCCATCTTGATATGAAGGGTGACTCGCTTTTAGCGAAAGCGTCTATCCAGCTCTTCGCAAAGAAGTAATAAGGACATTACGTGCTACAAAAAGTGATTCTGCTGATTCTGATCGCCAGCTTGAGCGGCTGCATGGCCACCGCGATGCGGATGGATTACGACAAACACCGATGCCCCTATATCGGCCTGCGGTTTGACTGGTGGCTGGTGGGCACGTCCAAGGGGAAGCTGATCCCATTCTTGCTTATCGACGCGCCGTTTTCATTGGTGGTCGATACCGTATTCTTCCCCTTCGAATACCAGTACAGCTGCAACCTCTAAGAGACAGGGATTTTTACGCGTCGGGGATTTGTGGTTACTGTTGGCGTTGGTTCGCGGCCAGGCCCGTCCGCGAACCCGGATTCAGGCATAGCGCTTTTCTAAAGTAGAGGGATCCTCATGAAAGCCGTAGTTTACGAAGCCTTTTCCCAACCCCCGCGTTTGATGACTGTCGAAGACCCGACCGCCGAGCGTCACGGTGTGGTGGTTCAGGTCCTTGGCACGGGCGTCTGTCGAAGCGACTGGCATGGCTGGAAAGGTCATGATCCTGACATCCGGCTGCCCCACGTGCCCGGTCACGAATTGGCAGGGATCGTGGCGGAGGTGGGTCGGGATGTCACTCGGTGGAAGGTGGGCGATCGCGTCACCGTGCCTTTTGTCGGTGGCTGTGGGGCGTGCCCGGAATGCAATAGCGGCAACCAGCAGGTGTGCCACAGCCAGTTTCAGCCGGGCTTCACCCATTGGGGTTCTTTCGCCGAGTACGTGGGGATTCACAAGGCGGATTTGAATCTGGTCGCGCTGCCTGAAAACATGGATTTCGCCACGGCGGCGAGCCTGGGCTGTCGGTTCGTCACCTCGTTCCGCGCGGTTGTCGATCAAGGCAAGGTCTCGGCGGGCCAATGGGTGGCGGTTCATGGCTGTGGCGGTGTGGGGTTGTCCGCGGTAATGATCGCCAACGCTATCGGGGCGAACGTCATCGCCATCGATATCTGCGACGACAAGCTCAAGCTTGCCCAGTCGCTTGGTGCCGTTGCGACGGTCAACGCAAGCCGCGTGGCGGATGTGACCGAGGCGGTACTCGAGATTACGAAGGGCGGCGCTCATGTTTCGCTGGATGCCCTGGGCCATCCAACGACCTGCTTCAACTCCATCAATAATCTGAGACGGCGCGGCAGGCACGTCCAGGTCGGTTTGATGCTGGCGGACCAGAGCACGCCGGCAATCCCCATGAGCAAGGTCATTGCCTACGAGCTGGAGATCTGTGGCAGCCATGGCATGCAGGCTCACCGTTACGGCGCGATGATGGAGATGATCACGTCTGGCAAGCTGGCGCCTGAAAAACTGGTGGGCAAGACCATCAGCCTCGAACAATCCATTGATGCGCTCATGAACATGGATCGGTTTGACACGGCAGGGGTGACGGTCGTGACGGAGTTCTAAGTGGTAACGACGACGTTCTCCACTATCAACTGCGCTCGAGCGCAGGAATGCAGGCAATTCGTTGCCTGCATCTCAGCGGGGGAAGGTAGGGCTCCTAAACTGGACGTTTAAGCTCCAGATGTAAAATATATTCTCATCTGTCATCCGCGCGCCTTTGCAAGCACATCGTATTAGGACGGTGATTGTTCAGGTCGACGAGCGCTCAATACTTACTTATCGAAAACGTCTCGCTGCCAGGGCCTGAGGGCTGAATGGCGGGGGACGATCTATCCCATATATCAAAAATACATATAAACAATAAAAAATTGTCCCAATAGATATAGGACAAGGCGCCGCCAAAATAATATCCTAATTGAAAGAAAATAATTTCGCAATCCGAAAAAATCAAAAAAGAGCGAAAAAAATGATCAAGACTCCAAAGCATTCAGAAGGCAGCTCCGATCCGATCCAGGGTTGGGACGAAAAGAAGGCTCGAAGCACCGTTCAATCCTTGGCCAAGGGGTTTCGCGTACTGGAATCGTTCACTGCCGAAAACGATGAGTTGACCTTGAGTCAGATCGCTGCGACGGCCGATCTTGATCCTGGTACGACCTTCCGCATGCTCAACACGTTGGTAGATTTGGGGTATGTCTCCAGAATTCCGGAAAGCCGTCGTTTTGCGTTGACGCTCAAGGTGCTGGATCTGGGCTTTCATGCTATAGCCCGGACTGATTTGCGCAGCATTGTGCGACCTATCCTCCGAAGCCTGGTCAGTGAAACCAGCGAGGCTGCCAGCTTTGCCGTCCTGCAGGGCGCCGATGTGCTCTACCTGGAGCGGGTGCGGGCGGGCATCACCCGATTGGGCGTGGATATCCGCATCGGCACCACGGTGCCTGCAACCCAGACGGCCATCGGCCAGTCGATCCTTGCCTTCCTGCCGGAGCATCAGGTGCAGAAAGTCCAAGAACTCACCCCCACGACGCCATTCATCATGAAGCCACACGCCCTGGAGCGTCCGCTGTCGGAGTTGCTTGGGCAAATTCGCGACAATGGCTTCGTGTTGACTGAATCCCTGTTCACCGAGGGATTGAGAATTCTCGCGGTCCCCGTGCTGGACATCGACGGATATCCAGTGGGAGCGATCAGCATTGCCGCCCCTTCAGTCCGGTGTACGGCGGACGAGCTTAAAAGCCGCGCACTGAGCTCTACCCTGGAAGCTGCCAAGGATATTGGCAAGGCACTGGAGGCCAATGGAAGTATCGGTTCGAACTTCTAAAAGCTAGTCATGATTACACGGGCTCACGCTAAAGCCCGTTAGTTACTCAATGAACTTCAAGCATTGTGAAATTCACAACGCTCGCACCTGCACGCCCCGACAATATTGAAAATAAGAAGGAAGTGCCATGTTGATGCAAAACTTAGAAACAGAACCTGTGACTGAAGGGCTTAAAAGCCAAGCGAATATCAGTGCGAGACTTGAACGTTTGCCTATTACCCGGCAGGTCTTCTGGGCCAGGAATATTATTGGCGCCGCCACATTCTTTGATGGTTATACAGTCATCGCGATTGCCTATGCGATGCCGGTATTGGCCAAGGAATGGAACCTGACCGCGACCCAGATCGGCATGATTTTATCGTTCGGTTACCTGGGCCAGTTGTTGGGTGCGGTGTTCTTTGGTTGGTTGGCTGAACGTATCGGGCGGATGAAAGTGCTGACGTTCACCATTCTTCTATTCGTTGCCATGGATGTGGCCTGTCTGTTCGCCTGGAGCGCCGGCTCCATGATCCTGTTTCGCTTCTTGCAAGGCATCGGCACGGGAGGCGAGGTGCCGGTCGCCAGCGCTTATGTCAACGAACTGATTGGTTCGAAAAAACGCGGCAAGTTTTTTCTGCTCTATGAAGTCATGTTTCTGCTCGGTCTGGTAGGCGCGGGAATCATTGGTTACCTGCTGGTACCGATCTACGGCTGGAAAGCCATGTTCGCCGTAGGCCTTGTCCCTGCCACGATTTTGATCCCGCTGCGCTTCTTTCTCTTCGAGTCGCCACGCTGGCTGGCCTCTAAAGGTCGATTGCAAGAGGCTGATCGCATTGTGACGCGCCTGGAAAACAGCGTCTTGAAAGCCGGCAAGCAACTTGCGCCCGCCGTGGAAGTGCCTCAGATAGCAAGACCTGGCGCTACTCAAGGTTGGCGTGAGCTGTTCCATGGCATGTATTTCAAACGGTCCATGGTCATCTGGGCAATGTGGTTTGGTGCCTACATGGTTGCCAATGGCTTGATCACCTGGTTACCAACGCTTTATCGCCAACATTTCAATCTGCCCCTGGACACCAGTTTGGCTTACGGCTTTATCACGTCGGGGGCTGGCGTGGTTGCCGCCGTCATCTGCGCCTTGTTGATCGACAGGTTCGGTCGCCGCCGCTGGTATATGGGGGCCCTGTTTCTGGCTGCAATTCCCTTGTCGGTCCTGGCGCTGACCGGTGCGACGTCACCCTTGCAGATCCTGCTCTTGGCCGGCCTCGGGTACGCACTGGTGCAAACCGTTACATTCTCACTTTATCTGTACTCGGCAGAGCTTTATCCCACGCGCCTGCGTGCATTGGGTACCGGACTGGGCAGTGCCTGGTTGCGCTTGGGGTCCGCCACGGGGCCGTTGGTGGTGGGTCTGACAGTAACCAATGTCGGTGCGCATTATGTGTTTGGCATATTCGCAGTGATATTAATCATCACCGGTTGTGTCACTGCATTGTTTGCTGTTGAAACCAAGGGGCGAATACTGGAGGAACTTTCGCCTTGATAAGTGTTACGCCGGATCATTGATTAATTAGCTGCACACGTAATCTCCAATAAACCCCAAGTGATACTTGATTGTATTGCTTGCGTTCCTGCACGCGTCAGTTGCGGACACTTAGTAAACCAGAGGAAATAAAATGAGTACTAAGAACACGATTGATCTCAAAGGCCTGGTACCGGCTCCAGTCACTCCGTTTACCCGCGACGGCAAGGTCGACCATGATGCGATCCAGAAGCTTGGTTCCTGGTTGGGTAGCTTCGATGGCGTCAAGGGCTTGGTGGTGCTGGGGCACGCAGGAGAGGGCACGTTCCTCACCCAAGCCGAGCAGGCCTCGGTGATTCAGAGCTTCAAGGAATCGGTAGGCGGGCGGATCCCGATCATTGCTGGCATTACGGGGGAAGGCACCCAAGTGGCAGCCGAAGAAGCCCAGCGTGCCGTTGACGCAGGCGCCAGCGCGGGCTTGGTTTATCCCTCTCATGGCTGGCTGCGTTTTGGCTACCAGAAGGGGGCCGCACAGGACCGTTATCGGGCGATCTATGAGCACAGCGGTCTGCCACTGATTCTGTTCCAGTACCCGGATGTGACCAAAGCCACCTATGACCTGGAAACTCAGTTGGAAATCGCCAAGCAGCCAGGGGTTTTCGCCATGAAGAACGGCGTACGCAACATGCGCCGTTGGGACACTGAGATCCCGGTGGTACGTCGTGAGGTTCCGGACCTGCAGATCCTCACCTGCCATGACGAATACCTGTTGCACACCATGTTCGATGTGGACGGGGCATTGGTGGGCTACGGCAGCCTGACGCCTGAGCCGTTGATCGAGTTGATCGCCGCCGGCAAGCGCAGGGATTATCCGGCCGCTCGTGCCATCCATGACAAATTGCTGCCAGTCACCCGCAACGTTTACCACCGTGGCTCCCACATGGAAGGCACGGTGGCGCTCAAGCATGGCCTGGTAGCGCGCGGGATTCTGGATCACGCCACGGTGCGTTCGCCGTTGCTGCCACTGGCGGAAGGCGCTGATCGCGAAATCGCCGACGCCTTGCGCTCCGCAGGTCTGATCTGACCCGAGGAGGGGCGCTAACCAGGCGCCCCTCCTGCTGTGCTTGGCCGAACAGGGTTCCGTGATCTCGGGCCCTTTTTGGTCCATTCGCACCTACTGAAATATCCGATCCAACCATCGATCAGCTCCATCCCTCCGGCGATTCGACAAGTCGTTTCCCGAGGGAGAGCAGACCGCGTGTGCCCTTCAATAACAACAACAGGGGAATCATGGTCGTGAAAACAATAACGCTGCGTCTCGCTGGCATTTTACTGTGTGTCGGATTGCTGTCGCCTGGGGTGTTCGCCCAAGGTTTGGTTGAGGACAGCAAGGCAACGCTGACCTTCAGAAACTTCTTCTTCGAACGTCATTTCACTGCGCCTGATGCCGCACAGGGCCAGGCACGGGAATGGACACAGAGCTTTATTCTCGATCTTCGATCCGGCTTTACCTCAGGTACCGTTGGCGTGGGTGCCGATGTATTGGGCAAGTACGCCGTCAAGCTGGACGGTGGGGCGGGACGTTACGGCGCGTTGTTATTGCCCAAGGACGGTGATGGGGACCCGGCGGGCAGCTTTGGCCGGCTTGGGGTTGCCCTTAAAGCGAAAATTTCCGCCACCGAATTGAAAGTGGGCGAATGGATGCCCAACCTGCCGATTATCACCGCCGACGACTTCCGAGCGTTGCCACAAACGTTCGAAGGGACGCAGTTGTCTTCGCAGGATGTGAAGTACTGGACGCTTTTCGCTGGGCAATTCAACAAAACCAGTTTGCGTAATGATTCATCCATGGAGGACCTGGCTTTCGGTAGCGCTCATAGCGATGCGTTCAACTATCTAGGAGCCGACTACCGCCCAGCCTCTAAAAGCACCACATTGCGTTTATGGAGCGGGCAGTTAAAGGACATCTACCAGCAGCAATATGTCGGTCTGAACCAGCGCTGGTCGTTATCCCCGAGCGTCACCTTGAACACTAACCTGGGTTATTTCTGGGGCAAGGACGACGGCGCAGCCAAGGCTGGTCGTTTGGATAATCGAACGGCGTCATTGGTGATCGGCCTGGGCATTGATCAGCATACATTCAGTCTTGGTTGGCAACAGGTCAGCGGTGAGACTGGCTGGATGAGAGTCTCCGGTACTGGGGGCATCTACCTGGCGAACAATACTTTCAACCATGCCTTTGACAACCCGGGGGAGCGATCCTGGCAGTTACGTTACGACCTGGATTTCGCTGGTTATGGCGTTCCGGGGTTGTCATTGATGACCCGCACGGTGACGACGTAAGGTTACAACGCGTCGATGATGGTTCGGAGTGGGTGCGTGAGAGTGAGCTTGGGTATGTGGTTCAGAGCGGTCGGCTGAAAAATCTGGCTTTGCGTTGGCGCAATGCAAGTGTGCGCCGTGGATTCAACAGTGCGGATTACGATGAGAATCGTGTGATCATCAGTTATCCCTTGGGCTTTCTTTAAAAAAATTTTTACAGCGGTCGCTGATGGAGAGGTCGTCATCGATGGCCGAGCGATTCCCGATAATGCGCTTCGTCGACTTCGGTCAGGGTTGCATAACCGTCGTAGTGATAGATTCGATGTTGGTCACGGGCGTAGCGGTCATTCAGGAATTGGAGGGTCGTCAGGTCGATCCGCTTGGCGCTCAGCGGGCGTCGGTGGCAGAACAACTTGCGCGTGCCCAGTTGCAGGAAGTCGGGATGGGGCACGCGGACTTCATCAGGGTCGAATGCCACATCCAGTGGCTTGCCCTCCGAGAGAATCAGGCTAGGGCTGATGGCATAGGTGCCGAGAATGCGGGTGTCCGAGGGATGTAGCCGCTTTTTCGCCTCGCCGTAGTAATACACCGCATCCCGATCCTTGGCCCAACCATGACCGCAGGATTCGAACGTGGCCGCTTGCGCCTTACGAATCGGTTCCGGGACGTGGTAAAAAATCCGGTGACAGAACACGGTCTTACCGTCAGTCAGGTAGGGCGCACCCAGTGAGCGGAAATGCTCCGCGGGCTCCTGGGAAAATCGTTCAGGTACCTCGGATTCGGCGTTATGAAACGGGATCAGATACAAACCCTGGGCATCGCCGCACAGGTGCGTGTCCAGCAGTTTGAAACTTGCCGCGTCCAGCCCGTTGATCACGCGTCCACGGAAATACACCTGGCGGCCCAGCTCGAAACCCTGGCCGATGGCACGCAAGGGCAGGGTTTCTGCAGGCGTTTGCGATGTTTCAGGCAGGGCCTGTAGGCGGTGCCACCAATAGTCCTTCAACTGCGGATGGGCTTCGAAGTAAGGAGCCCATGCCTCTTGCATGGCCGCATCGATGATGCCGCCAGAACCCAGCGGGCCGTGCTTGTCACCGACCAGCACGGGCGCGTAATCCTGGTCATTACGATAGAGCTGGGTCACTACGAAGCTTTCCACGTCGACATCAAGGCGTTTCTGGCGTCTGTAGACGTGCTGATGATCACGGTAATAGTCGAACCCCAAGTGGCGAAAACTCGGACCATGGGCATCACGCAAGCGGGTTCCGGCGGCGTAGACGAATGTGTCGTCCACGGCAAAATAATCATGCTCGCGTTCGCTGGCGCTGACCACGCTGCCGCACTCATCAAACACTGGCTGCCAGCATTTGAGCAGGTGGAAATCGCCAACGTAGCGAATGCTCTTGCCGGTCAGGTAATAGGCGCGGTGCCGGTCTTTGGCGTAGCGTTCGTTAAGCACGGTGAAGGTCGCCAGGTCGGCATTGTCGATGCGGTAGAAGTATTCATATGAAATGCTCGACCCTTGCTGCGCTTGCACGATGATCGATTGCCCATCGGTGCCCCAGCGATGGGCGAGCATCTGGAAGTCGTCGGGGTTTGCGATCGGCAGCGGCGTGCCGTCCTTCTGATGCAGGGGCTTGAAGCCCTTGTAGACCTGATCGTCGATCACTCGATAGGAAGGGTGGTTGCAATAGCGCACCCGCGCCGTGGCGCTGGCGATAAATAGCCCTTGCAGAAAGATATTCACTCCGTCGCTGAACAGGGCAGAGGCTGACGTCACCGAGGCTGGCGACGCTGGCAACAGGGCCAGGCTGTCGGGTCGTGCCTCGGGGATTCGGCTGATCGCGTAGTCGCCAAACCAATAGGCGCCGGTTGCGTCGCGCCAGTACTGGTGGCCGAGGCTTTCCAGGCCGTTGTCGAAGCGAAACGGCAGGGCCTGCAGCGCGTGGTAGCCGTGGCGCTCCCGGTAGGCTGGAAGCAGGTAGTAATCACGCAGGGCGTCGCGCAAGACCCAATGGTTGCGTCGATGTCGCCAAACCGGCTGATCGGCCAGCAAGGGCGAGGGCGGATAACGCCCAGCACTGGCAGATTGTGCTATCGCGCTGGGGTATGCACCTTCGGGGTTGAGCATGATGTACACATCAGGCACTTGCCCGTCGCCCAGCAGCACACCGTCGACGAAGGCGAAACCTTGATGCCATTCAAGTTGCAGCGGCTCCCAGTCAGCCTTATCCGTCCCTGTGATTGTCATGTTATTGCGAACTGCTCTCCAGGGAGGTGGAACGCCAAGGCAATGATCGCCGCTGCCACACTCAGAAAATGAACTTGAACAGCGCAATCACCACGATCAGGCCAATCAGGAAAATGATGCCTACGGTACCGCCAAGGAATTTCAACATAAAAACGCTCTCATCGGATGGGCTTAATCGTCTAGACCGCTACCGATATCGCTCGTTTCGTTGAATATTCATGCGTGGTGATCAATGAACCGCAAAGGATCTGGGCACTGGCACATGCTCGAATTTGGAAATGGTCTTGATCCAGTAGCGGCGATAGTCCGTCTGGTCCGGCGCCAGCGGTTTGTGGCTGGACCAAGGATGTTTCTCCTTCAGGCTGGCGCGGTACGCTTCCCATTCTTTCTGCTCGGCCACTTCCCGGGCTTTGCTCCGGTCGTCGAACCAGCCCAGAACGTAAGCTTCGCCCTGGTCCGTGCCGTGCGCTATCAGCAAATAAATCTCTGTCATGACTGACCTACCGTTCTGTCCTGCGCCCCAGTCGCGGGGTCTTATCCTGGGTATCGGCCGTTATTTGCCGTTTTTGAGATTGATCGCAGAAAAACGCTGAGCCCAAAGGTGCGCCTGACGAAATTGTTGAACAGTCGAGCGGTCGCTTTGGCTGGCGAGTGCTTCCATGGCGGTTTTACCCAGATCGGTGCCTTGATCCACGATCCAGACGCCCGGTTCCCGGTCGCGCAGGGCCATTTCACCGAAGCGAGTGGAGATGACGGGCAGGCCGAGGGCGCGGTATTCGTAGTATTTGATCGGGTCGACCGAGGCGGTCAGGCGGTTGAGCTTGAACGGGATCAAGCCCACCGAAAACGTTGCCATGGCGGCGATTGCACTGGCGTGGGAGCATTCGGCGAGCAGCTCGATGTTGGCGGGCAATACGCAAGGCGGCGGTGTGAAGAGGGGGCCGATCAGCCGTATGCGGTTTCCAGGATTGGCCTGCGCCAGCGCGATGACCAGCTCCCAATCGAACCAACGCCCCAGCGTGCCAACGTAGCCGAGTACCTGTTGCTTGGCACCGAAGTCCAGGCTTTCGACCGGCGCCAGTGCGTGCATGTCACAGGCATTGAGGGCCAGTTCCACCTGGTCGGTTGTGCCCAGGAGTTTGTCGCGAAGGGGGTTGGAGGACGCCAGTACTTTGGATACCCGTCGAATGAGCTGTGCCTGGCGACGTTCCATGGACCTGCGTGACAGGCCCTGATAAAAGGCCGGGAAATCATCCATGGCATCGTAGACGGCATGGCTTGCAGGGATGAGGGCGAGCAGTTGCAGGGCCAATTCGGAAGGTTTTCCGACACAGATCAAGGGCGACCCTTCTGCGGAAAATGCCGCAGCCTCTTTGAACAGGTTGCACCACAGTCGCTTGAGGAGCATGGCCGAGCCCGGAATAGGCTCGATGGGTAAGCTCCGGGGTTTGCAGACCTGCAACCAGGGCGGAACGGTGACGCTTTGCCGGTCGGCAACAGGCGGCTTGCGCTTGAAATCGTTCAGCGTGGGTAAACGCGTCGGGTACGGATCGATCCAGAGTACTGGCGCGCCGGTCTGGTTGTGATACCAGTTGACGAAGTGATGGGGGCGCTGGCTGAAGCTGGCCCATGGCAACGGGGACAGGTAGATCATGCGCATGGCTGCAAGTGCTGCCTTAAAACGTCGACGATGCGCGCGGCGGCCTTGCCATCGCCATAGGGGGACACCCCGCGTGCCATGGCCTGATAAGCCTGCGGATCATCGAGCAGCCGCTGTGCTGCTTCGACGATGGTGTCCCGGTTGGTGCCGACCAGCTTGACCACGCCGAGGTCGACCGCCTCCGGGCGTTCGGTTTCCTCTCGAAGGACCAGCACCGGTTTGCCCAGGGCCGGGGCCTCTTCCTGCACGCCCCCGGAGTCACTGATGATCAGGTACGAGCGCTTCATTGCCGCGATAAACGGCGCGTAATCCAGCGGTGCGCAGAGGATGATGTTCGGGGTCCGCCCGAGCAGTTGGTGCGCGACATCCTTGACGTTCGGGTTGGGATGGACGGGATAGAGGATCTGGATGTCCGGATTCCGTTCGGCCAGGTGCTTGAGTGCCTGGCAGATATTCTGGAACGGTTCGCCGAAGTTTTCCCGGCGATGGGCGGTCACCAGCACCAGGCGTTTGCTGGCATCCAGTGGGATAGCCAAAGTGGAGTCTTGTGCGGCCGTCATCAGCAAGGCATCGATTACGGTATTGCCGGTCAGGGTGATATCGCTGGTGGCGACACCCTCACGCAGCAAGTTGTCCACGGCCTGCTGGGTGGGCGCGAAATGCCAGCGGGTCAGCTTGCCGGCGATCACCCGGTTGGCTTCTTCGGGGAACGGATTGCCGAGGTCCCCGGTACGCAGGCCCGCTTCGACATGGCCAAAGGGAATCCGCAGGTAGAAACACGCCAGTGCAGCACTCATGACCGTGGTCGTGTCGCCTTGAGCCAGCACGACATCCGGTTTCTCGGCTTGCAGTACGCCGTCGAGTCCAAGCAGCAAGCGTGAGGTCAGCGCCGCCAATGACTGGTTGGGGCGCATGATGTCCAGGTCCAGGTCGGCGGTGATTGCGAAGCCCTCAAGCACCTGATCCAGCAGGTCTCGGTGCTGGGCGGTGGCGAGCACCCGACAAACGATATTGTCTTGGGCCTGGAGCGCCTTGATCACGGGGGCCATTTTGATGGCCTCCGGACGCGTACCGACGATGCAGAGTACCTTGCGGGTCATGCCTTTTGATTTCCTATCGTTGTTACGAGTGAGCGTGCTATCCGGTCCGCGTTGGCCATGAGGGTCAGCGTGTGGGATTTCTCGGTAAGGCTGGGCAGGCAGGCGCCGTCGACAATATGCACACCGCCAAGGCCCGCGACTTCGCCAATGCAATCGGTCTGCCCGATCCTGGGCGTCGAGTGCATGGGCAGGGTTCCCGCATAATGGATATCCGCCCCCGGCTTGCCGACGGTGAAGCTCATGGGCATCAACAGTGCGCCCATTTTCCAATAGATCCGGCGCAGCGTTGCCTCGGCAGTTTTCATGAGCCCGGGGAGCTCGGGATGTGCTTGGCCGTTGATGCGCAACGAGCCGTTGGGGCGCAGGACCGCGGTGTTATTGGACAGGTGCCCGGGAAGGAAGATGTTCCCGACGAGGCAAGCGCTTAGCAGGTTTTTCAGCAGTTCGATGCTGTAGCGTTTGCTCATGGGGATCCGGCTGACAAACTCGGTCATCGGCAAGCCTGTGGTACTGAACGTCGAACCGAAAGCCGTGGTACTGGCCGTCAGCGTCAAGGCGAACGATAGCTGGCCCAGGCCAAATGTCGACACCCTTGGGGTTCCGAGCATTTTTGGCAGCCACAGCAGGAAGGCGGCCGTCGGTGATGACAGCAGCGGTATCGGGGCCGAATGGTTCAAGCCCTTGAGGGCGAGCCGGGTCGTGGCCAGGGTGCCCGCCGCCAGCAGCAGGCGCGTACCGCAGAAGCGCCGGGCGGAGCGATGGTCGGTGATCGCCCATGCACCGTCCAGTTTCTGCAGATCCTCCACGAGGAAGTCCTGGACGTGCTGGAACCCAGGGTATTGCTTGAGTTTTTGCAGCTCTTGCGAGGCGCTGTACAAGGCCTGGTTCTGACAGCCCCACAAGCAGTTTCCAGACAGGTCGCAAGCCTTGCGCTCGTCCAGCGGCTGGCTCAATACGGCGACCCTGGAGCGGCCAAGGCGAAACCCCAGTTCGGGAAACGCCGAGCGGCGCCGGGTGTACTGATCGAGCAGACGCTGGTGCAGTGTGTCCAACGGCAGGGGCGGTTGCGACCACTCATCGAGGCCGAAGTAGCTTGAGAGGTCGTCGTCGATCCGGCCACTGATACCGATCCGGCGAGATACCGTTTCATAGGATGCCTGCATCTCGGAACAATCGATGGGCAGCCCGGCAAAGTCGCTGGCCCCGAGCGTTGCCACGCCGCAACCCCAGGCATTGGACAGGCCTCCGGTGGCCAGTGAACCGATGCCGATAAAGTTGTCGGTCTCGATGCGATTGCGGGCGCTGAACCCTTCGAAGACATGGGCGTGGGTCGGCGTCTTCAGCTTGGGCGATACCGCGTCCAGTTGGTTCAAGGCGTGGAAGTGTTCGCCGATCATCCATTTCCAATGATGCTCATCGTTTGCCCTGGCGCTGAGAAATGGACGCGTCGGCGGCGGCGCTGAGCCTGTATTGGCCTGGGCGTCGACCATCAGGACGTTCAGGCCCGCCTTGACCAGCGGATAGGCCGCCGAAGTCCCGGCCGGGCCGCTGCCGACAATGATCACATCAAATTCAGGCTTCACGGTGGGCTTCACTTCCAAGCAACAACTGGCGGGCAAAGGGGCGGCCCAACAGCGCCGCTATCTTCCACGCCAGCGCTTTGACCGAGGTGAGTCCCAGCGCAACCAGCGTGGCGATCAGGCTGCGCGGCTGTTGGGTGCCGAGAAACACCTGCGCCCCCTGGGGGCTGGCTTCGGCAATACCGAGTGCAATCTGCAGGCGCCAGGCCAGTTCCTGGCCGTCGGGCTTGTGCAGGACACCGGGATTGTCCAGGAGCGCCAGGAATATCGGCCAGCGCATCAGCAAGCGTGAATGAATGATGGATCGGGTTTTGCCCGCACGTTCCAACGCCCTGGCGTAGCGACTGACCAGGCTTTTTTGCGGCGGGCGTTTGAGCAGGTAGTGCAAGAGCACCGTGGCTTCTTGCAGAAGCCCACGACGTTGCCCATGGCCGGAGCGATGCATGCCGTGGGCAAGGGGGCGCAACCGGATGCCGAGTTTCTGCAAGGAACGTTCGCTGTCCATGGGCGGCAGGTGGATGAGGGAAAAAATCCGTTCAAGGCCCAGTTTGGCGCTCAAGGATTGTCCGAGTGACAGGCGCAATAGCCTGAGCAATGCCACCGGCAGAGGGACAGGCAGGCGAGCGGCACGCACCCGGTGCGCGGCAATCGACATCAGGAAGCGGCCAAAGGCAATCGGCTGTACGGCGCCCAGATTGAGGATTTCGGCGTGAAGGTCATCCCGCTCGACGACCGCCAGTATCGAGGCTGCCAGGTCGTCGACATGAATAGGTTGTACGCCAGGCGCCGGCATCAGGATCGGAATAAACGGGCTTCGGCGCACCAGCCCTGACAACAGGCCAAAGAGCCCGCGTTCGGGGCCACCATACACTTGGCCGGGACGGATTACGCTGCCCCCGGCGGCCAGCACGTGCTGTTCGATACGCCACTTTGTCCGGCCATAAACGCCAGGGGCCGTGGCCTCGGCGGTTTGACTGGAGATGAAGATGAACCTGGCCGAGCCTTGTTGGGCGCAACGGATCAGTGCCTGGGCCGCCTTTATTTCGTCGTCCGCGTCGGCGTCAGCGCTTGTCGATGTGTCGGCCGCCAAATGGATCAACACCTGGGTGCCCGCCGGGAACTCGGGCGCCGGGCCCCGCAGGTCATAAGGGAGCCAAGTATAGGTGGCGGGACACGGCTGGCGCGTGGCGCACACGACCTCGTGTCCGCTTGCCGCCGCGAGGACAGACAAGCGTTGTCCGATGTAGCCTGTCGCGCCGGTAATCAGTAGCTTCATCGTCATGCGCCTTCGCCGCGGTCAGCGGGAACAGGCGGGCGCGCAGCGGAATGGAACACGAACAGTTTGCTGATCCAGTAGGTCAGGGCCACACAGACCACGTCGGAGACGAATTTCACCGGGGCAGGGCTGTTGACGAAATACAGCCCCACGCTGAACAGCGCTGAAGCGAGCGGAATATTGATGGCAAGCAATGAGAAATAGCGCACCGCTTGAACCTTGCTGCTGCCCCCGGTCGACTGGAACGTGAAGTGCCTATGCAAAAAGAACGCGAACACACCGGCGACGCCTTTACCGGCGATGTTGGCCAGGACGGGTTGATCGTTGAACAAGGCCATCAACAGCAAAAAGGTTCCCATGTCCAACGCATAAGCCACGAGTTGGATGGCGCCGTACCGGATAAAGGTCAAGACTTCCTCCGGATGACCACGATGTGGTGCAGCGCCAATACCCGTCTCAACGGATACAGCAGTTTTTCAACGACCTTGAGCACAGGGATCAGCGCGTCGGGCAGCAACTGGCGAAAGTTCAAGCCACCGGAAATCAGGTAGCGCAGATAATTGCCGCAGATTTCCTGGTGGACGATTTCCAGGCCCGGGTGCTTGCGCTCGAACGCCTGCCTGTCGCGAACGAAGACGATGTAGCTGAGGGCCTGGTTGGCGCCGTTCATGGGCCCGGTCGACGGGGTTTCCCAAGACGGGAAGTGCATATCGAAGCCTTCGGACTTGAACAGGCGCTTATAGAGAAAAGCGGCAAAGGGGCCGTGGAAGGGTTCGATCAATATGGCGCCGCCGCCGACCTTGAGGGTTCTTTCCAGCTCCGTGAAGAAACGATCGGGATGAGGGAAGTGGTGAAAACAGTTCTGGCCGTAAAATACTCTGGCTGAATGATCGTCCAGGCTCATTGCCTCGGCATTGAGCGCCATGTCCAGTTGCTCGGTGGCGACAATGTCCGTCGCCAATACTTCAGGGTACGAATTGCGCATGGGCGCGATGCCTGCCCCCAACTCCACCTCAAGACCTTCGACCTTGAAATAGCGGTCTGCCAGGCGATGAAACGCGTGGTGGAACTCCACGAATACTTCCCGAAGCATTCGCTTGCGTTCAAGCACTTTGCCGTGAAGTTCCAGGCGTTCGCTGCCATCGACATCCAATGTCTTGAGCGACGGGTCCGATAAAATCTCTCTCAGCGCTTTAATGAGTTTTCTTCCCGCAATGAGGTGGCTCTACCACGCCTGGATTGCCGTGGCCTGCTGGGTACGGAGGCGATGTCATAACCGAGGAACGCCATGATCAGTTGCAACCCCATGAGCATGGGCAGAGCGCTGAGCATCACGGTTCCGGCCGGCGTCGCGATGCCATTCTGTGCCGATTCATACCAGTGATAACTGCCGAAAAAGATGCCGAACAGGAACATGAGAATCCCGATCGGCAGCTCGATCGAAGCCAGGGACATGTCGCGCAGATAATAGTTGTAGAGCACGCGCTTGGTGAAATTGCGCAGGTGTTTGAACAGGAATTCACCGACGATTTTCGAGATCTTGAGGTGACTGACCTCATCGCCGTACCGGGCTTCCATCGGAATATCCACCACGACGGCGCGCACGGTATTCAGGCGGAACAGAATGTCTGTCTCGAAAAAGTAGCGTTGGCTGACCTTGTCCAGGGGTAACAGCCTGGCGACGTCACGGTGAATCGCCGTGTAGCCGTTGGTGGGGTCGAACAGATCCCAGTAACCCGTCGACAGTTTGGCCATCAGCGACAACACGGCGTTGCCGAAAAGGCGAATGCGCGGCATCGATTGGACTTCTTCCAGATCGAAAAACCGATTGCCCTTGGTGTAGTCGGCTTCTCCCGCCAGGATCGGCTCGATGAACAGCGGGATCAGGGTCGGGTCCATCTGACCGTCCCCGTCGACTTTGACGATGATACTCGCGCCGTCGTCGAGGGCGGCTCGATAACCGGTCATGACCGCACCGCCCACGCCTTTGTTGACGTCATGGGGCAGCACCTTGACCCGAGGGTCGTTACAGGAGGCCAGGACATGCCCGCCTGAACCGTCCGGGCAGGCATCGTCGATCACGTAGATGCGCCAGACCTCCGGCCCTATGGCCGCTATGACGGCGCCTATATGAGCGGTGACCCGATAGCTGGGGATGACGACGGCGACGCGTTGCTCGTCCGTGAAAAGCGCTGTTTTTGAGTTCATCGATATCGCCAACTATTGCCTGAATGAAAGTGACTTGAACTCCAGGGGAGTGTCGGTATGCCCGGATGCGTAAATGATCACGGATGTGGCATTGGCAGGGGCTACGACGTTCATCTCATGGGTCTCCCATTGCGTGGTGCAGTCAAACGTCTCGATGCTGGTGGTAATGAAGTCGCCTTGTTCGTCCATCCAATTGGCCTGGATTCTTCCGGCCGTGGCTGTCGTTGCGCAGCGTGCCGACACGCTGTTGATGTACGTCAGCCCCGGCGTCACGTCGACACGCTGGGTTGCCGGTGTCTTGACACTGACGGTCAGGATCTTGCGCGCGGCGTCGTAGGTCGAGGGTGACGTCAGGCTCCAGCCCTCAAGGCTGGACAGCTCTGGGTTGAGCAGGTGCTCGTAGTGCGTGTCATTGAGCTTGCGCAGTTCCATGTCACCCAGTCTGGCATACGACGTGGACACCGTGAGCAGCCGATCGAGTGGTGCCTGGGGAAGGGACTTGAGGTCGATCACCAGCCAGCTCACCTGGCGCCGGCGCAAGCGCTGGGCAAGTTCTGATGGCGAGGCCGCCGCGTCGAACTCGCTTTTCCATTTCAGGTTGTACCACGACGCGTAAAGAGCATCGCCATGCAAACCCGCCATCAAGGGCGACGCAAAGACCGCTACGGGCTGATGCCCGGTATTCAAGGCATTGACGGTGTCGACCATTTTTCGGATGGGCAGGCGTTCCAATAGATAGGCATCCCGACCTGTCGTGCTCAACAGTGCAGAGGGTTTGATTTCGCCATAGTAAGTCGCGGCCTGGATGAAACGGGTATTGGTCAGGATCAACACGGCACCGGCCACGATGGCGAGGCTGCGCGGGAAGATCCTGGCGTCGGAAAAGGGCAGGGCCAGGATCACTGAGAACAGCGCGAAGGAGGGGAACACATAACGCAGGTAGGCTGTTGAGTGGAACGTCATGAACATTGCGCCGGCGCCGACCAGGAGGATGCACAGGGCTTTCTTGTTGCCGCTCAACAGCACGGCGACGGCCGCCGTGGGCAGCAGCAGCCATTGAAAGCCCGCCGCGCCAACCCGCCCCTCGATGAACTGCGGCGACTTGAAGACCATTCGATAGAGGGTGTCCCAGGTTACCCCGGTACCGAAAATGGCCGGTGGTTCGAAGTTGATGTCCGGCCAGAGCGGCGAATGGAAAATGGCATTGAAAAACGGGAACACGGGGTTGCCGGTCAAGTACTCGGCAGAGACGTAAGGGGTAGCACCGGCCAGTATCAGGCCGGCACTGCCCAGCAGGAGTGTCTTGACGATTCCTGGGACAGCCCAGGCCTTGTAGTGCAGCAAGAGGATCACCAGCAGGACCGGCAGGACGCTCAAGGTCACGGCCTTGGTCGCCATGGCGAAGCCCAGCAGGAGGCCCGCCAGGAGCAATTGCGACAGGCGCTCCCTGGGCTCCGGCGTGAAGCTTGAGACCTTCAGGATCGCCAGCGTCCCGGCCATCATGAAGGCGGTCCACGCCGATTCGATATGCAGGCTGCTGCTTTCAGCGAAGGCGAGGGGCGTTGACAGAAAGATCAGGCTGGCCCAGCGGGCGCTTGTGGCAGAGCCACCGGCCCAGAGGGTCATGTTGCGGATCTGCCAGGCCAGCAGCAAGGTGAATGCGCTGTTGCTCAGGCGCGAGGCGGTTTCACCGGCCAGCATATAGACAATGCTGTAGATCCAGTCGGCCAGCATGGGCATGACCGCCCACACATAGGTGTTTGCATCGAACTTCCATTGATGCTGTTGGGCCAGGTGTGACGGGACGAAGAGGTGCATGGCCAACGCGTCATGCCCGACCTCCGGCATGAAGGCGACCAACACGTAGAGGCAGGCGAAGCTGCAGATCAGTACGTCGAACCCCGTCTGGAGGGGTGTTTGCGCTGAGCGGCTGGCCCGGATTTGCCGCAACAGTTCACGGCCTATCGACGTGACGTGCCTGTGACCCAATACAAGCGGCAACAACAGCAGCGCGCCATACAGCCAGGGGTAGTTGATTGGCAAGTAGGCCGCCAGGCCTGTCAGTGTGCCGAACGTACCGGCTCCCACCAGCAGGTGGACGCTCCAGTCGTCCAAGGCGTCCTGCCTGAGCAGCCACCTGCCGAGCACGGTCGAAGACAGTGCGAACACCGCGACGACCATCACCGGCCAAATCTGTGCGCAGACAATGGACAGGCACGCCAGCAGACCCAGGCAAAGAATGATCGGTGGCTTGCGAGTGAAGACGGTGAGGGCGGCCAGGCCTGCCAGTGACAGCAATATCGTTCGGGTGCCGCTGTTCATGGACGCCAGTTCAAGCGTCGAAAAACCGTATACGCCGACCACCGCACTCGCCAGTAAAACCAACAACACCACTGCGTATTTCAGGCTGAATCTGGGCAAAATATCGTCTCGGCTGTTCAGCACCTCGGTGCCATGCAAAAGGGTGCTTATACGTCTCGGTAGGTGTGCGGGACCCAGGATCCCCACTTGCTTTCGTAGATCGCCCGGTTCTTTTCGAAAAGTGCCTGTTTTTTCTTGGCACCCAAGGTGTCGAACGAGGCGGACAGGTGGTGGTGAACGAAGACGTCCTCGGCACAGGCCGCGCGCATGCCACGCCGCTGCACGCGACGGCAGTAATCGTCATCCTCGAAGAACCCCAGGCCATACTCTTCGCACAGGCCACCGATCTGCTCGTAGGTCGAACGCGGGAACATCACGCAGAAAAAGGCCAGGGTGTTGATCTCGAACCACTCACCCATGCGCGCGCGGGTCATTTGCGCGGCTTCGGCGGGCATGTCTTCTAACCGGTCATAGCCGGTGCTGACTTTGGCCTCATTGCCGATGTTGTTGGTGATCGGGCCGATGATGCCGATTTCCTTGTTGTCCTGCAGATGACGGATCAAGCCTTTGATCCAACCGGCGGTGACGACCGTGTCGTTGTTCAGGACCACCAGATAGTCGCCACTGGCTGCCGCTAGGCCCAGGTTGTTACCGGCGGCAAATCCCTTGTTGTCCGGGTTGAGGATGACGATCCGGTCTGGATGCCCCTTGGCCCAGGCGGTGAGGTAGGCCGGGGTCTGGTCGCTGGAGTGGTTATCGACAACGATTATTTCAAGGTTCGGGTATTGGCTCTGAGTCAACAGGCTGTCGAGGCAGGCCTTGGTCAGTTCGAGGTTGTTGTAGGTCAACACCACGACGCTGACTTTGGGCCGGGGCAATGTTGCGATGGCCTTGCGCAAGCTGGCGGCCCGATGCTGCCAGGTCTGGCCCCGGGCGAACGATTGGCGCGCCTTTGGCGTGGCGCTGGCTTCTGGCACTGCGTCCAGCGCATCGCGTATGGCCGAGATGAACTCGGTCGGCTCCTCAACCGCCCAGACCAGCTTGCCGAACTGGCTCAACTCCGGCAGTTTCACCGAGACCACCGGTTTTCCCGCGCTCAGGTATTCATAGACCTTGACCGGATTGGTGGCGAGGGTCAAAGGCATGACCTTGAACGGCAGCAGGCAAACGTCCATGGCATAGAGATAATAAGGCAGGGAGGCGTACGGGACTTCGCCTTCCAGGACCACATTCGGGCAGGCCTTGAAGTATTTTTTCGCCTGGACGGTATCGCTGCCGATCAACAGTATCAGGTGCTTTGGGAATGCCTGGGCGACTTGCTTGATCAGGTCCAGGTCGAACCATTCGGCAATGACGCCGTAGTAGCCAATGATTTTTCTGTTGGCGGGGTCCCGATAGATTTTGTCGGGACGTTGGCTGAAGAAGCTGAACTCGCAGGCGTTGCGGATCACCTCGACGTTGCGGTTTTCCCGCTTGCCGTGTTGTTCGATCCAGTCGGATGTCGCCACCAGCAAATCCGCCCTGCGCATCAGGGCGATTTCAAGGTCGAGCAACTCCTGGGCAACGTTGCCAAAGCCTTCATGGTGATCCATGCAGTCATAGACCAGCGTGGAGTTGGGGACACGCCTTGCCAGCGGGAACCAGTAGGCGTGCTGGACGATGCAATCCACGACATCGACGTTCGCCCATTGCAGGAGCATGGCCAGGCCTTGGCACAACTGGCGGATCGCGGCAGCTGACGGTGGGGCATGATAAATGGCCGGTGCGCCGAGCACCTTGAACCGGATCTGGAACAGCCGGTTGGAGCCCTCCAAGGGTTCCACTTCGAAGCCGGGGGCCTCATCGTCGATAAAATGGTTCGAGATATAAAATGTCGTTTGTCCCGCCCGGGCCAACTCCTTGGCCAGGTTTTGCGGGCGCTGGATGCGGAAGTGCCAGTCAATCACGCCGAACATCAGGATCATGGGTTGCCCGGGGCAAGACGGTACTTCAAGGTTTACGGGCGGTGGCAGGTGTTGCAACGGGGTGAGGCTTGCTGGCGCCGCTGATTCGCCCGGCGTTGCCTTGCGGCGCTTCAACCAGCTTCGAATCCGGTGCGCCAGCTTGCTTTTCTGCTGGGCGGTGAGTGGCAGCCAGGCGTAGACCCGGCGCGATAGCTTGTACAACTGCTTGCGTATCGAATAACGCAGCGGAGCGCGTTCGATGGCGTTGCCCCAGTCCGAAAGCTTGAACAGCTCAGCCTGCTTTGCCGCCAGTTGGGCGCGCAAATCCACCGCCCAATCGGACAGCGCGACAGCTTCGCTTTCTTTTGTCTGGAGTAGTGTCTCGACCTCTTTGAGGCGCTTTTCAGCCGCCCGCAGTTGCTCGCGCAGTCGCCCGGTCTCACCTTCTTGAAGTGACACGCGGGTGCGAAGCGCTTTTGAATCAAGGTTCAGTTGTTTGATAAGCCGATCTCGATTCTCGATTTCCTTGACCAGTTGCAAGGCTTCGATGGATCTGGATTGTGTTGAGCGAGTCAATTTGTCAATGCAATCAACAAGACGGTTGATCTGGTCCATGCGGTTTTCTGGTCCTTTGGTCAATACGGCAACGCAAACTCGGTCTTGCAGGATCGATGTTGGCTTCAATCATCAGACAGGCCCAGGCTCCAGCCGTGCCATGAATCATCATAGCGGTTGCTGGATGGGGCGCCACGCAACCAAGCGTCATATGACGTCGGCAAAGCCTTTGCGTGTTCTCTGGAACCAGGCGAACCCTGCGCAGGCAATCAGCACGGAGATCGCCGAATAAGCGGCCAGGTGCTCCCATTGTGGCGCCTTGCCCCAGAACATGACATCGCGAACCATTTCCACCGGCAGCGTCAGGGGGTTTGCCTGCAGGGCGGCCTGGTAGCTTTGGGGCAGTATCGAAAGTGGATAGAAAATCGGTGAGAGGAACAGCATCGCCGTGATGATAATGCCGATGAACTGGCCTATATCGCGCAGGTAGACGCTTATCGAGGCGAGAAACCAGGAGATCCCCAGCGTCAGCAACACCAATGGGAACAGCACCACCGGTAGCAGAAGAGCGGTTACCGGAGGGGTACCGAACAGGACGATATAGAAGACCAGCCAGGCCAGGACGCTGACACCCATGTGAAACAGCGCTGCGCCGAGGGACACCAGGGGCAGGGTTTCCAGTGGGAACACAATCTTCTTGACGTAGTTGGTATTGGCCAGCACCAGGCCCGGCGCACGGTTCACGCATTCGGAAAACAGGTTGAACACCAGCAGGCCAGCGAACAGCACCAGGGCGAATTCGCTCTTGGATTCTCCGCCGCCAGACCAGCGGGCCTTGAAGACAACGCTGAACACGAACGTGTAGACCACCAGCATGAAAACCGGTGTGAAGAACGACCATAAAATACCGAGCATCGAGCCTTTGTAGCGACCGATGACTTCTCTGCGGATCAACACGTAGATCAATATTCGATTGATCAGGACACTCTTGACCATGGCGGCAGGGGACGTGCTGAACGACTGCATCGGTGCTTGATCCTTAGGACAATAGCGGATGCTTCTTGAGTCGCATCCTCATGGAGGGTAGGCCAAGTGTAGATTCATTCGCAGTTTTTTATCCCATCTGTGCTTAACTCATCCGCAGCATCCAGCGAAGGACTGATTCAGTAACGCCGCAATAATGGCCGTGATTCATGGAAGGGTTTTGCCGATGTCGTTTGAAGTGGCCATCTGCGCCGAAAACCTGAGCAAGTGTTATCAGATCTACGATGCGCCCAAGGACCGTCTGTTGCAGATGCTGGTACGTGGCAGGAAGCGGTTCTATCGCGAGTTCTGGGCCCTGGACGATGTTTCCCTGACTATCGCAAGGGGGGAGACTGTCGGTATCATCGGCCGTAATGGCAGTGGCAAATCCACCCTGTTGCAACTGATCTGCGGAACGTTGATGCCAACCCGGGGCAGTGTCCAGGGGCATGGCCGGATTGCGGCGTTGCTTGAGCTGGGGTCCGGTTTCAATCCGGAGTTCACTGGCCGGGAAAACGTCTATGTGAATGCGGCGGTGCTGGGCTTGAGTCGCTCGGAAATCGACACCCGCTTCGATGACATCCTCGCCTTTGCCAATATCGGCGACTTTATCGACCAGCCCACCAAAATCTATTCCAGCGGGATGCTGGTACGGTTGGCCTTCGCGGTTTCGGTCTGTGTCGAGCCCGAGATCCTGATCGTCGATGAAGCCCTGTCCGTCGGCGATGCCTCGTTTCAATTCAAATGCTTGAATCGGCTGGAAGAACTGGCTGCCAACGGCACGACGCTGCTGTTCGTCTCCCATGACATGAGCATGGTCAAGCGCTTTTGCCACCGGGTCATCTATCTGCGCGCAGGCCGGGTCGTTGCCAGCGGCTCGCCCGATGAAATGGCCGAGCTGCATTTGCTCGACATGCGCGACGAGCAACGCCGCTGGGCCAGTGGCGGGGTCATACCGGTTACGCGCAAGTCATTCATGGGCGGGCAGGAGGGGATGGCCTTTGGGACCGAAGAGGGGCACATCAGCGCTGCCTGCTTCACCAACACTCGGCAGCTCTCCTCCAGTTACCTGTATGGCGACGACATCGAGATCCGCGTCGAGGCGTTGCTCCATGAGTCGATCACGCAACCCAACATCAGCTTCACCATCCAGGAAGCCAGGCTGCTGGTGATCGGCGGGGGCAACTTCGCACTGCAACCAGGCCCGGCCGAGAATGGCTGGCGGCGCACAGCGATCACGGTGCGCTTCCCGGCCAACCTCGCCGAGGGGCGCTATCATGTCACGCTCAAGCTGTTGCATGGCGCGACGGAAGATACCTCGCAACTGATCGAGAAACAGGTGGCGCCCTTGGCGTTCGACATGTTGCCGAACCACAAGAATTTCCTGGGCATGGTTGACCTGGGCTTGCAGAGGATCGACCCTCGACCAGTCGAGGCGCTTGCCAAGGCCTGCGGGACTCAAGGAGAGAAGGTTTTGACGCAACACCTGGACGAGCGCACGTGGCAGGTCGCTATATTCGGAACCTTTGATGTAGAAAACTACGGTGACCTGCTGTTTCCGATCATTGCCGAGGCGGAGCTGGCCCGGCGCTTGGGTTCAGTCAACCTGCATCGGTTTTCCTATCACGGGAAAACCCGATCTGAATGGCCCTATGCGGTGACGTCGTTGACGCAGTTGCCTCATGTAGCGGCCAGCCTGGATGGTGTTTTGATCGGCGGTGGCTTCCTGATCCGCTTCGATAAAGTCGTTGCCCACGGCTATGGTCCGACAACCGCCAATATCCATCACCCTACCGGTTATTGGCTGACCCCTGCACTCATCGCGCAGCAGCACGGGGTTCCGGTCATGTGGAATGCCCCCGGGATGCATTGCAACAGTATTCCCGACTGGGCCAGGCCGTTGTTGACGATGGCTCTTGAGCAGAGCCAGTACGTGCGAGTCCGTGATGCGCTGTCGCGCGATGCCCTCGGCGCGCTCACCCAGCAGGCCGAGATCGAAGTGCTGCCCGACACCGCGTTCGGCTTGCCCCGCCTGATCGATGAGCAGCAGCCTGGCGCCGAGTTCGTTCGCCTGCGCGAGCAGGCCGGGCTGACCGGGCCCTACATCGTGATCCACGCCATTCATGTGGTGGAATCTTTTGTAAAACTGTTCGAAGACCACGCCGAGGCGTTCCAGGGCTATCAGTTCCTGGTGGTGCCGATTGGCCCTGTCCTGGGTGACGATCCGTCGGTCATTGCGGCGCGCCTGCCCCAGGCCATCACCTTGTCGTTCTGGCCAGAGCCGTTGCTGATGGCGGAAATTCTCAGCCAGGCCCAAGCGGTGATCGGCCATAGCTATCACCTGGCAATCACCGCTCTGGCGTTTGGCGTCCCGGTGTTCTGCTCGGCGGATCTGACCACGGGCAAGTACACGGCGCTGGCGGAGTTCGATTCACTCCATGCGTTGCCGGACGCGGCGACGGTCGATCCACAATGGTTCCTCGCGCGCGTGGGCAAGACCCGGCCATCGCCTGCGGCGCGTGCGGCGGCGGATCGGTTGGTCGAGCACTGGGACCGGGTCGCGGCGATCATCCGCCAGGGCAAAACCTCGTCCCAGCCGGTGTTGGGCGCTTTTCTACAGCATCTACCCAACCTGCTCGAAGCCGCGGCCGAGGGGCGTGATCCATTGCCGGCTGAATGTCCGGTAAGCCCCGCCGTGCCGGAGCCTGAGGTCATCGAGCCGGCGCCGGAGCCGGCAGTAGAGACGCTTGCCCAGCAGCAACGGATTGCCCAGCTCAGTCAGCAACTGGCCCTCAGTGACGCCAGGATGCTTGAGTTGCAGAATTCCAATTCATTCCGAATGACCGCACCACTGCGTTCCATCGCCCGTGGTATCAGAAACCTGACAGCGAACAAGAACAGACAATGCTAGATCTCTCTCGTCTCACGCCAGCGGCGCTAAAGTCTCACCCGTTCTCATGGGCTGAAATTGACAGTCTGTATTCGGCCGAGGATGCCGCTGCGTTGGCGGCGACCTTCCCTCATGATCACTTCAAGACGGTGAGTGGTTATGGTGGTGAAAAAAACTATGACTATGAGGCCCGCGCCCTGGTAGACATGGGCACCCATACCATCGCTTTCCCCGAAGAACTGAGCGAGGCGTGGTTGAGGCTGGCGCAGGATCTTGGCTCGGCCGGCTATCGAGAGGCCATGTCGGAGCTGGCCGGGATTGATCTGCGCAGCGTGCCGATGGAGGTCAACGTTTTTCATTACGGTCCTGGCGCGAGCCTGGGGGCGCATCCGGACCTGCCCGATAAACTGGTCACCCATATCCTGTATTTCAATGAGTCCTGGGACCGCAACGACGGCGGGTGCCTGAACATCCTGCACCGCAACGATCCCACTGCCGTGGCGGCCGAGATCGAGCCCCTGGTGGGCAATTCGGCGATCCTGGTGCGTTCGGATAACTCCTGGCATGCTGTCACGCCCGTGGTAAGCGGCTGCCATTCCTCCCGCCGCAGCCTGACGGCGACGTTCTACCGACCGGGGTCCCTCAGTTCCATGTGGCCGCCGGGCGACAGCACTCCACTGCATGGATACCCACGTGCTTAAGCTCGACAGCACCTTGATCGACCGCGACGCCGCCTTGGCTCAAAGAGATGCGGCCATCAATGAGCGCGATATTGCCTTGGCAAAAGTCGACTTCCTGCAAAACACCCGTTCGTGGCGTTTCACCCGACCACTGCGCTCGCTTTTCCGGTTGATGCGTTATGGTTTTAGCGCCACGCAGGAATTCCCCGAGACGGCCGCTGCAATCGTCTATCCGGCCGCACCACAGCCGTTGCCGAACCCTGACGTCGCCCCGGATTTCACCACGAAAGGGCGCCTGGATATTCTCTGCTTCGCCAACATTGAGTGGGCTGCACGCTTCCAGCGACCGCAGCAGTTGATGAACCAGTTTGCGAGCAATGGTTACCGGGTGTTTTATATCGTCCCCTCCAGCGTGCCGGAACAGGGACAGCTCTATCGGTTGACCTCAGTGGCGCCCAATATTTTTGAAGTGGCGCTGCAGCGTGATGTGCAAGAGGCGTATTACGAAAAAGTGGTGACGCCTGAGAATCATCAGGCTTTGCTGCTCGCCATGGCCGCACTGGTCGCCGATATGCAGATCAGAACCGCCCTCTCGGTGGTGCATATTGCTTACTGGAGCCCCGTGGCACTCAGCCTGCGAACCATGCATGGCTGGCGCATTCTCTATGACTGCATGGATGACTGGGATGGTTTCCCGAACATCGGCGAACAGCTGTTGAGCGAGGAAAAGACCCTGATTGTCCAGGCCGACCTGGTGACCGTTTCCGCCGCGTTGCTTTACCACAAGTGGTGCGCCCATAACCCACGCTGCGTGCTGGTGCGAAACGCGGTGGATTTCGCTTTTTTTCGGCAGCACTGCTTTACCAATGATGTGCTGAGCGGGCTTGCCGGGCCTGTCATTGGTTACTACGGTGCCCTGGCGCAATGGCTCGATTATCCCTTGCTGGCGGCGTTGGCGGACAGGCGGCCAGAGTGGAACTTCATTCTGGTGGGGGATATTTTTGTCGACGATCTGGCGGGTCTTGAGCACAAGCCCAATGTCCAGTTGTTGGGCAGGAAGCCTTACTCGCAAATGCCGCTTTACCTGGATCATTTCGATGCCTGCCTGATTCCTTTCAGGCTCTACAACGTGACGCACGCGGTCGATCCGGTGAAGTTCTACGAGTACATCAGTGCAGGCAAGCCGGTGATTTCCACGCCTTTGGCGGAGATGAGCATTTACAAAGACCTGTTGTACTTCGCAACCGGAGTCGATGAGTTCATCGAGCAGATCGAGGGTGCCTTGGCCGAGCGCGACCTGGCCCTGTACAAACGACGCGTAGAACTTGCCCGGGCCAATGATTGGAAAGATCGATTCGATAGCATGCAACTGGCTATCGTCGGGCTGTATGAAAAAGTCTCCATCGTGCTCGTGACGTACAACAACCTCAATCTGACGATTCAATGTGTAAACAGCATTCTGCGCAATACCACCTGGCCCAATTACCAGCTCATTGTCGTCGACAACGGCTCGGAGGATGGTACGGGCGATTATCTCGAGCGCCTGCGCCAGGAAGTGCCGACCGCGAAGGTCATCCTCAACCCGGACAACCGAGGCTTCGCTGCGGCCAATAACCAGGGCTTGCGAGAAGCCGACGGTGACATACTGCTGTTGCTCAATAACGACACGGTAGTGCCAGACGGCTGGCTGGATCCGCTGGTCCGGCATTTGAGAGACCCTAGTATCGGCTTGGTCGGACCGGTCACGAATGCGGTAGGAAACGAAGCGAAAATCGAAGTTTCCTACACCGACATTCAACAGATGCAGGATTTTTCAGACTGCTATACCAAAGCCCACAAGGGGCAGTCGTTCGATATCTCGATGCTCGCCATGTTTTGTGTCGCCTTTCGCCGAGGCATTCTCGAAGAGGTGGGGTATCTGGATGAAGCATTCAGTATCGGAATGTTCGAGGACGACGACTACAGCCGTCGCGTGCAGGCGGCTGGCTACCGGACGGTCTGCGCCGAAGACGCGTTTATCCATCATTACGGGCAGGCTTCGTTCAGGAAGCTGATCGCCAGTGGTGAGTACCAGGCCCTCTGGGACAAAAACCAGGCGTATTTCGAAAGCAAATGGGGCGCTTGGCAAGCCCACGTTCATCGCGACGAGCCTGGCGTGGAGACAGGGGACAAGGGCTAGATCTCGACAAGGCCATGACCTTCAACATCCTCGTCGACGGTGACTCCGCCGTCGCGAGCAAGCTTTGCTCCCACAGTTCTGATGGGTGTACGACCGGGAGAGCCAGGTCGGCTACTAGGCCGCCTCGGCGTGGACGTTGATCTCGGGCGCCCCGTTAACCACGCTGGCTGAACGAAGGTATTGCGCAGTGGGCAACCCAGCATGGATGCCGGGTTAGCCGCGCTGGGCCATGGATGGCCCTTCGCGGCGGCCCACGGAGCGATGCCTTCGTTCAGGCATGCCGAGCCTAGGCGAGGCACCGAGTGGTGGGGCAAAGCGTTTTTGGTTACTTTTGACGCTTTTCCAAAAGTGACCCGCCGTAAGGGCGGAACCCTAAGCCGCCGTTACCGCAGCAACGGATATACACCCCGCCCCAGAGAAGCACATTTTTCCCTAAGCAATCCAGACCCAAACCATCCCACCTATCGACCAGGCAAATCCTCACCCATCAGATGAAACGCCCTGGGAGCAAAACCAAGCCAATCACTGGCGGGCGAATGGTCAAACACCAAGTCCTCGTTCATCCGCGCCACCAGCGCACTTGAAAGATGTCGATAGCGCGGCAGACACCGCATGATCGAAACGCCCCGGCTTAATACCTGGGCAGGGAGGGGCAGCGTTCGCTCCGGACGCCCCATGGCCTGGAATATTCGCCTCACCATCGTGTGATACGGCAAGACTTCCCCCCCTGAGAGGTTATAGCCGCCACTGGGCAGGCCAGGCGTGCTCATGGCGGACAGGCACGCCTGGATCACGTCACCAGCATGCACCGGCTGGCGCAGTCCGGTTCCGCCCCCGATAAGCGGGAAAAATCCGAAGCGTTGAATGAAACGTGCTATTTGCGAGATGTTCTTGTCGCGACCAAAGCCATAGATCATGGTCGGCCGCAGGATCACCCATTCGACTTGCCGTTCGATCGCCCACTGCTCGAGCTGTTCTTCTGCGCGTATCAAGCGTTGCGCCACGTCCCGTTCCCGAGCATCGGGCGATGTTTGCTTGGCAAAACGGCTTGTGGAGGACAGCACGACAACGCGTTTGACGTGGGTGCTGGCCAGGCGTTCCAGATAGTCGGGTAACACCCAGACAGGGGCGAATGACAGGAAGGTGTCCAGCGTCAGTCCGTGCCAGTCGTCAGCATTTCGCCACGTCACACCGGGGCAGGACACCGTGGGCAGGCTTCGAGTGAAGGCGTTTGTCGGGAGACCGGTTTGTGCCAGCAATGGCAAGGCGTGCTCGCCCAAGAGGCTGGAGCCGCCCAATATTCCTATCCGCAATTGGGGTCTCTTATCGTAGGTTCCATGCATGTTTAAACCGGGTAGCCGCGTGACGAAGGACCATCAGGCTGAATCGAAACCAGACCCCGATCACCACGCTGACCCATAGCACGGCAGGGTATTTGCGGCGGAAAAACTTGCGATAGAAACGCAGGATCCCCAGGTGTTTGTGCCATTCGACGAAATAGGGACGCTGGTGACTGCAGCCACCGAATACATGCATCACCTGGGCATCTGGCACGAACAGCACGCGCCAGCCGGCCTGATGGAAGCGCATGCACCAGTCCAGGTCCTCGCAATGAAGGAAATAGTCTTCGTCCCATAACCCGACACTCTCGATCGCTTCGCGCTTGACCAGCATGCAAGCCCCGGAAATGGCCTCAACGACAATGGGGGTGCCGGGTAGCGGCTCCTTGTGCAATAAAAAGTCGGACAACAGTGATGGGAAAAGTGCTGAGAGCCGCGAAAGTCCGAAAGCCCGCATGAAGGCGCGTCTGGGCGTTGGAAATACCCGGCGCCCACCGGCTTGCTCGCTGCCGTCCGGGTTGCACAGGAACCCTCCGACCATGCCGATCTCCGGCGCGCTATGCAGCGCCAGCAGCAAGCGGTCTATGGCATCGGCGGCCAGTACGGTGTCCGGGTTCAAGAAAAATAAATTGGGAGCCGCTGACAGGCGGGCACCTTGGTTGCACGCCACGGCGAAGCCGAGGTTGGCGGCATTGCGTACGATTTGAAGCGAGTCGCCGACAGCGTGGGTTCGCTCCACCAGCATCAGGCTATCGTCGTGGGAATCGTTGTCCACCACGATCACGCTGGAAGCGCCGGCGGCAAACGCCGACCTTACACACGCCAACAAAAGTTCACCGGCATTGTAATTGACGATGATCACATCACACTCGCCACGTAGAGATGATGTGCCCCATTCATCAATAACGAGCAGTTCCACTGCTTCCAACTTCATCACTCCATTGCTCAAACCTGGATACGTATGGGATCGCAACTACTCAGGTCTGTATCCAAGATAGCAGATCCGTGCCCTACGACCAGTTCCGGCCAGCGCTTTCAGAACGTTTGTCCCAAGGAAAACTGAAACACCTGCGTATCAGCGTTATCCGGCGTTCGGACCGGAAAGGCCACGTTGGCGCTCAATGGGCCCAGCGGGCTATACCAGGTCACCCCGACCCCCACCGAGCTGGCCATCTGGCTGAGATCGACCCCGTCGCATCCCTGGGTAGTGCTCAGATAGCACTTGTCGGAATAGACGCTGCCCACGTCCCAGAACACCGAGGTGCGCAGTGATTTGTTGTCTTTGATGAAGGGCAGTGGGAACAGGTATTCCACGCCGCCGGTGATGAGTATGTTGCCGCCCAGTGACTCGGTGTCCCGGTCGGAGTAGTACGCTTGGCCGGCACTGGCATAGGTGCCGGTGGCCGGTGTGTTGCGCGGGCCGAGAGTGCCGCTTTCAAAACCACGCACCGAGCCTTCGCCACCGGCGGTGTAGTTTTCATAGAACGGCAGGCCGTCGGTCGAACCGTAGCTGTTGCCGTAGCCGAGCTTGGTGTGCAAGCGCAGCGAGGTCGCGTCGCTGACCGGCAGGAACGTCTGCCCGGTGTAGTCGATCTTGTAGAAGCTCAGGTCGCTGCCGGGCACCGTCGCCATCAGGTTCAGGCTTTGCGAATGCCCACGGGTGGCCAGCACGCCCTTGTTCAGGGTCGATTCCGACCAGCCGAGGCTGGCCTTGAAGTTGGTGAAGTCCTTGCCTTCGCGCTCGATGAAATCGTAGATCTCATCGGCGCTGTAGGTCCCTGGTTCGATGCTGTCATGTTGCACCGTCACGCCGAAATTCAACCGTGAGGTTTCATTGATCGGGTAGCCGAGGGAGGTGCCGGCGCCGTAGCTGTTGATGGAATAGTACGAATTATCGTCATCGTAGTATTCGTTGTAGTCGGTGGCGTTATAGAACGCGTTGTAACCCAGGCTCACGCCGTCCGGCGTGAAGTAGGGGTCGGTAAAACCGATGTTGTACTTGCTTTGGTAGGACGAGCGGGTCAGGCCCAGGCTGGCGTAGTTGCCGGTGCCGAGAAAGTTGTTCTGGGTGATCGAGCCGCCCAGGATCAGGCCGGCGCTTTGCGAGAAACCGACGCTGGCGCTGATCGAGCCGGAAGCCTGCTCTTCGACGCTGTAGTTCACATCGACCTGGTCATCGACGCCCGGTACGGCCGGGGTCTCGACGTTGACTTCCTTGAAGAA
>Ga0065704_10070231_pt1 | contig 55433 bp, 25 predicted proteins | sample SwiRhicommuniRL2_FD_59091 | JGI IMG/M metagenome (GOLD analysis project Ga0065704, IMG submission 59091) | Switchgrass rhizosphere bacterial communities from Rose Lake, Michigan, USA - RL2 v2 (version 2) | ecosystem: Host-associated > Plants > Roots > Rhizosphere > Soil | place: East Lansing, MI | reverse complement strand
CACACACACACAGTACTGTAACAAAGAGTAGGAAACTACGGACGGATGTATGCGTTGTTCCAGAGGTTAACGCACTCTTGCAATAATTTGAGAGGACTTGAAGTAGAAATTTTTGAAGCACTTGCAACAATTTAGACACGGGTCATCAAGACCTCCATTTTGTTTTCATCAATTGTATTGGGAGTCATTATGAAGATTTTACATTGCTGTAGGAACATAACGATAGCTAAGGAATAGGAAGAGTATAAGGACTTAATCGTGGAAATAGTCTCACTTTTCATTTTGCAACACTTGGGCTACGAGCGTTTACTTACTGAATATTAGTGCTATTTTGTAGCTTAACGCATACAATGTTAAATTTATGCTTCAGATTTCCTGCTTTCGACTTACAAAACGTTTAGTTAGCATAATTGTTGGGAAAAAAATGGAGGGGAAACGGTTGCAAACATCCGTTATTCCCCGATACTCCGAGATCCAATTGAGTTCGCACCAGACGTAAACAGAAATGATTGGATTGTTATTAGTATAAAATATGTACCACATAAATATTGATCTACTAATAGTGTGAGTTGGTAAAATTGTGATATCCCCAGTGTGATTCTGAAGTTGATTAACCTTTTAATATTTTAATTAATGCTAATATTGCAAGCGAAGAGTGGAAAAATTTGTATACCAGAGAAAAAAATATTTTTTTCTTAAACTATATAACGACGAAATTCCTTGATAGATAAGGCCAATTCGAAGAAACAACGAATATCATGTCTACGCCAGTTTCGAAGAAAGTTAATTACCCGTAAGTTAATTCAAACATGTATTCAGTTTGTCATAACATACTAACAAAGCAGGTTTTGGTATGGTGGTGCAGCTAGCATGGTCGCTTGTTTGGTGACCCACCCATTGGATTTAGCTAAAGTTCGTTTGCAAACTGCTAAAACACCAGGTCAATCATTGGGTTCTATGGTATACCAAATTGTTACTAAGGAAGGGGTTTTAAAAATCTATTCTGGTTTGACAGCATCACTTTTGAGACAAGCAACATATTCAACAACTAGATTTGGTATCTACGAATATTTGAAGGAATCATACGTGGCCTCAACGAACAATTCCAAGCCAAGCACGGCAGTATTGCTACCAATGTCGATGGTAGCAGGTGCAATTGGTGGATTAGTCGGTAATCCTTCAGATGTTGTAAATATCCGGATGCAGAATGATTCTTCATTACCATTAGACCAGAGAAGGAACTATAGAAATGCTTTCCATGGTATTTATCGTATTTGCAAAGAAGAGAGTGTTGGAACATTATTCAGGGGGCTTACGCCCAACTTGGTCCGTGGTATTTTGATGACAGCATCTCAAGTTGTCACCTACGACATTGCTAAGAATTTGTTGATTGATACATTTTCTTTGGATCCTTCGAAAAAGTCCACACATTTCTCGGCTTCGCTATTGGCTGGTTTAGTTGCAACTACAGTTTGCTCCCCTGCCGATGTTGTCAAGACTAGAATTATGAATGCGAAAGGTGCGGCCAGTGGAAGTGCCTTTAGTATTTTGACTGCAGCTGTGAAGAATGAAGGAGTTGGCTTCATGTTTAGAGGCTGGTTGCCTTCGTTCATCAGATTAGGTCCACATACGATTGTCACATTCTTAGCTCTTGAGCAATTGAGAAAATTCAAACTTGGAATGTAGCATCCCAATACTGCATTTTGCTTCTTGATTTATTCTTCTTCACAATAGACTTCTCCAACGAGTATAATTACAACTCCTCCATGTTGGTGGCATATAAGCCGTTATAGATATTTAATTCATACTTCATTTCCGTGTTTTATTGTGTATTTAAATTTTGTACTATAAACTCGTAGAGGATTGTTTCTGAAAATCGAAAAATAGAGATTTAACCTTATTATTTGTGCGGTACATATAGGTAATAATAAAACTATTAATACCGAGAACTTAAAGATGCGATTTTATGACATGTGTAACTTAGACTTGAATGTTGTCTAATTCAACCTTTTCAAAGCTCTCCTTCTCAGCTTCTAAGAGATATGGAATCAAATAGTGGGTGTCTTCCTCAGGTTTGACGGCTTTGTTGGCTGGTAACAATTGATTAGATAATGCACATTGGTGAGCGGTAATAAATCTATAGTTTCTAGCATAGCTTTCATTCTCTGGTAATCTAGAGATTGCCTTTTGGGCAATTGGAGTTTCTTCGAGAAGCAAATCATTGAATCTATAATGTTAGTATAACAAAGCCATTTCATATAATCTATCTCAAGAAAGTCGTGACGGTTTGAATAATGTAGATATTCTTAGAGGTGTTACATTAAGCTTAGGCAGATTTAAGCATTCGTCGAATCAAATACTTACTTTAATCCCATTTCTCTGTATCCAGCGTAGGCGCAAAAAGTCTTAGCAACTGGTGTAATGATTTTACTCAAAGTTGGTCTGGACAAGATGAGGTCAGCAGTCTTGACTATAGATGTAAAAGATGCCATTTTTCTGTCGTTGATATCTATTATTAAACAAGAGAGTGAATATTTAGTTGTAGTGACGGTTTATTTTTCAATTTAATGTTTCTTGAAAATCAAAATTTGTGAGAAGTTTATTGGTTGAAATCTAGACTTCCTTATTAGGAAAGATGTCTTCGTTCTTGTGTTATGCAGTATCATTTTGAGGAGCGATATTTATGGGTAGGAGATAGGTGATTCTGCCGAACCATGTAGTTGACTACAATAATAGATTATGCATTTTAGAAGAATTGGACAGAATATTACTATAGAAGAGCTGTCTTTGTGTTTCCCTTCTTGCAAAAAGATATTGGTGCATTTGTTCACCTCAAGTACTCAAGAGTCTGCTGTTGAAATAAATAGTTGCATAAATCTAACGTGGAATCTGTTAGCTTGGGTTGAATTGGAAGGTGATATCGATAGTGCATTGTGAAAAATTCTTTACACGACGTTAGACAGAAAAGATATTTAACATTGCAATCTCAAATTCTGAATGCCTATATAATATCTCATCTAGTTTGGCGTATAAGGTTCAAGACGCGTTTGGTAACTGTTTTGGGTTATTGTTTTCTTCAAGGCTAACTCCACATCAAATCTTCTGGATCTGAAATGCCTATCATTTAATTTAAGATGCAAGTATATTACATATATATGACCTATTCTAATGCGAATTTAAGGCTGTAAAATAGTACAGAATAAAGTAAAAGTTCCGAAGAATGTCTTCATTTCTTTCTAAACCAATTGAATTTAGAGCTCTTTCTTTTCTTTTCGTTTACCTGATCATCAATATCAAAGCAGGAAGGAGTCCTCGAAGTATTTGAGTTTCCATCATTAATAAACATGGACTTAGATTTAGAGTGACGAAACCTTGAAAATGCAGAACTACCCCTTCCGGAAGCTGATGAAAATGAAATAGGCTGTGATATGATGGAATGTGAACTTGAGCCTCTTCTTGGAATTGCTGCCACTTCTTTGAGCAAAATCGTGAATGCAGAGCCCCTTCTTGAGATAACCTCTGGTGAATCGGTTTCCGCTTGAATCCCTGATTTGGAGGGAAAGGTATTGAAAGGATCGAAGTTGTTACTAAAACTGTTCACATTAGCTCTTTTCTTGAGAGGATCGGAGAGTAAAGCCTCCTCAGCGGGGTCATCTTTCCCGAGCTTTTCCTCTGTTGTTGCCTCTTCGTTGACATTTGGCAGACCTGCAGCTGGCGAAATTGTCCTGAATGTTGGAATCTTAGTTTGGTTTAAAATCTTTTCTTCAGAAGGAGATAACGCTCGCCTTGGAGAGGCCTTTTTAGGAGAAGACTTTGAAGAAGACTTGATTGAACTGGCAGATCTCAATGCGATGTAAGAGGATTGATGGGACATGGATGGTGGGGAAACATACTCTGCAGTAAAAGTTGGGTCTGAAGCACTGATAGTTGATTCGTTGCTTGGGATAGAGACAATGTCATTGTGAGGAATACACATAGAAGCTTGATCATCTGAAAATTCACCAGGTTTGAAGGTAGAGTTTGTAGAGGGTGTTGAAGGAGTTCCATAGCCAGAACTGATCACGATCGAAGGTGTTTCATTCTGAGAACGATTACTGTTTGGATTATTCCCATCTAAAACTGAGCTAGTACTCTCGAGACAACTAGTCTTCGTGATTTTACCCATCTTAAACTTGCTGCTAATAATGTCAGTATGCGAAGCCAACGATGAACGGTCGGTCGATTGAATTGTATCATTGCTTGAGATGACAGTTGATGAAGCATCAGAATGCACACTGATTGGGCTTGTCGACGCGTTTTTGTTCAAAGTTAGCATAGTAGAAGATTTGGAGTTAACAGGTTGAGGGATCTTAGAACCAGAATGAGGATTTAAAGATTCTGTTTGCTTAGTTGATGAATGAGAGGCTAAAACATTGACTTTTTCTTGGCTTAGAGATGTGACTGGAGGTGTGGGTACTCTCCTATATTCTGGAACGAGCGTTCTTAGTTCCCCAAATCTTACCAGGGTACGTGGTTGAATTTGCATATTCCGCTTTGGGTTTGATTTAAGACTTGGCAAACTAGATGAATGTCCCAAGGATCTGATCTCTTTTGTACTTCCATTGTTGTTATGATTGCTGCTATTAGATCTCACAATATTGATGCTCTCTGAAGACGACACTTTCAAGGCATTCGAAATTCTGTTTGATTGGTCGTAAAATATTTGGTACCTATTTGCCTTCGCTCCTGACCTCTTTCCACTGGGCGTTCCAACAGTATTTATTGATGAAAGCGTTGGGGTATTAACAGGTACGCCATTCGAGATCGCAGAATCTCTTGAAGAATTTGATAGAGTTTTCTCAATAAAGTTTGACGACAGCACCCTATTTCCAGTGCTACGTAAACTCGATGTTGATGAGCTGGCCGATAAATTTGAGTATATACCGCTACCCAAAATCAGGCTTGGTGGGTTGGCAAAGAGGTCCTCTGTTTCGTTAAAGGAAGGTAAATATTCAAGTGAACCATCATTCTCGACATTTTCATGAACATTGTCATTCAATAAACCTTTTGAATCTTCTTCCTCTGCACTAGAGTCGCCTGTTTGCTCTTGTATGGGTTGGTCAAATAATAAGTTAGAAAGGTTGAGACCATTATGATTATTGTTGGACACAGTGGAAGTATTATAACAGTTGAATAGACTATGGGTGAGGTGGTTGCTCTGGCTCAGTAAGGAAGATAAGGGAGAGGATACAAATGGACTAGGGCCTTGTTTAGTGAATGGGGACCCCAAAAAGTCATCATAATTCTCGATATCAGGAGGGGCCAGCTCAGTTCTTGTATGGTTATATGGAGTTGAATTGGAAGTACTGTTTGAGATATATCCAATGTGAAGGTTTGCATTCATGACCTCATCCAAGTCAATAAGGGCATCTGGGATATTTTCCTTATTCAAATTTGTTTCCTCCGTTAGGAAAAACCTTGTTTTCGAGATATTTGAGATGGAGGCTGCCTTCCTGTGGTCCAATTTGATAGGCGAGTTGAGTCCATAACTGCTTGGATGTAAAGGACTATTTCTTCCTGGAGAAAGGGTACCAAAGTGTTGAGGGGATGCCCCAGATGGAGTTTTGTTCATATCTGGGGTTTTATTTGGAAATGCAAAACCATCTACAACTGGTTTATTTGTAAAGTCCTGAACGTTATCAAACTGAAAATGCTTGTCGACGGATGATTCATTTGAATATGCATTGCTAGGATTAATGGAGATGTTGTTTAAAGATTTTGACGTTGGTGGAGGAGAAAACAAACCCAATCCCATGGAATCGAAATCACCAGATATTGCGGCAGATCTTCGATGCCTATGAATTTTCCTACTTGAAGTAGGAGTAACCGAAAGATGGTTTGTGGATGAAGGAAGTGAACTCATGAGAATGCTAATGGAAAATGAATGAATGAATGAATCGAATTATGAGAAATGAATAAAGCAAAAAAAACAACTGGAAGTTAACTCAAAATCAAAGTTAACCAACAAATCTGACAAAAGCGAAAAGCAACTTACAAATTGATATAGGAACAGATGGCAGCTATCCGGGACTAGAAAGCACTTGTGACTGTAAAACGCTTGTGACTGAAATATTCACCAGTGCCAACGCGATTCCTAAGAACGACTAGATTTAATTCACTTAAATCACGAATAATGCAAAAGGAATGAACGCTATAAAGTAGCCAATGCGCCTTGCGTATACTGTTGTATTCTTTCGAATACTTCTTTACGCTGGTGTATATCGATGTATACTAGAATATAGGGTTGAATGGGTGGCGAACGTTACACGTGTCTTTTGGGGAGAAACAATTGATATTAATCCAACAACGCTATATCCAATCAACCAACTAAAATAGTCAAACCAACAAGCCTAACCTCAGTCAAACTCTAAATTAATACTACTCTCGTAATGTTTGTTAAAAAGTAGCAACAAAGATTATCTTCACAAAATTTACATAACACGCTTGGCTAGGAGGTCGTGTGTCTGGTTGTAAAAAAAACTTTTACTGAAACGGTCCCACAAAGTTATTGCTTCTCGTACAAAAAAAACCTCTTTCAAGATTGGGGCCCTTATGTTTGAAAAGTTAAACGATGTAGTAAAAACTTAAAGATAGTGCACTTAATTTCTAGTAGTAAGATCAATATATGTGTTTATGTAGGAGGAATGTAATTCTTGACTGCAATTCATGAACTCCCGTAGTTTTCGCATTCAATCGGCGACAAAAGGATCAGGTTTCCAAATGAGCACAAGAACACAATAACCATTTCACCTCAATACATGTTTACTTGCTGTGTTTATACAGCATGTCTCTCTGTGTCCGGTTATAGGGAGAATGGAAATTAATGGTAGAATATGAGACGGTTAGGGGTTGATGTTTTAGTGTACACAAATGAAGATTTCATTGGAAACCTTAAAAACTTCTATACTACGAGAGTTAAACAATGCCTTCATAAGTTTTTCAATAATGGTACGTATTTGTAAAATGTATTGTTGGAATTAGTTTGTCTTACCTATATAACCTATTTTTTATGCTTTTTGGCAATTCTTCTTAATGCTCTTTGTTCGTTCTTCATAACACCATCTACCATCTTATACTTACCCTTTACACCCTTTGGTCTTCCGCTTAAACCTCTATTAGAACCAGCTGCAACAACCAAAGTAGTCTTTGGTTTGGTCTTTTGTTTCTTCGTCAACTTCTTCATCAATTTAGTGATTTCATCGGCCTTATCTCTCTCAGACTTTCCGCTGTCATCATTAATTAAATCAGATTTCTTCTTCAACTTTTCCAACCTTCTTAATGCTCTCATCTTCTTACGGCCTTGTGCTTCCAACACCTTCTTGATTGGTCTGGCATTCAATTGTCTTTGTTTTTCTTTGATAGCCATAGCTGCTTCTTTGGTAATAGGCTTGGTGAGTTTGGAATGTTTCTTTTCATCATCAATAAACCATTCTGGTAAGTCATCGCGATCTCTGAAGGAGTATCTATTTATACCTTCGTCAATCAAATCATGCTTTGATTTTTGTCCCAAAGCCACTTGGTGGGCCAACGTCATAGCTTCAACCGTAGCAATATCAACCTTTTGTTGTTGAGTCTTGGCCTTTGAGTATTGACGTGCCAATTGGTTTTCTGTATCTGAATCTGAATCTGATTCAACTTCCACATCTTTTTCAGTGGGCACAATTTCAAAGTCACTTTCACTATCAGCTTCTTCGTCACTTGAATCAACTTCTTCCACCTTTTGTAGTCCCTTAGCAGCTACAGGGGCGGCCTTTGGAGCCATCTCTTGTAATAATGCTTCGTCTCCTAATTCTCCAAATATAGAATCAGATGCAAAGAATACCTTAGCATTCTTTGATAATCCATCTGCACTCTTTTTCTCTGCTATTAATTTGATATGTTCATCGTCATCTGAGTCTGAGTCCGAACCGTCCATTTCATAATCTTTAGGCTCTTGCGTCTCCCCTTCATCCTCCTCATTGTCGGACTTGATACCATCCCAACCTTCATCATCAACATCTCCTCTTAATTTCTTAGCTCTAAAATTGGTATCACGTTCTGCTTTTCTGTTTTGGTAGGCATTGTACATATCATCAAGCTGTGCTTCCAATTCATCTAACTCGTCCGCAGATTCAACGACTGCATCTTCGTCAATGTGAATTTCATTATCTTGTGCCAATTCTTCATCGTTAAAGATCATCTTCTTCTTACCCTTGGACAATTTGTCCAACTGTCCAGTTTTCTCAGCGGTCTTCAAATTGAACAACGATTCTGATCCAATTTGTGCCGCATCGATACCGATATTCATATCTGTCAACATATTCATTTGATTTCTAACAATTTCTTTCTGTTTCAATTCATTGGCATTTTTCTTAGTTCTCTTTGCCTTCTGCTTTTGTTTGTCCGTCAACTGTTGTAACTCTTTATCAATTTGTTGGTCTTCGGTCAAAGGCTCTACTTCGACCATATTGCTCTTGTCTTCGTCTTCCTTGTCATCCAAACCTAACAAATCACGAGCTTGCTTTCTAAATTTCAAGATTAACTTGAAATCTTTCTTTCCTAAGACTTTCAAATCCTTAATACATTCCAAAAATTCTGGAGTACACCCCTTCAATTTCTTCAATATTTTCCATTCATGGTCATCCTTCTCAGGCTCATCTATTTTGTTAATAGAACCCAAAACATTTATAGGATCTTCATTCTTGACAAACTCCAATAATGGCATGGTATGGTAAAGTAAATAATCACCCTCTTCATACCCAGATCTCTGTCTTCTTTTCTTTTCTGGATTAAAAACCTTGGCTTCGTTGTTGACTGTCTCAGCAGCAAGTTCTTCGAAAACTTCCCTTGGATCCAACAAACGAGGATCCAATTTTTTTGGTGCTTTAAAACCCTTACAGACAACGAAAATTTCGGCAGATACATTACGAGAGGCTGGAGGCTTTGTAGCTTCGACTTTGTCAAATAATTGCTGGAACACCCACATCAAGTTATTGTAATCTCTAGATCTAAAAATCTTAGTGACAAAAGTTCCACCAGGATTTAAGTTTTCCACCGCCAATTTCAAAGATTGCAAAGTTAACTGAGATTGTGTGAAAGCATCTTGAACCCAACCTAAACCAACGTTAGGGGCACCATCATGCAATACTGTATCAGCCTTCCAAGTTTTCATATGACCTCTCAACTTCGACCTGCAATCTTCTGTGGTGATATCTGATTGAAATGTAATACAGTTTGGTAATGGTTTAATAGGCACAATATCAACACCAATAATCAATGAGTTGAGGGGACAAAGGTTAGAAGCTACTTGACACCACGAACCTGGGGCAGCACACAAATCGATAACCACCTTTGACTTTTCTAAAAAGTGCCCATATTTTTCATTGATTTGAATAATCTTAAAGGAAGAACGAGCTCTATACCCCTTTTCCTTAGCAAGAAAATAGTACCTATCTAAACGACCTTTACTATTCTTCTTTTGCGTTTTACCCATGTTTCAATATGTACTTGTTAAGGAGAAGAATATTATCTCTGTTGCCAAATAAAAAATGAGATGAGCTTCACAAAATCTATGGGTCGTGTGTTGAACATTATTCAAATTTGCAATCAATGGGTTTTGTTTAGTGAGTAAACCCGAAATTCGAAGGCTGGGCTGGGGTAATGCACCTAGTGCACGGGAGAGAGTATCGAGAGGGATGTTCTAATGTAATATGTAGATTTCAGTATATACAGATCTATGACTATAATTCCCACTCAATGAGTTCTTCTTGGTCTCGTTCTAAGTCAATTAATGATGTATCAATTAAGTTAATATTAGCATCGTTGCAAAGAATGCATTCCTTAATCAAGATCTCATCCAATTCCTTTTTGTTAATATCTGAAGGATTCTTCCTGAAATTTTGAAATATTTTCTTGAACATATAATTACCCTTCAGTTTAAAATTATGTCTCATCAAGCATTCCTTGTGGAAGCCATGGCGACAATTTGGAAAGAATATAAAATTCTTATTGATGAGTAACAGATTGCATAATTGACAAGAATCCCCAGGCTGAATAACAGAATAGACTTTGGATTTGAATTGCAATTTAGTAGAGTCCTTTAGCTTCTGTTTCAAGCTGGATGTAATTGCTAAAGATTCTTTCATTTCCATGGATAACTGACTAATCTTATTGTTATATTGATTCAAAGATTTGACAATCTCATCTTTGAAGTTATTTATCATGATTGATTCAGGAAATAGTGGTAGTAAGTCTTTCAAACTAAGAACTCCCATTGTATTACTCGTAGAAGAAAGGTTCAAGATATATTTGAGAACCTTGTTTAATTTCTTCAGGTTAGTTGCATTAATTTTGGAGAAACCTTCTTTGGAGCTAAACATTGATCCCACTATTTCATCTGTAACCGATTTTAAAGAAGTCTTGTCGCTGGTGGAAATACTATCTATTTCTTCGGCATCGTCTTCTTCATCTTCGTCTTCTTCTTTTTCAAGGAAGGGAATCTCCTTCCCATCGCAAACTCTTTGAATTAGATATTTTGAGAATCTGATCCACAATTGCTTTCTAGAACTATAACTTTCTTCTTCTAGTTTTATTTTGCCCACATAATTAATATCTTCTTGCCTCGCAAACCCTTCTGAGTCCTTATTTTCCCCATTGCCGAATGTCAACTCGTGGTAACCTTCAGAATGAGAGTTTGAGGTTGGCATTTCACTGTCGTTTGCGATATACTCATCGTACTTTCTTAGCACAAACTCTCCTAAGTCTGTCAATTCATTATCCAATGCTAACTTTAGTGCTTGATCAAAAAGAGTCATGTCATTCAAAAGAATGAGGACTGCAGGCTGAAACTTTCTAAACGAAAGGCATAATCTCAAAACAAAATGAGGGTCATATGTAGATTTCCTAGTTGAATTTGCCAACGATTCAAGTTTAACATGATTTAGAAACTTGATGATTTGTTTTGAGGTATGCTTTTTTACAGCATCACTTGTTCCAGGGTATGTAATCAAAAGGGATGCGTAGTAAGTATTGATCTGACTATTCCTTATTCCTTTATCGTAGATCAATTTCAGTAAAAATTGAAGACTATAATTTTCAAGTAGCGGAATTGTGTGGGCTTTCTTATTGTACGTCAATATTGCTGGCAAAAAGTGTTCATACCCAATATCCTCATTAAACTTTAGCCATGTATCAATTGTTAACTTTGGACAATTGACCAACACTACTGTAGACGTTCTATAAATGATTTCTTTCGATTCTTGTGTACCTGTAGAGTACAACTTGCCTAAGGTTTTCACCGCATCTTTCCAGTTGTTTGTGTCAATATAGTAGTTTAAAATGAATTCATAATCTTCAATTAATTCCGCATAATAGAGTAGCTTAGAGGGAACATTTAATTCCACAATAATTTGGTAGATAGTAGCGCGATCCAATTGCTTATAGTTTGAATCTAAAAATTGCTTCAAAGTTTCATTCACTTCTTCGAGATTCTTTTGAATCCATTTCTTTTTCTTTTCTGGTGACATGCTCTCAGATGCATAGGTTGGGCCTGAAAGAGCATCAGCTTTATATTCAAGTCGGTAAATGATACGAAGTAGCACCTGCACTATCCAACTTGACAATACAATAATTCTGATTTTATTTCTCTGAATTCTTTTAGCCATGTCGTACTTGGTGAGAAGGTACTCCACTAGTAACTTTTCGGATATTATATTCAACAGGTTTCCATCACTAACCTCCAATGATGCAGATACATTGGCTTGGGTATCCGATTTTGAATGGTACTGTAAGTTCAAGAGCATTAGGCAGATTTTTTCAAATGGCTCTGACAGATTGGCCAATATTCTGATTCCTTTAATCTGTAATTTGATGAGATCTTCAAGAATCAATACATCACTATCCTCATTTTCATCATTAAAGCTAACTGAAGAAGAGCATTCGAGTCCAAATCCACCTTTTTGTAAATAATCATATCCCTGCTTAATCAACACAATATCCTTTTTCAGTGACGTACTTCCAGAGAGGTCTCCATTATTGTCATTCAAAAAGCGAAGTGCCTCTTCATATTTGCCCATTTTGTAATAATTGTACCATACAGATATTGATTCGTTCTCTATGATAAATTCATAGATTGAATTATTGGTATATAGCCAATATGTTTGAGACCCATAATCTGCAGTTGTTCCAATTAATGTTTCACCTGCTGCAAGAAAGTTCTTGAGATTCAAAATTGTTGGTTCCGATGTTGCTAGAGCTAATTTGTTAAATATTAAGAGGTTTTCGTTGGAGTGGCTGACACTTACTAAGTGATGCGGTGTGATTAACACATTAGCTATATTTTGACTCAATGCAATTTCACTACCCATTTTATCTGATTGCGAGAGTTGAATTTCCAAGTCATTCGATTGTATTTCATTTGATGAAAGATTCACAACGATGTACAGTTTCCCATTAGAAGTAATAATTGAGTTGAAATCAGTTGAAATAGGTGTCTGTTTTGCGGGCACTTTAAAGACGCGTAACAACTCTGAATATGATGTATCAAAACAGTCCCAAGAGTGTATGATATTGTTGATCACAGCATTGATTTGTAAATTGTTATTAGTGAATTCTAACCCACACAATGTAGATTGCAGAGAATGCTTGAATACAAGCTTGAGATATTTATCATCTCTCTTGTTGTCCTGGACGGACGGAATATGAGATTTTATCGATGCGAGGTATATGGCCCCTTCAACTGTCCCTACTAGAAAGTCTCCTGTTGATTCCTTGAGAGAATTGGTGGCATCTGTCGGAAATGCTATTTGTTTAATATTCAAATTCTTGAAACGACTCAAAAGCTTAAACGATGAATAAGAATCATGTAAATAGTAGCATGCCAAGTCACTCAATTGTATGATTAAATGAAGACCATTAGGATGGAGCCAAGATCCCAAAACTTTTGTTGAAGAAGGTAATTGATATCGCTTTACTTGTGATGGATTAGCCAAGTCTATCTTGTATACCAAAGTGCCTAACACAAGGTACATCTTATCATTCTGAACGCACAATTTCTGAAGGGAATGACCCAAATTGAATTGCAATTGAACTTGCTCTAGTTCAAATGTTGGTTGTTCATTGTCCTTCGTTACCAAAGACGAGGCATTTTGTGTGTGTTGAGTCCCACTAGATATACTAATTGACTTATCAGATTCAGTAAACTGTGGACCCTTACCATTCAACTCCATTGATTAATTATATCGTTGTGATATTTCTGTTTGCAATATTGGAGATCGTTTTAAACTCAGTGCGCGGATGCCATATCTGGCACATACAATTTTAATAACTACGGGGCGCTTCGATTATTCTACACATCAAGATAAAGTTTGCTAGAAGAGGTACCCTCTTAGCTGTATTTGTGAATTCCAATTGGTAAGTCTATTTACAGAACTTTCGCTCTTTGCAGAATTATAGGAATTGACGGACTCTCCTTTATTTAGCTCAACCCTTCAAATGTAGATTCCACAAGCCAATTGAAATTCTGGCGAATTAGAATAATATGTTGTAGACAAATCACTCTAGGTATTCTCGATTGAATGGTGGTTGTATCTACTCCTTTGGATTTTAATACCTTTTGATTCATTTCACAATAGCTCGAAATCCAATTCGTTCCTGGATTTAGACTAGCAACAATTTACCTTAGTAGTTTCCGTAGTAATTCAAAGATGGATAACAAACACATTACCATTGATTAGACAGTTTAAGACTTTATGTTACATTCTTTGCCATATAATTGATTTTGCATCCAAAAAAACCATTCCCATCTAAATACACTCAAGTCACAAGACAAAGTTTTTTATTTCTTAATCTACTGTCAACTATATCGAATATTCAATTATAAATCGTAAGGTACTTACCAGCTCATTGAGTCTACCTACCGAGTCACCAGTTTCTGGCCTGTTGGAAAGATTTTTACTAATGGTTTCAATACGTTCCTGGAACGGATACAAAAGGTAGGATTCGCAACAAATTTATTCCAATTGTATCATTAATATATTTACACGTCTCTATATTTGAGGTTATCGTCTTATTCGGTATGACTACTACTGGGGAACTACTATGTACTTGGAGTGACCTAAGGCAGTGTTTGTGTTTATATGCAGTATGTTCGGTTCATCGAAGTTCTCCTGAACTGGACAAGTCCAGCGTTGCCCCCTAAACATATAAAGAGAACAATTGGACATCAATTGAGTTAACTTTGTTTTAAACCAAGATGAATGTGTTAAAGCTTCAAAAGAAATTTCCGATACTTGATCAATCTGATCTTTTTAACATTATTGAAGATTTCAGAGGAATTGATTTAGATGACAAGGGATGGGTAGAAAAGAAAGAAGTTATAAACTCGGTTTCTAAGAAAGGTAAATATTCTTATGATCAAGCAAGAGAGACTTTGAAGCAAGTAGATGTTGATGCATCGGGTCACGTTGAATTGGACGATTATGTCGAATTGATTGCTAAGTTGAAGGAAACGTCATCTAGTGGTGAATCAACTCCAGTTAGTAGTTCAGGTGGTGCTGCTTCAGGGGGGGCTCCCAGAAAACCTCTCAATAAGCCGGCTCCGCCAGTTCCGACTGCAAACACTTCTCATAAAACTTACATATCTGGTAAGACTTCTGGAACCACTCATACTATCAATGATGAAGAAAGAACTGAATTTACCAGACATATTAACTCAGTCTTATCTGGAGATTCTGAAATCGGAGATAGATTACCATTTGATACCGAAACTTTCCAAATCTTCGATGAATGTAGAGATGGGTTAGTGCTTTCCAAGTTGATCAATGATTCAGTTCCTGACACCATTGATACTAGAGTCTTAAATTTGCCTAAGGGTAAGAAGGTGCTCAACAACTTTCAAATGTCTGAGAATGCCAACATTGTTATTAATTCGGCCAAAGCCATTGGGTGTATTGTTGTTAATGTTCATTCTGAAGATATTATTGATGGTAAAGAACATTTGATTCTTGGTTTGATATGGCAAATTATCAGAAGAGGATTGTTGTCGAAAGTTGATATTAAGTATCATCCAGAATTATACAGATTATTAGACGATGATGAAACATTGGAACAGTTTATTAGATTACCTCCTGAACAAATCTTGTTGCGTTGGTTCAACTACCATTTGAAAAATGCGGGTTCTCAAAGAAGAGTCGCAAACTTCGCTAAGGATATAAGTGACGGTGAAAACTATACCGTATTATTAAACCAATTGCAACCAGAGCATTGTGGATTGGATCCATTACAAACTTCAGACCTTTTGCAGCGTGCTGAACAGGTCTTGGACAATGCTGACAAGATTGGTTGCAGAAAGTACTTGACGCCAAACTCCTTGGTATCTGGTAACCCAAAGTTGAATTTAGCTTTTGTTGCCCATTTGTTCAATACTTATCCAGGTCTCGATCCAATTGAGGAAAGCGAAAACATTGAAATTGAAGACTTTGATGCCGAAGGTGAAAGAGAAGCTAGAGTCTTCACTTTATGGTTGAACTCGCTTGATGTTGATCCTCCAATTGTTTCCCTCTTTGAAGACTTGAAAGATGGTTTAGTTCTTTTACAAGCATTCGATAAGGTGATGCCAGGGTCTGTTTCGTTTAAACACACCAACAAGAAACCCGCAAATGGATCTGAATTATCCCGTTTCAAGGCTTTAGAAAATACTAATTATGCTGTTGAAATTGGTAAAGCGAATACTTTCTCTTTAGTAGGTATTGAAGGCTCTGATATTGTGGATGGTAACAAATTGTTAACATTGGGTTTGGTTTGGCAATTGATGAGACGTAATATCAGCACTACCTTATCCAAGTTGGGTAAGAACAACAGTAACTTAACTGACGGTGACATTTTGAAATGGGCAAATTCCCATGTCACTAAAGGTGGCAAGTCGTCTACTATTAGGTCGTTCAAGGATCAATCTTTATCGACAAGTGTTTTCCTTTTGGATGTTTTACATGGCCTTAAACCTGGTTACGTTGACTACGATTTAGTGTACCAAGGGCCAAATATTACTGATGAAGAAAAATACGCAAACGCAAGATTGGCTATTTCCATTGCAAGAAAATTAGGTGCTTTAATTTGGTTAGTTCCTGAAGATATTAACGAAGTCAGAAGCAGATTGATTTTGTCTTTCGTTGGTAGTTTGATGGCTGTTGAAGCGACCTTATAGTACAATTAGTTTTATTACCCCGGAACGGTTTAAAAGTTCGTGTTATGTTTACTCCTCTAATGTATTATATGTATCCTCTTTCAATACAAGATGATCGAGCAAAGGTATTTGTAGGTAGACCACTTCGATCATCTAAAAATGACAGGAGCAACATTTTAAATATTTTCCTGCAGATAGGCTAACCAATGAAATTTAGGAGATTTTTCATTTCATTAACAATTTTTTCGAACCTAATAACAAGCTTGACATAAGATCTGCAACATGTCTAGTACAATCTTACCATTCACAGAGGCCAACTCAAAGAGGGTTGCATCATTATTCAGACAAGCCTTGAGAACTGCTTTCGATAGTTCCTTAAAATTCGATGCTTACAGAGCTGAAACAATTAAAATCAGAGCTCAATTTGAATCCAACAAGACTATCTCCAATCCTGAAGAGTTAGAGAAAGCTATTGCTAATGCAAATGCAAAATTAGCTGAATGGAAACATCCTGATCCATATATCACTCCATGCAGACCAGGTGGTACTAAATATCAAAGAAATATTATCCCACCTAAGGAACCTATCATTCTGGGAGATTGGTAGACCATATTGGCAGAGCAAATATATTGCGGCGATTAAATTTTAGCTAACCGAACTAATTAGCTGTCAGTACAATGGGATGAACCTGAAAAATTCTGCGTAAGGACAGCCCAATGGTTCTTAAGCAAAGTATTTCTTGCTCGCAGCCAATTATCACTAGCATATATGTGCTAATCATTACAGCATACTCACCTAGTATTCATTTTGGAGCATTAGACTCCATTTCCAACATAGCCATCCATAAGATTCTCAATAATATAAATTCAGGTGATTGAAATGTTGAAGATTGATGGTCGTAAAGCATGTTTGACATTTCAAACCTTAGTATCCATTCCAGTTTTAGTGGAATATCTGTTTTACTTGTACTCTATTTATCAAAAAATATACTTAACAGTTCTTTTACTATACAAAGCGTAGAAGTCTATTTCCGAAGGGTTAGTAGCTTTATTTTTGAAAAGGGTATGAAATTGAGTCAATCAAAAAGTCTAAGACCTTGCAGTCTTCAGATCTGTCTGGTCAGATTATGTCAAGAAACAGTCTTCAAAGAATATAAGGAATATATTGACCTTTTCTTGGAGTTGTTTTCGACGATTCAAACATGGAAATATAGGTGAACAAAATCTCAGCCTAGTACTACATTTGGCATGTTCATAGTTACACAACTCAAAAATAAACCTCAGCCCGAAGCGAATCATAGTAATCTACGCCTTACTTGCTAAATTGTTTAGAGTATTTGCTGAATCTCCATGAATCTTTTTTGCATTCTTTGCATTTTTGCATTTTTGCAGTATTCTTTCAGATCTTTGTCAAAATTATTGATATGACGAAATAATAAACATACCTCATATTGATAATATTATTGATAATTACTAGTAGGGTCAGCTGCTCCAAACTATATTACCGTAAGCGGATCTTGCGATCTTCCTTTTACTATCACTTCACCTAGTTGCAACTCAGAACCGGGTAACCTTAAGTTTACGAATCTTTAGCCACATTTCAGTTTTGCAACAATCAGGTTCGGAAACCTAGGAAGAAATATACTTGTATCCACTACAATACAAAATTATAAGAACATGGAACAATCAGTATACTGGTGGTGCTTTACCATAGTTATGAGGATTGTTGCAAAATTTACAAGACAATTGTCAAGAATCGGTGATATGCATCTTCTTTCTCCTGGAAAGGTACCACAAGGCACTTCCATCAAACCAAAATTGCTTGTGTACATTTGGCTGAACAGAATCAATTTTAAGGTATTTGCTGATATGTGTCCGCTTGAGAGGTGGGCTTTACCAGAGAAGTCAAACATTGTTAAAGATTCTTATGCGACGAGCCGTAATGTATCGCTATCTTCTAGTATATTCTCAGTTTTCCGATATGAAACATCACAGGAGCTTTATCTATCAAGTAAATCATATATACAGGTGGAGTTAATCAGTACAATCATTCACCATTTATCAAACGAAACGTGTCATTTAGTATTACTTTGTTTCCAACAAAGATTAATTGTTGCTAGTGTTTCTATTGTGGTTGGATTATTGTTACTAATTATCTCTCGTTTTTTGTCAAAAGACCATGACTCTGATATGGATAAGTCAGAACACAATACTCTTCTCGTTATTTTTCCCCATTCTAGGAGCTCATTTCCAAGTCAAAATTCAGTCGTGGTGACTCTTCCAACAGATGAAGTAACGAATACTCTGCAATTTCATGGAGACTCGGAAGTTGAATCTTTAAGTCTAATAGATTTCTTGGAAAAACCTACAAGATCGAGTCTGTTTAACATTGGAAATGTTGGAAAAGACCCGGTCATTTTGCCTAACTGCTATCTGATACAGAGCTCAAGTGCAGCATTAAATGGTTGCGAAAACGAAAAGATTAAAAAATGTAAGCAAGTTAACATGGAACAAATGGGCAGCGTTGAAGAGATTTTGAAACAGGACGAATCACACCCAATAAAATCAATGTTATTGCAGCAAATTGAGGTTCCAGGTAGTACATCTGACGGATCAAACAATGATGCGTCGATAGAGGATGAAATTAGTTTTAATACTATTAGTGAAAATGAGAATAATGATTCCAGCTACTTGTCTAACTTTCTCAGTTTATACGATAGTACAACTACAGCTAAGATTGAAACAGTTCTTGGTCGTAATTCAATGGAAATTGCCATTGCAACACCCAATGATTCAATAGTTCACGATAATGTCGCTCTTTGCGTATCGAGAAATTTGACCTCAACTCCCTGTCTGCTTCTACCAAGTTCCTCAGAGAATAGTGGCTCCAAAGAGACAAAAATCAACGTGAATGGAAAAATATTGAAGTCAAAGTATCTGCCTTTGAAAAACAAAGAAAGTTTCTTCAATCCAGTTGAGAATTATATGCTCAATGGAGATTTAGAGATGTTGCTTGCAAGCGACTCCAGAGTTTCATCATCCCGAATTTTTGATATTGGAGAGAGTTTTGATTGGGATGTTCTGAAATTGAAGGAAATTCTTGATTTGTTTGATCAGGACAAAGCTGAGTTAAAAAGAGTCCGGAAGGATATAGAAATGCTAGACACCATCGATGATAAAGAAAAGGTTCTACAGCAAGTGCGTTTCTTTCTTTATATGAGTTTTGAGGACGAACACTTCAATGAGGTCTCTAATCATTGTATGAAATGGGTTCCAGATCACATTGATCAAATCATCAGGATCATAGGGGAGGAAAAGGAGTCCACGAGTATTCAAGGGATTCTCGTATTGAGAGACTATCTCACCTTTGCCTCAAAATATCAGGTTAGTGTGTCCCACTTCAATTATTGTTTTCTTAAATTGATAGAAGTGATGGTTATAGATCCCCAGTTCAAAGAAGTCATTACAAAATCAATATGCACAATTGTTGTAGCACTAGATTCTACAATGTTGGAATCAACCCTATTCACAATAATTGAAAACCAATTCCAATCTCCAATACAGCAAACCCCCAAACAAGTGATTCTTCTACGATGCATGAAGTACTATATCTGTTTCAACAAAGATTCGATCGTAGAGGAGCTAGTGCAAGAATCATATGTCAATAAATCCAAGACTTGTGCCTTTAGAATGTTACGATTATTGAATACCAGTTTGGAAACAAAGATGGAATCACCAATGAAATCAAAAATTCCAACCATTAGAAGACAACTGAAACAGCTACCTTGCTCTAGTTTGAACACTTCCTTCAAACTTGAACTTATCGATCTATATCTCATTTTTGTCGATGTGCTTCTCAATGGCAATCGGATTTCACCGTCAGTTCAATATGAGCTATTGACGGAGCATATCTCCAAATTTTATGAGTTGGTAAAGCCACTAGTCGAATCGGAATTTAAGAAACTTCCTCCTCCCGAATTGAAAGAGTTGCACACTTTTCGTTATGAGGGGCCATCCCCAGTGGCTATATCACGTGACCAAACCTAGAATTTTTTTCCAGATGAGCTTCTCAAAAAAAATTCTATCAAATATAGCTAAGGAACAAGTTTATACATATACAAGATGCCTAGATCCAAACGTTCCAAGCTCGTTACATTAGCCCAAACAGATAAGAAGGGTAAAGAAAACAAAACCCGTATCTTTGATGAAGTGAGATCGGCTTTGGATGAATTCCAATACGTCTGGGTTTTACAATTAGATGATGTTCGTACACCAGTTTTACAAGATATCAGATCCGATTGGACTGGATCTAAGTTAATATTGGGTAAGAGAAGAGTCTTAGAGAAGGCTTTAGGTGATACTCCACATGAAGAATACAAGGATAACTTACATAAATTATCTAAAACTTGTACTGGTCTTCCTGGATTATTATTTACTAGCGAAACTCCAGAAACTGTTCAAGCTTACTTTTCTGCTTATTCTAAACAAGATTATTCTAGAGCCAAGTCAAAGGCTCCAATAGATTTTACTATTCCAGAAGGTATTGTTTACTCCAGAGGTGGACAAGTTCCAATCGAAGAAGATGTTCCAATGTCACATTCTTTAGAAGAAACCATGAGAAATAAGTTGAAGGTTCCTACTAAAATTAAGGCAGGTAAGATCACCATCAGCGAACCATATCTTGTTTGTACCAAGGGTGATACCTTGGATGTTAGACAAGCTTTAATCTTGAAGCAATTTGGTGTTGCAGCTTCTGAGTTCAAGGTCAAGGTTGTTGCATACTACAACAATGAAACTTCGGAGATCACCAAGTTAGAGAAATAGTTATGCGTGTTAACACGCAATTTCTACTCCCTTCACTACGTCGATCTATCTTATTCATTGTAAATTAAAATTATATACTTGTTGCATCAGGATCTATATCAGCATTTCCTACCAATTTGTCGTTTTCTTAAAAAACCTCAATCCAATTCAATCCGTCAAGTTTTTTTGTATAGTATTCACTTTCTACGTAATAGAATATAAATTGAGTCCCAGAAATGGCATGGCCGAATTTTACTTGTTAAAAATACATATTATATGGTACATCGTAAAATCTTGCATCGACTCCAAAGGTTCCGATCAACTCACTTATTGTTCACACGTCAAGCCGTGAATATGAAATCTTTGATCATAACTCGTCATCAAAATCGTCAAACTCCACAGGAGCCCTGCATTGGACAAAAAACAATTTTGCAACATCTTGTCCCAAATTTTTGAGGCCATAGGTATTATGATCAGGGATTTCAAACGAACAGCCTCTGGTAACGACAAACTTTGATTTGTTTAAGGTTACTTCTATCAATCCTGTTACAACGTGGAACGTATAAACACACTCTTCGGAACTCTTGACATGTTTGATACCTTCGAAAGGCAATTCTAAAATTGCAGTGGCGGTAAAGTCCTTGTTGTATGTGAAGAGACGGGCAATTCGTAACTTGTCGTTGGGAAAATTGGGATCTTTCAATTCCTCAAACTCCACACCCCCAGGAGCAATTGCTACTTGCCTTTTTATCTTTGTATTATTTTCAGAAACCTCAACAGAAAGGATTTTCTTGTTAAACCACTCTGATCCATTAATTTCAGGATCAGATTCATAGTCGTACACTTGTTTCTTTGCCTTCGGTGCGATCAGCTTGCCCTTACGCTTCTTTGTAGAGGGAGCAACGTATCTATCTGCTTCTGGGATATGTACTACTTCTTTGATTTCTTGCAAGGGGATTTTCCTTATATCGTTTGCCAAAGTTGTATCTGCATCGTTTTCTTCTAATGCACGCGTATATACAATTCTTTCATTCCTCCAAAAAGCCAAAGGAGCAATTTTAGTCCGCCTAGACCTACGAAGTCCATCTGGTGGGGGCGAAGGTAACGGAGATGCCCTCAGTATTTGCTCTCTAACAGGGATAATCTTGGTTCGAGGCTTTTTAGTGGTTGGTGGTGGTGAAAGTAGTTCACTGCTGTCATTTATAGATCTATAATTTTTTTTGTTCATCTTCTTACTGGATGTGTTACCCAATGCCATATTCTTCGTGAGGGAGGAGGTTGATTTCCTTGATGTTGTAGGGACGTCTGGAGATGATTGTGTCTTTCCCAACGGTGACAAACTTACTGGAGAAAAGCTATCATGGTTCGACGCATTGAAAGAGTCATCAAATTCATCATTTGGTTCTTCCATATCCATATAGATTTCAGGAATGGAACTTTCGGAATTTCCTTGCACAAATAATTCTGAATCCAGATCCCTTGAAGAATCATTGGATCCTCTTAATGCCATAGATTCTCCAGAATCTCGTAGTATTCTTGATTCTTTTAATGCTCTTGGTTCTCGCGAACCTCCTGTGTCACTAGATTCCCTCGAATCCCTTCTGTTTGATATGCTCGTCTCTTTCAATTCTCTAATTCCCGTTCGACTGGTTCGATTCACTTCTCTAGATTCGCTCCTCTCTCTTGCTCGCCCAACTCCACGTTCTGGCAAGGGTGATCTTAATGGCGATTTCTTATTCTTCTTCTTTACCCCCCATTTTGAGCTCATTGAAATCGGCGATAAATTAAACAACTCTGCTTCAGCATCAGTAAAATTAATCTTCCTAGCAACATTATCGAAATTGTCCTGAGGTGTAACTTGCGTCATAGTTCGTCTTCTATGACTACTTCGATCATCCTCGTCATCCGTGAAGAAGTCATCCACATCTTCCATATCATACTTGTCTTTTCTTAAATTCTTCCTGGGCTTAATACCAGTCTTTCTCGACTGGTTCCCAAGGTTCAATAAATCCATGATGACCAGAGCGTTTAGGCTTCGTGGACTCACTGGTTATGTAATAAGATGGCTATCTCGTGGTAGTTGTAGTGGTTAGTTCCCTTTATCAATATGTTTTGTTTTTTGTTTTGTTTTGAGAAACGCGGTATTGAATGTAGACTTCCAAATTGGGAATGAAGCTGCGTTTGCCAAAACATAGGTAGGTCCATTCAAAGCTATTGGTGACCTGGGAATGACTTTATTGCAAGAAGTCATAATCCTTTGATTATACTGGCTTCAGTACTGAAGAGTTCATACTGAATGTGTTGGTAAAGTTAGATAAAGATCAGGCCCCTCGCAATTGAAGTAATTAATCACATTATTTAGTCCTAGTGAATTAAAGGAACTGTATTCTACCGTATTTTAGTGTCACTAGGTAATGGAACGATTGCTTTACAATGCAAAGAATTGGCGACAGAACTTTATTAGCTCAAATTCTTGTGACCACCAAGATATCATGATGATTCAAGGAGAGTTGATAAGAAATGATAAGCCCATCGGTATAGGTGATATACAACAAAAAACGGGATTCCTGAGGAATGAGCGACCTATCTCGAACCGCCAAACCAGATATTGTCCTATATCCATGATATCCTAGAGCCAAAGAAAGAGCATTTGGAAATAGATGCTCTTGTCGCATTCCATAGACACCTCGATGTTGACAGAGTCGCATAATTGTAACCAAACCTTGCTGTGACAATGCAATAAAACACAGAAGGGGTGGTATTAAAAGGGTAATGGAAATTCGGTCAGAGTACTTGCTTTCTTCATTAAAGGGAATTGATAAATCAAATAGCTTCTTTGTCGCTGAGTTGCAAAATAAAGTGTCGGCCCGGAACAAGCCTAGCTTTTTGCTAGTGGAAACTGCAAGGAAGTCAGTTGGATCCTGATCAATATTCGCATCAAGCCAATACGATTTTCCATTAGCAGACGGTATTCTTGGGCGAGATGTTAACTCTTTAAGTTTACGCAAGTATCCTTTATGAATTCTTCGATTAGAATCGTCAACTCCTGTTAGCTGTGCCGCTTCAAATACTGTTTGGTGGTGATACGAGGCTTGTGCTAAACTGGTAATAGGAGCCTCGTAAAATTGCCAATTTGCAGCCAAACCAAGATGGCTTGTTCTCAAAGGATCAAATTGCATGTCGAGAACAGTAGATTCGTTAATAATGTGCTTAATTTCCTTTCTTTCTTCGATGAATGGATCTCCAAACACTGCAGATATTGATTGAACAGGTAAGAAATACTTGGAGTTAATTGGCTTAGATGTCCAACAATCGTCACTAAATAATGCCCTAGTGATTACGGTGGGTGCCCAGAAAAATAGTCGTGGAAATCGCTTTTGGTTCATTTCATCATGTAACTGCATGTACGAGTGATTGTTTCTATTTTCTAATTCTTCCATAGAAGGATCAACGTAGTACACAGTTTGCTTCTTAAAATAATCGAATTCGTCTTTATCCAACGGTCCAATGTTTATTCTAAACTTGAATTTGAATATAAGCAACTCTCCCGAGATCGAAGCACACGATACGGTGATGATGTGAGTATCATCATCAGTTATCTTATGATTCAAAAACGACACTTCTGGAATATTGTGTAAAACTTGGTGTGATTTTATATGATAAAATCTATGATCTCCCGAATGATAATAAAAGAGCGATATACCCTGAGAGTTGTCAGAAGCAACTATGAGATTATGGAAAGTTTCATATTTGTCATGATAAGAAATAAAATCTACCCCCCAAAGAGAAGACTCTAGGCGAATAACAAAATCTGCGTGAATCTTGAGTCCATAGAATCGATTACTATCCTGATATAGATCATCTGTATTGCGGTGCTGGAATCGCTTAGTGTTATCAAACTTGTGGACGTATTCCAAAATGGTATCAGAATACCAAATCATTAAAGTGCTATCATCCAAACATGCTGCAAGAACCTGCTTGCCCATGAAAGAAGCCGTCTTCAAATAATTGATTGTGTGGGGAAAATAGGGCCATGTTGAAATGAGTCTGTCAGTCGTAGAGGTGAAATTTGGTTTGGTATCAAATTTAAGGACTGACGACTTGTTTGGAAGATGAGTAATGCTTTCGAAATCAAATATTGCAAGCTCAGAATTAGTGGCTATTACCAAGTAGTCTTCACCCTGTGAACTCGATATAATGGTGCTCAAATTGTTTTTGTATTTTCGAATGCTTTCCAAGCCAAATAACTTCATAATTCCCACATGATTCAATTGCAAGGAGTCACGAAACTTTGTTCCTGGTTCCCTCCTAACAATCTTTGATGGATCAGAATTCTCGATAGTAGTCAAATCAGGATTAAACGGGTCATAAATCCCCAATGTAGGAGAATAATCGTCTGAGAGATTTCCAAGATCAATCTCATTCATAGTAGTTGTGTCATGTCTTTCCCAATGTGTGTATGCGTCCTGACTATGGGAGGGAAACCTAGCTATCTTTATATCATTCACAAGTTCATTGGTCTTCAAATCATTCTCGATAAGTAAATTATATCTCTCTTTTGTATTTGTCGAATAGCGGCGTTCTCCCAGATTATCTACTGCAACGTACTCTGTAGAATCAACCAAGTCTGTATTTTCTGAGAAGAGTTCTGTAGATTGGGTTTCTGCAAACTCTTCGTCATCGCCAAAATCTTCAATCCCTGATCCAAACAATTCTCTTCTCCCTGTATAAAACACATCAGCATCAAGATTATCTTCATGAAGATCTTGCACAATTGCCAAACCAGAGGAGTCTGAACCAGCAGACTCTGAACTAGAGCCAGGGGAATAACCTTCAACACCTAGATCAATTCCAGGGCTGTCAGTTAGAAATGCTATATTAGTTGAAGTGGGCAAAGGTGCTGGCGATTCTTCCGAGTTTTGTGACGTGTCAGATCTATCTGAGCTATCTGATCTGACCGATCTTTCTTCTGATTCTGTTTCATTGAGACCAGACCTTCCTTGCCTACTCTCTGTTGCTACCCTCATTACACCACGATACTTCAAAAAGCTACTAAATCTTATACTTGGAGTTAGAGTGTCCGATACTCCATGGTCCATTATGTAGGGTTTAAGGTATTGAAACTTTGACAGTTCTGACTTTTAAGGAACTAGGTCGTTTTTGGGCCAAATGCTAAATTTAAATAGCGCTCACGAACTTGAACCTGATAACATTTAAATATGAAAACACCCAAACTCCAGATCGTCAATTTCTCAGAGAATCTGTTTATAATATAAAACGCTGATGTAAAAACGAAAGCTTAGCTCATATTTTTACCGTTCAACAGTGGAAGATCAAAAGCGATTTGCTCTTTTTGAAAATTTTAGTGTATCCTATAATTATTCAAGGCTACGTCAACTAGATTTCATGAAAAATATACATAACACCTCACAAATTACTGAATATCACCCAATTAAATCAACCTGGTATTCTTAAAGTTCTGTAGAAATGTTGGACTTGTTCCTCTATCAAGCGGTCAAATATCATTGAGATGTCGTCTATGTCTCTAAATATTCAGTCTGACCTGAAAAGTCACAGTTGTATAGATTCTGGCCATTTAGGGACACCCGAAATAGATCTGTAAAGCAAAGGTTGTAGTTTACAGGCTCTTTGGCTTTCAGGATACTCGCATTTAAGCTCTTCGGTTTTTGGCTGCAATTTCTCATTTCTAGAAGGTGACATATAAATCTTAAAGGTCATTTCACAAGGGTAAAATTAGCCTTCCATATTTCTCACCGTTATTCTATATAGGAAAGTCCTTGTAATTGATCCTTTACCGCATAATATTCCATTTTCCTTTTTATGTAGTCTGCTTTGTTCGATAGTAAGTGGCCAAACATTGGTACCAAGTAGAGTCCTGAATCTTGAACGATTGCGACATTTGGTTATCTTATCTTCAATGGATATAAAGTAAGTCTATTTATACCTTGCATATTTGTCCGTTTTAACCTCAGTTCTTACCTGACCATTCGAAAGAGGAATCCTTTCATAGGACTTCTTCATGATACTTTTGTTAGCTTCATGATGATACTCCCATATTCAGATTTAATGTACCCATTACCGGGGTGTATTATAAACAGACACTAGGCTTTGGCTGGCTAGCTTTCGTATATAATAAGCTTGTAGTAGGCTTAGCACATATTACTCACCAATAAAACTTCCATATTTTCATTATTACTATGACGCAATTCAAAAATTCTTAACCAAACCAAAAAATAGATAATTCGAATCACTACAATATGGGTAACCACGCTGATTATAGTACTTATTCCTCGGGATTAACCAAGGAAGAGACACTCCAAAACGTCATTGATTCTTATGAAGCACTCTCTAGTGATACTAGAAATTGGGTAGCTAATTTATCAAACTGTTCTTCTTTGATATGGCATGCTTATCATTCATTAGGAGTTCCAGTCAACTGGACTGGATTCTATGTTTATGATAAAGATAGCGATGTCCCTCAATTGATATTAGCCCCATTCCAAGGAAAGGTTGCTTGTCAACTCATTCAAATTGGTAAGGGTGTATGTGGAACATCCGCTGCAACTCTTGAAACTCAGGTTGTTAAGGATGTTCAAAAGTTCCCAGGTCACATTGCTTGTGATGGCGAGACAAAGAGTGAAATTGTTGTACCTATGCATAAGGATGGAAAGGTTTTAGGTGTTTTGGATTTGGACTGTTTGGCCTTGGAAGGTTTCGACGAAATAGATAAAGAGTACTTGGAAAAGTTGGTTAAAGTGGTGGTGGACACTTGTGACTGGAAATAGAAATCCTAATCCTTATAGAAGAGATGCGAGTGCTAGTAATGCCGTAATTCATAGGCCTGTCTAGTTATAATTAACTCACCATGAAAGATAAGTTCTGATGATAGAACAGATTTCTCGAGAAATTGAAGTACTGATAACGTAGCAGTAGCAAATAGAGTAAACGACAGATAAATGTTCTTGCAGGTGGTTATTTGTTATTTGTAAATATAGCCACAACCAATATATATCTTTGGGAAATACTAGTGATTTATAGCTGTGTCTGAACCTACCAGTTCCAATTAATCAGGAGAATTCGAAAAATTACCAAGCTTACAGACTAGAAACTAATAATTACGACGCTCTAAGCAATGCATATTGACAGAGTGGCAAGGCAACAAAGAATTCATTCACTTACAAGAAATAACCGGCCCAGTTTGAATGAAGAAAATTATTCGACGTTCTGGTGTTAGATTTTTTTTTGGATTTTTTGGATTTCGCTTTATTACAGATAATCAAACAACAGATAATTATAATTGATACTAGTGAAAGAACGAATAATTGAACAAGACGAAAGTTGCCTAGGAATTGTTTTGTAGCTCATAGTGCTGAGTTAAAGACACCATAAATGAGCGCTTGGGAGACAATTCTCCCAAGCCACGAAGAGAGATATTTACTAACATCAAACATCTTCGACCATAAATCCCAATATAGTACGTCATACTTCAATTATTTTGAAGTAACTTTGAGTCGAATAGTCCGCTTCTCTTCTCTGAGAATATCGGGTTAAAAGAGTTCTAAACTTTAATTCTTCTCAGCTTCGGCTCTTCTTTGTTCTTCTCTTTCTAAATTATGATATAATAAGCCCTTTGCCTTTTCAACGGCATGGGAAGTACCAGAAATTGTGAAGATTCTTTCAGATTTGCCATCGATTTCTTCAGAAATTCCAATTGTTGCACCACTAACTTTTCTGACACCTTGGATTCTAGATCCATTTTTACCAATTAAAGCACCAACAATATCATTTGGGAAACTGATTGAGTCGGTTATGGTATTGGCGTTGGTTGGTAATGGCTTTCTTGGAGATAAAGATTTTGTTCCAACAGGTGTAGGTCTACTACTTGTAGCACCCGGAACAGTGTTTCTTCCATTCACGTAGTTTGTGTGGCCCCTTGGGACATAATAATTTGTACCGACAATGCTTGAAAAGTCTTCAATTAAACATCTTGAAATAATTCTTAAGGCATCATATAAATTATCAACACTTCCTTGAAGTTCAACAAGTCTCTCATTCGATCCTGGTAAAAAGGACTTGGAAGCAATCATGGAAATGTTAAATTGACTTTGGATTTGTTGGATTCTTAAACCTTTAGAACCAATTAAAGTTCCCATTTGACTGTTTGGTATAAGTAATCTTAAAATGGTAGTCTCATTTTCAATACAAGGGCTCGATGATAATTGTTTGAGTGGGAAGAAATTGTAAGTTTCGATATTAGAGTTACACAAAGCTTGTGCAAAATATGATAATGCCTTAGCTGAATCGTCTAAAGTACCGCTAACAGTTAAGATTCTTTCGTGTGATCCAGATTGTAATCTTGAAATTCCTGCTTTGGTGTTAGTTTCTTCTCTAATTGAATCAATAACTTGGCCGTTTTGTCCAATAAGACATCCACTTTCTTTTGCGGATACAAGTACTCTGTAATTTATTAATGCAGATACATTTGATTTATCGTGTAATGATGGAAGAGTTGTAGATTGGTCATGTTCGGTAGAGTTGGAAATTTCATTTGAAATGTTTACTTCTTCCGACTCTTTATTGATTGGTTCGGATGTGAATTTTGTATCGAATAATGATTCAGTCATTGTAAATAATTATTAGGCTGGGTGATTGCTGAAAAATAGGACTTTGGATTGACAATTCGTCAATGGTGAGACAAATTTATAAGTGAAGTGGATTTGAACTGATATGTGATGTCAGTTACTAGTATATTATCTGATTATTGAAGAATATATACGTATTGGAGTCTGTTATGGTTGTCGTTAATATCAGAGCCGAAATAGTGAGTTAGGACGAGCGAGTTGGATATTCGATGGGGATTGGTAATGGGAAAAGGTTAAGTTTTGTACAAAGATGATTGATGATCTTGCGAATGACTCTCTTAAGTTAAGTTACTATTACTGTTGTGAAAAGAAGTGTAAGCAGATTTATGAAAAGTTCAGCGTTTTGTCGACGAGAATAATGTCGCGAGTTCTTCTCAAAAATTTACATCTGTAAGTGGGGATACCGCTTAATGGACAAATGCATTAAATATTATGCTGTTGGTGCCTATAAGTGAAATAGTGAGATATAGTACTTTAGGGGAGGGTTTATTGAGCTAGATCTTCTGGTATGTTTTATATAGTGTCGGGAAAGATAGATCAATGTCGCGACTTTGCCGCGACATTAATCTACGTGTAATCACCACTATCATAACCTGAATGATTACATGAAAGTGGTTGAATTACAGAGTTGATAACGCCACTACTAAAACCTATTGTAACCCCTAAAGAATTAAAATGAGATCTCACTACATTTTAAAGACTTCAAGAAGAAGATTTAATAGAATGGCCCAATTCAATTGGTAAACTGCAGCAAAACGGTCTGCACACACAGATTCTTCAAATTCCAATTTGACAAATTGTTATATGTTATGTGACAGGCCAAAACCAATCTTTTGTTTGGATGTCGGGTTTAGTTAGCTCGGAAATTCTGTAGTTAAATCGTGAGACTCACTCTATGTACCTCAGGAAGGGTTGCCAATTTTCCAGAAAATGTTCAAATGTGACGTAACCAACAGTCAAAACAGTAATTGACAATACAGATTTAAAAGAGAACGGCAATAGCTACCTCAATGCTGTTATTCTAAAGTGATGTATTTACTAATAATCGTGATCAGCATGAAACAGTAAGTAACTTTCTTTCTTTCTTTTCAAATGATCTACTTTAAATAGGATACCATTTATGGCCAATATCATTACGTAAAGAACTTTAATTCATATTATAAGTTATAGTAGTAGTCAATGGTGAAAAGTATGTGACACCAATGACTTAGCAATATTTTTGAAGTATTCAGTGGATAGAGCAATATTGGAGAATTTGAAAAATGGGTGTTAGAAGAAGAATCAAAATTTTGCTTGATCTAGAAGTCTTAATCTCTTTTTGCCCACGTTAACGGCACTAATTATACTGATACGGTTACTTCTGCGCATTTAAATATTTCCTTTATTATTTAAACCCCGATATAATCCTTTACACTGATAGTATAACTTCCTCTTCTCCTTGGTGGACTCATAATTGGCGAGGCTGGATATCCCATTTCACCTATACTTTGTTCCAAATTAATATTTCTATCGCCATGGCCACCGATTTCTGTCGGAGACAAATCGACTATAGAACTTGAAGAAGAAGAATGTGGGGACAAAGTTTCATTGTTTACCATATCAGCAAATGAGTAAAATTCTATAGTTTGATGTTCTAAAGTGCTTTCTAAATGTTTGTTGAAATCAGAATTTGACCTAGACAGGCGCAGACCCTCCTTGCGTGGAGACATTTGGGTGCGAAAATTTGGTCCATTCGACTCAACCGATTCCTTTGAGCCGCTTTTGCTCGCCCTTTGTTCGTATGAGTTTTCTTTATGTTTTTGTTCTGGAATCCGATCATTCTGGTTTCTATTATCTGTTCGTTCTATCCGATCGTCATTTGTAGAATCCAAAGAGTTTATTAAGGACATACTGATTATTGATCTGGATCTTGGTCTAGGTTCATCCTGACAATAACAGTTGAGTTTGACATCTTTAAAATCGACTTTTGGATCACATAATATTTCGGTTGTCGTATCCAAGATTGGCGATGTGTAGTTCTCTATACTATAATGAAGCGGTGTTTCTGGGTTAGATATTATGGAGTGAGAATTAGCTTCTAGTGAACGCTCAAAAATAGAGGAGGAGTTTTCTTGAAGTCCGTGCTTTGTATGGTGGTTGTGACATTCGCATGCTTGTCGTTCTTGTGGGCTTCCATGAGAACTTCCACGACCCCCATGTCCATTGATCCCCAGAGTACTTATATGGGACGTTGACGCTTGTCCATGAGTGCTCTTGATTCCATCTTGTCCAAGGGGAACACCTTTACATTCACAGTTACCCGGATAATTTATTATTTGTAGAGTCTTTTTTATGAATTTATGGAATTTCTGGGGATATTCGTTTGGTGAAGGTTTGCTATTCTCGGCATCACAATCGCAATCAGTATCTGTCATAATTGCCGTTAATTATAACTGTAAAATGAGAATATGCGTTGTTTATATATTTTTGGGATCACTTGTTGACTGACAATACTTGATGACCTTGGTCCCCGCGAGATGTAACAAGGTGATTGCGCGGACAATGTCGGAAGAATGTCGTAATCTCAAAATTCCGGTGGAAACTCTCCTGTATCAATATTGTATCTATATAGGTTTAGATTGTAGTGTATACATCGATGATGTACTCTCGTTAATACATATTCATGCCTACGACGTACTCTCCAGTAGTTCCGACATCCTAAGGAATGGCTTGATCGTTTGATGTGTATTTTTTGGGATACAAGCTGCATGCGCGGTTTTCCTGATTAGGAAGACAAATGGAAGCCTTTTAGGTACGAAATATGACATCCGCTACCAGACATCCGCTACCACTGGTCTGCAAGTTTACGACTACAAATGGGAGCCTGCCTTAGAAGAGTACCATGCTATTGGGCTTCCATTGCCAATACTTGTACCTTATCATGTATGCGCATTTTGTGTGTGTGTTGTAGCAATAAGCGCAATGACCTCACTCCGAATTTACAAATTCGACGCTCGCTTCATCTAGAATAATCGGAAATGTCGCTGACGCGATATTTGTCAAGAACAGGGCACCAGAATATTCAGCGAGCAGGAAAATTTCATTTCATCTAACATGGCAACATGTCTTGAGGAGCGGAATGCGAACTCAACATAATGCGGAATATGTCTCGCTCTAATCCTTCTGCAGGCAGTGCGGAAATTGGTTGGGTGGCATCTAACCCAAATACAAGGGGAATGGGAATAGATCATGAGTCCTCCGCCGCCGCCCCAGATTACATTGAGCAATGATGTCGCGCGACATTGGTCCATTTCTACTCCGCAATTACTGAGGTACATTGCTGGGCGGCATAGCAGTTCACTAGCGTTTACGAGAAATTCCATAGCCAGCCAGTCAAATAAGGGGCTTTCTCATAGATTTCAAATGTGACTGACAGTAAAATATATTCTGAAAGTCATTGCACTTATAATTATGAGGAGACTTTTTCGAGAAATATTTCCGATTGAGACATTCCGTTTAAATCCTTTAAAAGGGGATACTAAGGTTCGATAGATAACACAAATTGGGCAAGGAATTCTCTACAAAAGTCTGGCATGAGTAAGTATTAAGCTTCGCCAACCTAAAGTATCTTGATCAAAGAGTATTTTACACCTTTCTGTATTTTACACCTTTCTGTATTTTACACCTTTCTGCATTTTTAACAACATAGATAAATCACGAGATTTGTTATTTTTCAGCCAAAGTTGAGCTTTGAATTCAATTAAAAATAGGGTGACAGATTATCCGGTGTAAGAAGAAATTATTATAAGTGACTATAATTGAAATTGCGACAAAATATTATCACACCTTCGATATGAAAATAAAATAAGTCCTCATATACGAACAGATCAAAATAGCGTTACATTATTATTATTACTATTATTACTAGTAGTAGCAGTTTCGAATAGATCCGCCCACATTATAAACCCAGCGCAAACACCTTTTAATAGAGCGGATTTATCAGGCCAGACAGCAATGTAGAAAAGCTTACTATTGCGCGTAGTACATAATAATCTATTTCTCCAGTTGTCATACAAGTTTTAAATATCGCAATACTTTAAGAATACGATCACGGCTGTAACGTTTGTATTATTTAGCTCACAAATATCATTGTGTTTCAAGTTAGCTATCCTGAGACAGATTGCTGAAAGTATCATCTCAAAATAACCTGATATTTTGCTATTTTGTTCATTCATCGCTAGTAGACTGTATGAATAGCGGAAACTCCAGGAAATAATTAAAGGATATGATAACGAAGAAACGGTTGAAATTATGATTACAAAGAGATCGCAGTTACGACTGCTTTGGAACGACTACTTTATACAACTAGAAGTATTCTAAATATGTAGATTGCCCTCTACTAGGCTATATTTTCTATCCTTTGCACTACCAAAACGGACCGCGACGTAAAAACAGAATGTCTTCTCCAGATATTAACAATCCGTGTTTAGTGACTTCGCTAATATATCACAATGAACTCTACCATTGTTGTACTGACGACAATAGATAAAATTGCTTTCAAGCTACCAAGAATACTTTATAATGGACTTGAAAGTAAACAAGTGAGCTTGCTAGCTTTCCTGTTAACCACCATTTTAGCAATTGTATTGGTGTATAGTGGCTCATATAGAACCCATACCAAACCAGCAAACGCTCTCGAGCCAAATGACGACAAGGACTCCAAATATTATGACGTTACAGATAACGATGGCTCAGTCTATAATATAACGCACATGTCTCAATTGATTGACAAGGTCGAAGAAATGTCCTTGACTCAAATTTGTTTATTACCATTTTTTGCAGGTGGAGCAATGTATGGGCTTTGGTGGGGGTTATCTAATATTAAAGAGAACTTGGTCTACTATTCCAATTGGTACTTTTTAGTAATGGGAGGAATAATGGTCGCAGACATGGTGGTTCTGATACTAGGTGGAATTGGCAGAGGAGTGAAAACGTGGGATTCTTTGGGAGAAGAAGGTTTAAAGAATGATAGAGCAAAGCTTGTGACCGTCAAGGAGACTATAAGTGAGCACGTAATTGAAAATGGGGATGAGATCTCATTACTCCACGAAGAAATTCGTGAAAATATCAATACGCCAGCTCCTTCACCACGCGATTCTCGTCTTTTATTTCCACGTTATCGCCTTTCCATCTCCGCTTCTGACTATCCACTTGGTCCTCTCCAGTCAATTAGCCATACTGAGCTCGCTGATAAAATGGCAGGCTCTCATAACAAGCAATCTTGGATCAACGGACATAAATCATACATTGAATCGAACAACTTGAAGATTTGGGAACCAACTACTGTTAAATCTGGAACTTCTTTGGTATTCGATACTAGATTTGTTTGGGGAACTATTGGTGGTATTTTGGTTGGATATTTATTCTATCAACATAACCCTGTACTCAACCTGAGTTACGAATTCTTGCAAACCAACTGGTTAGTTGGTGATATCATAGGCATCGCTGCGGTCCATTTCAGCTCACTGCAAATGTCGGTATCTAGATTCAAATATGCATTTATTTTGTTGACGCTTTTCTTCCTTTATGATATGTATTTGGTTTTCGGAACCACCGTTATGTTGGATGTTGCCACAGGTTTGGATATTCCATTGAAACTACAACTTCCACTTTATGTTGCAGACTCAGAATCTTTAAACGAATACAAGATGATGATGTTGGGCTTGGGTGATATTATTCTTCCCAGCATGCTAATTGCACTTTGTTTAAGATTCGATCTTTATCGTCATCATGAGAAACAACCACAAAGCTTCCATTATTTGCAACCAATTTCGCGTCCATACTTTATTACCGGTCTTGTTGCATATGGTTTAGGATTGATTTTAACAATCACTGCTTTGTTTGTTTTCAACTACGGCCAGCCAGCCTTGTTCTACATTGTTCCATTGCTACTTTTATCTGTATATGGGTGTGCTTGGATAAGAGGAGAATTAACTGAGTTTTGGGCCTTTAGAGACACTGTGCCAGAATATTGTCATAAGGTGGAAGAACTTTTGGGGGAAGAAGATGAAGAAGATGAAGATTTCGAAGGAAGTGACAACGAATCTTTTGATGAATGGTTGGATAGAATCGAAGATGATCAGACAGATTTAGATGACCAAGATCCTCAAATAATCTATGTTCTTGAAAGCGAGGATGATGATACATTCATTATTGGTAGTGGAAGTGATTACGCGAGTGAAGATAGTGATGCAGATAGTGATAGTGGAGATGATGATATCTTGAATGTCATGAGAAGAGATTTGATGAAACCAGTTAGAGAATGTCTTAGTGACGACGAATGAGTCTTTCAGTATTTAACAATTAGATAAATTCAAGTTACACGTGATATATTGTATTTAGTTCAAGTATGTTAGCTATATTGTAAATTGAAGCTACTTATATGGGCTTACATCATTGATAGTAACTTGTTGCGTCAGTAGCCTCAAGATAAAAACATCCCTGGTACAAAATATTGTGTGGGACTCAATTCCAATATCAATCTCGGAGTAGCGACAATTAACAATTGTTCCGTTCGCAAGAATATGTCGCGACATATTCTTGCGCATTCTTCACACAATTTAAATATGTCACGTGCAACTAATTCTATTTTTGATTCAAACGCGCATTTAACTCCTGGATAAAGCGTGATTAAAAGCTCGACCCGCGAATTGAATATTTGCCCATTTGCAAATAACGACGCTAGTGGTTACTGGAATAGGATGTTTAGGTCGGTGCTAAATCCGTTCCACATTGCGAAGCTATTGTACGGTTAGAGCGGAAAAATGAGATCACACTTCCCTAAATCGTGTACTCCATTACTTCATTAGATGATTGCTGTGTTTATTCTTTCAGCGGATTGCGCATTTTTGGCCGATTGCTGAAAAGAAATAAGTAACTGAGAATTTCACTACTTCCATAACAGTTTTGATAGTCTTTTGTGGTGGTCGAACTCTCCACCATTTCTCAAATATAGGTACCACCCCATATTATTGTAGGAGGAATACTTAGTATAGTGGTTGTATTTGTACAGCAGCAGTGTTGTCTATTCCTATGTAATACTCATCAATATATGATGACCGAGTACTGGTCTCTGCCGTATAAAGCACTTATCTCTTTGGGTATTTGGAATTTAGTGCTGATTACTATAAATGTTTCCTGCATAGGCTAAGATAGCAAATATAGATCTTCGACTTGACCTTCTGATTGCACTAATTACGACATCAATAAGGCTGTGACACATCTACTATCTCTCCACTGCCTGATGACATTGTTTCATTCGAGGCATTCCTTAGCGATAATACATTGTCCTGCATATATCGATTTATTGATTTATTTGACGGGTTATCGGACAAAAATACTCTAGATAACCAAAGGCCACTGGTGATAAAAGGCCGCTGGTGATAAAAGGCCGCTGGTGATAAAAGGCCGCTGGTGATAAAAGGTAAAATGTTCCATTGTGCTCAGCTATCTATATTTACCAAGTACCCATAAACTAACCACGTTTCGAAGCCATTTTATAGAAGTTCTGCATATATTCCACAATCAATAGCAAAAAGATGATAACATTTAGCCCACAATTATAGGGATTAATTTTTCTCCCTGTTCAAGAGCAATGACTCTATTGTATCTACTCCTAAATACGCATTAAGTCCGTATATCTCTTAATTCCTCCACCCCGGCTACTTATTAATTACAACCACGGGCTCTTTCGCAGTGATTAACACCAAAAAAATAAAGATAAACTCCTAAATGTTTGCAATATTTAATGGGAGATAGACAAGGTACCCCCAGCCAGAGATAACAGAAAATCAATGGATCAATGGTATACCGACTCCTGTCAAATATTGACAAGTACTAGTCTCTTTTTGGCCCTAGTTCCGAAATAGGTAACCCTCAGTATCCACCCTTTCAAATGGCAAATCCACTCCACAATCAGAATTTCAACACTTCCATTCTAAGAAAATTGCGTTTTTAATGTTTGTGGAATTATCGGAAGATAAAAACGGCGAGGTTATGTGGTGAGGTGGCGACTCGTTATTATGTGGCGCCGATGCTAATTCTTGTTTTGGGTCAAATAATTTACCTCAACAACTCTTGTCTCTTATCTTTGTTGCTCAAAGTCCGGAATATTTTTGTTTAAAATCGTGGGGATTCCAGAAATTATTGGAGGTCGAGTTAGTGAATTTTGCTCAGTGGTTTTGATTATAGTCATTTTTGCTTATAGAGATTTTTGCTTATATTCATTTGCTTATAGAGATTTTTGCTTAGAGTGATTCGACTGTGCATAGATTACTTATTAGACTACTCACTGTAACCATCCTAGCAACAAATCACATTATGAAACGTCCGTCTGATTCGTGTTCAAAGTCTCTCAAACGACTTAAGTTTGAAAACGAAATATTTTCAAAATCCATCGAAGATATCGAGTTGATGTTTATAGCTAGTGAAGTCACCTATGACTTGAAGTATTCCAAAGCCTTTGAAAATCCAAAGAGTTTGTCTTCAAGCCCAAACTTCAAGATGTCATATATGCAACGCAAACATTCAAAGAGTCCATCCGATAATTCGTCGAGATCCAAGAACTCTCTGGTGGCTGAGTATTCTTCCCAATACTTGCCTTCATCCAGTACAGTAGCCAGTTCCTACAACTACGACTGTATTGATTTATCACTTCTTGATCCTAAGTTGCATACTAAATCGTATCCAAAACGTACAAACATAGCATCCAAAACAAAGCCCGGAATTTTACGACAATCTCCAAATTACTCGACTAGACCTCGAGATTCGGGAATCTTGAAAGTATCTGCTCCAATCCTTCCATCGCAAAACCGCCAGCTCGATTATCTTGACTTCGACGATGATTATGAAGATTTGGGACAAAGAGATTTGGAGTATGACTTGAGAGGTATCGATACGTTATTGGGAATACAGAGCGAAGCAATGCAATCGTGCTAGTTGTCCCCAAACTCCATCTCCAAAGTACGTCGTTGATCGAGTACTCATAGTAACGAATAGTCCAGAACTATAACTTACCATTTCAATTCGTCTACATTTATACCCACATTCTGCATTTACTATTTCAATATATGATCTGTACGATAATAATAAGTAGATATAATTTAGTACTGAATATTGCTACTAGCCAATACAATAATGGCATTGCTAGACGGTACTATTACAAGTACTGCACTACCAGTACTTCATTATTGATACTACTAAGTAAATCTTTATCCGCTAAGTAATATAAAACCCCTCCTATTATCAGGCCATTTGTATTCAAACATTTGTGCTTAAAATCGTCCTTTTTGCATCCCCAATTGGGTGACATTCCGATATGTCGTTCCATTATGTCAAATTACACATGAGGAGTTCTCTTATCGGTTGGTATTTGTAATTGGTAGGTGGGGTAGATAATTCTGAAATGTGGGGTTTTTCGATTTTAAGAATGAGATTGTTAGAGGGGAAATCGTTTCTGTCGTATTATGTAAAATCAACTATTGGCGACCTGTTATCAGAGAGGTGCCGTTCTAATTTCCAGGTGATGCCGTTCTGATTTCCAGGCCATTCTGTCTGATTTCCTGATAGCAAGGTTCTCCTCCAAGAGGTTTAACATGTCCCACTTTTAGTCGTCATTCATTACTAGAAGGACCTCCTGTAAAATTTAGTGGTCAGTGATAATACGTGAAATTAAAGATTAGAGTTATTTTAACATAAGAGCTTGATAAGGGCTATCTATATCGTTTTTATCACTGTAACATTTTTACTTGCAAAATTTGTTGGTTTATATGTGAACATCTTTACCGCAATATATTACATTTTCAACATTTAAACACCTTCTACTAAAAAGTAATCAGTCCAATCATTGGATATAAATCATGTGGTAGCGGTTTTGGTATCTTCAATATAATACGACCAATTCCATTCCTTCCTTTTCCTTGGAGAACTGATACGTTTTAGTGATCTTTATTCGTTTCTTCTAAAGTATTCTGAAGTTTTGTGGATATTTGATAAAAGAAATAAAATATTATGAACAAAGGTTAAAAGATGCTGGAGATTTTGTATTAGACTTGTTTGACGATGCTCTGTTGTACAATTCTGCCAAAAATCTATTCTCCACTGGATTTTTATGATTTTGGGTGCAAAAACTCACCCTATGCCATGTTGTATCCCCAGATTTGATAATAGTTACATAGGATACCATCCAAAGCCATGATTTCCAATATAGCTGAGATAGTCATCATAATTATAAATCTTTGGTTTATGATAGGTATCCAGAAATACTAATCAGGGATCTTCTATCAGAACCAGTATTTTTTTAACAATTAGGTATGCTGCCAACAGGTTGCTCTTTGAGTGTTCTAAATCTCTACTATATTCACTTGTACCAAACTTTTAAACACATCGTTTTACTGGCATAAACCCACTTTATCCCTCTCTTCTTTGCTACCACTTGTTTTGTAGCCACTCTCATAAACATTTTGGGTATTGCATGTACGCTTGACCTTTTATATACATCTTGAAGTTTAGTGAGCGCTGAAAGTTTTTAAATTATTGCTCAAATTACCTTTCTAAAGTATGAAACATCCTTAAAATTAATATAACTAAGTCTGAATATGAAAGCCTAACTAGCGCATCATAGTTCGGTCACTATTATAGTGTTCTCCATAGTTCGTAAGTTCTGGGCTGCCACTTTTTCGCAGATAGTATCATTTACATCCTGCATATTATACATATATCAACGTTGAAAAAACTTGTACAACCAACAACTCCTCCAGTACTCTCCTCAACATGGTATTGGCAGATTTAGGAACCCGATTACGTGGGGCTCTCTCTTCCGTCGAGTCCGCTTCGGAAGAGGAAATCAATTCTATGATCAAAGATATTTGTACAGCACTTCTTGAATCCGATGTGAATATTAAACTCGTGGTTAAATTGAGAGATAATATCAAAAACCAAATCAGTCTGGCCTTGAAGGATAATGAAAACGCTGCTAATAAACGTAAGAAGCTCCAAAAGATTATCTATGATGAGCTTGTTGGATTGGTTGACTCTCACGAAGAGCCTCCAAAGCCAAAGAAGTTAAGCAAAGGTGGCTCCACTACCAAGATCATCAATGGAAAGAAAACTAAAGTAGCCAAGGCAACAGCATCTTCACACATTATTATGTTCGTAGGGTTGCAAGGTGCTGGTAAGACCACCTCGTGTACAAAATTGGCTGTATACTACAAGAAAAGAGGCTACAAGGTAGGTCTTGTTTGTGCTGATACATTTAGAGCTGGTGCGTTTGATCAACTTAAACAAAATGCTATAAAATCTTCCATACCATACTATGGTTCATACTTAGAAACTGACCCTGTGAAAATTGCTTACGAAGGTGCAGCAAAGTTCAAGACGGATAAGTTTGATATTATCATCGTAGATACTTCAGGGAGACATAGACAAGAACAATCACTTTTTACAGAAATGGTCCAAATTTCAGAAGCAGTACAACCAACTCAAACTATTATGGTTATGGATGGTGCTATCGGTCAAGCAGCTGAATCTCAAGCCAAGGCTTTCAAAGAAACTGCAAATTTCGGTTCCATCATTTTGACCAAAATGGATGGCCATGCTAAGGGTGGTGGTGCTATTTCTGCCGTCGCAGCTACCAAAACTCCAATCGTATTTATTGGTACTGGTGAACATGTTGGAGATTTGGAAATTTTCAAACCAACCACTTTCATCTCTAAACTTTTAGGTATTGGTGATATTCAATCACTTATCGAACATGTTCAATCACTTGACTTGCAAAACGACGAGGGACACAAACAGACCATGGAAAATATCAAGGAAGGTAAGTTTACTCTCAAAGATTTCCAAAATCAAATGAACAATTTCTTGAAGATGGGTCCTTTGACCAATATTGCGTCTATGATCCCAGGGTTATCAAATATTATGTCACAAGTCGGTGAAGAAGAAACATCAAAGAAGATCAAGAATATGATTTATATTATGGATTCTATGACTACCAAGGAATTGGAAAGTGACGGACGTATTTTCACTAAAGAACCAGAAAGAATTATCAGAGTTGCAAAAGGTTCCGGTTGCTCTGCTGTAGAGATTGAAATGGTCTTGCAACAACATAGAATGATGGGTTCTATGGCAAAGAATGCCATGGCTCAGGGCGGTGCTCCAGGAATGCCTGGAGCTGCAGGAGGAAACCCAATGGCTGGAAACCCTCAAATGGCGAGAATGATGCAACAAGCTCAACTGAACCCCAACTTTATGCAACAAGCTATGAGTATGATGGGTGGTGGTGCCGGTGGTGCCGGTGCCGGTGGAATGCCAAATATGTCTTCCATGATGAACAATCCTGGTATGATGCAACAGGCTCAGGAAATGATGAGACTGAACCCTCAAATGATGCAACAAGCTCAACAAATGATGCAAAATCCTGGTATGATGCAGAAACTTATGAGTCAGTTTGGTGGGATGGGTATGTAATTACGAGTCTAATAAAATAATCATGTATTACTATGTAGAAGCTGAGACGAGCGAGTTACAGTAATGTTCCTTAGTACATATAATTTGTTCTACTCTAGTCAAGGGTATCGATATTACTTGAGACTCGAGTTCAGACTAACTTTAGAATCTATTTGCACCGATAAAGGTCCAATTGTAGATTCCATATCGACAAGAGTCGTATTGCCTCTTGCAATTGTTTTCTGATGGAACGATTCACTCAATACAATTAGATCACTGTTGTATTATATCAGTCAACTGTCAACCGCTAAATACGATGAGTTGATCACCTGTAAAAGTCTGGCCTTGTTGTGTTCATACCATATTCACTTAAGGCACTACTCAAATCTTCCATTGTTAATACAATCTTGCCTTGCTGATTTCCAGCATTTGAACTCGAATGTGCTGGTTGCAGTTGTTCACTCTGACCACCGTCGATACCAGCGGCTCCAACACCACCAGCACCTGTAAGCAGCTGTTGGTTAGCGTACTGTTGGCCTTGCAATAATAGTTTTGCCCGCACTTGGGGATTAGAAGAGTTATACACAGCAGACGAATTACGGATTCTGGAGTATTCATAGGCATCCTGAGTAATATCCAGTATGAATTTTTGCGTAGCCAAAGCTAAAAGTCTTTTGATCTTGACGTCGGAGGTCTCGAAACCATTCTTGCTTAAACAATAGTCAGTAACAGCGTCGGGGATTATTGGGGCAAAGTCGCCGTCCATCAAATCCAATACTTCCTGAAGCGTTTTATCCTTTCGGGTGAGTTCAGGTAGTTCAGGTATTGCTAGTGATGCTGCCGAAGTAGCACCCGTGCTACTTGAACCATTTGTATCTTTACCAGTTGTGTTTGCACTTGTGACTTTGGTATTTATCTGCTCATCAAGATCATTAAATTCTTCATCCATTTCGGCGTCCTCTTCCACGTTATCTCCCAATCTCAGTCCATCGTCATTACTCATTTTACTGGTGTAGATATAATGTTGTCTGGAATCATCACCAACTGTTCAACTTGAAAATAGAGTCGCGACAAAAATACAATTCGCGACATTACGACAACATTGCGACAAACTTGAATCGATTAGATTACTTATTCGACTAGTTGTATGTTCACCAAATAGTAGACAAATATTGCAATATATTCACGAATTCTAATGGTAAGCTTTAAATTTTCAATATCTACTATCTACCAATTTTCTGATTGCTAACATATTGGTTGTTTTATGTTAGCAGAATCAAAGTTGACTGTTTCGCGACATGTTTTGCGACACATAGGTTTTTACGACAAGTTCGCATACCAAATAGCTAGATAAATATTTAAATACAGATATCCTAGAACAACTTCCTTATCTCCACCATGGGTGTCGTACAGAATCCAAATAACTCCACGACATTTGGCAACTCGCTACTGTTACGGGTTGACGGTGCAATTGGTGCGATGTCCCTATCGCCCAATGGAAGGGACGCCGTTCTTGCAGGACGAAGAGGTCTCTTCATTATCGACTTGGATGATCCATTTACTCCTCCAAGATGGCTACACCATATAACATCGTGGGAAGTTGCCGATGTTCAATGGTCACCACATCATACCATCAAGCCTTCTTGGTGTATAAGTACTTCTAATCAAAAAGCACTTCTATGGGATTTAGCACGTCCTTCAAATAATGCCATTCTCAATGTTTTGCATTATCATACTCGAGCAATTACGGATATTAACTTCCATCCTTCAAATCCCGAAGTGTTAGCAACCTCTTCAATTGATACATTTATTCTTAGTTGGGATATGCGTGCTCCTAGGAAACCAGTGGCTCAATGGGCTGAATGGCGGGCAGGGACGACTCAGGTAAAATGGAACCACGAGAATCCTTTTGAAATTGCTTCAAGTCACGACAACGGATTTCATATCTGGGATTCAAGAAAGACAGCCTTGCCCGTCCTCAAGGTCAATAGCGCTCATAATGGGAAAATAAATGGTTTAGACTTTTCTGAAGGATCTAAGAATATTATTACATGTTCTAATGATAATACTGTCAAGTTCTGGAACCTCAAGAGCGAAGCTGGTCAGAAAGTTATCGAAGATTTCAATTATTTTGGATCTAAGAACCAAACTTCTGGGCTACAACCTTCAGTGGTGATCAATACAAACTTTCCTGTTGCAAGAGCGAGATCTTTACCTTTTGGTAAGGATAAGGCTTGTGGAATAATGCCCTTAAGAGGGGGACTGAACGCAGTTCATATTGTGAATTATGACACAGCATTCCAAGAGGCTTTGGATACAGGGAAGACCCAATATATGGGTGAAAATGCTATCCACACTTTCAAAGGTCACAATGGCCCTATTAAGGACTTTTTATGGAGAAAAAAACACGAGAAGTATGAAGGTTTTGATTCTAAAAATAGTTGGAAAGATTTTCAATTGGTTACCTGGTCATCGCAGGATTATGATTTAAAGTTGTGGCCCCACGACGAGAATTTGTACAAGAATGTAAATTATAATCCATCCTATGATAAATTGCTATCGGTATTCAATGGAGAAGCACTGGACACTGACGAAGCGAAATCTCTTCCCTTGGAAGATAGCGATACAGAAGCAAAGGATTTGCCAACATATTCTTATCAAACATATTGTATGGAACCACCCGTTACAGTGGACGATTTAACAATACGAAACAACGGTGATGAATTATCTGCTCTTACCTTGTTTCAAATTGCAGAAAAGCATAAACAAAATATTTACAATACTAATCAACTTAATCATCTTGATTGGATTTCTGGTGTTCGTATGGGTCGTGCAGGTCATGATTCACAACGCAAAGATAGTTCCAACAGTTTTGATGAAGAAGATGGACCTTCTAATTTGGGAGAAGAGGTGAGTATCGTTGGACATAAATTTCCAAAAGTTCGTTTTGAAAAGATCTCTGTGTCTACAGGTGAACTAGTAGTCAGTTTGAGAGGTCCAATACCGAATATCGAAACTTCTGTACCAGACAAAGTTGCAACTACAGATATTATCGATGATGCTAACAGCACAATTAATGAGAAAGACTCTACTAAGGACTTAGAAAAGAAACCTAGTATCTCCAATACTAATGAAATTACGGAAACACCTACAACTACTACCAATCAAGCGACCCTTAAAACACCCACAACCGAAGACACACAAGAGCAAAAGTTGGTGTTTATCAGAACAGTTATTAATTTTCCCACAGGTTATCCATTTCTTGAAGAGGTATCATCAGAGCTCCCAATACTGAATAAAAAGCTTGCCAAACTACAAAGACAAAACGTTGTGTTCTTTGAAATCGAAGAGACCCATGAATTGCCTGCTGAATTGATTGATGAAATGACAAAGAAATTGAACGAAATTTCAAACTTCTATTCTAACAAATATAAACAGTATTGTTTAGAGCCATGCTTGAGATTCTTGATGGGCGATAAGATTGATCTCAACGATGAATTAATGATTGAATCGCGTGCCGATAAGAGTGATGAAAATATCGAAGGAAGTGATCCTTATATAGAAATTGGAAATGAAGGATGGGCTGATGATTTAATTAGCCAACAGCCAGAATTCAACCACGATCAGATGAATGACAATTCCTCAGGCGAAGAGGATGTTGAATATACCGATTTGATTCCTGCTAACAATAACGAGGATTTAATCCAGAGCACCGACTCAATAGCCAAAACCCCTATTCAAGATGAATCTACTGATAATAATGCCAGTGCAAAAATGACATATTTTGACTCAACTCCTATACCTAAGGGATGTGGAGCAGTATGGTCTCCAACAGGACAATTGGTATGCTTTTTCATCCCTAAAAACACCGAGGAAGAAGAAAACAAAACGCTTCAAAAATTCAATATTTTCAAATTCACGGATGGAGGATTCAGCTTGAACACCCATAACAACCATCACCATCATAATCATCAAAAAATAGAGATTGAATCTGATGTATCGAGCGACAATTACAATTCAGACGAAAGTGATGTGGATTCCACAGCGTCTTCTTCAGATGATAGTTTTATAAACGATTGGGATGAAATCTTACAAGATGGAGCCCCATCAAGGGCACGGATCCCTGGATTGTTCAAAACATCAGTCGGTTTAGGAAACAGGTACATGGGACAAGGGAACGAGAAATCCATAAACCGATTCACAAGCCATGGAGGTACAGCATCTAATTACAAGTCATCGAACTTAGGAGAAGCTTCTCAGAAAAAGAAGAAAGATGCTAAGAATAAAAACATCGTCGGTATCTTTGATTTTAGTCATTTGTTGCCTGATAAGTATGAACTAGCGTGTGAATACAGAGTTTTAGGAGACTCACCTGAGAAACTAGCACACTATAATAGTGAGATTGCAATGAAATACGGACTCAAGGAAATCTGTGATGTTTGGAGAATTTTGGAAATGATTTTGATTAAAGATGTTCAGGTTGATGAGATACAACCATACTACGGAAGAAATGAGAATTTACTTGATCAAAACAAAAAACGAAGAGACCCTAAAAATTTATTTGATAACTTTCAATTCTCTAGGAATGCAGAGGCGGTAAATCAACTACTCCATAGTTCAGAACTTTCAAAACGGTTGGGCTTGCAACACAGTTACAGATTTTACTGGGGTAACCATCCGTTTGGCCATACATGGTTGATCAAAGAGATTTTCAAGTACTTTGAACTCAAGGGTAACATTCAAATGTTGGCGATGCTTTCGTGCATTTTGTATGAGAACTCAACCAACATCAAGAAGAACTCCAACGATTTGTTCAACATCCCAATTAATACCCCTTACAGAGTGTTGCCTCCCGCCCCATCGGTAATTGCCATGAGAAAACTTACCGACAACCATGAATTTCATGAATCGTTTAGCACCGACAAGTTTCAAGATTATTTAAATTCCAGCAACCGAAACTCAACAATCACAGGAAGAAGAGACACACAACAGAACCTGGTATATCCACCCCAGTCCCCCATGTCGCAGAATCATTTCTCCCAAAACCATCACTTCTCTCAAGTCTCTCAAATGTCGCAGAATTCCCAAGCTCATGCTTCGCATCTGTTTAACAACCCCATGAATATACCTTTGAGTCACCTGGTTTCCATACCTTACGCCAAATCCATAAGTTCATCATTCGATCTCAGTATGAAAGGCTCTTCACCCGAAAGATTTAGTTATCTCAAGAAAAATATCCAACCAACAAATACATTTATGAACGAGTCGACTGATTTTAGAGATTATAAGATGACTGCCAAACAAAAACTTCGAGCAAAAACCGACATCAAGAAGATCAAAACCCAGCCACCGCCTCATAGAAGAAATGGACACAACAAGTTGAGACCACCTCCTGTGGTCCAGATCGAAATGATGAACACCAAAGAGTTGGATTTATTCCATGACGAGTATTCGTCGTCCCTCTTGAATTCACAAGACCTCGACAAAATAAGATCGTATCGTGATCAATATGCCGAAATGTTATTTGTCTGGGGACTTCCTATTAACAGGATAAAGATTTTGAAGTTCAATTATCCTGAACTTGACGAAAAAGATGTGCTTAATTATGAATCGCCATTCAACGTTCATAGTGTTAAATTTGGATTAAGAAATAAGACTCAACAATATTCCACTCAAATTTACGTGAGTGCCGTTACATCCATCGCTACAGCAAAAACAAATTCCTGGAACACTATGAAGCGTGTGTGCTTGAAGTACTGTGTGTTGTGTAACTTGTTGGTGTCCAAGAACTTAGTAGTTTGTATGAATTGTGAACATATCCTTCATACTGACTGTGCTTCAGAATGGTGGTCAACGGCAAATGGAGAGAATCTGGAGTGTCCAAGTGGATGTGGATGTAAATGTATGGAACATACAGTATAACCGGTTGAGTGAATAAGGGAAATCTTTGATTGGAAAATTGAAGTCATTCTTGAAGGAAAATTGAAGTAATTCTTGAACGAAATTTTAATCTTGACGTTTATTCTTAAAGGTAAGAATCAAGATCGATTAAAAAGAATCTTATGCTTAAAAGAGAGCATGGAAACTGCTAAGAGATCTAATGAAATATTTTAAAAAGTCTCTAAGAAACTCATATAACATTTCTTGAACGATATATATAAAAATTATAGAATGGGCTATCTATTAGGATATTTGGAAATTATCAAGACAAGGTTGGTGAGAGTTTCGTGGGTTTGGTGAGTGATTCATTGAGAAGAAGAAGAATAAATTCAGGACTTTTCAAGTGAACAGTTCATCTCTTAAATTCAGAAGGTTAGAGATCCTATTTCTGAATTGAACGAGAATTGCTATGACCTTGACTCGTCTAGATATTTGAATATAGCTGACGTGGATTCACGAGTTGATTTATCTAAATAATTTGACGAGAGTTCAGTATCTGATCCTTTAACTTTTCATCCCACTCTTTTACCAAGATATCCAAATACTTAACCACATCCTCCTTGCCCGTATCATCCACGTAATCGTACCTGGTAATTTCCTTACCAAATCTATCACAACCAGAGCCAACTTTAGAATCTTGAACCTCTTCTAAAATAGCACATCTAATAGGGGCCTGAGCAGCCTTGTAGCCTGAAATATTATGATAAGGAGATCCACACCATCTTGCGATATAGAATAATAGTAACATACCATAGTAAGTGAATGGATTCAAGTATTGCATGAAACTATAACTCGTAAAGATACCTGGTTGCACCAAGTATTGGTCGATTCCATCTTGGGATTTCAACTGCTTGTAGGTTCCAAAATGCATCAAGTCAACCATTCTCTTTGATCCTTCATACGACAGAGGAGATTTGATCAACTGCAAGTCATTGAACGATAAATAATCAACTCCTGACATTAGCGAAGAGATCCAAATAATCCTTCCTCCATTTTTCAACAACGGCTTGATTTTGTGAATGAAATAGTACGGTCCAAAGATGTTTCCTTGGAACACAAGGCCCATTCCATCTTGAGATTTCAAGCCGACCCTTTGGATCTTGTAGGTTGGGTTTGATACAGATTGCATGGGGTTTGTCAATGTTTCTTTCAATGCTCCCATCCAGTCTATTCCAGAGAACGCTGCCTGCACTGCATTGAAGAAGACGTAGTCGATATGTTTGTAGTGTTTGGTTAATTCGTAGTAGGCCGAAAGTACGGAAACCATGTCGGTGAAATCGACGAGGAGATAATCGAATTCAAGTTGTCCCGTTCTGCGAGGCTCTTTGGCTTGTCCGTATTGTTTTAAGTTTGTGATGGCTTCTTGGACTCTTGGTAATGTACGCGATGTGACGATAATTGTGAGGTTAGTTTCTGGGGAGAGTTCGTCTATCAACCGATATCCGAGGTTTAAACCAAGGTTAGATGATGCTCCGGTGATTATAGCGACTTTGGACGTTTTGAGAAGCGACATAGTGACGTAGAGTAGTTAAGAAACGGATGATGTTTAGTAAGAAATGAAACGTTGAGAGATTGAAATTTTCAGTGGACCTAGAATAAATTGACCATGTAGCTTGAATATTATAGAGCTTTAAAAGTGTCTAATAACGCAATTCTCCAAGTATTTCTAATGTTAGTCTCAGGAGGTGTCTATAAAGTATGATATAAATTCTCGATAGTCGCGCGGTGAATTTGATTCGAATTGTGTTGCGGTATGGATGTTTATTTCGTATAACTATACGATCATCGACTAAGATAGAATTTCATGATAAAAGTCTATTGCCATAAATAGATGAGAAATTCTGAGCATTTTAAAAAATGGAAATGTTCTGAATTTACAATATGGAAATACTTTAAATGTTACAATATGGAAATGTTCTGAATGCTATGGAATTCTGGGTGGAATAGATGCTTGGAATGGCTGCAAAAAGTGGTTAGTTTTGGTAATTTTGCACCCACTTACTGATACATCAAATATACATTTCTAGTAGGTCAGATAGAGCCAATATATATAAATAAATACAAATTGGCTCGAGGTTTGATTGTTCTTACCTTAAAGAAAATGAAACCTTGCCACGGACTTAGAAGTCCCCCCAATAATGTTTCCAGCCTTCAGTCCGTTCTACTATCGTCCCAGTATCCGGGATATTCATAAATACCAAAGCTTCAATTTGGAACAGAATCGGATATTGAAAAATGATCAACTCTTAGAATCAGGAAGAGTTCAACTTATTGGAGGCAATTAAACCTCAAAATCCAAGTCATCAATATCATATATGTAATAAATATCATTAATATTAAAATATATGAATCTAATATTTCAAGCAAATCGATGATGGTTATTAATGTTACAGGATCTCAGATAAACTCAGGCTTATGTAATAATTTCAAGGGCAGCCGTAGGTATAAGACTGCAAACGATTAGTAGAGTGATCGGAGTTTATTTTTGTAGAAACTAAAGTTAGATATTATAGTGATCGTGCAGGGCCTTTAGCGATTGTACACTTGATCTATGGATTTCATATCCTCTAGCATAGTTTTGGATATGTTAGTGACTATCAGAAAATGGTTTTGTGGTCTAGTTGGTTATGGCATCTGCTTAACACGCAGAACGTCCCCAGTTCGATCCTGGGCAAAATCATTATTTTCTTTTTTTTTGCACCCATATACAATAAAAGAAGTGTCGTTTACTGTAATGCCAGTTGGGTAATGGTGACATCGGAATTATTGTCTAAGGAGACTCGACTATGCTAAAATTACCATACCTCGTTCATTACTTCAATATATATTCTATGTATATTCTATGGAGTCCAAATGTCGTCCCATCCTATAGTTTTACGAACAGCGTTCGAAAAACCTTCATGATATTTCACCCAAATCCTGCTGACTTCATGCACATTGGCTTTTGGTTCGTTTGTCTGTGTCTGTGCAAACATGCTATCATACCTTCCCTTGAAGAAATCCACACTACTGCTATGTTTAACCCTCTTTTTCTTCTCCTCCTCTTTCACATCAATATTGTCGCTCAAATCTCTTTTAGAAGACTTTCTCATCATATCTAACCTTTGCAACTCATTCGTTACCAACGGAAACAACGCCTGCCTACGAAGCTGAACTGCTTTTGTACTATTAGCAAAGGAAACGGCTGTCAACGTATTATCAAACATGGTTATTGAGTCCCAGTTGGGCGAGAATTGTAAACTCACCAAACCCGTTTCGAAATCGCGTTCATTCTCCAACTTGACTCCAAAATCTTTAACAAATCTCGTCAACTTTTCAAGTGATTTCTTTTCTCCATCAGATAAATTGGATTTAACCTTGGAGGATAATTCAGGAGAAAAGATCTTACTTAGATATGGTAAGAAATATGAAATCGTGTCAAAATTGTCTCCTCCTCCAAGGGAAACTTTGGTATGTATGGGTAGATTCTCTGAAATTCTCTTAATTATCGAGTTGTTTTTAGTCATGCTTTCATAACTTTGGAAGTCCAAATTTTTACCATTGGGGACTAAAGATTCCTTTCCTCTATATGGCCTGATATCACTGAACAAAGACCAAATTTTCAATGCAACCAAACTGGAATACGAACTATCTGCTTGATGGTTTCCAAAATGATCATAGAAGTAGAGCCAGTCACTGAGTTCAGAGGGTTTAACCAATGAATCATCTTGATAGTGGACGACATCCAAATACTTATTAAAACACCCCTTTATAACTTTATCAAATGTAGAGCTACTACTAACCGTAGATTTTCCACTACCATTCATGAATATATTTAAAAGTGATTCAAAGTTCTCGTCTTTAGATAATTGGGGATCGCGTTTAAAGAGTAAATCAACCATCGAGAACCATGAAATTTGCGAGTCCTTGGACGTAACTCTCCCCCCGCTAATCCTTGTATTTTCATGCTCTTTCAATTGTCTCCCATTAAATTGCAAATGATTTATACAAGCTCTCAAATCGTTATCACAAATCTCAAGTACTTCTCCTAGCTGCCCATAATCAAACATTAACTTTTCCTCTTCGCAAATCCATTTAAGATGATCTCGTATTGACTTTACAGCTCGTCCACTACTCTTCACACCAGAAATTGATTTCGTAGATTGTGGTTTTTTGAAGTTTACTACTTCACATAAGGGACGTAATTTATCCATGGGAGAACCACCATATCGTGAAGATCTAGTACTGTAGATATCATTGGCAATACAAATGATTGGACGATTCAATAAAAATCTCTTCTTCTTTCCTTTGCCATTTTTATTTGGTTCCTTAGGCTCTCTACTTTCTCTATGCATTGTTCTTTGATCGTTAAATACCAAATCACTCAAAACTCTGATGATTTCGTTCGAATTTACAGCTGAATCAACTTCATCAATTATTAAACAACTTGGTTTACCATTCCAAGTAAGGGAGTTTGTGGTCAAGGCATTCATTATTTTCAATTTCAAAGCTTGCGATCCACTCTGCCTCGCTTCCAATCCAGAATTTACACCCTGGGGTAACGTGTCTGTACTGTTTGCAGCATTTAATTCTTCAACATTATAGCCCAATTGTTTTGCTAGTATATGAACTGCACATGTTTTTCCAATTCCCAGTGGTCCATGAACCAATAAGATTTTTCTCAAAGGACGTCCTAAGGTATCTACACCCTCTTCTTGAATAGAACTTTCTCCATACACTATAGGAGACCATTTTTTGAGCCATTGAAGTACCCAACGATATTGCCGATCATTTCCGACCGAACATAAATCAAAAAACGCTTTGGGACGATACTTTTCTGTCCATACCTTGGAATCTTCAAATTTGGAGGACTTGGAGATACCAGAGGACTTCGAAGCAATATTGGAAACTGAGCTAGGGCTAGTGATAGAGCCAGAGTTCTCAGTAGATAACGCTTCCAACTTTTGATTATTTTCCTTTATAGAGTTCTTCAACTTAGCTTTACTAAATAAGACATCCATATTCATAAACCCTCCTGACGAAAGCTCCTTTGAGGTCTGGTCGACGTCTACCAAATTTCGTTTCCTAGGTTGCAATTTGATGGTATTTCCACTAAATAAAATTGCTTCCTTATAGCCGTGACTTGCAGGTAGTATAGGAGCAGTTTCAACTTCATCTCTGGTTGTAGAAGACGTGTTTCCACAAAAAAGACTGGATTGTCCCATATCCAAGTCTAGATTGTCCAAATTAACTGTTTTCTGCGCATCACTGAAAAGGGATTGTCCAAATGGCGCAGAATCTAGGTCTATATCGGAGGTATTATCATATACGCCATGGTTATCCCCATCTAGTGCCATCTTATCTGATTGTTGATGTTTTAAGTGGATTGAATCTTTATATTATTTATTTACGCGTCTATGCGTGTACCGGCGAATATCGAGAATTGAATTGTATTGGGTGCAAAAAATAGACCTGGAAAACTATACCAGCCTATTAGACGGGACTCATAAACAAATACTATTTGAATAGCTTATTTTACAAAGAAGATTTTATATTAAAATGGAAAAGAAGAAAAAAAAAAGCTTCTTCACTAAGTAGTGTGGAGATAGTCAATATATTCCTGAGTATTGGTAGTATATTCTAAGTATAGTCAATGATCATGATCAGCGACTTCTCATTAATCATATTAACACCAAGTATGAGTTCCAGGTACATATTCGGAGATGGACCCGATTTTACGGATGCATTAGAGAGAGGCAAATACAGAGCATATCGAAGTAGGTGTGAATTAGAGAGGTTTAGGAGTCTATTCAGGAAACTTTCCACAATTAGTTATAATATGTGGAACTCTAATACTGAATATTAGCTTGTATCTCGTTGGCTTGTAAATTTTTTCGATCAAACGTATGCTGATTTTACCCATTCTGTGTGATGTTACGGATTACTCTGATGTTTTGGGGGTGATTTCCAAAAAGTGCTAAAGTCTCTTAATGAAACGCAGCGAATGTTCAAGAACTCACCAAAACTCCACTAAATCTCGCTAATACGCACTAATGTTCATTTAGATTCACATAATCTCTCTAATAATCACTTTTCCTTTAAGTCACTTTTGCTCATTTAGGTTCACTAATATTAAATATTTATATTATAAACATATTACAGTTTTTTCATTTTAGATTGTTATGTTTTTGTTCAATAAATATTTTCTTATTTTAAATGAGCTAGATTAAAAAATAAAAGATTCAGAAGATAATTTTGGAATTTATTGTTTAATTACTATTAGGTGATTTATTTTTTCAATTGAATAATTATTATTATAAAAAGGATTATTTTCTCCAACTATAGCTCTATTTATGAAACGTTTTAGTTAAAACATTATGAATTTTATTAATTTATTTTATTTATTATAAGCTTAAAAAGATAAATATAAAAGCTCTAGAATCAATACCTAACCTACAATATACATTTGATGCGAGCGATAAAACTAAGAATTCTAATAATCCAAATCTTATCTAATATTAAATACTTCATTGCGCTGAACATTTGCTTAGTATTCGCTCAGTACTCACACTTAGCTACTTAAAACCCTTGTAATTCACAAATACTTCTTTATGCTCAGTATTTGCCCCTCTCTATATCACCAAATCTCCACAATTCACTTATATTAAATCCATTCATATGTGATATATTTAGACGAGGAGGTTAATCAATTTTACTGAGTAATACCAAACAAACCATAAAATTTTCTCGCCCACATATTTGAATATGATCAGTTTTAAAACCACATTACATCTTATATGTTACAAGAAACGCACCTGGTACTTCTTAAATAGAATTGTCATCAAAGATACGAAATCGACGATAGAACGTGAGACTACAACAGTTATAGAGTGGCCCTAAACCAATATTATAGTTAACAAAGTCTCTAGCTTTTGATTCATCTTAAGCCTCTCTTTGCTCCCTTCATATTGCTACTACAATCTATCAGTAGCGACTTTAGCTATCTATATCGACATGAGACTCAAAAATTTCGGACACAAATTGCGTCCCCTAACATTACTTCGTATATATACTGTCATGCTGTATATTTTTTAGTCCAGATATAATAAATTTGCTTCTGTGGATCTGCAACGTCAATTTTAGTACAGCAACATCAATTTCCACCATAATTTGCACCCAAAAAATTTGTGTTTGTGGATCTAGTGCGAGACTATAAATTTTGCACCCAAAATTCCCACTTCAATTTCCTTTTACTTAATACAAACAACCGTATATCAATACTTTAAGCATTGATATATATTAACGTCAATAACGTTAGAACACCTGAATTTATTAATTCGAAGCATCCCCAAGATGCCCCAATTTTTT
>Ga0065704_10070230_pt1 | contig 55750 bp, 58 predicted proteins | sample SwiRhicommuniRL2_FD_59091 | JGI IMG/M metagenome (GOLD analysis project Ga0065704, IMG submission 59091) | Switchgrass rhizosphere bacterial communities from Rose Lake, Michigan, USA - RL2 v2 (version 2) | ecosystem: Host-associated > Plants > Roots > Rhizosphere > Soil | place: East Lansing, MI | reverse complement strand
GGCTGAGCATGCTCAGCCGCCGCGCGCGGGGCGATCAGCCGCGTCGGTAGCGCCAGGCGTAGAGGCCGAAGGCGCGCGTCCCAAGCCTGAGCGTGCGAATGCGCCGATAGTCGCGTGCCAGCGCATCGAGCACGACGGCGCGGGTTTGCAGGTTGGGCGCATATGGGCGCGGCGATTCGTCGATGACCACGGCGCCGGGGCGAGCCGCCATGATCCTTTGCACTTCGGCACGCGCATCGATGCCAAGGGCCTCCTGCTCGAACCAGGTGGACAAGTGCGCGGGAAAGGCAAACCGGGTTGGCAGGCACGATCCGGTGGCGCGATAGAGCGCGCTGTCGCCCTCGTAGACATACAGGCAATGGGCGCGATCGATGTGCGGGCGGATGACGTCGGCCGCTTCGTCCAGATCGGTCGACGTGCCGAACTTGTGCGCCTGTACGGCCGTTGCCCCCAGGCCTGCACACAGGCCCACGAAGAACAGCGCGCGCCGCATCAGGCCAGTTGGCCGGCAGGTGCCGTCAAAGGCCGGCGCGGCAAGCATCGCCAGCGGCATGAGGACCGGCGCGACATAATGATCGTACCACGTGCCCGGCGCCAGAAAACCGACGACAGCCAGGCCGAGCCAAACCGCCAGCCCGCGCCGGACCATGATCGCGGCTGGCCCGCGCGGCGCGATGCGCCAACTGAGCGCAATGGCAAGGTAGAACGGGCTGAGCGCGAGGAGCACTTTGGCGAGGCGGAACGACGCCTCTCCCCAATCCTGCCCACGGCCAAAGATCGAGAGAACGTTGGCCGCAAAAAAGGCGGTTGCCTGGCCGTGCGCTGCGTAAAAGGCAAAGGTGGCGGCCGTGGGCAACCAGGCCAGCGCGATCCATGCCGCCGCCGCGCCTGCCAGCCCAGGCCAGCGCCACCCCGCGCGGCGCGCCGCCCACAACAACATCACGCCAAAGCCCATGCCCTCGATCACGACGCTGGTCTTGATCTGCAGCGCGATGCCCACCAGCGCCATCGCGCCGCATCCTTGGCCCAACAGGCGCTTGGCGGGCACGGGTGCTGCCCCGGCGGCATCGGCCAACGCATTGATGGTGAGCAGACCGGCCATCATCATGGGCAGGTCATAGAAGACCGGAGCCTGCCCCATGCCGCAATTGAACGCCATCAGGTAGATCAGATAGGCAAGCCCAGCCAGCGTGGCACCGCGCGGCCCGGCAATGTGGCGGGCACAACGGGCCATGATCGCCGCCGTGGCTGCGGCCGACACAATGGACATGAGCTGGTACGTGATCACGGCATTGACCGGCAGCGCGGTTGCCGCTCCATAAATCAGGAACAGGCCCAGCGGCTTGCGGTCCCACAGATCGATGTAGGGGACCACGCCGTGCCACAGTTGATCGCCCATCAGCAGGTAGAACTGTTCGTCTGCATGAAACAGCGGATCGCCCAGCCATGGCGCACGAAGCACAAACGCAATGAGGAAAAACACGGTAAACGCCCGCATTCGCAAAGGTCCGATCAAGGGAGGGCCGCTGCTGCGGTATCGAGTTCGTCCTGCGGCACGACAATGCCGCCGACGCGGGGCCGATCGAGGTCGAGGATCGTGACAAAGGCCGCACACAGCAGCACGAACAGGCCCATGGCGGCGCAGAAATGGCGATAGGTTCCGGCGTCTGACTGATACCCCAGGATGCCGCCACCTGCGCAGCAATAGAGCGCCAGAACGGCGAGCACTTCTCCCGGAAGGCGGGCATTGCGCTCTGCATGGCGGGCCGTGGCGATGTCGGAAAGGTCGTTGAATGCTGCCACCAGCATGGGGCCGCGCGTATCGGGCGCCATCGTGCGCAACGTGCCGATCAGGCGATCCCCGAACAGCGTTCCCAGCGTGGCTGCCCGCGCCACGGCGCCTTCCCACTCGGCATCGTCGCCGATCCGGCCCGCTTCGGAACGTGCGCGGGCATAGGTGCCCAGCATCCGGGCCAGCGGCGCCCGTTGTGCTTCTTCCAGCAAGCCAAGCCGCGTCGCCATGGTGCCGATCGCATTGGCTTCATCGAGGGCGAGCTCCCGGCGATGCTCGAACCGCCCGATCGCCAGGCTGAACGAAAACGCCATCAGCAGGGCCAGCAGGCCGAACACGCCGGAAAGCACGGGTCCTTGCTCGGCGCGGGCGGGCGCTGGCCGGCCCTTGCCCGCGTCCACCCGAACAATGCGGGCGTGAAGCAGGCTGCCGGCCGCATAAGCCAGGACCATGGCCACCAGCAGCGCCATGCCGAGCGCGCCGAGCGGTATCTGGTTGAACACGGTCATCGATCCCGTCAGCATTTCTTCAGGCTGCGCCAGCCCGGGCGGCGGGTCAAGCGCCATCACTTCACCCAGTCGAGACCGATTTCCTCGTAGATTTCGCGGCTGTCGGCCCAGTTCTCTTCCACCTTAACGTGGAGGAAGAGATGAACCTTCGTTCCCAATAGGTTGGCAAGTTCCTTGCGCGATGCCTCGCCGATCGCCTTGAGCTTGGCGCCGCCCTTGCCCAGCACGATACCGCGCTGGCTATCGCGGGCGATCACGATCTGCTGGTGGATTTCGACCGAGCCATCGCGCCGAGTCTGATAGCTTTCGGGCCGCACGGCACTGTCGTAGGGAAGCTCGTCGTGCAACTGGCGGTAGAGCTGCTCGCGCGTGATTTCCGCGGCCAGCAGGCGTTCGGAGGCATCGGACACCTGGTCTTCGGGATAGTGCCAGGGCCCTTGCGGCATCAGGCCGGCCAGGCGCGTCTTCAATTCGGCCACGCCATCGCCGGTGAGCGCGGAAACGAAGAAGATCTCGTCGAACAGGCCCGGTGCGCTCAGTTCCTCGGCCGCGACAAGCAGCGGTTCCTTGGGGCTTGCGTCCACCTTGTTGAGCACCAGGATCTTGCGTTCTGGCCGCCCGGTGAGGGATGCCAGGATCGGCTCGAGATACTCGCGCTTCTTCTTGCGCGCGTCGACCACGAGCAGGATCGCGTCGGCCTCGCTGGCGCCTTCCCAGGCGGCATTGACCATGGCGCGATCCAGCCGGCGCTTGGGTTCGAACAGGCCGGGCGTGTCGGCCAGGATGATCTGCGCCGGGCCTTCCAGCGCAATGCCCATCAGGCGCGCGCGCGTGGTTTGCGCCTTGGCCGAGACGATGGCGACTTTCTGGCCGACGAGCGCATTGACCAAGGTGGATTTGCCCGCATTGGGCGCGCCGATCACGGCGACGAGGCCGCAATGCTGATCTGATGGGGCGGAATGGGAAACGGTATCGGTCATGGAGTCAGGATGAACCTCATCGCGCCGGGCCGCAATGGCCAGGCGTTGGGTATGGGATGTTGCGAAGGGGTCTGCTCAGGCAAACTGCCTGAGGAAGTCGCGCGCAGCGGCCGTTTCGGCCTCTTGCTTGCTGTTGCCGCGCGCTTGCGCCTCGCCCACGCCTTTCACTTCGACGCTGACCGTGAAAGTGGCGGCGTGGTCTGGCCCGTCGCGACTGACCAGCGCATAGACGGGCGGCTTGCGGCGGTTGCCGGCAGCCCATTCCTGCAAAGCGGCCTTGGGGTGCTTGCGCTGCCCCGCGCCGGCGCGCATCGGCTTGTCCCAGCAGCGGCGCACGAAATCGCGCGCTGCCGGAAAGCCGCGCTCGATGAACAGCGCCCCGATCAGCGCTTCCATCACGTCGCCCAGGATATTGTCGCTGTCGGCGCCGCCATCGTCGCGCGCCTGCTTGCCCAGGCGGATATGGGCCGGAACGCCGAGCGAGCGGGCGACGTCGGCGCAGGTTTCGCGGCTGACGAGGGCATTGAGGCGCTGCGACAGCTTGCCTTCGGCCGCGTCGCTGGCTTCGTGCAGCCATTCGGCCACGGCCAAGCCGAGGACCCTGTCACCCAGGAACTCCAGGCGCTGATAGTCGCGCGCTTCGCCCAACGATCCGTGGGTGAGCGCTTCATGCCAAAGCGCCGGCTGTTGCACCGGCGCTTGGGTCAGGTCCGCCAGGAAAGCGGCGGTTTCGGAAGACAGGGGCGTGCTCAGAACGTGCCCCCGATCCGGTTCCAGCGCAGCGCGGTAAACCAGGTCCAGGGCAGGAACCAGTTGGCCGAACCATCGGTGGACCACATCACGATCGTGGCGCGACCGACAAGATTGTCCTGCGGAACCAGGCCGATGCCGCCGCCTTCGATGGCAGGGAAGCGGCTGTCCATCGAGTTGTCGCGATTGTCACCCATCAGGAACAGCTTGCCTTCGGGCACGACCACCGGCGGCGTGTCGTCCTGCGGGCGATAGCCCAGGTCGAGCACGTTGTAGGTCTTGCCGCCCGGCAGCGTTTCCTGGAACTGCGGATAATGGCAGGTCTGCGTGCCATCGGCCTCGGTCACCGCGAAATCGGGCGAGATGCATTCGGTGTTGGTCGAAACCCGGATCACGAAATCGGCGATCTTCAGCTTGGGCACGGCCTTGCCATTGAGGTGCAGCACGCCGCCGATCATCTGCACGGTATCGCCCGGCACGCCGATCACGCGCTTGATATAGTCCACATCGTTGCCCGGCGGCGCCTTGAAGATCACGACATCGCCGCGATTGGGCTGGTTCGCGAAAATTCGCTTGGGCAGCAAGGGCAAGCTGAACGGCATCGAATAGCGCGAAAATCCGTAGGGCCATTTGGCCGCCAGCAGATAATCGCCATTTTCCAGCCGGGGCAGCATCGATTCCGACGGGATGTTGAAGGGCGAGAAGAAGAAGCTGCGGAAGATGGCCACGATCAGCACCAGCTTCACCAGGAATACCGGGAAGCTGTCTTCCTTCTTCTGCTTCTTCACCGATCCTGCCGGCGCCGCGGCGGGCGATGGCGATGCGGGCGGTTCCACCGGGGTATTGGCGGGTTCGGGCGTGTCGTTCATCGGCTGGGTCATGTGGAGGGCAATGTCATCCGTCAAGCAGGAATGCGTCTGCCATAGCCCGGTCCAAATACGTTTGCACGAACCGTTCGTCGAGCCCACCACCCGCTTGGAAGATTGTCTTCAAGCGGGCATGAGGGGGTATCCCGCAATCGCGAAAGAGGACTTTTGACAATGGCAGCACAGGAACAGGCCACCTTGTGGCAGGCGCTGGAGACGCTTGAAGTGCCAACGCTGGCTGCGCTCTTCGCCGATCCCGCGCGCCTGGATCGCTATGCCACCACGCTCGATCTGCCCGGCGGTCCGATTCGGTTCGATTGGTCCAAGACACATCTTTCGGCAGACGTGGAAGCGATCCTGACCGAGCTGGCGCACGCCGCCGATCTGGAGGGCAAGCGCGCACAATTGCTGTCGGGCGCCAAGATCAACAACACCGAAGGCCGCGCGGCCGAGCACACGGCCCAGCGCGGCGTGGGTGCCGAAGCCAGCGTGGAAGAAGCCCAGGCCCTCCACGCGCGCATGGCCCTGCTGGTCGATGCGATCCACGAAGGCGTGCTGGGTGACGTGAAAAGCCTGATCCACATCGGCATCGGCGGTTCGGCGCTCGGCCCCGCACTGGCGATCGATGCCCTGGCGCGCGAAGGCGCCAAAGTGGCCGTCCATGTGGTGTCCAACATCGATGGCTGCGCACTGGAAGCCGCGATGAAGCAGTGCGATCCGGCCACCACGCTGGTTGCCGTCGCCTCCAAGACATTCACCACCACCGAAACCATGACCAACGCCAACAGCGCGCTCGATTGGCTGCGCGAGAATGGCGTGGCCGATCCCTACGGCCGTGTCATCGCATTGACGGCCGCACCGGAAAAGGCGGTGGAATGGGGCGTCGACGAAACGCGCATCCTGCCGTTTTCCGAAAGCGTGGGTGGCCGCTATTCGCTGTGGTCTTCCATCGGATTTCCTGTGGCGCTGGCGCTTGGCAACGAAGCGTTCGCGCAATTTCTTGCAGGTGCGAAAGCCATCGACGAACATTTCCGCGATGCGCCGATCGGTGAAAACGTGGTGGCCCGCGCTGCCTTTGCCGATCTTTTCTACACCCAGGCGCGCGGTTGCCAGACGCGCGCGGTATTCGCCTATGACGAGCGCCTGGCCCTGCTGCCCGATTATCTCCAGCAGCTGGAAATGGAATCGAACGGCAAGCGCGTGCTGGCCGATGGTTCGCCGCTCGGCCGGCCCAGCGCGCCGATCACCTGGGGCGGCGTGGGCACCGATGCCCAGCACGCCGTGTTCCAGCTGCTGCACCAGGGCACGCACCTGATCCCGGTCGATTTCCTGGCGGTGAAAGTGCCGGGCCACGATCTCGATCCGGCCCACCACAAGATCCTCCTGTCCAACTGCTTTGCCCAGGGGGCCGCGCTGATGGCGGGGCAAGAGAGCGACGATGGCGCACGCGCCTATCCGGGCAACCGTCCTTCGGCGACCATGCTGTGCGATGATCTCAATCCCGCCACGCTGGGCGCCCTGATCGCGTTCCACGAGCACCGGGTGTTCGTTTCGGCCATGCTGCTGGGCATCAATCCGTTCGACCAGTTCGGCGTGGAACTGGGCAAGTCGATTGCCAAGAAGATCGACGCTGGCGGCGGCGAAGGTTTTGACCCCAGCACCGAGGCGCTGCTGGCCGAGGCTGGCATCGGCGTGCAATAAGCCGACCGAAATTTCACGCCAACTGCACTGGCGCCGGGTGGGCAGGATTGCCATATCCGGCGCCAGTTGCCGATTCTGCCCAATTTCCGATTTAGTCCAGTTTCCGATTAGCCCAGTTTCCGATTAGCCAAGAGGCCCTGCCATGACCGATGCCGCCTACGACTATGATCTGTTCGTGATCGGGGCCGGATCAGGCGGGGTGCGGGCCAGCCGCATTGCTGCGGGGTATGGCGCGAAAGTGGCGGTGGCCGAAGAGTATCGCGTCGGCGGCACTTGCGTGATCCGTGGCTGCGTTCCCAAGAAGCTGCTGGTCTATGGATCGCACTTTGCCGAGGAACTTCAGGACGCGGCGAACTATGGCTGGACCGTGGACAAGACCTCGTTCGACTGGCCCACGCTGCGCGATGCCGTGGCGCGCGATGTCGATCGGCTCAACGCGGCCTATACCAATACGCTCGATTCCAACCAGGTCGATCATTTCCTGGAGCGCGCCACGATCACCGGGCCCAACAGCGTCAAGCTGGCGGGCGGGCGCGACATCACGGCGAAATACATCCTGGTGGCCGTCGGCGCCTGGCCGGTGATGCCTTCGTTCGAAGGTTCGGAGCATTGCATCACGTCGAACGAGGTGTTTGGCCTGGAAAGCCTGCCGCGGCGCGTGGTGATTGCCGGCGCGGGCTATATCGCCCTCGAATTTGCCGGCATCTTCAACGCGCTGGGTAGCCATGTCACCGTGGTGAACCGCAGCGAGACGATCCTGCGCAGCTATGATTCCGCGCTGCGCGATCGCCTGCTGCAGATCACCATGGCGCGCGGCATCGAATACAAGTTCCATGGCGCCATCGAGAAGATCGAGCGGCACGAGGAAGGCTGCCTGATGGTCCACATGAAGGGACAGCCCGATCCGCTGGCAACCGATGCCGTGCTGGTGGCCACCGGCCGCCGGCCCAAGACCGATGGTCTCGGGCTGGAAAATGCCGGCATCACCCTGGGCGAACAGGGCGAGATCGTTGTGGATGGGGAAGGGAAGACCTCCTGCCCCAGCATCTATGCCGTGGGGGACGTGACCAACCGCGTTCAGCTTACCCCGGTGGCGATCCGCGAAGGCCACGCCTTTGCCGATCGCGTTTTTGGCGGCAAGGACACCCAAGTGTCTTACGATTGCATCCCCAGCGCCGTGTTCTCGCAGCCACCGCTCGCCAGCGTCGGCCTGACCGAGGCCCAGGCGCGCGAGAAGCTGGGCAACGACGTCAAGATCTTCACGTCGGATTTCCGCCCGATGAAGAACATCTTCGGCCATCGCCCCGAACGCGGGCTCTACAAGCTGGTCGTCCATGCCCAGACGGACAAGGTTCTGGGCGTGCATCTGATTGGCCCGGACGCGCCCGAAGTGCTGCAGGCGGCGGCGATTGCGGTAAAGGCTGGCCTGACCAAGGCCGATTTCGATGCGACTGTCGCGCTGCATCCCTCCATGGCCGAAGAGCTTGTCCTGATGCGGTGATATGCCTGCCGCGCCGTTAACCCAACTTGGCCGTTGAACTGTGGCGCAGGTGCGATAGGCTGTTGTGAACAGACGGGTTGGGGGAAGGTATCATGGAAGAGGTCGGCGGCACCGTGCTGGTCACGGGCGGCTCGGGCTATATTGCCGGTTTCATCATTCGGGCTTTGCTGGCCGAGGGTTGGACCGTCAATACCACCGTGCGCGACCTGGGGCGCGAGGCGCAGTTGCGGGCGCAGTTGGGCGGTGATTATGCCTCGCTGCGCTTCTTCCAGGTAGACCTGCTCAAGGACGCCGGCTGGCGTGCGGCCATGCATGGATGCAGCCATGTGTGCCACGTGGCCTCGCCGCTGACGGTTCATGCCCCGCGCCATGAGGACGAACTGGTGGTTCCAGCCCGCGAAGGCGTGCTGCGGGCGCTGCGCGTTGCCAAAGCGGCCGGCGTCAGGCGCTTTGTGCAGACATCATCGGTCGCGGCGATTGCCTATGGCCACGGCAAGGGAATCCGCCGCTTCACCGAGACGGACTGGACCGACACCGAAGGCCCAGGCGTGCACGCCTATGCCAAGTCCAAGACGCTGGCAGAGCGGGCGGCGCGCGACTGGATGGCCGAACATGGCGCGGGCATGGAATTCGTCTCGGTCAATCCGGCGGTGGTGCTCGGCCCGGTGTGGAGCAAGGACTATTCCGCCTCGATCGAAGTGGTGCGGCAGTTGCTGGCAGGCAGCGTGCCGGGGTGCCCGGACCTGGGCTTTGGCGTGGTGGACGTGCGCGATGTCGCGGCGCTGCATGTGCGCGCGCTGACCGAACCGGGGATCGACGGCGAACGCTTCATCGCCTCTGGCCCGTTCCTCAAGATGATCGACGTGGCGCGTATCCTGCGCCAGGAACTGGGCACGCAGGCCCGCCGCGTGCCGCTGCGCCACGTGCCTGACTGGATGGTTCACGCCTTGGCGCTGGTCAATCCGATGGTGCGGCAAGTGACCGGTGAATTGGGCAATGTGCGCGATGCCGATGCCGGTCATGCCTTGGCGCGCCTGGGCTGGTCCACGCGCCCGGTGGAACAGACGATCGCCGATTGCGGAAACAGCCTGATCGAGGCGCGCGTGGTTGCAGCCTAAGCCGGCTGCCTAAATCCCTGCCCACCATTGATAGCCGGAATGATCCTCCCAATAGCCGCCCTGGCCGCCATGAAGCCCGGCGAGCGTGGCCGCGAGTTCCACCCGCATTACGTATTTCGCCTGCTTGTAGCCCAATTGGCGTTCCACGCGCAGGCGCAGAGGGGCGCCGTGGCCGACCGACAGCGGCTGGCCGTTCATCGTGTGGGCCAGGATCGTCTGCGGGTGCAGCGCCTCGGTCAGGTCGATCGATTCGTAATAGGGTGTGCCGGAAAAATCGTCGGCACAGTGAAACACTGCATAGCGCGCCTGTGTCAGCGGTTGCGCGGCGTGGAGCAGCGCGGCGAGTGGAACGCCGGTCCATTGGGCGATCGCGCTCCACCCTTCCACGCAATCGTGGCGGGTGATCTGGGTGCGCTGGGGCAGGCCGCGCAACTGCGCCATGGATAGGGCGAGCGGGCGTGCCACGAGGCCATCGACGCGCAATTGCCAATCGGCAAAACCGCGCTCCATCTGCGCAAGATAGGCCGCCGCCGTGGGGCGCGTATTGCCGTTGACGCGGAACACCGGGGAAATATCGGCGGCCGAAAATTCCGGCGCCAGTGCATTGCCGGCCACCAGGCGCTGCGCGCTGCGGCTGGCCTTTTCGCCCAGCGAGAGAACGCTTTTCGCCGTGGGAGAGGCAACGATCCGGTCGCACCCGGACAGCAGCAGGCCGCCCGATCCGGCGAGCATGGCGCGGCGCGAGAAACCGGTCACGGCTTGCGCTCGGGCGGGAGGCGATACCAGCCGGTGATCATCGCGCGCAACTCGTTGAACGGCCCGGCCAGGACGACCATGGCCAGATGGACCAGGATGAACAGCGCCACGGCGAGCGCACACAGGAAATGGATCGACCGCGCCGATTGCCGCCCGCCCAGGATGGCGAGCAGCCACGGGCACGCCGCGTTCACGGCGGGAGACATGGTGAGCCCGGTGGCAATCAACAGCGGCAGGACGACCAGGAGAATGCCCAGATACGCCACCTTCTGCAGCGGGTTATAATGCCGCGCAGCCTCTCCGCGCGGCAGATGCAAGCGCAAGTGCTGGCCGATATCGTGCAGCAGCGCACGCGGCCGGCGCTCTTCGCGCGACAGGCCAAGATCACGACGCAAGTGGCCGGAGACGAGCGCATAGACCAGGAAGCAGGCCAGACTGGCCACCAGCGTCCAAGCGCCCAGGAAATGCCAGCCGCGCGCCAAAGACAGGTTGTAGTGCGTTGGCAGGGTGACCAGCGGCGGAAAGGCGAGGGCGGTATTCTGCGCGTAACCCAGCAGGCCGGTTGTGGGCCATTCCTTGCCGGCAAGCGACAGATAGCCATGCGGCCCATGGTTGCCGATCTCGAGCCAGGCATGATCGAAATTGGCGCCGAACTTGCCCCAATAGAGGCGGGGATGGGCGTTGAAGATCATCATCCCGCTCATCAGCATGACGAAAATGGTGAGCGCGTTGATCCAGTGCCACAGGCGCACGGGCCAGCGGATTCGCAGGATGAGCGGCGTTTCGTCCATGCCCGCAATCATGCCCGAGAAGCATGGGCACGTCGAGCAAATCCGGGCTTAGCCGAGTGGCCGGGCCTCTGCCAATGCAATCAAGCTCTTGCGCGTATGACGGCGCGCTAGCGCGCCTTTGCGGCAGGATTCCGGCACCGGGCGCAGCGCGCGCCAGCCCGCGCGGGCAATCCATGCCAGCTTGGCCTTGCCCGAAACCACGGTGCGGCTGTGCCAGGCCTTGTCTCCGCGCGCCGCCACCTTGCGGGCGATGTCGCCATAGATGCCCGCCGCTGCCAGGATCGCCCAGCGCTGGCGCGGTCGCAGGCGCCCGGCGCCAATGCGGGCCGAGCATTCGTGCGCTTGCGCCATGGCGCTAAGCCGCTTGGCCAGGACCGCCAGCGTGGCGCGATATTGCGGCTTCAACTGCTCGCCGGGCGGTACGTCTGCCTCTGCCAGCCATTCGGCGGGAAGGTAGCAGCGTCCGGCGGCGTCATCTTCGGCCAGGTCGCGCGCGATATTGGCGAGTTGAAAGGCAAGGCCCAGGTCTGCGGCGCGATCGAGGGTGTCTTCGTCATCGGGCGAAACGCCCATGACCACGGCCATCATCACCCCCACGGCGCCTGCCACATGCCAGCAATAGCGCATGAGGTCTGCCTCGGTGCGCGGCTGCCAGTCGGAAGCGTCGAGGGCAAAGCCGCCGATCACGGCTTCGGCCATCGCCATGGTCAGCCCGGTTTCGCGCGCCACCACGCCCAGCGCGTCGAACGCGGGATTGCCAGCAGGTTCACCCGCCATGGCTTGCGCCGTCAATTGTCGCACCAGCGCCAGCCGCTCCGCCGCGCCGGACTGGTCGCCCAGCGCGCCGCCCATATCCTGCGCGTCGACAATGTCGTCGCAAGCGCGGCACCAGGCATAGAGCAGCCAGACCCGCTCGCGCGTGACGCGGTCGAACAGGGCAGAAGCGGCAGCAAAGCTTTTCGAGCCGCGCCGGATCGTGTCGCGCGCGGCAGCGACCAGCGCGGCGCGATCTGGGACGGTAGAAGCCACGGGGTTTACAGGTCCGAAGCCTGCATCGCGATGATCGGGCGGTGCGGCTCGTGCGCGGCCATGCGCGCCAGCAAGAGTTCGAGATCGTGCTCGGCCACCATGATCCCGGCATGGGCGGGGCGGATGAAGCCCACCTCGATCATGTGGCGGTTGAACGAAAGCAGGTGGTCATAAAACCCGAACGCATTGAGCACGCCCACCGGCTTGGCATGATAGCCCAACTGGGCCCAGCTGATCGCTTCCCATAATTCGTCCATGGTGCCGACGCCGCCGGGCAGGGTGAGGAAGCCATCGGCCAGATCGACAAACGCCTGCTTGCGCGCGTGCATTCCGGGCACGACATCCAGCCGCGTAAGCGCATGATGCGCCACTTCTGCACCCACCAGCGCCTGGGGGATCACCCCGATCACTTCGCCACCCGCCGCCAGCGCGCCATCGGCCAGGGCGCCCATGAGCCCCAGCCGTCCGCCGCCATAGACAACGCCGATGCCGCGCGTCGCCAGTTCGCGGCCCACTTGCGCAGCGAGTGCCACGTAGCGGGTGTCGACCGGGCTTGCCGATCCGCAATAGACCGCGATGCGCTTCATGCCAGGTCCTCCAGCATCAGCTTGGCCGTGGCCTTGGCACTGCCCACCACACCGGGAATGCCCGCGCCCGGATGCGTGCCCGCACCCACCAGGTAGAGGTTGGCAATATCGTCGTCGCGGTTGTGTGCGCGGAACCACGCGCTTTGCGTGAGCAGGGGCTCAAGACTGAATGCCGCACCCTGGAACGCGGAAAGATCGGCCGCGAAATCGGTGGGGGCATAGTGGAACTTGGTCACGATGCGGCTGTGGATGTCGGGGATCAGGCGCCGCCCCACTTCGTCGAGGATGCGCTTTTCCAGCAGCGGGCCAACCTCGGCCCAGTCGACCGGCAGCTTGCCCATGTTGGCCACCGGCACCAGTGCATAGAACGTGCTCATCCCCTCGGGCGCGACCGAGGGATCGGTAACGGTGGGATGGTGCAGGTAGATCGAGAAATCCTGCGGCAGCACACCATGCTGGAAGATATCGTCGAGCAGGCCTTTGTAGCGCGGGCCGAACAGGATCATATGGTGCGGAATGCCCGGCCAGGTGCCCTCGATGCCGAAGTGGACGACGAACAGGCTGGGCGAGAATTTCTTGCGCTTCAAGGCGCGCGCCCGCTTCTTGCCGGTGGCGCTATCGCCCAGCAAGTCACGATAGGTGTGCATGATATCGCCGTTGGACGCGACGGCATCGAAATTGCCGTGCCAGCCGCTGGCCGTGTGCACGCCGGTCACGCGGTTGCCCAGCGTTTCCACCCGCACCACCGGATCGCCCATGCGCACTTCACCGCCGATCCGCTGGAACTGCGTGACCATGCCGGCGATCAGGCGGTTCGTGCCGCCCTTGGCCCACCACACGCCGCCATCCTTTTCCAACTTGTGGATCAAGGCATAGATCGCGCTGGTGCTCATCGGGTTGCCCCCCACCAGCAAGGTGTGGAAGCTGAACGCCTCGCGCAGCTTTTCGCTTTCGATGAATTTGGACACCATCGAATAGACCGAGCGCCAGGCCTGGTACTTGGCGAGCGCGGGCGCCGCCCTGATCATGCTGGCAAAATCGAGGAACGGCACGGCTCCCAGCTTGACATAGCCTTCCTCGAAGACGCCGGCGGAGTAGTGCAGGAACTCTTCGTATCCGGCCACGTCGCGCGGGGAAATCTTGGCGATTTCCGCACGAAGCGCGTTTTCGTCGTTGGAATAGTCGAAGTTGGTGCCATCAGCCCAATTCAGCCGGTAGAACGGCATGACCGGCATGAGGTTCACGTCCTGGGCCAACTGGTGCCCGGTCAGGCTCCACAGCTCTTCCAGGCAGGCCGGATCGGTGATCACGGTGGGGCCGGCATCGAAGGTGAAGCCATCGCGCTGCCAGTGATAGGCGCGGCCGCCCGGTTTGTCGCGCGCTTCGATCAAGGTGGTCTGGATGCCGCCCGCCTGAAGGCGGATGGCCAGGGCCAGGCCGCCGAACCCGGAGCCGATTACGCATGCTCGTTTCATCTACTTGCGCATCCCTGCCAAAGTGAGTGGCCGTGGGCGCGGACCGGAGCCCGTCAACACGGCGAGCGCGCGTGAGACGGGGACGGGGGGCTTGCCCAGGAAAATCCGGGCGCGATCCAGCAGAGTGCTGCGTCCGGCATAAAAGCGTTCGATCAAGCGCGTATCGAGCCGGTAGAAATGCTCCATCATGCGATAGCGCAAGAGCGGTTCGGCCGCCTGGAACAGCATGGCGGAAAGCAGGCGGCCAAAGCTGCTGCGCTGCCAGTGCCGGCGCGCCCAGCGCTCGCTGAAATCGGCGAGCGGGGCGTGGGTGAGGTCTGGCTGCTGCGCCAGGGCCAGGGCAAAACGCACCGCTTCAGGTACGGAGTAGCTGGTAACCGGGTGGAACAGGCCGGCGCGGGTGCCGGCGCGCGCCATCTGCCCGCCGCTGGAGCGCCAGAAGGCGTCCCAGTCTCCTGCCGCCACGACCGGCAGCACGCCCTGTTCTTCGTGAACCACGCGTTCGATCCGCCAACCCTGGCTGCGCGCATAGGCGCCGATCCGGTCGGCCAGCGCAGCATGATCGATCATGGGGCTATCGGAATAATAGGTGTCTTCGATGAAGATTTCGTCCGTGCCGAACGGCAGGCAATAGACGAAGCGATAGCCATCGACCTGCTCTACCGTGGCGTCCATCACGATCGGCTTGGCCAGGCCATGCGGCTCTGCCAGTTTCACGCGCTGGCCCAGGAACTTCTGCCAGCCACCGGCAAGTTGGCCTTGCAGGCGAATGCCGCGTGCATCGATCACGGCGCCGCATTCGATCCGCGTGCCTTCGGCCAAGGTGACTGCGCCCGTGCCCGCTGCCAGAACGCGCATCCCGGTCAGGATCGCGTCTTCGGGCAGGCCCGCGCGCAAGGCTTCATCGAGCCGCGCAGACGTGATCGAATAATAGCTGGTCGACAGGTCGCGTCGATACTTGGGAAAGCGCACGGCATAGCCAGGCCATGCTGCCTCGACCATCGGGCCAAGCAGATCGCGCCCGGCCTTGCCCACGTCAGACCCGAAGAACGACCAGATATGATTGCCACCCAGCGATTGCTCCTGCTCCACCAGCAGAAGCTTGCAATCGGGGCGTGCCTTGCGCAGGGCAAGCGCGATCAGTCCCCCGGCCAGGCCTCCGCCCAGGATCGCGATGTCGGCGTGGCGTATGCTCATCGCCATGGCGTTAAGCCAGGCGGCCCGCCCATGCAACCGCCCCAAAGGGCCTTGCTGTGGAGCGCAGCCCATTTCCGGGACGAGGCGTTGGCATCATGCCGGAAGTGCGCGCGGCGCTGCCTTGAGTTTGCGTCCAGCGCGGGCAGACCGCTTGCGCAGCCAGATCAGCACGCCCGTGACCGCCAGAACCGTGGTGCACAGGCCGATCAGGCTTACGGCAATTCGCCACGCCAGCCCGCCCACTTGCGCCATGTGCAAGGCCACGATCCAGGTTGTGAAGGTATCCGCGCCATTGGTGCCGGTGGGCAGCGAAACGGTGCGCAAGGCGCCGCTGTCGCCATCGAAGGCAATCCGCGTTCCGCCACCGTCGCGCGTGATATCGGCATCGGACTTGACGCCATAGACATAGAGCCCGGACGAGGGAACGTACCACAGCCAGGCGCGGCCACCGCCGGAAAGGGCAAGGCCACGGCGCGCGGCTTCCTGTCGGGCCAACTCTGCCCCCCGGCGCGAGGCAGCAGAAAAATCGAGCGCGGGATGCCAGCGTGGCGCGGGCAGCGTTGCCTCGGCCACCAGTGCCTCGGCGTCCTGTCCGCCCAACAGGGCGATGACCGGCCGATAGACCTGCGGCAGGTTGAACGATACGCTGGAAACGGCAAAGACCATGAGGATCGGCCAAAGCCAGAGCCCACCGGCGCGGTGAAGGTCGAACGTCAGTTTATAGCCCGTGGTCGGGCGGCGCACTTTCCAGCTGGGGCGCCAGCGCCTGAAGAAGCCGGGGTTTTTCAGCGCGCCGGGCGGCAGCGTCAGATACAGGCCCACCGCGCAATCGAAGGTCCAGACGAGGGCGGCAAGGCCCATGGCCAAAAGGCCCCACTGGCCCAGCGCCAACGCGTAATGCAGGCGATAGAGGAACGGCATCAGGTTCACCGTGCCCTGGCTGATGGCGCCGTTGCGACGATGGCCCTGTTCCTCGCCGGTCCAGGGGTTGATGAACACATCGTCCCAATCCGGACGGTCGGCCCGCTCCCGCCCGGTCTGCGGATCGATCCAGGTGGCGTAGAGCCGGTCGGCGCGGCCTTCCTCGCGCGTGAGATAGACGAAATCGACGCGCGCGGCGGGATGCCGGGCGAGCAGCGCCGCGCGCACGGCCAGCGGATCCATCGGGGCCATGCCCGGCTGCGGCGGCGCCGCATTCTGCATCGCGGGCGCCATGGCCGCATCAAGCTCGTCAAACCAGGGCAGCAGCGAGCCGGTCAGCCCGGCCACGGCCAGGAACAGCGCCAGCGTGAGGCCGGCCCAACGGTGGACGATGACCCAGAACGGGCGGCCCGGCAGCGTCATGGTCAGAACGTCACGCGCACGGAACCGGTGACATTGCGCGGTGGCGCGTAATAGGCCTGGTCCCAGTATAGGCTGGTAAAATATGCGTGGTTCGTGGCGTTGGCCACGTTCAGGTTGAAATGAACGTGTTCGTTCAGATCATAGCCGGCCTGAAGCTGCAGCGTGGCATAATCGCCCTGCCGCACCGTGCTTGACCAGATCGTGTCCTGCCATTTCACCGCCGCGCCCAGTTGCAGCGGCGCGATCGGGCGCCAGCGCAACGCAAGGTTGGCCGTGTTGCGCGGCACATAGCTGCGCACCTGGTTGCCCGCACCATCATCGATCTTGAGATGCGTGGCGCCCGCCTGGATCGTGAGCGTCGAGGTGATTGCCCCGTTCACTTCGGCCTCCACCCCGCGCGAGACGGCGCGGATGCCGTTGTAAAGGGTCTGCCCGGTGCCGGGATCATAGGTGCCGGCATCGGCAAGGTTGCTCTGCTCGGCGCGGAACCAGGCGAGCGAGCCGAACAACCGGCCGCCAAATGCCTGCGCCTTGATCCCGGCTTCGTAGCTTTTTCCCTTGGCAGCGCCCAGCGGGCGGCGGTTCATGTCGAAATTGGCCTGCGGCGCAAAGATGCTCGAATAGCTGGCATAGAGGTTGAGGCCCGGCAGCGCCTTGAACGTGGCGCCCACGAAGGGGCTCAGCGCCTTTTCCGATTTGTCGGAGCTCGCACCAAAGCTGAAGCCGCGCGTCTTTTGTACCAGGTAACTGGCACCGAGCAGCAGGTTGAGGTGGTCAGTCAGGGCCACGTCGCTGGCGCCGCGCACGCGCCACTGGCGATCCTGCGTCAATTCCTGCCGGATCGTCGGCTCGAACGTGGGCAGGGTGGCTTCACTGCCATTCCAGGTATCGGGCAGGCCGGGCAAATCGCCCCAGGCGGGGTCCGTTCGTGGAACCTCTCGGCCGAAATATTCATAGGTGCCCACGGTGCGTTGCACGCCGAACGTCAATTGCTGGTCCCGCCCGAACAGGCGATAGGCGCCCTGGACCGTGCCGTCATAGACCCATCCGCGGGCGATCGGATTATAGGCGCCGGGGTTGCCCTTCAGCCCGCTCCACTGGCCAGTCGTGCCGTCCTGCACAGGCGTGCCGTAAACGTAGAACAGGCGCGAATCGTCGCTGTGGTATTTGCGGGTAACATGCCCGCGCACGCTCCACCCCGGCGCGAAATCCCAGGTCAACTGGCCATAGGCTGTTTCATCGCGCGAATTCCAATAGGTCCAGTCCATCGTGGTGGATGTGCCCACCGGAAATTCCAGCTGCCGCCCGGCGGTATCGGCCAAGGGCAGGGCGCCCCACAAGACGCCGGTCGATCGGCTGTCCTGGCGCATATAGCCAGCAGACAGGTGAAGGTTCGGCGCAATCTCGCCGTCGAGCACGCCCGAAATTGCCGTGCGGCCATGATGATATTCACGCAGGTAGGAATCGCCGTCCTGCGCCGCGGCGGTGACCCGCACCGCCCATTTGCCGTCAGCCGTCAGCGGCAGGTCGAGATCGACTTCGGCGCGTTTCTTGTTCCACGAGGCATACGTCAGTTCGGTCGACATATGGCGTTGCCCGGTGGGATGGCGGCGATGATAGTTGATCGTGCCCGAAGGATTGCCCGAGCCGGTCAGCAGGGCATTGGCGCCGCGGACCACTTCCACGTTGTCCCACATCACCGAATCCTGGGCGCCGATGGTCGGGCCCCAGATGTTGGGCAGGCTGATCCCGTCGATCATGGCGTCGACAATGTCGAACCCGCGCGCGTTGTAATATGTGCGCTCGGTCTCGACCTGGTCGACATTCACACCGGTGACATAGCGCAGCAACTGGTTGGTTTCATCGAGCGCGAAATCGTCGAGGAACTTGCGGTCCACCACGCTGACCGACTGCGGCGTATCCATGAGCGAAAGCGACAGGCCCGTGGCACCGCTTGCGACCGTCGCGCCCCGCTCGCCGGTCACGATGATGCCGTGCTCGGCACTGGCATCCGGTGCTCCCTCGGCTGCTTCGGCATGGGCCATGGGCGCCACCAGGCTGCAAAGCGATACACCTGCTGCCAGCATCGAACGCCACGGGTGGGAGGGCCCCATCGTTGTTTTCCTTCCTGAAACTTTGATGAGCGCCCGCTAATGCGAATCGATCGCATATGTCAAGGATAGTGATAATCATTTTCAACGCAGATCATGGCGCGATTTGAACAGGCCCAAGTCCTCCAGGCTTGCCGCGCTTGGGCGTTGGCTTTAGGGTGGCCGCACCCCGGGGAGCCAGTGGCTGCGGCAGCGTGCAAGCGTTGCCCGGTTATCCAAGGCTGAGAGGGGCTGGTCACGCAGCCCGACCCGTCGAACCTGAACCCGTTAGCACGGGCGGAGGGAGGGCCGGCCCAGCGACTATCGTGCGTGCCACAAGCCTTTCGTTCGTCCACACGAAAGGAACATCGTGTATGGCCGATCTCAATTCACCTTTGGAAATCGGTGTCACCACCGGGCCGATCCGCGGCAGTCGCAAGATCCACGTGGAATCGCCGCGCTTCCCTGGCCTGACCGTGGCGATGCGCGAAATCGCGCTTGAGCCGGGCTGTGGCGAGCCACCGCTGCGCGTCTATGACACGTCTGGCCCCTACAGCGATCCGGCCCAGTCCATCGACATTCGCGCCGGCCTGCCGCGCCTGCGCCACGATTGGATCATGGGGCGCGGCGATGTGGAAACCTATGCTGCGCGCGCAGTGAAGCCCGAGGACAACGGCCTCAAGGGGCCGGACCGTTCGGGCGGCGTGCCCGCGTTTCCCAATGTCAACCAGGCACCGCTGCGCGCCAAGGCCGGCGGCAATGTCACGCAGATGCACTATGCCCGCCAGGGCGTGATCACGCCCGAGATGGAATATGTCGCCATCCGCGAAAACCTCGGCCGCAAGCAGTTGAAGGAAGCGCTGGCCCGCGATGGGCAGGATTGGGGCGCGAGCATTCCAGACTATGTGACCGCCGAGTTCGTGCGCGATGAAGTGGCGCGCGGCCGGGCGATCATTCCCAGCAACATCAACCACCCGGAAAGCGAACCGATGGCGATCGGACGCAATTTCCTGGTCAAGATCAATGCCAATATCGGCAATTCGGCGGTCGCTTCGGATGTGGCCAACGAAGTGGACAAGATGGTCTGGTCGATCCGCTGGGGCGCGGACACGGTGATGGACCTTTCCACCGGGCGCAACATCCACGACACGCGCGAATGGATCTTGCGCAACAGCCCCGTGCCGATCGGCACCGTGCCAATCTACCAGGCGCTGGAAAAGGTGGGCGGCATTGCCGAAGACCTGACCTGGGACATCTTCCGCGACACGTTGATCGAGCAGGCCGAGCAGGGCGTGGACTATTTCACCATCCACGCCGGGGTACGCCTGCCCTATATCCCGATGACCGCCAGGCGCGTGACCGGGATCGTCAGCCGGGGCGGCTCGATCATGGCCAAGTGGTGCCTGGCACATCACCGCGAAAGCTTCCTCTACGAGCATTTCGACGAGATCACCGAGATCATGAAGGCCTATGACATCGCCTATTCGCTGGGCGATGGCCTGCGTCCGGGCAGCGTGGCCGACGCCAACGACGAGGCGCAGTTTGCCGAGCTTTACACCCTGGGCGAACTGACCAAGCGCGCCTGGGAACAGGACGTGCAGGTAATGATCGAGGGGCCGGGCCATGTGCCGATGCACAAGGTCAAGGAAAACATGGACAAGCAATTGGCCGCCTGTGGCGAAGCGCCGTTCTACACGCTCGGGCCGCTCGTCACCGACATTGCGCCCGGCTATGACCACATCACCAGCGGCATCGGCGCGGCCATGATCGGCTGGTTCGGTACGGCGATGCTCTGTTACGTCACGCCCAAGGAGCATCTGGGGCTGCCCGATCGCGACGACGTGAAAGTGGGCGTGGTGACCTACAAGCTGGCGGCCCATGCGGCGGACCTTGCCAAGGGGCACCCGGCGGCCAAGCTGCGCGACGATGCGTTGAGCCGCGCCCGCTTCGAGTTCCGCTGGCGCGACCAGTTCAATCTCAGCCTCGATCCTGAAACGGCCGAGCAGTATCACGATCAGACGCTGCCGGCCGAAGGGGCCAAGACCGCCCATTTCTGCTCCATGTGCGGTCCCAAGTTCTGCTCGATGAAGATCACGCAGGAAGTGCGCGAGTTTGCCTCCAAGCAGAACCAGGCGGCAGACTCGTTCCTGGCGGCAGACGAGGCGGAGGCCGGCATGCAGGCGATGAGCGAAAAGTATCGGGAGGCGGGCAGCGAGCTCTATCTGCCGGCTGCGGAGTAACCACGGCCGACCGATCAGGAACCACAGCGGTTTCCGATCATTGCCTGTCCATCTGGAAAAGGCGCATCGCGATGGGGCGGTGCGCCGCCCCTCACGATGGAGTTGAAGCCATGAAGAAGGCTTTGCTGGCAATGGCGCTTGCCGCCTCCGGCCTGACGGCCGCGTGCACCGATGATTATGCCTATGGTGGCCGTCCGGGCTACGACAATGGCTATCGCCACCATCGCGGCGGCTATGGCGGCGTCGAAGGCGGGTGGGGCTATCGCGACGATGGCTATTACCGCCAATACGGCAACTATGACTACAACCGCCCCGATCCCAACTATGGCGGCTATTATGCCGACCGCTATTACCGCCAGGATCCGCGCTATGGCGAGCATCGCCTGAGCATGGACGAGCGCGTCTATCGCGGCCGTGACGGTCGCTATTATTGCCGTCGTTCCGATGGATCGACCGGCTTGATCGTGGGTGGCATCTCGGGCGCGCTGCTCGGGTCGGTCATCACCGAAGGCGATTCCCGTCCGCTTGGCGCCATCATCGGTGCCATCGGCGGGGCAGCGGCCGGCGCCGCGATCGACAGCAACAACGTGCGCTGCCGTTAAGCCCTGCACGCGGCCCAATAGCAAAAGGCCCCTTCGCGTACACTGCGCGAAGGGGCCTTTTGCATGATTGCCATGGCAGGAGAACGGCTCCCGCCAGCAACCGCTTACTTGTTGGCGTCGACGTTGATGCCGAGCTTCTTCACGTCGTTGAACGTGAAAGCAACCGGACGGTTGTTGAACGTGCCTTCAACCGACTTCTTGCGGATGTGCAGTTCGAACGGAACCTTGCCCGCATAGGCCGTGCCGCGGACGATCTTTTCTTCGCCCTTGGTTTCGGTGGTGTAGGCATAGCTCACGCCCTTGTAGGCGAAGCTGTCATCGTTGGCTTCGGCAGCGGCAAATGCCGGCGAAGCGGTAACCAGAGTGACGGCGGCGGCGGCGATGAAAGAACGAAACATGGCAATTTCCCCTGATGAAAAAGGCGAGATTGCCTTCGGACACCCGTCTGTTGTGTTTTTGTTGCAGGCCGTTTCGCTCATGTTGCACCTGCGAGCAATTGTTTAGGTTGCAGCGCCGGTTGCAAATCATGCAACTCACAGGACGGGGAAAATTTGCGTTCAATTTCAAGCGCGGGCATGGCACCTTGTTTGGATATACGTAAACTTGGTGCCACGCCGTAACGCAAAATCAGGATTCGAGCGCGCGTTCCAGCGTTACTTCGCAATTCAACACGCGCGAGATGGGACAATTGGCCTTGGCCTCGTCGGCGATACGGCCGAAATCCGATTCGGCGATGCCCGCTATCTTGGCGCGCAATGCAAGCGCGCTGCGGGTAACCTTGAAGCCATCGCCATCTGCTTCCAGGGTTACCTTGGCCGTCGTTTCGAGCGTGCCATCGGTAAAGCCTTCTTTGGCAAGGGCAAAGCTGGTGGCCATGGTGAAGCACGAGGCGTGGGCGGCCGCGATCAATTCCTCGGGATTGGTGCCGGGCTTGCCTTCAAAGCGCGTACCAAATCCATAGGGTTGATCCGATAGCACGCCCGAAGCGGTACTGATCGAACCCTTGCCGGGCTTGCCGAACCCTTCATAGCGGGCAGAGGCGGTGCTGGTGGGCATTGGGGGCATCTCCTGATTGAGGTTCGCCCGTGCAACGCCGCTCCCAACACCGTGTTCCGCACTATCGCTTGCGGACGAACTCGGCGCGCAGCACCAGGCCCTTGATTCCCTCGAACTTGCAGTCAATTTCCTGCGCATCGCCGGTCAGCCGGATCGACTTGATCAGGGTGCCGCGCTTGAGCGTCTGCCCGGCGCCCTTGACGTCCAAGTCCTTGATCAGCGTCACCTGATCGCCGTCCTGCAGGATGTTGCCAACCGCATCGCGCACTTCGATGCTGTTTTCGGCGGCACGGCGCGTGGCCTGCTCGGCCGCAGTCATCCATTCGCCGCTTTCTTCGTCGTACACGTAGTCGTCGTCGCTCATGTCCCGTCCTTGCCTGGGGCGCACCCCGATTGATCCCGGCGCCGCCATGACAGGTTGAACGGTCTGGCGCCAGTGCCGGCCCAGCCCGGCGGATCAATCCACGTAGGGCATCAACCGCACGCTCCCACCATCGCATGGCGTCCAACCCATCTCGCCAAGCACGATGTTGCTGTCTCGCGCGGGACGTCCGGCGCCAAGCGACCAGGTAATATGCCACACCCCGCCATCGGGGCGTTGCGTGCTACCATCGATTGCCACAACCAGCGTTTGCACGCCCTGGCCGTCATCGACATGGCCAACGACGCGGGCGTGCCGGATGGATGGCGGCAAGGGATCGCCGGGGCCAGCGCGAACAGTGCGGGTCACATGGTCGGCCACCACCACGTCATAGCGCGGCGGAAACAGCGCCAGGAGGCGGTTACGGCATTGCGGGTCGAGTTTCCAGCCACTGGCCATCGGTCTGGGCCGTCAGGGAGCAGACGTGGCCTGTCCGCTCACCACGCTCTGCTTGTCGGGCTGCGGGCTGGAGAGCGCGCCGGTGATCCAGATCGCCGACAAGGCCAGGATGGCCAGGACCAGGCTGATCGCCAGGATCCAGCGCACGACATTGAGGCCAGTCGCGCTACGCGCTTCCTCGGTAGACAGATGGGCGGACGGTTGCTGCCCGTGGGTGTGGTCGTTCGGCATGGCATCGCTCTCCTGCGTCCATTCGGGCGAGCGCGCACGCGGCGCGCCCGTTTACCCGAATCTACGCGCAGAGCGGCCGCGCGTTCCGCGCTCAGTCGCGCAGCAGTTCGTTGATCCCGGTCTTGCTGCGGGTTTGCGCGTCCACGGTCTTGACGATGACCGCGCAATAGAGCGACGGACCGGGCGTGCCATCGGGCAGCGGCTTGCCGGGCAGCGAACCGGGCACGACCACGGCATAAGGCGGCACGCGGCCGATATGCACTTCGCCCGTGGCGCGATCGACGATTTTGGTGCTGGCGCCCAGGAACACGCCCATGGACAGCACGGCGCCTTCGCCCACGATCACGCCTTCAGCCACTTCGGAACGCGCGCCGATGAAAGCGCCGTCTTCGATGATCACCGGCCCGGCTTGCAGCGGTTCAAGCACGCCGCCGATGCCCGCCCCGCCCGAGATGTGCACGTTCTTGCCGATCTGCGCGCACGAACCCACCGTGGCCCAGGTATCGACCATGGTGCCTTCGTCCACGAAAGCGCCGATGTTGACGAAGCTGGGCATGAGCACGACGCCCTTGCCGATATGCGATCCACGACGCGCCACCGCGCCGGGCACCACGCGGAAGCCGGCATTGCGAAACGCCGCATCGTCCCAGCCAGCAAACTTGCTCGGCACCTTGTCGAACGCGGGAGCGCCACCAGCACCGCCATCGACCACGACATTGTCGTTGAGGCGGAACGAGAGCAGCACGGCCTTCTTGAGCCACTGGTTGACGCGCCATTCGCTGCCAGTTTCTCCACTGGCCACCTTTTCGGCCACGCGCACCTTGCCGCCGTCGAGCAGGGCCAGGGCCTGTTCCACCACGGCGCGCACGTCGTCGCTTGCCGGCGTCACGTCCGCGCGGTTTTCCCAGGCGGCTTCGATGGCGGCTTCGAGCTGTGCGGTCATGCGTGGTTCTCCGGGCAATGCTTTTGCTGATGCGCGCGCCGCCTAGCCGAGGTTGCCGCCATCGGCAAGCGCGTCGAGCCAGGCGGCCAGGTCGTCGATGGTCTCGTCGATGGCGCTTTCGTCCTTGGCGCGCGAACCCCAGTCGGTGCCGAAATCGAGCCAGACGGTCTGCATCCCCATCGCCTTGGCCGGCGTGAGATTGCGCGCGGAATCCTCGAAGAACACACACCGCTCGGGATCGACGCCAAAGGCCGCCACGAAGCCGTCATAGGCCGAAGGCTCTGGCTTGGGCCGATATTCCATGGCGTGGATGTCCCACATGCCCTCGAAGCAGTGCGTGATGCCCAGCGCATCGAGCACGCGCGTGGCATAGGGCGCATCGCCATTGGTGAAGACCAGGCGCCGGCCGGGCAGGCGCATCAACCGCGATTCCAGGCGCGGCGCCCGGCCCACGGCAGACAGGTCTACATCGTGGACATAGGCCAGGAACTCGTGAGGATCGACCGCGTGATAGTGCATCAGGCCGGCAAGCGTGGTGCCATGATCGTGAAAATACATCTTCTGCACGCGGCGCGCCTCGGCATCGTCGCAGCCCAGCAGGTTGGCGATGTATTCGCCCATGCGCACGTCGATCTGGTCGAACAGCCGCGTTTCGGCTGGATACAGCGTGTTGTCGAGATCGAAGATCCAGCAATCGACACGCGTGGGGTCAAACGGCATCCGTTATCCTTGATTTGGCTAGATCTGTGATTTGCCTAGATCGGGGCATCTGATGGGAAAATCAGGAGGGGGCAAGCTTTCTCAACCGCGCATGGTCGCCGTCTTCGAGCAGCCACAGCGTGCCATCGGGTGCCTCGCGGATTTCGCGAATCCGGGTGCCCAGGTCGATCCGCTCCAATTCCTTGCCCACCGGTCGGCCGTTGGCGTCATTGGCAATCGCCACGCGCACAATCCCGCCAGTGCCCAGCGCCGCGATCAGCGCCTGGCCGCGCCACTGCGGGAAAGCCTTGCCCGAATAGAACAGGAAATCACCCGGCGCGATCACCGGGTTCCAGCTGATGGCAGGCTGCGCCAGATCGGGCCGCGTCTTGTTGCGCGGAATGGGCGTGCCGTCATAGTTGTCGCCATCTGACACCAGCGGCCAGCCATAATTGCGCCCCGGTTCCAGCAGGTTCAATTCGTCGCCACCTGCGGGGCCATGCTCCAGATCCCACAATCGGCCCTGCGCATCGAACTGCAACCCCAGCGGGTTGCGATGGCCCAGCGTCCACACTTGCGCGGCAATGACGCCCCGCGCAGCAAAGGGGTTGCCCGGCGCTGGCTGGCCATCGAGCGTCAGGTGCAGGATCTTGCCCAGGTGGTGCCTATGTCCTGCGCGGGCGTAAACTTCTGCCGTTCCCCCGATGACAGGAACAGGCTTTTCCCATCGGGCGCAAAGGCGATGCGGTGGCCAAAGTGTCCGCGTCCCGAAACCTTGGGCGCCTGGCGCCAGATCACCTGCAACCCGTCCAGCCGTGGCGCGCCCTGGTCCAATACCAAGCGTGCCTTGCCCAGTGCGGCGCCGCGCGTATCGCCGGGGCCCGCTTCGGCCCAGGTAAGATAGATCGTGCCGCTTGTGGCAAAGTCTGGTGCAGGGGCTACATCGCCGAGGCCGCCCTGGCCACCGGCATCCACCTTGGACGTTCCGCCAACCACTTGCGGTTCTGCGCCCTCGCGCCACAACTTGAGCGCGCCGGTCCTTTCCGTCACCAGAACATCGGGCCGGCCGGGAAGGAACGCCAGCGCCCATGGGCTCTCGAACCGCGCCAAGTCGGTGATCGTAAAGCCATCGCGCCGTTCGGGATTTTCCGTGCCACTGGCGGATTTGTCGGCCTGGGCTTGCGAGCCACAGCTTGCGGCCAGGAACGCGAGAGGCGATAGAGCCCCGAGGATCGCTTTTCTCATGGTCGCTAGAATGCCCGAAACCGCCCGAGGTGCCACCAAAATCGCCCGCATTGCTGGCCACGTTATCGGCGTGGATGAAGCCGGCCGCGGTCCGCTGGCAGGGCCGGTGGTGGCAGCGGCCGTGGTGCTGTGTCGGCGCCCTCCACAGGGGCTGGCCGATTCCAAGAAGCTTTCGGCCAAGCGCCGCGCCGTTCTGGAAGAGCAGATCAAGGCGAAATGCCGCTGGGCCGTAGGCGTGGTCGAACCGGAGGAGATCGACAGGCTCAATATTTTCGGCGCAACGATGCTGGCCATGACGCTGGCGGTGCAAAGCCTGGTCCAGGCGCTGGACGATGCCGTGGGCGAAGTGCGCGTGGACGGCAACCTCACGCCGCACGGCCGACATGCGGACTGGTGCTGGCCAGCCCGCGCCATCGTGGGCGGCGATGCCATAGAACCGTGCATTTCGGCGGCCTCGATCATTGCCAAGGAGCACCGGGACCGCCTGATGCGCGCGGCGGCAGAGCAACATCCCCACTATGGCTGGGAGCGCAACGCCGGCTATGGCACGCCCGAGCATCTTGCCGCCCTTCGCGCCCATGGCCTCACGCCCTTGCACCGCCGCAGTTTTGCCCCGGTGGCGCAATTGGTGCTGGTTTAGGCCCGGCGCGATCCGACGCGCGAAGATAAATTTTCCACAGTTGCGTCTACCAGATGTTGAGTCGCACGGGGCCGACGAGACTCAACATCTAGTTCGTGGACTCGTTCCGTTCCGCTTTTGCAGCGCTGCGACTCGCCGCAAATTGGCGAGTCGCAGCTTGACCTGCGAGTCGCTATGATTCAGATTCCGCGTCAACAGGCACACGGAAGGAATGATCATGGTTACGGCAGTCAAAACGCGCACCCGCGCCGTGCGGGCCAAAGTGGCCGACGCCACGCTGGCCAGCAAGGTGCAGGCGCCGACGCTGCCGATCAACCGCATTCTCAAGGGCGATTGCATCGAGATGATGCGGTCGTTGCCTACGGCCTCGATCGACATGATCTTCGCCGATCCGCCCTACAACCTGCAACTGGGCGGCGATCTGGCGCGCCCGGATGGCAGCCATGTCGATGCGGTGACCGATCACTGGGACAAGTTCGACAGCTTTGCCGTCTACGATCGCTTCACCCGCGAATGGCTCAATGAAGCCTATCGCTTGCTCAAGCCCAATGGCTCGATCTGGGTGATCGGCAGCTATCACAACATCTTCCGCCTTGGTGCCATGCTGCAGGACATGGGCTTCTGGATCCTGAACGACATCATCTGGCGCAAGACCAACCCCATGCCCAATTTCAAGGGCACCCGCTTTACCAATGCCCACGAAACGCTGATCTGGGCAGCCAAGAGCGAGAAGGCGAAGTACACGTTCAACTATCGCGCGATGAAGACGCTCAACGACGAGCTTCAGATGCGGTCCGATTGGGTCCTGCCGATCTGCTCGGGCAAGGAGCGCCTCAAGCGCAACGGCACCAAGGCGCACCCCACGCAAAAGCCGGAATCGCTGCTCTATCGCGTGATCCTGGCCACCACCAACAAGGGTGACGTGGTGCTCGATCCGTTCTTCGGCACCGGCACCACCGGCGCGGTGGCCAAGCGCCTCGGCCGCAACTGGATCGGCTGCGAGCGCGAGGACGACTATATCGAAGTGGCGCAGGAGCGCATCGAACTCGCCCTGCCGCTCGACGAAAGCGCGCTCAAGACCATGCAGTCCAAGCGCAGCGCGCCCAAGGTGGCGTTCGGCGCCCTGGTCGAAAGCGGCTGGCTGGCGCCGGGCACCGTGCTGGCCGACAAGAAGCGCCGCTGGCAGGCCGTGGTTCGCGCCGATGGCAGTGTGGCGGTGGACGCAGACAGCGGCTCGATTCATGCCATGGGCACCAAGGTGCAGAACGCCGCATCGTGCAACGGGTGGACGTTCTGGCACTTCATGGACAAGGGCGAAATGAAGCCGATCGACGTGCTGCGCCAGCGCTACCTCTTGGCCGTGGAAGACTGATCGGCTGCGGCGCAAGAGATAGACTGCGAGCAACGCCGCTGTAACTGGGGCCTTGGCATGAACGACACCGTCTACCTTCGCCCCATCGCCCTGACGGACGGCCCGCAGGCCGACGATGGCCAAGCCGTGCGCCTGGCCGGTGGCCTGGCCTGCGCCAGCCGCTTTGCCCTGTTGGTACGCGCCGGTGGCAAGATCGTCTCGCGCAAGGTCGTTGGTGCCGGCGATGTGCCGGCCGCGATTGCGGGCCTGCCTGATGCCCTGGCGGCAGAGGCCAGCGCGCAATGGGGCAACTTGCGCAAGGCGCATGGGCCGATCGGGTGTGGCGAGCGCCTGCTGCGCTTCGATCAGCCACTGGTCATGGGCATCCTCAACGTCACGCCCGACAGCTTTTCCGATGGCGGCCAGTTTCTCGACAAGCCCGAGGCCGCGCTCGATCACGCTGCCGGCATGCTCGCTGCTGGCGCGGCGGTGATCGACGTTGGCGGTGAATCCACCCGGCCCAATGCAGCAGCGGTTTGGGAAGGGGACGAGCTCAAGCGCGTCGTCCCCGTGATCGAACGATTGGCGGCGTCCGGCACGGCGATTTCGATCGACAGCCGGCGCTCCAGCGTGATTGCCGCCGCGCTTGCTGCTGGCGCGCATATCGTCAACGACGTATCCGCCCTGCGCCACGATCCGCGCAGCATGGAACTGGTTGCGGCGCATCGCGTGCCGGTCGTCCTCATGCATGCGCCGGGCGGAGCGGATGACCTCCACGCCGATGGCCACTATCGCGACGTGGTGCTCGACGTGTTCGACGACTTGCGCGCCCGACGCGATGCCGCGCTTGCTGCCGGGATCGCGGCCGACAAAATCCTGCTCGATCCCGGCATCGGTTTCGGCAAGACGCTGGCCGACAACCTGGCGTTGATCAACGCCCTTCCGCTATTTCACGCGCTGGGCCAGCCGATCCTGTTTGCCGCCAGCCGCAAGCGCATGATCGGTGCGCTCTCGAACGAAGCTCCGGCGCACCAGCGCCTGGGTGGCTCGGTCACGCTGGCTCTCCGGGCATTCGAGGCCGGCTGCCAGATGGTGCGCGTGCACGATGTGGCCGATACGGTCCAGGCCATGCGCGTGTGGCGCGGCCTGCGCGATGCGGCGCTGACGGACTTTTCGCAATTGAACCTGAGCTAGGTGACTTCGACTGGCTGTCTCAAGCCGCGTTGTCGATGCCTAGTTCCGATAGCTTGCGATAGAGCGTGGAGCGCCCGATCCCCAGCCGCCGCGCCACTTCGGTCATGCGGCCGCGATAGTGCCCTATGGCCAGGCGGATCACGTCGGCCTCGATTTCTTCCAGCGGGCGCAAGTTGCCATCGGCGGTGAACAGCATCACGCCGGCACCATCGCTGATCGGCGCGGGCGTGTGCGGTGTTTCGCCCACCATGGTCGAGAGGTTGGGAAAATCCTGTGCGGTTAGCGTTTCGGCGTCGCAGAAAACGGCGGCGCGGAACAGCGTTGCCTGCAGTTGCCGTACATTGCCCGGCCAGTCATAGGCCTTGAGCAAGGCCAGCGCGCCGTCGGTAATGCCCAGCGGGCGCAGGCCGGGCTGCTCGCCGATCCGTGTCAGAAAATAGCGTGCCAGGGCCGCGATGTCCCCCGAACGCTGGCGCAGGGCCGGCAGGTTCACGTGCACCACCGACAGGGCATCGACCAGCGGCGTATGATAGAGCCCGGCTTCGGCCAAGTCGCGCAACGGCGCATTGCTGCAAGCCAAGAGGCGCACGTCTATTCGGAAGGAGTGGCGGGCGCCGATCGGCTGCACGTCGCCGCGCGCCAAAAACTGGGCCAGGCGCTCTTGAACATGGAGCGGCAGCCGATCGATCTCGTCGATCACCAGCGTGCCGCCATCGGCATGCTGCAGCGCGCCGATGTGCCGATCGAAAGCGCCGGGAAACGCCCCCTTTTCGTGGCCGAACAACACGCTCTCGACCTGGTTTGCCGGAATGCCGCCGGCATTGACGATCCGCAGTGGCGTCTTGGCCCGCGCGCTGGCCGCATGCATGGCGCGCACCAGCATTTCCTTGCCGGTGCCGCTTTCGCCCTCGATCAGCACCGTCTGCTGGGTGCGCGCGGCCTTTGCCGCCACGGCCAAAGCCGCGCGAAAGGCGGGCGCGGCGCCGATCATCGAATCGAAATCCAGCGTCGTTCCGATCTTTTCGGTCATCGGCTGAAGTTCGGCCGTCGGCGCCTCGCGCGTGGTGGCGCTGCGCAGTGCCTGGAGCAAGCGGTCGGGCGCCACGGGCTTGATCAGATAGTCGGTTGCACCCGCGCGCATGGCCTCCACCGCCAGCAGGGGCGAAGCACTGGTGGTCAGCATCAGGATGGGCAGGGCAGGGCGGCGTACCTTGAGTTCAGCGATCAGTGCGCAGGCATCGTCGCCCGGCACCCACTGGTCCAGGATAATGGCGCCAAGCTGCATGCCCTGGCGCGTGCCCAGCGTGGCGATCGCGGTTTCGGAATCGCGCACCACCAGCGTGCGCCAGCCCTCGCGGGCGGCCAGCGCGGTGATCAACCGGCACTGTGCAGGCTCATCATCGATCAACATCAGCAGGCGATCGTCGGCGTCGGCCATGGGAATCCCGTCTTTGCAATATGGCGGGCTTAGGCAATCCTGGTAAAAAGCTGATTAATTAATCGGGCGCTCAATGGCTCTTGAGACGTATCGCGCTGCGGGATAAGGTGACCGCAAGATAATAACGAGGGACGAGTGAGCATGACATCTGCCAATGACATGAAGGCCGCGCGGGGTACCTACGAAGGCTTTATTTCCTTGATCAAAATCTCGGTCCCGGTGATCGCGCTGATCGTCGCATTCGTGATCCTGATCATTCAATAAGGAATGTCATATCAGATAACGATCGCTGTTCTTGCCGAACGAGCGATGAGTGAAAGCCGCGTGGCCGCGACACCCGAAACGGTGCGCAAGCTGGTGGCTTTGGGGGCAAAGTTGGTGGTGGAAAGCGGCGCGGGGAAGGGCGCCGGAATTTCCGACCAGGATTACGAGGCAGCGGGTGCGGTGATCGCCAGCACCGATGCGGCAGCCGGCGCGCAGATCGTGCTGGGCGTGCAGGGGCCCGATCCGGCCTTGGTGGCCAGCGCGGCGCCGGGCGCGTGGATCGTGGCATCGCTCGATCCGTTCGGGCAGCGCGACCGGGTCAATGCCTATGCCGCAGCCGGGCAGGAAGCCCTGGCGATGGAGTTCATGCCGCGCATCACCCGTGCGCAGTCGATGGACATCCTGTCGTCTCAGGCGAACCTGGCGGGTTACAAGGCCGTGCTGGTCGCCGCCAATCTCTATGGCCGCGCATTCCCGATGATGATGACCGCGGCCGGCACGGTGAGTGCCGCCAAGGCTTTCATCATGGGCGTTGGCGTGGCCGGGTTGCAGGCGATTGCCACGGCACGGCGCCTGGGCGCGCAAGTCTCGGCCACCGACGTGCGCTCTGCCACCAAGGAGCAGATCCAGTCGCTGGGCGCCAAGCCGATCTTCGTGGAAAACGTGGCCGGCATCGAGGGTGAAGGCGCTGGCGGCTATGCCACGGAAATGAGCCCGGAATACCAGAAGGCCCAGGCCGAACTGGTATCCAGCCATATCGCCAAGCAGGACATCGTGATCACCACCGCGTTGATTCCGGGCCGGGCAGCGCCCCGCCTGATTACCGACGCGCAGATCGCCACGATGCGCCCCGGCTCGGTGATCTATGACCTGGCCGTGGCCCAGGGCGGCAACGTGGAAGGCAGCGTGCCGGACCAGGTGGTGGAACGCCATGGCGTGAAGATCGTCGGCTATGCCAACACGCCGGCGCTCCTGCCGGCCGATGCTTCGGCTCTGTTCTCACGCAACCTGTTCAATTTCCTCTCCGCCTTCTGGGACAAGGACCAGGGCCGCCCGGTTCTGGACGAGGAAATCGGCAATGCCATCCGCCTGACGCAAGGTGGCCAGGTGGTCCACGAAAGGCTGAAGGGGTGACCGCGCTTCCTCCCCGATACGGGGAGGGGGACCGCCCGCAGGGCGGTGGAGGGGACTCGCCATCATTGCGCCGCGAAGTCTTGCTCGCGCGAAAATTGCGCCGGACGATGAGTGTGCCCGAGCGGATGCTCTGGCGGCATCTTCGACAAAGGCCCGAAGGCCTGAAGTTCCGCCGGCAACATCCCATTGGCCCTTATGTCGCCGACTTCTGCTGCCTGTCGCATCGCCTCGTCATCGAGGTGGACGGCATGGTCCACGACAACAAGGATTGCGCTGCCCGCGATGACACGCGGCGGCGCTTTATGAACGAGAACGGGTTCAGGGTGCTGAGGATTTCCGCAAAGCGCGTGTTGGCCGATGCCGTGGGAACGGCCGAAGCTATCGTCGCGCGCGCGGCCAATCCCCTCCACCGTCCGATGGACGGTCCCCCTCCCCGTTCCGGGGAGGAAATTTGATGGACTTCATATCGATCCTGAGCATTTTCGTGCTCGCCTGTTTTGTCGGCTATTACGTCGTCTGGTCGGTCACGCCGGCCCTGCATACGCCGCTGATGGCCGTCACCAACGCCATTTCCTCCGTGATCATCGTCGGCGCGCTGGTCGCTTCGGCGGCGGCGGGTTCGCCTCTGGCCAAGTTCCTGGGGCTGGGCGCCGTGGTCCTGGCTTCGGTCAATATCTTTGGCGGCTTTGCCGTCACCCAGCGCATGCTGGCGATGTACAAGAAGAAGGAGAAGAAGTGATGGAACATGTCACCTCTTCCCCCTGGGTGGGCCTGGCCTACCTTGTTGCCGGCGTGCTGTTCATCATGGCGCTGCGCGGGCTGTCTTCGCCGGGTACGAGCCGGGCGGGCAATCGCTATGGCATGATCGGCATGACCATTGCCGTTGCCACCACGCTGGTCACCCATTCCATTGCCAGCCTGCCTGAAATTGCCGTGGCCATCGCCATCGGTGGCGGCATCGGTTTCGTGATTGCCAAGCGCATCCAGATGACGGCGATGCCGCAGCTGGTCGCCGCCTTCCACTCGCTGGTCGGCCTTGCCGCCGTGCTGGTGGGCCTGGCCGCCTATGCCAATCCGGCAGCTTTCGGCATTCTCAACGCGGAAGGGTTGATCGAGCCGCAAAGCCGCGTGGAAATGGGCCTGGGCATTGCCATCGGCGCCATCACGTTCTCCGGCTCGATCATCGCCTTCCTCAAGCTGGCCGGCAAGATGAGCGGCGCGGCGATCCTGCTGCCCGGCCGGCATGTGCTCAACCTGGGTACACTGGTGGCCATCCTGGCGCTGGTGGGCTGGTTCACCCAGGACCAAAGCGCCTGGGTCATCGCCACGATCACCGTGCTTTCGTTCGCCATCGGCTTCTTGCTGATCATCCCCATCGGCGGGGCAGACATGCCTGTCGTGGTCTCGATGCTCAACAGCTATTCGGGCTGGGCGGCCGCGGCCATGGGCTTCACCCTGCACAACACCGCGATGATCGTGACCGGCGCGCTGGTCGGCTCTTCGGGCGCGATCCTCTCTTACATCATGTGCAAGGCGATGAACCGCTCGTTCCTGTCGGTGATCGCCGGTGGTTTCGGTGCAGAAGCAGCCGTGAGCGGCGGCGCGGCCAAGGAACAGCGGCCGTGGAAGCGCGGCTCTGCCGAAGATGCCGCGTTCCTGATGAAGGAAGCCGAAAACGTCATCATCATCCCCGGCTACGGCATGGCCGTCAGCCAGGCGCAGCACGCGCTGCGCGAGATGGGCGACGTGCTCAAGGCCAATGGCGTCAACGTGAAGTACGCGATTCACCCGGTGGCCGGCCGCATGCCAGGGCACATGAACGTGCTGCTGGCCGAAGCCAACGTGCCCTATGACGAAGTCTTCGAACTCGAAGACATCAACAGCGAGTTCGCCCAGGCGGACGTGGCCTTCGTGATCGGCGCCAACGACGTGGTCAATCCGGCGGCCAAGACGGACAAGTCCAGCCCGATCTATGGGATGCCGGTGTTCGACGTGGACAAGGCCAAGACGATCTTCTTCGTCAAGCGCTCGATGGGCGGGGTCGGCTATTCCGGCGTCGACAACGACGTGTTCTATATGGACCAGACGATGATGCTGCTGGCCGACGCCAAGAAGATGGTCGAAGAGATCGTCAAGGCGCTTCAGCACTGACGTTGACAGGTCGCGCGGCCATGGCGAGAAGGCGGGCATGAAGCCCTTTGCCCTTGTCGCCATGGCCGCGCTGGCCCTGTCATCTGCCGGATGCGTGTCCAAGCTTGCCGAAAGCCGCGTGCGCAGCGCGCTGGTCGACGCGGGCGTCTCGCCGGCCAATGCGGCCTGCATGGCAGAGCGGATGACTGATCGCCTCTCGCTGGCGCAGCTGCGCCGGCTGGAAGCGCTGCGGGCTCCCAAGCGTAGCCTTGCCGATTATGTATGGACAGTGCGGAGGCTGGACGATCCGCAACTCGTGGACGTGACGGTGAGCGCCGCAGCACTGTGCGCGATGGGTTTGGCCCCCGAAAAGCGGTGAAACGTGCGCGGTGGTGCGTTGGATTGCGCCGCCCGCCCGCTGGACCTGCGCGGTGGCCTTGCCTAAGGCTGGGCAGACCGGATTGGACTGACCGGCAGGAGAGACAGGTTTGCGCAAGATCGGCCTTATTGGCGGGATGAGCTGGGTTTCGACCCGCACGTATTACGAGCATATCAACAAGCTGGTTCAGGCCCGCACGAGCAAGCTATCCAGCGCGCCGTTGCTGATCGAAAGTCTGGATTTCGCCGGGCTGGCGCGGCTTTCTACCCCAGAGGAATGGAACCACGCGGCCAATGTCCTGGTGCAGAGCGCCGTTCGATTGGAGCAGGCGGGTGCCACCGCGATCTTGATCGGCGCCAATTCGATGCACAAGGTCTATGACCAGATCACAGCATCGGTTGGCGTGCCGGTGATCCACATTGCCGATGCCGTCGGCGCGCGGATGCAGGCCAACGGCGTGAAGACGGCCGCGCTGATCGGCTCGCGCAATGTCATGGTCGAAAGCTTTTACCGCAAGCGGCTGGTGGCCCATGGCATCACCCTGTTGCCGCCGATCATGGACAATGTCGATGACATCGACCGCATCATCTATGACGAACTCATGCAGGGCCGTGCCACGCGCTCGGCCGAACGCACGTTCAAGACCTTGCTGACCAATATGGCCCAGGCCGGCGCGCAGGGCGTGGTGCTGGGCTGTACCGAACTCGACATGGTGATCGATGTCGATGCCAATGTGTTGCCGGTCTATGATGGCACGCGCATCCATGCCGAAGCGGCGGTGGACTGGATCATGGGCGAAGGGTGAAAGCGATGCGCGCGCCCTGGGCCTGCGATCCGGCCGCTTCGCGCGGGCGGGAATTTGCGCTGGAACAGGGCGGCGTGCGGGGCCCGCGCAGCGATTTCCAGCGCGATCGGGATCGGATCATCCATTCGATCGCCTTCCGCCGCTTGCGCCACAAGACGCAGGTGTTCATCGCGCCCGATGGCGATCACTATCGCGTGCGGCTGACCCACAGCCTGGAAGTGGCCCAGATCGGCAGGGTCATCGCCCGTGCTCTGGGGGCAGACGAAGACCTCACCGAGGCCCTGTGCCTTGCGCACGATATCGGCCATCCCCCCTTCGGCCATGCTGGAGAGGACGCGCTGGAGGCGGCCCTGGCGGACGCTGGGGGTTTCGATCACAATGCCAATACCTTGCGCGTGCTCATGCGGCTGGAAAGCCCCTATGTGGAGCATGATGGCCTCAACCTGACGTGGGAAATGCTGGAGGGCCTTGCCAAGCACAACGGGCCGGTGAGGAAGCCGACCTGGGCGCTGGCCGAACTCGATGCGGCATTTCCGCTCGATCTTGGCAGCCATGCCTCGCTGGAGGCGCAGATCGCCGCAATTTCCGACGATATCGCCTATGACAACCACGATATCGACGATGGCCTGCGCGGCGGATTCCTGACGCTCGATGATCTGCTCGAACTGCCATTCGTAGCGGAGCAATGGTATGCGATCGAGGCGCGGCACCCCCATGCGCCGCGCGAGCGCCTGCTGCGCGAGCTGGTGCGCGGACAGATCGGGCGCATGGTCAACGATGTGATCGGGGAAACGCAGGCGCGACTGGACGCAACCGGCGTCGACAGTGTTGCCGCCGTGCGTGCCGCTGGCCGTGCGCTTTGTGGCTTTTCCGAAAGCGTCCGCCGCGAAGAGCGCACCCTCAAGCAGTTCATGTATGCCCGGCTCTATTTGCACCCCGAGCAGGTCGCTGCCGCAGACCGTGCGCGCGCCGTGATCGAAACGCTGTTTGCCGCCTATCGCGACGATGCCGCATGGATGCCACTGGCATGGCGTGACCGGCTGCCATCGCAAGAGCCGGCACGCAGCCGCGCCATTGCCGATTTCATTGCCGGCATGACCGATCGCTATGCCATTGACAACTATGTGAAGATCACCGGCCAAGTGCCTGAAGGACTTAGCAATGTCTGATCCTGCGCGCGTTCTGGTGATCGGCGCAAGCGGCATGGTGGGCCAGGCCGTGCTGTCTGCGGGAGCCAGCGTGGCGGCGCTGCGCCTGGTGGCCCTGGGCCGGCGTGCGGCGCCTTTGCCGCCCGGTGCGCAGATGGAGCAGCTTGTGGCCGATCCGGCACTCTGGCCCGAGGCCATAGCTTCTGCGCGTCCCGATGTCATCGTGCTGGCGCTCGGCACCACGATCGCGGCCGTGGGCGGCGATCGTGCCGCGTTCCGCGCGGTGGACTATGACCTGACACTGCTTTGCGCGCGCGCGGCGCGGGCTGCCGGGGCGACCCATGCCATCCTGGTGTCTTCCGCCATGGCCAAGGCGGATGCGCGGGGTTTCTACCTTGCCACCAAGGGAGCAGTGGAGCGCGACGTGGCCGCACTGGGGTTCGCGCGGTTCGATGTCTTGCGCCCCGGCCTGCTGCTCGGCAATCGCCAGGGGCCGCCGCGCCCGGCAGAGCGCGCGGCCATGGCAGTCATGCCCTGGGTGGACTGGATCATGACCGGCAAGCTGTCGCGCTTTCGGTCTATTCCGGCTGCAACGGTGGGCCGCGCGATCGTCGCGCTGGCGCGGGCGCCGGTCCCTGGCCAGTTCTTCCACCATTTTCATGACATCGGCAGCGCGGCGCAGACATTGCGTCGCACAAACGGTTGACTTGCCCTGCGCCCCTGCGCGAAAGGGCGGCCCTGTCGCTGACCCGCGCGGGAGAGCCCACGGCCGATTCGCATATGTGAAATTCGCATATGCGAAGCGATCATGGCGCCGAAGGAGCAACCGCCCCGGAATCTCTCAGGCTAAAGGACCGCACGGGGTCTATAGCGACACTCTGGAAAGTGCTGCCGTTCCGCAAGGAGCAAGGCAGCCGCCGAAGGGGTAACCCCGCCAGTGCGTGAGCCGGGCGTGGGGGAAAGCTCTCAGGTTTCCGTGACAGAGGGGGCACCGTTGGGTGCAACTCTGTACGGAGCGCGAACTTGTGAGCGACACATACAATATCGGTCCCGATGGGCACGAAAAACCGCCGATCCTGACGCTTCCCCTCGATGCCTGGCATCGCGCGCATGGCGGCCGCATGGTCGAGTTCGCCGGCTATCATATGCCCGTGCAGTACGAAGGCATTCTTGCCGAACACCTGTGGACGCGCGCGCACGCGGGATTGTTCGACGTGTCGCATATGGGCCAGTTGGTCGTGCGCGGTGCTGGTGCGGCGCAAGCCCTGGAAAGCCTGCTGCCGGGTGCCTTTGCCAGCCTCAAGCCCGGCAAGCTGCGCTATTCGCTGCTCTTGGCCGATGATGGCGGCATTCTCGATGACCTGATCGTCACCAACCGGGGCGATCATTTCTATGTGGTCGTCAACGGCGCCACCAAGCACGCCGATATCGCGCATATCGTGGCCCGCCTGCCCGAAGGCGTGACGCTGGAGCATCTGGAGCAGCACGCGTTGCTGGCCTTGCAAGGGCCCGAAGCCGCACAGGCGCTGGGCGCGCTGGGACTGGCGGTGGACAGCCTGGTATTCATGGAAGCCGCCTCTTTCCAGTGGAACGGCGTCGAACTGGCAATCAGCCGCTCTGGCTACACCGGCGAGGATGGCTTCGAAATTTCCGTTCCCGCAGCCCACGTGGAAGCCCTGGCCGATGCCCTGCTGGCGCAGCCGCAGGTCAAGCCGATCGGACTGGGCGCGCGGGACTCGCTACGCTTGGAAGCCGGCCTGCCACTCTATGGCCATGATCTTTCACCCGATATCGATCCAGTCGAGGCAGACCTTGTCTTTGCCATTCCGGCCCGTCGCCGCGTGGCCGATGCCGGCTATCCCGGTTCCGCGCAGCTGGCACAGGCCTTTGCCCAAGGGCCGGCGCGCCGCCGCGTGGGCCTGCTCATCGAAGGCCGCATGGCCGCGCGCGAAGGCGCCGAAGTGGTGGCCGATGGCCGCACCGTCGGCGTCGTTACGTCCGGTGGGTTTTCGCCCAGCCTGGAGCGCCCGATCGCCATGGCGTTCGTCGAAACTGCGCTGGCCACTTCGGGCACCGCGCTGACCCTTTCCGTGCGCGGCAAGAGCCTTGCCGCCACCGTTACCCCGCTTCCATTCATCCCCCACCGTTACGTGCGCAAAGGAGCCGCCTGATGACCCGCTATTTCACAGCAGACCACGAATGGATCGCGGTTGAGGGCGACACTGCAACGGTCGGCATCACCGACTATGCGCAGGGCCAGCTGGGTGACATCACCTTCGTCGAGTTGCCCGCAGCCGGCGCCAGCCTCACCAAGGGCGACAGCGCCTCGGTGGTAGATTCGGTCAAGGCTGCGTCCGATGTCTATGCGCCGGTTTCGGGTGACGTCACCGAGGTGAACCCTGCGCTGGAAGACGCGCCCGAACTGGTCAATTCCGCACCCGAAGGCGAAGGCTGGCTGTGGAAGATGACCCTGGCCGATGCCGGCGAACTCGATGGCCTGATGGGCGAGGCGGCCTATGCCGCCCATGTCGCGGGGCTGTAAACGCATGCGCTATCTTCCCTTGAGCGACCATGATCGCGGCGAGATGCTCGCCACGATCGGGGTTCCCGATGTTGACGCGCTGTTCGCCGATGTGCCGGCCGACGCGCGCCTTGCCGGGCCGATCGCCGGGCTTCCGGGCCACGCCAGTGAAATGGCGGTGGAACGCCATATGGCGCGGCTTTCGGCTGATAGCCTCACGGCGGGCCAGGTGCCGTTCTTCCTGGGGGCAGGGGCCTATCGCCACCATGTGCCCGCGAGCGTCGATCACCTGATCCAGCGCGGTGAGTTCCTGACCGCCTACACTCCCTATCAGCCGGAAATCGCGCAGGGCACGCTGCAGGTGCTGTTCGAGTTCCAGACCCAGGTGGCGCGGCTGTTCGGCACGGACGTGGCCAATGCCTCGCTCTACGATGGGTCCACCGCGTGCTGGGAAGCCATCGCGATGGCGGGCCGCATCACCCGCCGCAGCAAGGCCGTGTTGTCGGGCGGATTGCATCCGCACTATGTGGGCACGGCACAGACGATGGCGCGCTTTACCGGTGACACGCTGGTTGCGGCGCAGCCTGCCTTGGCTGCACGCAGCGACGACGATGCTTTGATTGCCGCGATCGATGGCGAAACTTCGTGCGTCCTGGTGCAATACCCCGATGTCTTGGGCCGCATTCCCGATGTGGCGCGCATTGCCGCCGCAGCCCAGGCCAAGGGCGCATTGCTGATCGCGGTGGTGACCGAGCCGGTCGCGCTGGGGCTGATCGATAGTCCTGGCACGCTGGGCGCCGATATCGTGGTGGGTGAAGGCCAATCGCTGGGCGTGGGCCTGCAATTCGGCGGGCCATACCTGGGCCTGTTCGGCTGCCGCGAAAAGTTCGTGCGGCAGATGCCGGGGCGCCTGTGCGGAGAGACGATCGACGCCGATGGCAAGCGCGCGTTCGTGCTCACGCTTTCGACGCGCGAACAGCATATTCGCCGCGAGAAGGCGACAAGCAATATCTGCACCAATTCAGGGCTTTGTGCCTTGGCGTTCAGCATTCACCTGAGCTTGCTGGGTGGTGAAGGCCTCTCGCGCATGGCCCGCGCCAGCCATTTGCGTGCGGTGCAGACGGCGCAGGCTTTGACGCAGGTGGCCGGCGTGGCGCTGGTCAATGAAACCTACGTCAATGAATTTACCGTCACCCTGCCGCGTGCTGCGGCCGAAGTGGTGGATGCCCTGGCCGCGCGCCGGGTGCTGGGCGGGGTGGCGCTGTCGCGGCTGGTGCCGGGGCAGGCCGATCTGGCCAATGCGCTGATCGTGGCGACGAGCGAACTGACGAGCGACGAAGACATCGCGGCCCTGGCGGCGGCGCTTGCGGAGGTATTGGCATGACCGTTCTCAACCCCTCCGGCTGGCGCCCTGAAATGGGTGAACGCGTGTCTGCCACGCTGGATGCGCCCGCAACCGTCACCGGCAACCGCGCGCTGCACCTGGAAGAGCCGCTGCTGTTCGAAGTGGGCCGCATGGACCACTGCGGCGTCGATTTCGACGAGGTAGCCGGATCGCCGCTGGCGGGCCTTGCCTTGCGCGCCGCGCCGGTGGACCTGCCTGGCCTGAGCGAGCCGGAAGCAGTGCGCCACTACACGCGCCTGTCGCGCCAGAACTATGCGATCGACCTGGGCCTGTTCCCGCTGGGCAGCTGCACGATGAAGCACAACCCGCGGCTCGATGAAAAGGTGGCGCGGATGCCCGGCTTTGCCGACGTGCATCCGCTGCAACCTGTGGGCACGGTGCAGGGCGCGCTCAAGGTGATCGACCAACTGGCTGACTGGCTGGTCAAGCTCACCGGCATGGCTGCGGTTGCGATGACGCCCAAGGCAGGCGCCCATGGCGAACTGTGCGGGTTGCTTGCGATCCGCGCCGCACTCGATGCACGGGGAGACAAGCGCGACGTGATCCTGGTGCCCGAAAGCGCGCATGGCACCAATCCTGCCACGGCCGCCTTTGCCGGGTTCAAGGTCGAATCCATTCCGGCCAGCAACGATGGCCGCGTGGATACCGCCGCGTTGATTGCCAAGCTGGGTGCGCACGTGGCCGGGGTGATGATCACCAACCCCAACACGTGCGGGCTGTTCGAGCGGGACCTGAAGACCATTGCCGATGCCGTTCATGGCGCGGGTGGCTATGTCTATTGCGATGGCGCGAACTTCAACGCCATCGTTGGCCGGGTGCGTCCGGGCGATCTTGGCGTGGACGCGATGCACATCAACCTGCACAAGACCTTTTCCACGCCGCATGGCGGGGGTGGGCCGGGTGCCGGGCCGGTGGTGCTTTCAGAAGCGCTGGCGCCGTTCGCGCCGCTGCCGTTCGTGGTGCCGGGCAGCGGTGGTGCGCTGCGCCTGGTGGAAGAAGCACAAGCGGCTGCCGATGCGCCGCAAGCCTTTGGCCGCATGTGCGCGTTCCACGGCCAGATGGGCATGTTCAGCCGCGCATTGGCCTATATCCTCAGCCACGGGGCCGATGGCCTGGCGCAGGCTTCTGGCGATGCCGTGCTCAATGCCAACTACGTCTTGCGCCGGCTGGAGCATGTGCTGCACGCCCCGTTCGGTGCGGCCGGACCCTGCATGCACGAGGCGCTGTTCAGCGACGATGGCTTTGCCGAAGGCTTTGCCACGCTGGACCTGGCCAAGGGCCTGATCGACGAGGGCTATCACCCGATGACGGTCTATTTCCCGCTCGTGGTCCACGGCGCCATGCTGGTGGAGCCCACCGAAACCGAAAGCAAGGCTGGCCTCGACCAGTTCATCACCGCGATGGAAAGCCTGGGCGCGCGCGCCAAGGCGGGTGATCCGGCGCTGAAAACCGCGCCGCATTTCGCGCCGCGCCGCCGCGTGGACGAGACCCGCGCCGCCCGCAAGCCGCGCCTGGTGTGGAGCGCGCAGTAACCGGGCTGGCATGAAAAAAGGCGCCGCAAGACAGCGATCTTGCGGCGCCTTTTTCGTGTTGCCGGATTACTTGCCGTTGATGGCGTCCGAACCGGCCTGGCCGACCGACTGGACGTCCTTGCCAGCACCCTTGACGGTGTTGCACGCTGCCGTGCCCAGCACCAGACCGCCCATGGCGGCGGCGATGATGATCTTGCGCATCATAGATATGGCTCCCTTCCTTGTGGGACGAAAGGCGGGCTGTTCCGCCTCACCGAACGCGCACAGAACGTGCCAGCATGGTTGCGGTTCCTTGCCCTTTCAGGCGAGCAATGGGCCGGTTTGGGTTTCGCGCGCGTGCATGTGTTCGCGCCAGGCGATGATCAGGCCGGCGGCGATGACCACAGGCGCGCCAATCCAGGTCGTGGACGGTGGCAGGTGGTCGAACACCAGCCAGCCCCACAAGGTGGCCCAGCCGAGTTGCGAATAGTCCATCACGATGACGCTGGAAACCCGTCCCAGGCGCAGCGCCGCCGTCATCAGCACTTGCGCAGCGAGCCCGGCGATGCCGATGCCCAGAAGCATCAACCAGCCCACGGCATCGTGATGAACACCGGTGTGGAATAGGAACAACGCCAGCAGCGGCGCACTCATCGCCGAGAAATAGAACACGACGGTCAGCGGTTCCTCGGTACGACCAAGATCGCGCAACTGGATCGACACCAGGGCGACCATGAACGCGGCGCCCACGCCCACGGCGATTCCCAGCGCCGGCAGTTCGGCCTGTGCCGGCCCGGCAATGATGACGATGCCGAGTAGGCCGACGGTCACCGCCGTCCAGCGCCAGACACCGACATGCTCCTTGAGCAGGAGTGCCGACAGAATGACGGCAAAGACCGGCGTGGTGAAGCCGAGAACCGTTGCTTCGGCCAGCGGCAGGATCTGCACCACGCCCAGCGTCAGGAACATGCCGGCGGTGCCGACCATGGCGCGGCGAAAGTGCACCCAGGGGCGGGTGGTGCGCAAACTGCGCAACTGCCCGCTTGCGGTAAGCCATGCCAGCAGGATCATGGCAGGAATGGCCTGACGCCAGAACATCGTTTCGGGCAACGGCATGCCGCGTTCGCCCGTCAGCTTGACCAGCAAGAGCATCAGGGACAGCATGACCATCGCGGCAAGACGCAGGCCCAGGGCCAGGAAAGGTTTGTCACGCAACGGCATTGCCTGCGCGCCTAGGCAGCAGGACGCCGGCAGGCAAGCCCCTTTGCCTGCACCCCCTTGTGCACGAGCCGACACACAGCCATGGCGCGCGGATGATGGACACAATCCTGGCGATCGACTGGCAGGGGCCGTGGCAAGGCATGGCGGCGATTGGGGCCGGGCTGTTGGCCGTGGCCATCATTGCCCTTGTGGCCGAACGGCGGCGGCAGCGCCGGCGCAACATCGATCGCGTGGGCTGCATGCCCTGGACGCTGATCTACGTACTGTGCTTCTTCGTCGGCTCCATCCTGCTGGGCGGCGCGCTGCGCACCGCCCTTGGGAGCGGATGATCAGAGGCAGGCTTCGAGGAACGCCTGGTCGAAGCCGAATTGCCGTGCCTTTTCCAAGGTATAGGGACGCAGGCCCGAGGGGCGGAACTCGCCGATGATCTTGCCGTCTTCGGTCTCGTCCAGATATTCGAACTTGAACAGTTCCTGGGTCACGATCACATCGCCTTCCATCCCGATCACTTCGGTGATGTTGGTGGTGCGGCGCGAACCGTCGCGCAGGCGCTTGACCTGCACGATCAGGTCCACGCTTTCCGCGATCTGGCGGCTGATGGCTTCCTTGGGGATCTTGATGTCGCCCATCAGGATCATGTTTTCCATGCGGCCCAGGCATTCGCGCGGGCTATTGGCGTGCAGCGTACACATCGAGCCATCGTGGCCGGTGTTCATCGCGGCCAGCAGGTCAAAGCATTCCGCGCCGCGAATTTCGCCCAGGATGATCCGGTCGGGGCGCATACGCAGCGCGTTCTTGACCAGATCGCCGATGGTGATCGCGCCCTGGCCTTCCAGGTTGGGCGGGCGGGTTTCCAGGGGCAGCCAGTGCGGCTGTTGCAGCCGCAGTTCGGCCGCGTCCTCGATCGTCAGCACGCGCTCGCCCGGATCGATCATTTTCGACAAGGCATTGAGCATCGTGGTTTTCCCCGAGCCGGTACCGCCCGAAATCACGATGTTCATGCGGCAGGCGCCGGCGATCTTGAGCGCCGTGCACATCTTGTCGCTCATCGAACCGAAATCACGCAGCATGTCGAGCGTGATCGGCTTTTCGGAGAATTTGCGGATCGAGATGGCCGTGCCGCGCAAGCTGAGCGGCGGCACGATCACGTTGACGCGGCTGCCGTCCTTGAGGCGGGCGTCGGCCAGGGGCGTGGTCTGGTCGACACGGCGGCCGACCTGGTTGACGATGCGCTGGGCGATCTGGAACAGGTGGCTTTCATCGCGGAAACGGATCGGGGCGAGTTGCAGCTTGCCCTTCTTTTCGATGTAGGTCTGCTCTGGCCCGTTGACCATGATATCCGATACGTCGGGATCGTTGAGCAGCTCTTCGAGCGGGCCGAAGCCGAGCAGTTCGTCGATCAGCACCTTTTCCAGCGCGAATTGCTCGCGCCGGTTGAGCGTGACTTTCAGTTCCGCCAGCACTTCCATGATGATCGGCCGGAATTCTTCCGACAGTTCATCCTTGGTGAGCGTGGCCGCCGCCTCGGGATCGACGCGTTCGAGCAGGCGCGGCAGCACCTGTTCCTTGATCTTGTGGACCGAGGCTTCGAACCCTTCGGCCTGGTAGATATTGTCCACCACGCCGTTCACGCGTTCGGCCAGGCGGCTCATCGCATCGGCGTGCCGGCCGCCCATGTCGTCGTTGGCGCCCGACGTGGCAGATCCGGGCAGGGGAGTGGGTTCAGCAACGCCGATCGGGACCTGTGCGGAATTGTCGCCGGCTTTCATCGGCCGGGCTACGCCGAACGAAGGGCGCGCGGCGGCGGCTCCACCTAAACCTGTTTTCCGGCCAAAAGCGCTCATGCGTCTTTTCCTGTCAACTCGATTCCTGCTGCCGTAGCCTGACGATGGTCAGGAACAGCTTCGCAAGCGTAGTGAATACGATGGAAACCTTCAGGATTCCCTAAAAACGGACAAATGGACGCAAGCCCGGCGTGCATGGGGGTACGCCAAGACCGCGCGGCGGCAGGTTTTGCGAAACCCTGTAGAAATGAAAGACTTGGCCATCGAGGCCAGCGGGAACGTCGCCGATACGCTCGATCAGGGGCGGCATGTCCGGCAGCGAAAAGTCGCTCAAAAGATAATAGGCCCCTTCGCGTTCCCCCATGCGCGCCAGCGCGCGATAGAACTGCGCGCCATCGACAAGCTTTTGCGGCGCCGGATTGTCCCAGCGGGTGAATGTCTGCACGCAGCGTTTGCCAAGGCGTTGGAATTGCGGGCCGCCCAGCGCCGAAATGCCTTCGCCGGCGCTTTCGGGAAACGCGAGCCAGCGCTGCTGCGCCAGGCCGTGCGTGGCAATCCAGGCGGCAGCGCGGTCGCTCGTATTGAAGGGAATGGCCAGGGCCAGCCCCGCCATGAGGAGGCCGCAGACAGCGGCCAGCCACAACCACGCGCGCATCCAAACGCCTGGACCCGCGCCGCCCTGTGCGCATCGGCGCCAGACGGCGGCCACGAACAGCAAGGCGCACAGCATCAGGTGCCGGATTGCAAGAACATACACGGCAAGATTGAACACCAGCGTAAAGGCGGCGAAGCCCAACACGACCCAGCGATCGGCCCGCCGCGGCGTCAATTCTGCCATGACCATCGCCACGAAGGCGAACAGCGCGAATGCGGCGATCAGCGCGGGTGGTGGCTCGTTCCATTGTGGGGCGAGGCCGTGCCATTGCAGCGGCAGGCCCAGCGTGGCCATTCCGCCCAGCCAACTGACCAGCCGGGCCGGCAGCCCGTGTTGGGCGATTGCCGGAGCGACATCGGGTGCAGGGTGGACCCACCAGGCTGCGAGCAAGCCAGACACAATCCATGACGCCATCCAGCCCCAGGGCGCGCGCCGCTCTGCCCAACGCCAGCCGACCAAAATGAACGAGAGCGCGCCGAACAGGAAATCGCATTGTGGCAGCAGCACGATCGGTGCCCAAGACCAATTGCCCCGCCACCACAGCGCAAGCGCCACGAGCACGCAGGCCGTGGCCATGGTGAGGCTGCGCGACAGCGTGCAGAATTCGAACAGGACGAATTCCGACAGCGCCAGGGCAAGCCGCTGGCTGCGCGCAAAAGGCGCGCCCAGCAGGATGGCGAGCTGCGCCGGAATGGCCAGGAGGCCGGCCGCCCATGGCAAGGCCAGCGCCGGGCGTGGCAAGACATGCGCAAGCCCGCGCAGGATGGCATACCACAGCGGCGGATGCCCTTCATACCGCAGGGTTGCCAAGAGATCGGGCCACGAAGGCGCCTGCACCGCGATCAGGAGCGCCTGCCATTCATCGAGCCAAGGCTTGTGCGTGGCAATCAGCAGCACTTGCAGCGCAAGGGCGCCGGCAATGGCCAATGTCCAGACGGCGCGCCGGGCCAGCACGGCGTTGGCACGCGCATCGATGGCGTTGGTCGCACGCGCAGTGGCTTGCAACAGGCGGGCGAGGAGGGGCGCGCGCGCCATGACCCAAGGTGCGATCTTGTCGCCGCCGTGGTTGTGCGTCATGCCCTGCTCTGTCCCTTTGCCCCGCATTGCCCCAGGGCGAAATAGAACGGCGGACTTCAAGGAATGGTTAATGCAGACTTTCCCGAGCGCCGCCAGCGCGGGCACGACGATGCACCCTGCTGGCTATGCGGGCGAGTGCTGGGGCGCAAGCGGGAGTGGCATCACCCGGTGCCGAAAAGCCGGGGCGGCCGCGAAGTGGTGGCGCTGCATCCGATCTGCCACCGCACGATCCACGCGTGTTTTGACAATGCGCGGCTGGCGCGGATCGGTTGGGACAAGGACGCCTTGGCGCAAGAGCCGGCCATGGCGCGGTTCCTGGCGTGGATCGCCAACAAACCGGCAGACTTTCATGCGCGAACGGCACCCCGGCGCTGAGGGAAGCGCCGGGGAAGCGCCAATCAGATGCGGGCGGCGAACAAATAGCCTTCGCCGCGCACGGTGCGGATCAGGGCCCCGCCACCGTGGCGCACCAGCTTGGACCGCAGGCGCGAAACCGCCACGTCGATGGCGCGGTCGAACGCTTCGGCTTCGGCGCCGTGAACCAGGCGCAGCAGCGCCTCGCGGCTGATAACCTGCCCGGCATTGGCGGCCAGCGCATGGAGCAGCTTGAACTCGCCACTCGTCAGCTCGACATCGCGGCCGGCACTATCGCGCACCACATAGTAAGTGGGATCGAGCACCCATCCCGCAAAGGTAAGCACGGAAGGGGCCAGGCTCCGCGCAGTGGCGGCGTGGCTGCGCCGCAGCACCACACGCAGCCGGGCGAGCAGTTCACGCGGATTGAACGGCTTGGCCAGGTAATCGTCGGCGCCCAATTCCAAGCCAACGATGCGATCGATGTCGCTGGCCACGGCAGAGAGCAGCATGACCGGCGGCGTGCCTGGCTGTTCGGCCATTTCGCGCAGCAGGCCGAGCGAGTCCTCGCCCCGCGCCATGGCATCGAGAATGATCGCGTCGATCGGTTCGCGGGCGATCAGCTGGCGCAGTTCGTCGCCATCGGCCACGGCAATGACCTGCATGCCCTGGCCTTCGAGATATTCGCGCAGGACATCGCGGGTCTGCTGGTCTTCATCGAGCACGGCGATGCGGGCATCGTGCGCCCGGCGCTGCGCCGGTTCATAGGTGTTGGCGGGGGAGGGGGCCGGCGAAGGGGCGGGCGCAGAGGTGGCCGACGCCGCATCGGCGCGGGCAAAGCGCATGGTGCCGGCGCGCTGGGTTCTGGGGCGGTATTCCGAGTGAGCTAGGGGCATTCGTCAGGGTCCATCAATGGGAGGGGAGGGATGAGGGACACCGATCTAACGAACGCGGGCGGGCAAAACCTTCGCTGCCAATTACATTTTTTTTCCGATTGCGCGCATTTCGTGCGCCGTTCCAGGCGCTATAGCGCCTTGACGCCCAGCGCGATCGCGCCTGTGATGCCCGCGTCGTCGCCCAGCCCGGGCGTGACGATATAGCGTTCGAGCCCGGCATCGAGGCGGGGATGACCGACATAGCCGTGGAGAAAGGCTGCCGTCTGGCGCCGTACAGACTGCACGAGCCCCGGCGTTTTCATCACCCCGCCCCCGAAGATGAGCCGATCGGGCATGTGCAGCAGCACCAGCGTGCTGGCGAGGTGGGCGATATAGTTCCCCACAAGATCGACCGCGCCGTGGTCATCGGCGAGTTGGTCCAGGCTCGTGCCCCAGCGCTGCTGGATGGCGGGCCCAGCGGCCAGCCCTTCCACGCAATCGCCGTGATAGGGGCAAGAGCCAGGAAACGGGTCTTCATCGCGGTTGTGAGGGACCAGGATGTGCCCGCTTTCAAAATGGGAGAAACCCATCAAGGAGTGTCCATTGCGCACGATGCCGGTGCCGATGCCCGTGCCGACGGTGGTGTAGGCCACTGTTCGGCAACCTTGGCCGGCGCCTTTCTGCCATTCGCCCAGGCAGGCGCCGTTCACATCGGTATCGACCACGATCGGCACGCCGAACTGGCCGAGCGCATCGTGAAACCGCGCCCCCTGCCAGCCTGGCTTGGGCGTGGTGGTAAAGGTGCCATAAGCCGGGGAAGCCGGGTCGATGTCGATCGGGCCGAAGCTGGCCACGCCGAAGGCAGCAATCGATCCATGCTCTTTCTGCGCCTGGGCAAAAAATGCCACCAGCGCGGGAAAGCAGGTGTCGGGCGTTTGCGTGGGTATGCGCGTGCGCGCAACGATCTTTCCGTCGGCGGTGGCAAGCGCGGCGATGAACTTGGTTCCCCCGGCTTCGATCGCACCGATCAAGGGGGCGCCATGGCGGGGGGCGTCAGGCATGTTTTCTCCCATTTGGTTGCTTGGCAAGCCAGGGCCGCCGGCGATGCGATCGCTCGCTTGGCTTGTAACTATGCAGCCAAAAGAGCTACATGGCCAGAGCCATGGGCGACACCCCACCCAACGCGGCGGCCCGGCAGAATGCCGCAGGCGGTTTGCATACTTATGCAACGTGCATAGTGCGTAATGTGCGACTAGGGCATGGCTCACAAGGACCCGGAACCAGGGTTGCACGTTGCCATGCCATGATTGCGCACGTCATGCGTGTAACGAACTTAGAGGAGATCAGCCGATGGCCGACAGCAGTTGTTCCGCGCTCTTGCTTTTTGGCGCGACCGGCGACCTTTCCCGCCGGATGCTGTTGCCGTCGCTCTATGCCCTGCACGAGGACGGGCTGATCGATCCGGGCCTGCGCATCGTGGGCACTGCCCGATCAGAGCATGACGATGCCGAGTTCCGCGAGTTCGCCCGCCAGGCGCTCGACGAGTTCCTGCCCGAAGACCGCAAGGACGAAACCAAGCTGGCGAGTTTCCTCGATCGGCTGGAATACCAGACGCTCGACGCCTCGAACGTCGACGGGTTTTCGGCGCTCACCAGCAAGCTGGGCGATACCAGCTGTGGCCTGTCGATTTTCCTGTCCACCGCGCCCGCGCTGTTCGAGCCCACCATCGAGGGGTTGCGACGGGCAGGGCTGGCGCACGACAACGTGCGGATCGGCCTGGAAAAGCCGCTGGGCAACAATCTGGAATCCAGCCGCCGGATCAACGATGCCGTTGCCGCAGCCTTTGCCGAAGACCAGATTTTCCGCATCGACCATTACCTGGGCAAGGAAACCGTCCAGAACCTGATGGCGCTGCGCTTTGCCAATATGATTTTCGAGCCGCAGTGGAATGCGGGCAATATCGACCACGTGCAGATCACCGTCAGCGAGACGGTGGGCCTGGAAGGGCGCAAGGGGTTCTACGACGATACCGGCGCGCTGCGCGACATGGTGCAGAACCATATGCTCCAGCTGCTTGCGCTGACCGCGATGGAGCCGCCGCGCAATTTCGATGCCACTTCGATCCGCGATGAAAAGGTCAAGGTGTTGCGCGCGCTGCGCACGGTGAAGGCCGAGGAAATGGTGCGTGGCCAGTATCGCACCGGCGCGGTGAAGGGCGGCGGCGTGGCCGGATACCAGGAAGACCTGGGCGAGCCATCGGACACCGAGACTTTCGTTGCCATCAAGGCCCATGTCGACAACTGGCGCTGGCAGGGCGTGCCTTTCTACTTGCGCACCGGCAAGCGCCTGGCCGAGCGCCGCTCGGAAATCGTGGTGCAGTTCAAGCAGGTGCCGCACAACATCTTTTCCGAACGCGGTGGCAAGCTGCGCGCCAATCGCATGGTCATTCGCCTGCAGCCCGAGGAATACGTGCGGCTCCAGGTCATGGCCAAGGAGCCGGGCCTCGATCGCGGCGGCGTTGTGCTGCGCGAAGTGAACCTCGACCTCTCGCTCACTCAGGCTTTCGCCAAGGCCCGTCGCCGCATTGCCTATGAACGCCTGCTGCTCGACCTCATCGAGGGCGAGCAGACCCTGTTCGTTCGTCGCGACGAGGTGGAAGCGCAGTGGCGCTGGGTCGATGCGATCCGCGCTGTCTGGGCAAGCGAGGACATGGAGTGCAAGCCTTATGCCGCCGGCAGCTGGGGGCCGAATGCCGCGATCGCGCTTACCGAACGCGACGGGAGAAGCTGGAATGACTGATGCTGCCCATTCGCGCGTAACCTGGGCCAAGCCCGGCGATGCCGCCGCCGTGGCAGACCGGATCGCGGCCGAATTGGCCAAGCCGGGACCCAAGCGCCTGGCCATGACGGGCGGCTCCACCCCGCTCAAGGTCTTTGCCCTGCTCAAGGATCGCGGCCTCGACTGGAGCGGCGCAACCCTGGCGCTGACCGATGATCGCCGCGTGCCCGACGATCACCCTGCCAGCAACTTCGGCAAGCTTTTTGCCGCACTGGGTGACAGCGGTGCCATGTTCGAGCGGCTGGAAGAAGGCGCGGCCGTGGCGCCGTTCGATCTGGTGTGGCTGGGCATGGGCGAGGATGGCCATGTCGCCTCGCTGTTTCCCACCATGCAGGCGCTGGTCCGCCCCGGCGCCACGGTGATCGCCACCACGCCGATCCCGTTGCCGGCCGAGGCGCCGTTCGATCGCCTGACGCTGAACGCGCGCGCGCTCAAGGCGACGAAGGAGATCATCCTGGTCGTCACCGGCCAGTCCAAGAAAGCCCTGATCGAAAGCGTGCTGGCCGGCAATGCCGACTATCCCGTTGCCGATTTCCTGCGCGGCGCCGATGGCCCGCCGGTTACCATCTACTGGAGCGAATGATGGCCCTTCATCCCACGCTGGCCAAAGTCACCGACCGTATCGTGGCCCGCAGCCGCGACAGCCGCGCCGCTTATCTCGCCCTGATCGACCGCGCGCGCGATGCCGGCGTCAACCGCCCGCAGCTGACCTGCGGCAACCTGGCCCATGGCTTTGCCGCCGCTGGTGACGACAAGCCGGCGCTGCGCGACGGCAAGGCGCTCAACATCGGCATCGTCACCGCCTTCAACGACATGCTTTCGGCGCACCAGCCCTATGGCCGCTACCCGGAACAGATCAAGCTGTTCGCCCGCGAAATCGGGGCCACCGCGCAAGTGGCGGGCGGCGTTCCGGCGATGTGCGACGGGGTGACGCAGGGCCAGGATTCGATGGAACTCTCGCTGTTCAGCCGCGACACTATCGCCATGAGCACGGCCGTGGGCCTGTCGCACGGCATGTTCGAGGCCGCGCTGTTCCTGGGGATATGCGACAAGATCGTGCCGGGCCTGATCATCGGCGGCCTGCGCTTTGGCCATCTGCCCACGATCCTGGTGCCGTCCGGGCCGATGCCCACGGGCCTTGCCAACAAGGAAAAGGTGCGGATCCGCCAGCTCTATGCCGAAGGCAAGGTGGGCCGCGACGAACTGCTCGAATCCGAAAGTGCCAGCTATCATTCGGCGGGCACCTGCACGTTCTATGGCACGGCCAATTCCAACCAGATGATGATGGAAATGATGGGCTTGCACATGCCCGGTTCCAGCTTCGTCCTGCCAGGCACCAAGCTGCGCCAGGAATTGACCCGCGCCGCCGTGCACCAGGTGGCCAAGATCGCGTGGAACGGCGATGATTACCGCCCGCTCGGCCACTGCGTGGACGAAAAGGCGATCATCAATGCGGTGGTGGGCCTGCTCGCCACGGGCGGATCGACCAACCATGTGATCCACATTCCGGCCATGGCGCGTGCCGCAGGTGTCCAGATCGACTGGGACGACATGGACGAACTGTCGCGCGTGGTGCCGCTGATCGCCAGCGTCTATCCCAATGGCGCGGGCGACGTGAACTATTTCCATGCGGCGGGCGGCATGCCCTATGTCATTCGCGAGCTGCTCGATTCCGGCCTTGCCCATGGCGATATCCGCACGGTCTATGGCGCATCGCTGGCCGAAGGCGCGCAGGAGCCGGTGATGGATGGCGACACGCTGAAGTGGGACCCGGCGCCGGTGAAAAGCAGCGATGACAGCATGTTGCGCCCGGTCTCCGCGCCGTTCCAGCCCGAAGGGGGCCTGCGCCTGTTGCGCGGCAACCTGGGTCGCGGCACGATCAAGGTAAGCGCGGTCGACCGCGCGCGCTGGACGATCGAGGCGCCGGCGCGCGTCTTTGCCGACCAGAACGATGTGCTCGCCGCGTTCAAGGCGGGCGAACTGGAGCGTGACGTCGTGGTCGTCGTGCGCTTCCAGGGTCCGGCCGCCAATGGCATGCCCGAATTGCACAAGCTGACGCCGCCGCTTGGCGTGTTGCAGGATCGAGGTTTCCGCGTGGCGCTCGTCACCGATGGCCGCATGTCTGGCGCATCGGGCAAAGTGCCGGCCGCGATCCACGTTTCGCCCGAAGCCAAGCTGGGCGGCCCGCTGGCCAAGCTGCGCGATGGCGACGTTGTGCGGGTTTGCGCCGAGACAGGGCAGATCGAAGCCTTGGTCGAGACCGCCGAATGGGACGCCCGCGAGGATGTGCCCGCGCCGGCCGAGGCCATGGGTGTCGGGCGCGAATTGTTCGCCCTGATGCGCCACCATTCCGATCCGGCGGAACGCGGCGGTTCGGCCATGCTGGCTGCGGCCGGTCTTTGACATCACGCGCTTGGGGGAGGTTATCATGGAACTCGTAACCGTCGACATCGGCGGAACGCACGCGCGCTTTGCCTTGGCCACGGTGGAAAACGGCCGCGTCACGCACCTGGGTGAAGCCGTCACGCTCAAGACGGCGGAGCATGCCAGTTTCCAGCTGGCATGGGAGGAATTTGCCCGGCAAAACGGCGGTACGGTGCCCAAGGCCTGCGCCATTGCGGTTGCCGGCCCGGTGGGGGGCGAGGTGATCAAGTTCACCAACAATCCCTGGATCATCCGCCCGGCGCTGATCCCGGCAAAGCTTGGCGCCGAACGCTATGTCGTGGTCAACGACTTTGCTGCCGTGGCTCACGCCGTGGCGCAGGCGGGGCCTGAGCATTTCATCCATTTGTCCGGCCCGGACGTGCCGCTGCCCGATCACGGCGTGTTCAGCGTGGTTGGCCCAGGCACGGGCCTTGGCGTGGCGCAGCTTTGGCGGCACCAGCAGGGCTATCAGGTGCAGCCGACCGAGGGCGGGCATATCGATTATGCCCCGCTCGACGGGATCGAGGACGCGATCCTTGCCCGCCTGCGCAAACGCCACCGCCGCGTTTCGGTGGAGCGCGTGGTGGCCGGGCCAGGCATCGTCGATATCTACGAAACCTTGGCTTTGATCGAAGGTCTGCCGTTCATCCCGCGCGACGACAAGGCGATCTGGACCTTGGGAGGCAGCGGCGAGGACAGTCTGGCGGCTGCCGCCATCGACCGTTTCTGCCTCAGCCTTGGCAGCGTTGCCGGAGACCTTGCGCTGGCCCATGGTGCCCACGCGGTGGTCATGGCCGGAGGGCTTGGCCTGCGGATCAAGGATTCCTTGGTGCGTTCCGGCTTTGCCGAGCGATTCCGGGCCAAGGGCCGGTTCGAGCAGATCATGGCGCAGATGCCGGTGAAGCTCATCACCCATCCGCAGCCGGGCCTGTTTGGCGCGGCTGCGGCCTTTGCCCAGGCGAACAAGGACTGACGTGGTTGGCTCCGCCGCCTTGCACAAGTGGAGCGGCGGGGCCACATTCGGCGACATGCATGTCATTCACGATTCCACGAGCGAAGCCGAAGAAACGATTGCCTTCAGTGATTTCCTGAAGGTGGACATTCGCATCGGCACCGTGCTGTCGGCCGAGGAACTGGCCGGCGCGCGCAAGCCTGCGCTCAAGTTGGTCATCGATTTCGGGCCGGGCGTGGGCCACAAGAAAAGCTGCGCGCAAGTTGCCGCCCTCTATGATCCTGGCGATCTGGTCGGCCGGCAGGTGGCCGCCGTGGTCAACTTCCCGCCGCGCCAGGTGGGCAAGGCGATTTCCGAAGTCTTGACGCTGGGCTTTGCCGATGAGGAGGGCCGCGTGGTGCTGGCCAGCCCGGAACGCCCGGTGCCCAACGGCGCGCGCCTGCTGTGAGCGCGCCGACGATCTGGACCATCGGCTATGAACAGGCGACGCTCGATGCCGTGATCGGCGCCTTGAAGGGGGCAGGCGTCGAAGTCTTGGCCGACGTGCGCGCCCTGCCGCTCTCGCGCCGGCCGGGTTTTTCCAAGACGGCGCTGGCCGGCGCGCTGGCCCAGGCCGGCATCGCCTATGTCCATTTCAAGGCCCTGGGCACCCCCGCCGATGGCCGCGCCGCCGCGCGGGCGCACGACCACGCCGCGCTGGAACGCATCTATGCCGGGCAACTCGAACTGCCCGAAGCCATCGCGGCCGGCGCACAACTGCATGACCTGGCGCAGGAAAAGCGCGTCGCCCTGCTATGCTACGAACGCGCCGCACCCGAATGCCACCGGCCTTGTTGCGCAAGGCGATGCTGCCGGAATTTGCGGCGGTGGACTTGGTGCCGGATGGCGGACTGTGAAGAAAATGGCACCCGACGATCGCGCGTTCCTGGTTGCGCGCTTCCAGCAAGATTTCTTGCTTGATGAACCTCCCGCAGACCTCTTGGCTTATCGGGAGGCGGATGGCGACAGTCTCCTGCATGTCGCCGCTTGGCGCCGCGATCTGGAAAGTGCGCGAATTCTGTTGGATGCCGGCCTGGACCCCAACACCCGTGGAGACATGGCGCAAACGCCGTTGCATGTTGCGGTCAGCCAAGGCGACCCAGCCATGTTCGCGCTGCTTGTGTCCTTTGGTGCGAACACGGAAGCCGAAGATGAATTCGGTCGCCTTGCGCGTTTCCGCGGCCGCGAAAATCGGGCTGCGGAACAGCGATGATTGTCACAATGGCACGCTGCTTTTCGCATCGCCCCTCCACCAGCCTGCGGCTGGCGAAGCCGGTGGTTGAGGGGCG
>Ga0065704_10000241_pt1 | contig 55852 bp, 33 predicted proteins | sample SwiRhicommuniRL2_FD_59091 | JGI IMG/M metagenome (GOLD analysis project Ga0065704, IMG submission 59091) | Switchgrass rhizosphere bacterial communities from Rose Lake, Michigan, USA - RL2 v2 (version 2) | ecosystem: Host-associated > Plants > Roots > Rhizosphere > Soil | place: East Lansing, MI | reverse complement strand
AAGACCGCAGGTAGACCACCTGCTATATAGGCAACAAGTGTAAGCGCAGTAATGTGTTGAGCTAAGTTGTACTAATGGTCGAGGGCTGAATCCCGTGATGTGGAGAACTTATTACTCTTCCGAACAAAGAAATCTTTCAATCAGTTACTGTTCAGCACTAACTAGTGAAATAGTCCCTTGGTGATTGGAGCGACGGGGGTACACCCGGTAACATCCCGAACCCGGTAGTTAAGTCCGTCAGCGCCGATGGTACTTGGAGGGCGACCTCCCGGGAGAGTAGGTCATTGCCAAGGGGCTTTTCTTTTTAACATTCTCATACTCTTTTCATCTGTGTATGAATCGTGTATAATTGTTTTTGCAGATTCGGCGGATGGACATAAACATGTCCAGATTTTACAAAAGAGGAGTGTGAAGCGTTCTTATTGATCGTTGATCATTTTGCTGTTTCTTCTTTTTGGATAATTATCTCCGGCCGAGTCTGCATATCGGCCGATTTTGTTCTCTCGGCACTTTCCATGTGGAAGGAGGTGATTTGGTTTGGCATCAGTAAATTTACGAAATGGCGAATCTCAGGACTCTTTGCTCAAACGTTTTCGCAAGAAAGTGGTTAAGAGCGGAGTGCTAAGCACCGTCCGCCGCAAACGCTGGTTCGTTTCCAAGAGCGAGCAGCGCCGCATGGAAAAAAAGAAGGCAATTCGTCGAATTAAACGACGAACGTTTACGAGAGAGACTGAATAAGCAAGAGGTGTATATGGCAAAAGAAGAAGATAAAATTCGAGCAGAAGGTGTCGTGGTTGAGGCCCTGCCAGGGACTCAATTCCGCGTAAAACTGGATAATGGTCACGAAGTCCTGGCTTATCTTTCCGGTAGAATGCGAAAACATTACATTCGTATTTTGCTAGGTGATCGGGTCGCGATGGAAATGTCACCTTATGACTTAACACGCGCTCGTATTACTTTCCGTCAGCGCAAGAATTCCCCGGCTCCTGTCCAGGAATAATTTCTTTTTGCCATATTGTTTTAAAAATAAAAGGCCCTCGATTTTCGAGAGCCTTTTTCTATTTATTGAATGAGCAGGGCGAAAAGCTAGGGCAGTTCTCTGAAGGAATTGAGCACCTTCATGTAGTTGGCTCGCTCAAATGCTGCCGGATCTTTTACGGATTTTTGACTCATGCTGCCTAGCATTTGTTTGATGGACGTATAATCGTGTTCTTCCATCCAGGTATTTGTATGCTCAAGAATTTCGTTAACCCGTTTTGTAGAGCCGTCCCAGAGTAATTCTGAGGCAATCATCGTGACCTGAGCGCCCGCCATCACTGATTTCAAAACATCGCGGGAAGTATGAACGCCACTGGTCAATGCGAGATCTGCATTGACTTTTCCGTGCAGTATGGAAATCCATCGCAAGGGCAGACGTAGATCTGCCGAAGTGCTTAAATCCAGGCTATGAATGACTTCCAACTCTTCGAGATCGAAATCTGGTTGATAGAACCGATTGAACAGCACAAGTCCATCCGCGCCGGCTTCAGCAAGCCGTTTCGCAAAATTTGGAATTGAAGTTACGAATGGGCTGATCTTTACGGCTAGTGGGATGGTGATGGCAGATTTTATTTCCGCTACCAATTCCACCTGCATATTTTCAATATCAGCAGAAGTGCTATCAGGGTTGGTGGCAAGATAGTACATATTAAGCTCGAGAGCATCCGCGCCTACATCTTCGATCTTGCGTGCATAATTGGTCCAGCCGCCTTTTGAGACGCCGTTCAGACTCCCAATTACTGGAATATCGAGAGCCTTTTTCAAGCCAGTTACTTGATTTAAGTACTTTTCAGGGCTAACAGCATATAAACCGCCATCTGGCAGATAGGACAGAGCTTCAGGGAATGAGTCTTTACCGCGCGACAGGTAGTGTTCCATTTCAAGGCTTTCATGAATGATCTGCTCTTCGAAAAGTGAATACATCACGATCGCTGAGACACCGGCCTCTTCCAACTTGCGCGCCTTATCGATCTTCTTGGAGAGCGGTGAGGCGGAGGCAACTAGAGGGTTTTTTAAGTTCAGACCTAGATAAGTTGTGGAAAGATCAGTCATATCCTACTCCTTTTTCCCGTTTCCATTTCCGTAATGCATGGCAGCCATTTGCTGGTACAAAGTCCAGCGGGATTTGGCGTCGTGCTGGGCCGCATGCATCAGTTCTTCGGCGCGTGCTTCATCCAGTTGTGTGAGCATCTTATAACGGGTCTCGTTATAAGCGTACTGTGAAATCGGGATGCTCGGTTCCTTGGATTCGATGATTAGTGGATTTTGTCCCTGCTCGGCCAGACGTGGGTCATAGCGATACATCGGCCAGTGACCGGACTGCACCGCCAGTTTTGCCTGGTCAAGACTCCTTGCCAAATCGTAGCCATGGGCAATGCAGGGGCTGTATGCGATGATCAGGGATGGTCCATCATAAGACTCGGCTTCGAGAAGCGCACGTAGCGTCTGCTGGTCATTAGCGCCCATTGCAACCCGGGCAACGTACACATAGCCGTAGGACATTGCAATCAGACCCAGATCTTTCTTCGGAAGTCCTTTTCCACCCATCGCAAACTTGGCAACCGCTGCGCGGGGCGTGGATTTGCTCGCCTGACCACCGGTGTTGGAATACACTTCGGTATCAAGCACAAGGATGTTCACGTTGCGCCCACTTGCGAGCACGTGGTCAAGACCGCCGTAACCGATATCGTATGCCCAGCCATCGCCACCAATGATCCAAACAGATTTCTTGACGAGACTATCTACAAGACTGACCAAGTCTTTTGCACGAGTATCGCTTGACTTGGCAAGATTATTTTTCAATTGTGCCACACGATCACGCTGTGCTCCAATGCCTGTCTCGTTGGATTGATCGGCATTCAAAATTTCATTAACTAGTTCTTTGCCAAGTTCCTTCTCGAAGGAAACCAGTAGCTCACGGGCATACTCATTTTGTTTATCCACCGTGAGGCGCATACCAAGACCAAATTCAGCGTTATCTTCAAACAATGAATTTGACCAGGCCGGCCCGCGTCCATCAGCATTCACGGCCCATGGAGTTGTAGGAAGGTTGCCACCGTAAATGGATGAACAGCCTGTGGCATTTGCAATAATGGCGCGGTCACCAAAAAGTTGCGAGACCAATTTCACATATGGGGTTTCACCGCAGCCTGCGCATGCGCCGCTAAACTCAAACAATGGGCGGAGCAATTGCGAATTCTTGATGGTGGATGGGTTGATCAACTTGCGATCGAGGTCTGGGATTTCCATGAAGAAGTCCCAGTTCCTGGCTTCAGTTTCGCGTAAAGCTGGCTGAGGAGCCATATTGATGGCTTTGCGTCCGACCTGGGTTTTATCCTTTACAGGGCAGACTTCCACGCACAAGGTACAACTTGTACAATCCTCAGGAGCAACCTGCACGGTGTAAGCAAAGCCCTGCGAGAATTCCTTGAACTTCGAAGTCATGTGCTTGAATGTTTCTGGGGCACCCGCGAGCAGCTTCTCATCATAGACTTTGTGACGGATCACGGCGTGCGGACAAACCATAACGCATTTGCCGCATTGAATACAGATATTTTCATCCCAAACGGGGATTTCCAAAGCGATGTTTCGTTTTTCCCATTGCGTGGTGCCAGTCGGGAACGTACCGTCAACAGGGAACGCAGAGACAGGGATATTATCGCCATTGGCGCCGATGATCTCGCCAAGTACGTTGCGGACAAATTCCGGCGCTTCATTCGGGACCGATTGTCGGCGCTTCGTCTTTGACGTGATTCCAGCTGGGACTTTTATCTCATGAAGATTCGCAATGGTTGCGTCCACAGCCTCGAAGTTTTTCTTTATGACGGCTTCACCGCGCTTGCCGTAGGTTTTCTCGATAGAATGTTTGATTTCGGCAATGGCTGCTTCGCGCGGCAGGATTCCGCTGATGGCGAAGAAGGCTGTCTGCATGATCGTGTTCATGCGCCCGCCCATGCCAGTCTTCTCAGCCACCTCGTAACCGTTGATGACATAGAACTTGAGTTTCTTCTCGATAATATCCTTCTGTACTTCAACGGGGAGATTGTCCCAGACTTCATCGGGACCATAGAGACTGTTGAGGAGGAAGGTAGCGCCGGTTTTGGCATACTTGAGCATATTTACACGCTCAAGGAACGAGAATTGGTGACAGGCAACGAAATTCGCCTGGTTCAACTCAATGAGATAGGGCGCACGGATGGGTTGCGGACCAAACCGTAAATGAGACATGGTCACGGTGCCGGATTTCTTCGAGTCGTAATAGAAGTAGCCCTGGGCGAAGTTACTAGTCTCTTCACCGATGATTTTGATTGAGTTCTTGTTTGCGCCTACGGTGCCGTCTGCGCCAAGGCCAAAGAACACGCAGCTCACAACACCTTCCGGTTCGATCATGAATGCAGGATCAAAATCGAGGCTGGTGTGAGCAACATCATCGTTGATGCCAACTGTGAAATGGGTTTTGGGTTCAAGCTTGCCCAATTCGTCCAGCACTGCTTTGACCATCGCAGGAGTGAATTCCTTGGAGGAAAGACCATAGCGTCCGCCGATAGTCTTGATGCCAGGGCGGTTGCCTTCGACGAGGGCATTGACTATATCCAGATAAAGTGGCTCGCCGGAAGCACCTGGTTCCTTGGTGCGATCAAGCACAGCGATGGATTTCACACTCTTCGGCAATGCCTTGTTGAAATTCTCCAAAGAGAAGGGACGATACAATCTAACCAATACTGCGCCAACTTTCTCGCCTTTTGCCGCGAGATATTTGACAGTTTCTACTACAGTTTCGCCACCCGAGCCCATGACCACGACTACGCGTTCGGCTTCGGGATGACCGAAATAATCGAACAGGTTATAGTGGCGACCGGTGACCTGGGCGAATTTGTCCATGGCTTCCTGAGTGATGCCAGGAACTGCGGTGTAGTAGGGGTTTACTGCTTCGCGCATCTGGAAGTAGACATCAGGATTCTGTGCGGAACCGCGTAGAACAGGATGTTCCGGGGAGAGGGCACGCGCCCGATGGGCACGAACCAGGTCATCGTCTACGAGGGAGCGGAGCTCTTCGTCCGTCAGCTGGAAGATCTTATTGACTTCATGCGAGGTGCGGAACCCGTCGAAGAAATGAATGAACGGGACACGTGCCTTGAGAGTTGCTGCTTGTGCGATGGCAGCAAAATCGTGCGCCTCTTGCACAGAACCGGAGGAGAGCAGTGCCCAACCCGTCTGGCGGACGGCCATCACATCCTGGTGGTCGCCATAAATCGAGAGAGCGTGCGCGGCAATGGCGCGGGCTGCAACATGGAAAACCGTGCTGGTGAGTTCACCAGCGATCTTGTACATGTTGGGGATCATCAGGAGCAGACCCTGCGACGCGGTAAATGTCGTGGTGAGCGCGCCAGTTTGGAGGGCGCCATGAACGGCTCCCGCCGCGCCACCTTCGGATTGCATCTCGATCACTAGTGGGGTGGTACCCCAGAGGTTCTTTTTACCTTTGGCTGACCATTCATCCGAAAACTCGCCCATGCCCGAGGAGGGGGTGATTGGATAAATTGCGATAACCTCACTTAACCGATGGGCTACCGAGGCTGTGGCTTCATTGCCATCTATCATAATGACTGATTCTTTCATGCTTGCTCCTTTGAAAACAGGCGTAAATCCTGTGAAATTCTCTATCCGTACAAGTTTATCCCCCTTGACCCGCCTAGGTTAGTTATGAATGACTTAAATACCCGTGCCTGTTGTCATATTTCGGACAAATTTGGTAGAAATGAAAAACAGGAGCAGTTTCGCTCCTGTTTTTCATCACTTTTCACTTTTATTAGGCGAGGGGAATTTGCTCGAGTTTTGTGTAAATTTGCAAGCCATTCCTCTGAGCTACTTCAACCATAAGGTCAGCGCCTTTGGATGCTCCACCAATTCGTAGGACTGCATCGCATTTTTCCAGCAAGCGTTCAGCAATGGGATGGAAGATCTCATTGTATGCTTCGTCGCCAACCTGTTTTGATCCTGCCAGATGTAATAAAGGAAGGGCGAACCATTCCCCCAATACGGGAATATGCCCCAAACGGAAAATAGGGAGAGCGAAGGATTCCATCAACTTTACGTTTGCTGCCATCTTTTGAGGATCATCATTCGTCCCGGAACGATAGGGTCCAGCGATGAGGATCATCATTGACTTAGTCAAGATATTTCTCCAAATGAGGTTCTGCCAATAGCCAGGCTGCCAGCGACTTGGCATCCAGCATTTTCCCGCTTTGGAACAGCTCAGTTGCCTTCTTTACGGGGATCTTTTCCACCTGCAAAAACTCATCAAAATCTGCCTGTAATGGATTGTGCTTCAATTCGGTTGCCAGGAACACAGCCATAAATTCAGTAGAATATCCGGGCGCAAGATAGAAGTTTCCCACTTTCTGCAAATTGCCCGCCTCCATGCCGGTCTCTTCACGGATCTCGCGTGCGGCACATTCTTCAAACGGTTCCTCTTCATTACGTGTACCGGCAGGGAGTTCGAGCAGATCCTGTTGAGCCGCGTGGCGATATTGACGGACAAGAAGCAAATTTCCCTCATCATCAATTGGAACAAGTACAACAGAACCACCATGTTCGATAATTTCAAGTTTGGTTTCGTCTCCGTTGGGAGTTTTGAGGTAATCACGCTTGACCTTAAACGCACGCCCTTGTAATAAAGTTTCTGATTTGATCAATTCAAATGGCATGCAAAAATCCTTGTTTATGATATTGTTGACAAATTATAAGATAAAAGCCCAGGCGGTCAGTCGCCTGGGCTTTTCTTCAAAATTTATTTCCTAAGGGATGCTCAATTGCTGACCGGAAGTCAATGCAGTCCCAACAGAAATGTTATTGGCTGAAGCGATTGCAGCGGGATCAACGTCTCCAAAGAGACAGGCAATCCCATAAACTGTATCGCCTGATGAAGCGGTGAAGGTGGCAGGATGATTCCGCAATGCACGTGTACCCGGGAAACTTCCGCTCTGCGGAATCTTCAGCGTGAGATTGGGATAGTAAATATCGCCATTGGATAGACCGTTGAGATTTAACAATTGACCAGGGTCAATATCAAAGCGCCTTGCAATGCAATAAGGGAATTCACCTTTTTGCAAGGTGTAACTTGCTGGGCGCTGACCCACCGGTGCCGAGGTAGGTAACGTTCCACCATATGTGGCATTCACTGCTAGTGTTGCAGTTGAAGTGAATGCCGGGCTTGTAGAAACTTGTGGCGTAGCCGTTGCGGACGTGTTTTGCGGTGTAACACCTACCGATAGGGTTTGAGTTGGCACTGCAAGCGGTGTCCCTGTTTGTGCAACCGCCGTCTGAGTCCCAAAATAAGCAATATCACTCATCGTAATATCAGGCGTTCCTGGTGTGGTAAACAAACTGGTTGGATTAATCGGCGTATTGGTGACACTTGGTGCTTGGGAATATGGCTGATTACATGCAGAAGCAATTACTGAAATCAGCATAAGAGTGGAGGCAACCACCGCGCCTCGTTTCATACTGGCCATATGCATCTCCTCAATCTCGAGCAAAAGTTTTGATGATAGTAGCACATCCCATTTAACGCGTCAAGCGATAGGATGGGAAATTAGAGGGATATCATTGCGCACATTGAAAATCAGATAATATTTGATTTACGAGAGTTAGATCTTCATTTCTCGCATGAACTTGAGCCTGCACCCGTTTCCAAACTTCACACAACCCTCTTCGGATTCCATTATCCTGTTTGAATGCCTGTTGGGATAATTTTGCCGCGGCTTCCATATTTCCCGTCAGTGCTTGGGCTTCGATATACGTTGACCATTCAAATGGATCTTCCGGTTTATATCCAAGGGATTGCGCTTCCTCCATAAGATCAACGATTTTTTTCCAATCACTTTGTTGATAAGCCAACTCTGCTTTTGCAAAGTAATAACACCATTGATGCTCAGGCTCTGATAAAAAAGGCAACCTGGCAGTTTGATTCGTCTCAACAATGATATTAGATGGATCTGAAAGTGGGATCGCATTCACCAAAAAACGTGACTGTTGTCCATACGTAATGGCATCGCCACGCCCGGCATCCAATACTCGCAGACATCCATTCTGTGGCATATAAATTACCAGCACCTGGGAAGTTGAGCCGTGGAAGCTGACTCTTCTGATCGGCAAAGTGATTTCAGTATTCGGCTCGAACGAAGGTAACGAAGTTCCACCAAGTCGTTTCTCTGTGTATAACAGAGCATAGGGCAAATTACTTCCTTCATCCAAAGGACTCCCGCCAAAAACACGCGGAACTGTAGTGCTTCGCTTGTAGTCTGGTGCATACATCCAATTGATGGGCGCTGTAAAGGAGAGATCAGTCTCGTAATCGATAGGCAATTGATCGGTAAGCAGCGCAGTATTTAGTTTCATGGCAGGGATGCGCCAGGCCAACTGCCAATAGATTTCCTGTTGTTTTGCCCAATCCCTGCGGAAGATATTCGCGTTGAAAAATTGCTGGCCGATCCCGAGAGCAATCAGCAGAGCAAAAGTATACACGTTGATTCGAGAATTTCGGATCAAAAGTTCGATCAATCCTGTAATAAAGAGACTGCCTCCCAGCATCATCGAAATCATGAAGCGGTCATAACTGGATTGGAGCGTAAGAGGCAGACCTGCCGCAAAGGAAGGAATGCGTCCAAGCAAGATCCCTGTCAGCCCAATCAAGATCGCAGAGACTGCGAAGGTCTTCCTATCGCCTTCGGATAGGTTCAGTTTAGTGAAATAAAAAATGAAAAGAATAAAAGCCAGGCCCACTAATGCCAATGTCACAAGATTTGTGGGAGCCATGATTGCACTCGAAGTTAATACAAGCACCTGTCCCCAAACATAAAATCCCGCCTTCCATATCACTTCTCCAATTAGGGGAAAGATCCGAATAAGTGTCAGCGGCTGTTTTGCTACTTCAACCTCGTATGATTCATAGCCTCCTATTGTATAGAAATAAGCCAACCAGGCTGCATTCGCCAGCCAGATCAAAAGATAGGGTATCCATTTTTTTAATGCTTGAAAAAATCTTTGCCAAGATCCATTGACTGCCTCAGAGAGAATAACCCAAATGAAGAGGAAGCGTATTGGTTCAATGCTGACAAAATATTCAGTTGGAAAAACACCTGCTATCAATAATAGAAGGGCATAAATAGTGTTCGATTTAAATTTCTCTAGGTTGCGTAACGCACGGGCAGTAAAGCCAAACGACAGCAGATAAAAAATAAAAGGGATCCACTCCTGATTAATATGTGTGAATGCCACCCAATGCTGGCTGTAGCCCGGGAAAACCAGGAAAAGCAATGAAGCAATCAGAGTCTGGCGCTTGTGGTGAGGCCAAACTTGATCTAACGCGAACCAGGCAGAAAGTCCGGAAACGAAACGAATCAGGAGGGCAAAGATCTGCCAATAAGCCGGAACTGGCGGAATGAGGCTGGTCGTCACAAAGAAAATCGGTCCCAAAAAAGGACGGACTCCCGCGAAGGCAGGCAGAAATTCCTGAGGTCCAAGGAATTTTGCGATCCAGGCGAAGGGCCAGTCATCCCAATAAAAACCGGTGAGCGGAAGCAACAAGCCATAAGCAATACTGGTGACAAGCAAAAATAAGAGCGGAATGCTCCGCTCGACAGGACGATTCGCTTTCATACGTTTGATTATAAAAGAAAAGCCGCTTATGCAAAGCGGTTTCTTCCTTTGAAAAATTTATTAATTTGGCTTGACCGCAAATATATTGATTAGTTGATGTTTCCCTTTAAAGAGTGTAGGGCCAAGTGGTTCAATCTGTATATTTTTCGATAACCCTTCACTTGTATATTGATCGATCAAAATGGGTTGTTGAGCTTCCTTCGTGTGTTTTTCAATACGAGCGGCAAGATTTACTGTATCGCCAACACAGGTATAGGTAGCGCGGTACTGTGTGCCTGTAAAACCAGCGATCACTCTGCCGGTCGCGATGCCAATCCCAATCTCTATTTGTACTTTGTTCCGTGCAGCTTGTTCCATGTTGAAGCCTTTGAGTAGCTCTATCATTTCCAGCGCGGCATGCACTGCATGTTCTCGATGACCATCGTGATGAATTGGCGCGCCAAAGATCGCCATTAAGCCATCACCCTCCAATTGATTGACTGTTCCATTATTACTGACAATTGCTTCGAACATCAAAGCAAAGTAATTATTGAGCAACTCGATTGTGTCAGTGGGGTCTTGTTTTTCGCCAATAGTCGTGAAGGAGCGAATATCTGCGAACATCACACTGGCATCCACAAATTTGCCACCAAGCGAAAAGCCTGTTTTCAGCAATTCATCTGCAATTTCCTTTGTGGCGAATGTGCGGAATAACTTCCGTTGTTCATCACGCAACCGTTTCTTTTCAAGGCTGGCGTTCACGCGCGCCCGCAGCAGAATCGGGTTGACAGGTTTGTTGAGATAATCTTCCGCACCCAACTCTACGCATTTGACGACGCTATCAATTTCATCCAGCGAAGAGGTCATGATGATGGGAATATCACGAAGTTCAGGGTCTCGCAAACAGGTTTCGAGGACCTGATAGCCATTCATCTCTGGCATTTCAATATCAAGCAAGACAAGATCAAAAGCATCTCTTCGCAGTTTATCCAACGCCTGCTTTCCATTTTCGGCTGTCTCAACCTTGTGTCCATCTCCTTCAAGACCACGCGCCAGCAAAATGCGGTTGACTTTGTTATCGTCAACGACCAGAAGATAACCGGGCTCATGTGCATACTTCATGTGCGCATTCCCTTTAATTCTTCAGCGACTTTGCCAAACTCTTCATTCAGGACCTCCAGCCTGTTCCCAACTTCAAGATTGTTTTCTTTACCCATCATTTCCAATTCTTTCGCGAGCGCACCGAGTATTGTCGCACCGAACGTGTTGGCATTGGATTTTAACGAGTGAGCATTGCGTCGAAATGACTCTACATCTTTTGTATCGAGCGCGGTGTGCATGTTCTGGATCATATTTGGAGCGTCATCAAGGAACGCATCGATCAATTCATTAATGAAATCGGTACCAGACATTTGTTTGAGTTCATTGAACATCTCTGGATCAATTAGGGGCATAGGTCTCCTTAATTCCGTCTCTCTGATTTCATCAACGCGTCCACCAATTCGTTGACGCGGATCGGTTTGCTGATGTAGTCATCCATGCCGGCTGCAATACACAATTCACGGTCACCTTCCATCGCATTGGCAGTCATGGCAATAATATGCGGTTGTATCGCACTGGTCAATTTGCGGATTTCACGGGCGGCATCCAGCCCATCCATTTCGGGCATTTGCACATCCATTAATATCACATCATAGGTTTGGCGTTCCAGTGATTCAATGGCTTCGAGGCCGTTGGATGCCAGGTCCGCACGATAGCCCATTTGCTCGAGCAGGCGAAGCGCCAGCTTTTGGTTGACAACATTATCCTCTGCAAGCAGTATTCGCAAGGGGTGCTGGTCTGCAAACTGGGAGTCGAAGGTGGGTTTCACGGTGGCGGTAGAGGTCGGGATGCGACTGGAATCAAAGACACCTACCAGGGTATCGAAAAGAAACGATCGTTTGAGCGGCTTGGCAAGATAAGCATTAAAGAGTCCGCTATCAAATTCCATTTCATGTTGACCAAAGGACGAGAATAAAACAATGGGAATATCGGGATGATATTTCCGAATTTCGCGCGCGAGCATGGAACCATCCATCTCCGGCATGAACATATCCAGTACGATGACGTCATATTTTTCGCCGTGTTTGATTTTGGTGAGTGCTTCGCGCGGCTGGTCAGTATCCACTACTACCATTCCCCATTTTTCCGTTTGCAGTTTGAAGATGCGACGGTTGGTATTATTGTCGTCCACAAGCAGAAGGCGTTTGTTTTTGAGAAGTACCAGCGTCTCGGGGGAGGGACTGAGGGAATCAAGCTGCGCCGGCACGCCTGCAATTGTGAAGTGGAATGTAGCGCCTTTGCCTGGGATGCCTTCACTTTCGATCCAAATCTCACCGCCCATGATGTTGACGAGCCGTTTGCTGATGGCAAGCCCTAAGCCTGTACCCCCGTATTTACGTGTAGTGGAAGCATCCACTTGTGAGAAGGAGGCGAAAAGCCGATTCATTCGATCTTTTGGAATACCGATTCCCGTATCGCGCACGCTAAAGTGCAGATAATTTTTCAAGCCGATTGCTTCTGTTTCCTGATCACGCGAGACTGTAATGACCACCTCGCCGCTTTCCGTAAATTTGACCGCGTTGCTTAATAGGTTGAGCAATATCTGGCGGACGCGGGTGACATCCCCGTAAATGGCTTGTGGCACGTCTTCATCGATAATGCAGGCCAAGTCTAGGTGATGTTCCGCAGCCCGCGTGACAACCAGGTCGAGCGCGCTTTCGATGCATTCGCGCAAATTGAACGGTAGATATTCCAACTCCATCTTGCCTGATTCGATTTTGCTGAAATCGAGGATGTCGTTGATAATTGTGAGCAGAGTTTCGCCGCTATTGCGAATGACTTCGGCAAAGTCACGTTGTTCGTTGGTAAGACCTGTGCCCAGCAACAGTCCCGTCATACCGATAATTCCGTTCATGGGGGTTCGTATCTCATGGCTCATGCTGGCGAGGAAAATTGATTTGGCAGCATTTGCGGCTTCAGATTCCTGGCGGGCACGTTCCAGTTCAACCGTACGTTCCTCCACCTTTTTTTCGAGGTCGCGGCTATATTCTTCAAGCAAGCGCTCTGCCCGTTTGCGTTCGGTGATATCCCGCAAGATGCCCTGAAAAGCGATTGGCTTTCCATCGTCTCTGCGCCGTAATGTCGCGGTGAGCAAGCATTCCATGAGCGAACCATCTTTGCGGACGAGGTTCACTTCGTAATCGCGCACCGATTCATGTTCGAAGATAATCCTCTGGAACGCGGCGAATTGATCAAACTGTATGCCAATATCAGATAGCCCCACCTTCAACATTTCCTCGCGCGAATAGCCAAACAGGTCCAATGTAGCCTGATTGATGTCAAGAATCTTCCCGTCGATTGTCATCAGGAAGATGGCATCACGTGAATCTTCAAACAGGGTTCGATATTTCTCCTCATTACGCTCCAGATCAGAATACAAGCGCGCGTTGTCAATGGAAATGGCGGCTTGCGATGCAAGTACTCGGATCACCTCCAGCCGTTCAGGCGTGAATGCATTGGTGGTCAGGTTATTTTCAAGATAGAGCAAACCTGTAAGCTTTCCCTGGTTCATGAGTGGAAGACACAGAACAGATTTGGGTTTACTGGCAACGACATATGGATCGCGTACGAATTGCCCATTTTGGGTGGCATCATCCAGCACAACGTTCTCCTGCGTGCGGGCAACATAACTAAAGATGGAGAGAGGCATCCTCAGCATGTCGGCTTGAGAATCAGGTAACACTTCGACTCTTTCCCGCGACCCCTGCGCTTCAATGATCCAGTCTCCGGCATGTTGCTGCAATAACCAGCCTCGCTCTGCCCCGGCGTTTTCAATCACGACCTCAAGCAGGGACGCGAGCAGTTTCTCCATAACGATCTCGCTCGATAGCGCCTGGGTCGCTTTCAGAATGCTGGAGAAATCCAAAGCATGGGTTCCTTCTCCCGTGGTTGTCCTGGATGGTTGGGTGGAGGAGCGACGGTCGCTCGCCGGCTCAGTTCCTGCCACGTATGTTGGGTACTTCTCTTCAAGATGCCTGACTTTTACCACTGCGCCCCAGTTTTGATAGGCCCGGTGAGCCAAACGGAGGTAATAGCGCGCCAGGTTATCCATGCCTCGTTGGAGGTAAAACCTACCGGCCAGTTCATTGGCAAGGGCCTCATCCTGCAGGAATTGGTGTTCATGCGCAAGATGGGCTGCTTCGTCGTAGAACTCGCGAGCCTCACGTGAATTCCCAAGTACGCGTGCCAACTCTGCTTCCACCAGTGCGACACGGTGCAGGTTGTTATGCGGTGAGAACTTTGCCCATTTCTTCAGTTTCTTTAGATTCCCCGCGATCCTCTTTTGAGCATACCGTCGCTCTTCTTTCGAAAGCTGATTCCATAGCCCCAAATGAATCAATGAATCGAACATGGTAAACGGGACGGTAGAAAAAGCTCCAAGCCCGCCATCGAGATATGCCTCAGCCTTCTTTCCAAAGTCCAGGGCAGTCTGGTAGTCTTCAAATAAATAATGGAAGATCATGGGATGAAGATAGTGATTCAGGACAATGCTTCGTTCATTCGCAGCAATGTGCTGGGGAAGCATGGTCTCTGAGTCGAACAAGGGTCCTTTGAGATCCAGTGGATCGTTTCCCTTACCCATCATGTTCAGCGCTGCCTGATGATATAAGTTATGATAGTTGGCGACCGAGTTTTGCTGGAACTGGTATATGGTGGCGCTGTGGCTGGTCATTTCCAAATCAACTTGTTCAAGAGGGTATCCGGCAAAATAGGCGTGGTAATCACGGATCAATAGCATAGTGCTGACATTTGTAAAATCCCCGACGGAAAGCCCGGCAGCAATGCCATCTTCCAGAAGAGGGATGGAATTGCGCACTGGCTCGGTCCAATGTTGCAGGACGGTGGCATGGAATAAATAAGCGATCGCCTTTGCCTGTGGGGTTTTTAGTTTATCTACCAGACGTAGCGCCAGTTTTCCAAACCGATCTCCACCTGCCAGGTCTCCAAGTGCGCTGCCCAAAATAAAACCAAAGCAAATGAAGCCGAACGGCGACATATTAAAATTACCATGTTTGAGACTCAGATTCACCAGATCCATGAAAACTAATGGAGCCAGCTGGGGCGCGTTGGTATAAAGGATAGTAAAAAATGCGTGGATGATTCTTCCAATGGAAATGATCCTGGGGTCCTGTGTTTCGGGCAGGTTTACAATGTCATCATCCGATTTGCCCCGCAGATTCAAGCGGGTCTCGATCAATTTTCCAAGGATATGCAGGGTACCGGCCTTAGCGGGATATTTCAATCCGAGCAGACTGAGAGCCTTTAATCCCATATTCAAACCCTCGACCCGGTCATCCTTGGCGATGCTCGCATAAAGCTTCATCTCATAGACGCGTGCCTGATCGTACACAGATGCTGCGTTGTCAATCAGGATTTCGCTTAATCCATCCATCTCCTCATATCTGCCGGTGAGATAAGACGCGCTGGCAGCCTGGAAATGGAGATCAAATGTCAGAGCATAGTACTCCTTCCAAATACTTATGCCATGACGTTGAAGCAGGGCAAGCTGGTTCATCCCCTGCCGGGCATATTGGTACGCCGCCTCCTGAGCGGCGGAGACGGACGTCTTCTGGCTCGCCAGGAGGTTCAGTTCTGCCGTGAGGAGCCGCTGTTCCGCCGTTTGCATATTGCTTGAGGCAGGATTGAGATGATTGACCTGTTCGAAGATTTGTTGCTCACGCTGGTCTTCCGGTATCAGCCTGAGCAAGCGTTGGCTGATCTGCCAATGAATAGATGATTTTTCCTCTTCCGGAATGAGCGCGTAGAGTCCCTGCTGAATGCCGGAGTGGGAGAAGGAATAGCGGATCTCCGCATCCGTATCAGGTTGTTCGGCAAGGATGTAATTGTGAGTAAGGGGGAAGATCAGTCCGGAGGCGAGGGCCTGCCACAGGTCAGAAGCAGCCTCTGTGCGGGTCTGGTGCGAAAGTTCCGCTAGTGTCGAAAGATCAAATTTGTCACCGATGCAAGCAGCCACTACCAGCAGCCTTCGGGTCGCATCCGGTAGCTCGTTGATCCTGGCTGATAGCACCTGCGCAACGCTATCCGTCAATGGCCGCATTTGAATTTGTGACAAATTCCAGACCCAACTGCCAGCACCTGAGTCGAATTTCAACTGGCCATCGTTGTAAATCCCCTGCAGGAACTCACTGATGAAGAATGGATTGCCACTTGTCTTCTTCATGCTAACTTCCGCAAGCGGGAGTGATTCCTCCAATGAGGAATTCAACGATCTGGAGAGCAGGTTCTGTATATCTTTCAACTGAAGAGGTCCCAGCTCCACCTCATGGATCACGCCGCCGGACTCTTTAAACTGCTTCAGAGATTCGTTCAGCGGGTGATGATCGTTGATCTCGTTGGCGCGGTATGCTCCAATCAGCATGAAATGATGCAAATCCGCAGAACTCGCAAACCATTGCAGGAAGGATATAGAGGCTGCATCTGCCCAGTGCAAATTATCCAGGAAGAGCACGAGCGGGTGTTCTTTGCTCATGAATGCACAGATAAAGTCGCGCAGGGTGATGTTGAACCGATTTTGCTCCTCACTTGTCGCAAGTGGTTGGATCTGTGTTTGCGGACCCAGGATCAGGCTCACATCCGGGATGATGTCTGTCACGATCCGCCCATTCTCGCCAAGAACCTCTGCAAGCTTTGCACGCCACAATTGAAGTTCTGTCTCACTTTGGGACAATAGCTGCTGGATCAGGGATTTCAAGGCCTCAATCAGCGCCGAATACGGAACTTGATTCTCCGATATGGCGTACTTGCCACTAATGAAATATCCATTATCTTGTGTGACCGGGATCTGCAATTCATTGACCAGGCTGGATTTGCCAATGCCGGCATAGCCTGAAAAGATGAAGAACTCGTAGGCTCCTCGCTGGCTTTTTTCATACGCAGAAAACAAAGTTTCGATTTCGTCTTCCCTGCCGAACAGCTTCTGCGAAATCTGGAAGCGATCTGAAACATCCTTTTGGCCGAGTGAAAAATCATGGATGAATTGTCCCTCCATCCATTGTCTTTGGCATTCAAGCAGATCCGCCTTCAAACCATACGCAGATTGATAGCGGTCTTCGGCATTCTTTGCCAGCAGCTTCATTATGATATTCGAGAGCGCAACGGGAATATTCTGATTCACCTCGCAAAGCGGAACTGGTGGTTTTGCCAAGTGGCTGTGGAGGATTGCCAGCGGATCATTTTCTTCAAACGGAAGTCGTCCTGTGAGCAACTCGTAGAACGTTACGCCAAGCGAATAGAAATCCGTGCGGTAATCCACGGCGCGGTTGATACGGCCCGTCTGTTCCGGTGAAATGTATGCGAGTGTGCCTTCCAATACGTTTATATTGGCGCGTGCAATGTTTTCTCGTAGCAATATTGTGGAGAGACCAAAGTCGATGATTTTCGCTTCACCGCTAGCCGCGTTGAAGAGGATATTCGACGGGTTAATATCCTTATGCATGATGTGGTGCGCATGCACCTGACCCAGAGCCTCCACCACCTGGAGGGCAAGCAGGAAGAAATTACTGAGCGGCCAAATCGTGTGATTGAAGTCAAGCGAAACGCCGCCAAAATCCTCCAGAACAATGGCAGGGAGATTTTCCACTATATCGAAACCCAGTGCAGCAATCACGCCATCGATCCCCTGTTCGGCCGGCGTCGAGCCTTTGAGTGAGGCTGTTATCTCAAATTCACGTTTGAAGCGCGCCAGAAATTCCGAGGAGGCATATGCATCCTTCAGCATTTTCAATACAACCGGAGCACCATCGGACCTGCGGACAGCACGGTAGACGAGGGTGCTCCTTCCCTCATGCAATTTTTCCCTGAATTCAAACCCGGTTTGGTCACTCATATGTCTCTGCAAACTTACGAAATCAAAACATAAGCAGGTGAAACAATTTGTTTATGCGTTGGCACGGCTGGTCACGGAGCGAATGACCTTCGCCGGAAGCTTCCATAGCACGTCACCATGCATTGTCCATTCGACCAATTCAAAGAGGGCATAGCATTCCCAGATAAAAGGCGGATAGCCCAGGAAACCGAGGATGGGCATCTTTCCCCAATGTAATCCAAATCCTGCCTTCCAATAGATCTCATTGATATTGTAGATCCAATATAGACCGTGATGGTTAGAAGTTTGCCAATTCCAGGATTCCCAGATGAATCCGCAGAGTAAGCCAGCCCAAAACGCCTGCCAGAAGAAACTGATCTTGCCGTTACCACCATACTTGGGACTTTCAAGATCGCGGAATATTGAATGGGTTGGTCTGACATAGTAAATTATCGGTTCAATCATAAAGATGAACCCAATCCAGACGGACCCAACGCAAATATTCGCCCACTTCCAGTCGAGCATTACGGGCAGAAAGGTGAATGCAATTCCTGCAACAAAAGAGAGTGACAGCTTGAATGGTGTCCAATGGATGTCCCATTGGTGACTTTTATCAAACATCTTGAACGTCGCGAACAGGCTTCGAGTGCGCAACATGGCGGGGATAATAGTGGCAAATGCCCAGGCGTACAGGATGTTTCTGACAAGCGGGTTGGCAGGAATGTATCCGTAATGCCAGGCCTGCACCGCGAAATTAAAACCCTCGAACATTACCCAGATCAGGATGGAAAACAAGGCCAGCATAGGCCAGTGGAGCGGACCATCCCTGAAAAAAGATTTTTCGCCGCGTGCCCAGATCCAGCCGTCTACCAACATGATGTACCCTGTCCACATGAAGGGCGTGAAGGCGATTACTATGAAAATTGTCGCGGGCGTCTTTATATCCTTTGGGATGGGTGCGAGCAACATCGTGATTTCTCCCACGATCATGATAGCGAGACCGAGCCATCCGAACCAGGGCATCGGGCGCGGGGTGAGAGAGTCGATGACGTCCTCAGCATCAAGATCCTGATCATGGTCAACCACCGCCTTTACATTCCGAATTGTCTTACTCTTCGATGTCGATTTCTTTTTTGTAGCCATTCCCTATCTCCTTTGAACTAAAATTTTTCCATGGCCTTGATGGGCCCACCCATAAAACCGCCAGTGCGGTTTGTATCACGATGGTTCTCCCTGCGAGGCCATATTACCACTAACTTCGCTCCAACGCGTCGACCAGTTCCTCTATGTGGATTGGTTTTGAGATGTAATCATCCATGCCGGCCGCGAGACATTGCTCGCGGTCGCCCTCCAGCGCATTGGCGGTCAGACCGATGATACGCGGATGTTTCTGAGGCCACTTCGCAACAATTTGGCGGGTGGCTTCCAGTCCATCCATTTCGGGCATTTGCACATCCATAAGGATCACATCGTACGTCTGACGTTCAACCGATTCTATTGCTTCTAACCCATTCGATGCAATATCCGCGCGGTATCCCATTTGCTCAAGGATGCGTAACGCAAGTTTCTGATTCACCTGATTATCTTCCGCGAGCAGAATGCGTAAGGGATGACGTTTGCCAAGTTCAGCATCTATAACACCTTTGGCGGGCTGAGGCTTCGGAGAAATTAGACGGTGGGCAAAGATACTTGCCAGGGCATCGTAAAGAGCGGACGGTTTGAGAGGTTTGATCAGGTAGGCAGCAAAGTGTAGATCATCGGCTCCGATTTCGCGCCGGCCCAGGGAAGTCAGCAGAATGATTGGCAACGATTCTTGAGGATGCATTGTACGGATTTCACGTGTGAGCATAATGCCATCCATTTCAGGCATTTGAAAATCGAGGATCGCAAGATCAAAGTGTTTGCCGTTTCGAATCCATTGGAGCGCTTCGTTTGGGTGCTCTGTTTCGCGTGGCGTCATGCCCCACTTCTCGGCCTGAAGGGCAAGGATACGGCGGTTGGTGGCGTTGTCATCTACAATCAGAACGCGCTTATTATTCAGGACAGATTGAATACCCTTGATATCGCGCTCCGTTTTGCGCTCCAGAATTTTGGCAGAGGCAGCCTGGATTGTAAAAATGAATTTTGAACCTTTGCCAATGCCTCCGCTTTCGACATGCATTTCGCCACCCATCATTTCTGCGAGACGTTTGCTGATGGCGAGACCCAGACCTGTGCCGCCAAATTTGCGAGTGGTGGATGAATCGGCTTGAGAGAAGGATCGAAAGAGTCGCGCGATATGATTCTCTGCAATGCCGATGCCTGTGTCGTGAACGGTGAAGAGGAGTTCGTTCTTGGTTTTGCCTTTTTTGACCGTCAGAACGACTTCACCTTTATCCGTGAACTTAATTGCGTTACTTAAGAGATTAATGAGGATTTGACGCAGGCGCGTCACATCGCTTTTGATGCCGGCTGGCACGTTGTCCTCGATGATGTAGGCGATATCCAGTCCTTTTTCAAGGGCGCGACCGGCTGTCAGATCCAGCGCGGATTCAACACATTCCCTCAGATCGAACGGCTGGAATTCCACATCCATCTTGCCAGCTTCGATCTTGCTGAAGTCGAGGATGTCATTGATGATGGCGAGCAGGGTATCTCCCGAATTGCGGATGGTCTCAGCATAATCGCGCTGTTCCTTATTCAACTCGGTGTCCATCAAAAGTCCGCTCATGCCGATGACCGCGTTCATCGGTGTGCGGATCTCGTGACTCATCGTGGCAAGGAAGGAACTCTTTGCTTCATTGGCTTGTTCGGCGGCCGCGCGCGCTTCCTGCGCTTCATTGAAGAGACGGATATTCTCGATGGCGATGATTGCCTGACTTGCGAAGGTCTCGATCAGCGAAATTTCTTTTTCGGTGAGCAGGTTGGGTTCCACGCGGCGGATGGTGATGGCACCCATCGCTCTGCCTTCGCGCACTAATGGAACACTGCAAGTCATTTGATAACCATACTGTTGCGCCCATTTGTCACCTTCAGGAAATTCCGATTCCTGGTCCATGTGTTTGTGCAATGCCTGGAGTGTGTGTTGATCTATCATTGCGCGACCCGCGACCGAGTCGCGGTTGAGAGGGATCGCTTCTCCAACCGCAAACATTGGAATATTTCCATAATGCGCGGCGACACGCAACTGGCCCTTATCATCAATATCAATCAGCGCATCGTCTGATCCGGAAAGCTTGGCCGCGTTGTGCGCGATCACATCTAAAACGGGTTGAATATCCGTCGGGGAACTGGCGATCACACGCAGGATTTCGCTGGTGGCGGTCTGTTGTTCCAGTGACTCTGTAATCTCACGGTTGCGTTGTTGTAACTCTTTGAACAAGCGCGCGTTTTCAATCGCAATCACAGCCTGGCTTGCGAACGTTTGCAGGAGGGCGATCTGCTTGTCGGTAAATAGACCGGCTTCAAGTCTTCCAACATTGATGGAACCAATGGCTTCGTTTTCACGCAGCATTGGCACCGCAAGCAGGCTGTTCATTCCCATGGCACGTGAGTAGTGACGGGTCAATTCGGGGAGTGTGTCATCGTTGAGTATGTCAGGAAGGTTTTGGACTCTGCGTTCAAGGACCGCGCGGGATGAAGCACTCGAATCATAAGCCAGCCGACGCGGGTAGGCTTGTTCATGGAGGTCCAAACCTTGGGTGGTGAAATTGCTCATCGCCACCTCATCAATCATATCTGCATCGACAAGATACACACCGCTGAAATATCCGTTCAACAAGTGCCGGGCGTTTTCGGCGATCACATTCATTACTGGTTGAATGTCAGTGGGTGAACTGGCGGTCACGCGCAGGATTTCGCTGATGGCAGTCTGTTGGCCCAGCGCTTCGGTGATTTCGCGATTGCGTGTTTGGATTTCGTCGAAGAGGCGCACATTCTCGATGGCGATGGCTGCCTGATCCGCAAAGATTTTGAGCAAGGTGATCTGTTTTTCGGTGAACGGGTTGACTTCCTGTCGGCGGATCATGATCGAGCCAATGACCTGATTTTCCCGCATGAGAGGTGTAACCAACATGGTACGCTGTTCGCTGGTTTGATAATATTCTCGGCTGAGAGGATATTCATGAAGGGGTTCTGCCAACAGATCATGAATGTGGATCGTTTTCTTATCCAGCATTGCCCGCCCCGTAACCGTAGCGCGGTTGAGCGGTATTCCATTCAACAAATTATCCTCAGGCAGGGGTACGCTGCCCCAATGCGCTACGATCCGATAGATATTTCCATCTATGCGGACAATGGCTGCATCATAGGAATTACAAAACCTTGCGGCTCGTTCTGCCACAGCATCCAGAACGGGTTGAACGTAAGTAGGGTTTTCCGCAATGATCGAAAGGATTTCACTGGTTGCGGTCTGTTGTTCCAGCGCCTCAGTAATTTCCCGGTTGCTTGTTTGAATTTCGTTGAAGAGCCGCGCCCGCTCGATCGCTATCCCGATATTGATCGCCAGCGTGGAAAGCAGACGTCTATCGTTATCCGAAAAAACATTTTCCTCTTTTGTACTTTGAACGCTCAAAACGCCAATAGCATTTCTGCCTGATTTGATCGGTACACCCAAATAAGAAAGCGCTTCCTTGCCCACTAGTTTTGTACCGAGCTCTTTACGACGCTCCTCAACATTCTTATTGATGAGCAAAGGTTGACCTGATTGGATGATCTGGCTGGTTAATCCCTCGCCAAGGGTTAGTGTGTCAAATGACTCGCCAACTCGATACGGGAAATGGATAAGCTTTGTCTGTGGATCAAGCAGCGCGACATAGACAATGTCTGCTTTGAAGATATCGCCCATCTGACTCCCGATCAGTTGGATCATATTCTCGAGGTCTGTTTCCGCGACCAAGGCCTGACTCACGGTGCTGATCGCTTCAAGTTCAGTTGCCCGCTGACGTTCCTCCGCAAACAGGCGCGCATTTTCGAGCGCCACCCCCAGGCTGGATGCCAGGGTTTGGAGCAGTCGTGCATCTGAATCAGAGTAGGCATGCTCGCGCTCGAAATTCTGCACGTTCAACGCGCCGATTGCTTCGCCCCCGATCAGGATTGGCACTGTCAACCAGGATTTTGACAACGCCTGTGATCCAGGGTATATAAATCGCTCTCGATATTCCTGTCCTTCTTCATTTGACTGGATCAAGATCGTCTTGCGAGTTTCAAGGACCACTGATGTTAATCCCTGACCCAATGGGAAGGTCTTATCACGATAGATCTGCCCATCCTCGAACAAATATTTGAGCATAACCAGTTCGCGCTCTCGGTCCACAATGGCGATCCCTGCACCCTGCGCATCAAAGATTTCACGGATCTTATCGCCGACCAGATCATAAATAGCTTGCATTTCCAGATTGGAAGCCAGGCCGGTCTGCACACTGTTAATAATGGCGAGTTCTGCGGCGCGTTGTTCCGTTTCCTTCAGCAGACGCTGGGTCTCGTTAAAGAGACGTGCGTTTTCCAGTGCAATACTCATCGAGTTGGCAAGAGTTTCAAGCAAGCGAACGTCTGATTCAGAGAACGCGTTCTCATGGTCAATATTTTGCAGATTTATGAGGCCTCTGATTTTCCCTTCCATGACCATTGGAACAGCTATGGTTGATTTCGCCATTTCGCCAGCTGGTAGGGCGAAGTCCGGATCAATTTTATGGATCTCACTGGCAAGATTATTATTAACCACCCATGTTTGGCCACGATCGATGAAATGCCTCCATATCTTGATGATTGAACCAGGAGGTATGAAAAGTCTTTGACCTTTTTCGACAACATAGTAGCGAACCATTAAGTCCTTTTCTTGATCGAAAGTGGCTAATTGGACCGTTTGTGCATTAGAGAATATTTTTTTTATCTTCTCGCCAACTAGATCGTAAATCGCCTGAATATTGAGTTGCGATGCTAGCCCTTGCTGCACACTATTGATGATGGCGAGTTCTGCGGCGCGTTGTTCAGTCTCTTTGAGCAGGCGCTGGGTCTCATCGAAGAGACGCGCGTTCTCCAGCGCGACGCTCATGCTATTGGTGAGTGTCGTAAGCAGACGCAAATCCGACTCAGTAAATGCATCTTCACGTTGATTTTGGATCGAGATGACACCCATGAGCTGACCGCTCGAAATAATCGGCGAGCCCATCCAGGATCTGGATAACTTCTCTTCATCTTCCAAGCCCTGGAGGTATGAGCCATATTCATTCATCACATTTGCATCAATGTGGTTCAGCAGCAATGGTTTCCGTGTATCCATAACATGTCCACCAAACCCAGCGGGCACAGTAGGTGGTTCGTCATAGATCCGCGTCCCCAACGAGACAAAGTAAACGAAATGAGCAAGCTTTGTGTCAGGAGGTTTTCTGACGGCAATATAAATGGTCTCTGCATTGAAAATCTCGCGCATTTTATCGCCGACCAAATCGTAAATCGCTTGAATATCCAGTTTCGAAGCCAGCCCCTCCTGGACACTATTAATAATCGCCAGTTCAGCTGCGCGTTGTTCCGTCTCTTTAAGCAGGCGCTGGGTCTCAGTAAACAGGCGAACATTCTCTATGGCGATAACCGCCTGGTCGGCAAAAGTTTTTACAAGCTGGATCTGACTGTCGCTAAAAGGCTGTGGTTCCCGGCGGCGAATGAATATCACTCCAATGATCTGATTTTCGCGAAACAAAGGAACTGCCAGGAAGGCGCGATGGATACGCTGAATTGACTTGCTGAGTGGAAATTGTTCACCTACTTGCGCAAGATCGGAAATATGTATGATTTTTTTATCAAGGATGGCGCGGCCGGCAATTGTCTCCCGATTCAATGGGTAAGGTGAGCCAATAGTCGTGGTTAAATCACTTCCATAGTGGGCTTTTAGAATCATCACTTCATTTTCAACACGAAAAATCGCACAATCCTCTGAATCACATAAATGTGCTGCATTTTTGGCAACTGTATCCAAGACGGGTTGAATATCGGTTGGCGAACTGGCAATCACACCCAGAATATCGCCAGTGGCCGTTTGCTGGTCAAGGGTCTCCGTAATTTCCTGGTTGCGTTTTTGGACCTCATCAAAAAGGCGGGCGTTTTCGAGTGCGACGCTCATCGAATTGGCGAGCGTTTGAAGAAGGCGAACATCTGACTCACTGAACGCATTCTCACGATCCACATTTTGGAGGGTGACAGAGCCCTTGACCTCATTATTGACAATCAGCGGAACGAAAACGGACGACTTTGGTGTTTGAGTCCCCGGCACAATGTGAGGAATGTAACCAAATCCGCGCATCTGTTTCAACCAATCATCACGGATTAGCAACGGCTGATGCAGTTCCACAAAGTGATGATGTCCTGTTGTCAGCGGGGAAGGCTCATCATAAAACCGTTCGCCCTTTTCGATGCCATAGTGGAGAATGCTTTTTTGCTTGTCATAATCAAATATTTGGATGGTCACAACCTGAGCATCGAAGACCTCTCGAATTTTGTCGCCGACTAGATCATAGATAGCCTGCATTTCGAGCCGCGAGGCCAGGCCTTCCTGGACGCTATTAATGATGGCAAGCTCAGCGTTGCGTTGCTCTGTCTCTTTGAGCAGACGCTGAGTTTCATCGAATAGACGCGCATTTTCGAGGGCAACGCTCATCGAGTTAGCAAGCGTTTGCAGGAGCCGCACATCGGATTCGCTGAAGGCGTTCTCGCGGTCCACATTTTGGAGACTGACATATCCCTTAAGATCGTCACCGACCATCATTGGCACAAAGACGTTGGATTTGGTAAAGGCTGTGCCTGGGACAGTCATAGCGCCCAGTTCTGCCATCCGCCGCTCAGCATCCTCATTGATCAGGATCGTCTGACGCGTACGGGCAATGGATTGCTCGAGTCCACTGAATGGCGATGGCGGAAACTCGATTCGCTTGCCTAATTCAACTCCATACTCCGTATTGGAAAGATTAGTGCGCGTGTCCAAAGTGGTGATGGTCACGACCTGCGCATCAAAAATCTCTTGAATCTTGTCACCCACCAAATCGTAGATTGCCTGCATGCTCAGTTTGGATGCAAGCCCCTCTTGCACGCTGTTGATAATCGCGAGTTCGGCTGCGCGTTGTTCCGTTTCTTTAAGTAAGCGCTGGGTCTCATCAAACAGACGCGCGTTTTCGAGAGCCACACTCATCGAATTGACAAGGGTCGTGAGCAAACGAACATCTGAGTCATTAAAGGCATTTTCCCGATCAACGTTTTGGAGACTGATAATTCCTTTTACCTGATCGCCAACTATCAGTGGCACTACCAACAGTGATTTGGGTGCCTCGCCCGCTGGAACATTAAACTCTCCCCATAACGCCTGAGCCCGCTCAGCAGAATGTTCGTTGGATAAAAATATCCGGCGGGTGCGACTCATATAGCGCTCAAGACCCGTCAGCGGGCCCGTTTCAATAGCTAGACGTTGGCCTTTTTCAACGACATAGGGTAGATAACTTACTTCGTTCTTATCGTCAAAGATTGAAATCAATACCACTTGAGCATCAAAGATCTCGCGGATCTTGTCGCCAACCAGATCATAGATGCCCTGAATATCCATTTTGGCGACCAGACCTTCCTGCACACTGTTGATAATCGCCAATTCAGCATTGTGTTCTTCTGTCTCTTTGAGCAGGCGTTGGGTCTCATCGAAGAGACGGGCGTTTTCGAGGGCAACGCTCATAGAATTGGTCAGGGTCGTCAAAAGTCGTAAGTCACTCTGATCGTAGGCAGATTGTTTGTAACTTTGGACGCTGGTAGCCCCAATTGCTTTTCCGTTTCTAAAAATAGGAACAAAAAGAGTGGATTCGTTCAGGTCTTTTTCGGAACCTGGAGAAGCAATCTCAAAGAATCCTGCTTTTTCTGCCTCTTGACGCGTGTTCAACAAGAGCGGCTTGGCTGTTTCGATAACAATCTCTGCTAGCCCTCTGCCATATGGGCGTCTGATGAGCCCGGCCATTTCTCTGTCCTTGTAGTAGGGCGCTACAATCAGACTGTTTTCAACATCGTGAAAGCAAATTAGAGTTGTGTCTGCTTTGAATATCTCGCGCATCTTGTCACCGACTGCATCATAAATACCTTGTAGATCCAACTTGGCGGCTAAGGCATCCTGTACACTGTTAATGATTGCCAGTTCGGCGTTGCGCTGTTCCGTCTCCTTAAGCAGGCGCTGAGTCTCGTCGAAGAGGCGGGCGTTCTCGAGCGCAGTCCCTAACGATGCGGCGACGGTGGTCAGCAAACGCAGTTCGGATTCGCCGAAAGCATTTTCGTGTTCGTAGTCTTCAATTCCAATCGTACCAAGTACGCGGTCACTGCTGATGATTGGAGCGGCTATCATCGATTTACCTGCATCCGTGCCGGGAATCGCCCTGGAATTTAGTTTTGCAAAATCTGCGGGGGTGTTGAGTAGTACAGGCTGCCGCGTCTGGCGCATAACCTCAAATGGTCCGCCTTGAACAGGTGGCGCTGGAGAAATCGTCAACCGCTTTCCATGTTCGTATTCATAAAGAAAATGAAACAGATGGGCTTTTTCGTCATACCAACGAATTCCAATATCAGGCGTATTGAACACCTCGCGCAGTTTGTCGCCAACCAAATCAACGATGGCTTGGAAATCCAACTCGGCAGCAAGCCCCTGCTGAATGGAGTTGATGATCTGCAGTTCGGCAACACGCGCCTGCTCTGCTTCAAAGAGCCGCGCATTCTCAATGGCAACACCCATGTTGGAGGCAAGCGTTTGCAGCAGGTGCAGATGGTTTTCGTTGTAGGCATGTTGATGGTAATGTGAAATATTGACTGTCCCCAACACCCTGTCATTGATCATGATGGGCACACCCACCCAGGATTGTGTGGTAACACCTGAATCTTGTTCCAACTGCTCAGGAGTGGCATATGCCCCGTTTGCGACCTGTTCAGCTAATGTGCCCAGCAAAAGCGGCTGGCGTGATTGAATGACTTTTGAGTTCAATCCTTTACCAAGCGGAAAGGGTTGCATGTAATCTATGTAACCGCCTTCGCCCTTGTCGAACTCGTAGATTGGATGAATCAGTTTTGCAGTTGGCTCCAGAAGGTTTATGCTGACCGCCTCAGCGTTAAAAATATCACGCACTTTATCGCCCACGATTTTGGTGACAGTCTTGACATCCAGCGTCTTCGCCATCGCTTCGCCCACGCTGTTGAGGATGGCGAGTTCATCCAGGCGGGAGTTGAGTTGTTCGGTTCGTTCCTGGACTTTTTGTTCGAGTCCTTCCAGCAGACCCGCATTATCCAATGCGACAGCGCCCTGATTTGCCAACATACCCAGCATGTCACGGTCGGTTTCATCAAAGCGACCGTAGAGCGATTCCATGTCTGTGTAGAGATAGCCAATGAGTTGGTTTTGGGCGATGAGGGGGGCAACAATTCGGCTGAGGCCAGTTTTCTTGGGCAAAATCAATTGGGCAGTCCGTGTGAAGCGGGCGGAGGTCAGGTATTTGCCGATCGAAGCAAGGACTTTTCCCGAATCTTCTCCGTGCGGGAGGAGAGAATCTGCTACTTCCAATTCGCCATCTTTTTCAAGGATCAAGAGCACGCGTTCGCCGCCGCTCAGTTCAGTGGCCTCTTCGACGAGGAAGGTTTGGATCTCTTTGAGAGTGTGCAGGGCGTTGAGTTGCAAGCTGATTTCTACCAGCCGCTGGAATGGCTCGCGTAAACTGGATTCAACAGCAACGTGTGCGAAGCGGCGTTCCCTGGGTAGTTTGTGTTTTGTGGCATGTTGTCCCCAGGCTTGGACGATCTCACGGTTGATGGAGATCTTGTTAAGATAGTTGCGGCGCAGGCCCTCGTCGTGCAAGTTGGCAATACCATTTAATAGAAAGTCATACGCCATTTCCAGTGCTTCGGCCGCTTCTTTGGTTTTATTGTTGGCTTGTAATGCCTGTGTATATCCCCACCAAATATTCTGCGAGGGGTGGTCATCCAGGATCGGGAAATTCAAATCTTGATGCATCTTTGCAGCCAAGGATGTGGCTTTCAGCGCGGCGATAAAATTATGCCCCGCCATATGTGCCTGCCCTAATAAAGTGATTTCACCAATCTCTCTGACTAATTCAGCGTCACGGGATATTTGGATTGCACTCTTAAAGTGTTTCATGGCAGCTTTGGGTTTGCCTTCTATGAGCGCGATCCTTCCCGAGAGTTCTTCCGTAAATGCCTTGGTACTCTTGTGGCGTGACATTGAGCGTAAATCTGCAATCTGCTTGCGGGCCTCATCTAGAGCGTTCAGTCTAATTTCTACGTCTGCTATATTACTTAAGTGAATGTCCTCAGTAGGATTTAGATCCCAACTTTTTTGATAAGAGCGAAGGGCACGCGGATATAAGCCAAGTTGCAGATATGTGTAACCCAGGTTGTTAGTAATGCTGGCAAGTGCCCCTAAATGACCTGCCGCCTCGTCTGCGTGATAGGCTTGTTTTTGGAGTTTTAGTGCACGAGCCAGATCCGTTTGCGTCGTAGCAATTGAATTCAGAGCCCAACCTTTACCAAGGTTGTCTCCAGCCTGTTCACAGATCATCAAAGCAGTTTGTGCAGCGTGTTGTGCTTCTTGAGTTCGCCCTGCAGTTATGAAAGCGAAGGCGAGGGCACACAGAGCATAACTCATGCGGGATTGATTCCCTAGAGAAAGAAAGAGATCAGCTGCCCGTTGAAGGGATTTTATGGACGGTTTACCAGCCTGGTTAACACCCAGCCCAAACAGGCTTTCAGCTTCAAGCTGTTTCTGGTTAGTTTGGTGGGCAATTTTGAGGGCACGGGAGAATGTCTTTACTGCCAGTTCGCCCTTACCTCGGACCTCTTGTACCCACCCTTTGCGAATCAGAGCCTGCGCTTTGAAGGCGGGCTTCGTTTGCGCATTTGCGATTCGCATCATCAAAATACTGTCTTTTTCGGCAGCATCAAGATTCAATTGTGCAGAGTAACTCTCGGCACGCAGGTCAAGGAGTTCCATTTGCGATTGGGCCGTTCGCGAATTGCCGTTACCCATTGCGTCGAGTGCCTGTGTACAAATTTCAATGGCTTTGGCGTGCTGACCTTTCCATGCGAGATCGCGTGCTTTAGTTAATAATTCATCGCTTCTGTCTTTGGAAGCGCCAATAATTTGTTTATTAGACTTCCTGACAACTCTATGATTTTGTTTACCCACTTTTTTAACAGTATTGTTTACGGGAGATGTCTTTTTCGCCATACCCGCACTCCTCTATCCTCTGGTTGAATGCAATTCATCATACAACCCCCATAAATTAACGTCAATAGGACATAAATAGTATGAAAAAACCTTAATCTTTGCTATGACGCTGCGGCAAACGCCTTGAGATTTTCGATGGATGTGTGTGGAACAAGGTCACAGCCCGGCCAGACCGCGTCCACGTCTGCCTCTTTCGCACCGCGAATCGCTTCCGTTATATTGACTGCATCTCCCTGCCATATCGTCCCGACCGGATCGAGATTCCCGAAAAGCAGGGTATCGGTCAGGATTTTGCGGGATGCAGCCAGGTCATTCATCTGATCGACAGAGATCGCATCTGCGCTCGTCTGCGCGAGCAGCTCCATCGACTTGTTTGTATTTCCACAAACCGAGAGCACACGCGGCGCTGGCAATTCCGCGATCAATAACTTTTGCGCGGGATAGACAAACTGTTCATACTTTGCCGGCCCAATAAACCCGGGCGAACCGCCCATGTCATGGATGGTAATAAAGTCCGCGCCGGCGTTGCGATACGCTGCGCCAACTTGTGCAAGAAAGGAAGCCAGCTGAAAGAGCGCTTCTGCGACCAGCCTTGGTTCGCGTTTCATTTCACCGAATAGACCACCGGGCTCGATCAAAAACAATAGCAGCGTATAAGGTCCGGGGATCATTCCACCGATCACGGCGTCCTGGCCGATATCTTCTTTTAGCAATCGAATGGCCTCGCAAACCAGTGGAATCCTGCCCTTGTTGATAAAGTCTGCGCCTTCGAAATATTCGCTGTTCAAATATTTGGTGGAGGCGAACAATGACTTCGCGACTTGCGGAAAGACAAATTCTCGCTTCTCGACGAAATCAATCGGAGCGCCTAATGCCTCTGCCTCCACATACATATCCAGCGGCGCGACCGCAGATGGCAAACCGCTTAATTTGAAGGTGCTTGCCGAAGCCCGCGCCATTTTCGCTGCGCCTTTATGAGTTTCATGAAAGACAAGTCCTTCAGTTTGCAAACCTTCGGCGGTTACGTGAATCAATCCGCTGAACGCGGGCGGAGAGGATATTCTATTGCCTTGGAACAGAGAGAGAATCACTTCTCTTGGATTCATAGATAATGGAGCTGCGAGTTTACAGCGCTTCTACACGTTGATTATTTTTCACTGCCTTCACAATCGCGGCAACGTGTTCAGGTGTATTTCCGCAACATCCACCGACAACTTTTGCTCCCAACTCAATGTATTTCATGGCAAAGGTTGCCATATCTTCGGGGCTCATATCGTAAATGCCTTGTTCCGTTTCAATGTCCATACGTGGGACACCGGCGTTTGGCTTGACCCACAATGGGAAGCCTGGGACTGTCGCAGCGTATTCTCTGACGACCGCTTCCATGTTTTCAAGGGTGGTTCCACAATTTGCGCCGACCAGGGTCGCGCCAATTTCAGAATATTTTTTGATGACGTCCTTCGGCTTCACACCCATCATAGAGCGCGTGCCGCGGTCATAACTGAAGGAAACTACAATGGGCAAATCAGTCACGGACTTTGCCCCTTCGAACGCGGCGGTCGTCTCTTCAAAGGAGAACATGGTTTCAATTAATAGAAAATCCACACCACCCTCGGCGAGAGCTTTGGCCTGCTCCGCAAATGTTGCTCTCACCTCTTCCGCTTCGAGTGGTCCATACGGTTTGATCAAGGCACCGACCGGCCCCATCGAACCCGCGACCAGGACTCCATCACGCACAGAGGCAGCCTGACACGCCAGTTCCGCTGCACGTATATTCACTTCAGGAGTCCGATCCTGATATTTTGAGTCCTTCATCCGCATGCGTGTCCCGCCAAACGTGCAGGTAAGGATAATATCCGAACCGGCTTCGACGAAGGAACTTGCCAGCTTCAAAATAATATCAGGGCTGTCTATAATAAGATCCTCGGGCGGGCGGCCCGGTTTGAGTCCCATTTTTTGTAAGTTGGAACCCGTTGCCCCATCGGAAACAAGGATTTCCCCCGCGTTGAGTCTTTCCAGAAATTTGTTCATTTTGTCTCCATCATTTGAACCGCGAAGCATACTAAGGTCACGAAGCAAACCTGTTACATCTTTGCGCTCTTTGCGTTCTTTGCGGTTAATGTTATTTCATAAAATTTTTCGCCATTGGGTCCGCGACACGGTTGGGGATCAAATGAGCGATGTGTTCAAATGGCTCACTCATATGGGGAAAGCTGGTTGCGAGCATAAACTGATTCTGAAATTCCGGGTCGGTTGGCAATTCAAATCTTTCCACTCGACGCGTGACCGATTCGATTTCTTTCCTTTTTTCAACATTCAACAGGGCGATGCGGGCACCATCGCCAGCTGCGTTCCCAACTGCATATACATTTTCCAAGGCACAATCAGGAATGAGTCCGATGAGCATGGCCTTTTCTTTATCAATGTAACTGCCGAAGCCGCCCGCCAGAATAATTTTATCAGGTGATTGTAACCCGCTTCGTTTCAATAAGGTGCGCGCGGCGGTGAACAGCGCGGCTTTCGCCAGTTGGATCTGTCTCACATCCTGTTGGGTAATAGGGATGTCCCTTCCAATGGAGGTTTCCTCCGACCAGGCGATGACATACTCCCAGCCACTTTCTCCCTCTCGGATACGATCCGAGTTAAGCCCCTTCTTGAACTTGCCCCGCGAATCGACAATCCCGGCCCGGAACAATTCCGCCACTGAATCGATGATGGCAGAGCCGCAGATCCCTTTGACCTGGCCTTTGAACTCGGCGTGATCGGTATTCCAACCATCCACACCGATGACCTTATATTTCGGTTCAAGAGTGGTTTCATCAATATGGACGCGCTCCATGGCACCGGGCGCGGCGCGCATTCCATATTCCACATGCGCGCCTTCGAGGGCGGGTCCCGTTGGGGTGGAGGTGCAGACCAATCGTTTACGATTGCCGAGCACAAGCTCCGCATTCGTGCCCACGTCGATCAGCAGCCAATTCTCGTCCTGTTTGTGCGGTTCTTCCGCAAGGATCATGGCGCTCGTATCCGCACCGACAAAGGATGCGATGGTTGGCAGCACATGAATATTTCCCGAGGAATTAATTTGCAGGCCAAGTTCACGCGCTTTGACATCCACAGATTTGTGAATGGCTGGCACGAATGGCGCGAGTCCCAAATCTTTTGGGTGCAAATTTAATAGGAAATGATGCATCGTCGAATTTCCAACCAATACCATTTCAAGGATTTCTTCCGTCTTGATCCGTGCGGTCTTCGCAGCCTGTTTCAGTAATTTGTTCAACGTCCCAATAATAGCTTTATGTAGTTTCTCCAGGCCGTCTTTATTTTCAATCGCGTATTGAATGCGCGACATTACGTCTTCGCCGTACACGATCTGGGGATTCATCTCAGATTCCGCGGCGAGTAATTCTCCGGTTCTCAAATTGCACAAATAGAGTGCAACTGTTGTCGAGCCAATATCCACCGCGGCGCCATAACTATCCTCCACGTATCCAGCCTGGACTTCGATCACTTCCTGATCCTGCCATACGGATACCGTCACATTCCATTTCGCTTCGCGTAAAGTGGATGATAATACCCGCAGACATTGATAATCAATATTCAAGTCGAACCAGCGCGGCAGATTCTCCTCGCCGCGGCGGACGAGTCCCATCGCCGTTTCAAGTCCTTTGGCAAGGCGTTCCCAATCTGCAATGGGACGTTCGAGATTCGGCGGCGTCATCGAGACATAATATTTTCGGACCGATGGCTTGATCTCAATGGCCCGTTCCCGCGCCGATTTGCGCACAATCTGCTTGTTGCCGCGGCTTTCTTCAGGGACGTTGATCAGCACATCGCCCAACACTTTGCACTGACACGACAGGCGGACTTGCCCGATCTCCCAACCTTTGTCTTTTAATAATTTGGGTCGGCGCGTTAGATAGGCGCGTTCTTCCACTCCAACAGGGGAGAGGTGGTCACGCTTCGAGTTGATGTTGTATTTCTCGAAGCGACCTTCCTCCACCAACACCATGCATTTGCCGCAGGTGGCGTTCTCCGCGCAAATGGATTCGATCTCCACGCCTAATTCGCGTGCCGCCGCGCGAATAGACATGCCTTCGTCCACTTGTCCGCGGCGACCAGAGGGTTGGAGGATCACGGTATGTTTTTTTGTCATGTCTTTTGAACCGCTAGGCACGCAAAGAGCGCGAAGTTAAAAAATCTTTGTGTTCCTTCGTGTCCCTGGTGGTTAACCATCTTTGCCATTCCGGCGGGGGATCTCTATTTTAGCGAACTCTGTTTCCAATTCCGAGAGGAGCGTTTCTGCAACTTCTTCGGGGGAGCCGTCGCGTTCGATCCACGCTCCGCGTTTATATTCCTTTGCATAGTCAGTGGTCGAGGTCAACCCGGCAGCCATTGCAAAAGCGTCAATCGCGTTTTGAATCTTCTGTGAGAGTTCCTTTTTTATTGTGCGTCCATCGCCTTCAACAGTAATCGATTGTGGAATATGCTTCCAGTACATGATTCGATAGCGAGTCATATTTACCTTTCAAATTATATATAATTTCTGTAAGGGTGGATTTTACGGGAGGATGGACGGAAGGTCAATAGGTCAATGTCACATGATATGCCAAACACCAACAGGACTCGATCATCTTCAAAAACAAAACGCCCGACTTCAATCGGGCGTTTTGTTTTCAGGAGAGTTCTGTTCCTTGAGTGGCTCCGGTCGCTCCTTCATTTACCGTCATTCTATTGACCTCAAGCAGAGCTTTGAGTCTCATCAAATCGTCCTGCATCGCCTGACGAGGATCAACGCCGAAGAGTTCAGCCACCTTATGCCCGATTACTCCAGCCGGCGGCATGTAGGTCATCTGAACCGTGACGCGCGTGCCTCCATCCCAATTCTCCTCAAAACGGACGACGCCCGTATGATGGATCTGCGAATCAGGAATGGTTTCCCACGCAATCGATTCATTAGGAACATCGCGGGTAATGTGAGATTGGAACTCCATTGACGACCCGGCCGGACCGGCGACCTTCCAACTCGATATACCGTTCTGCACGGAAACTTCTTTTACATGATCCATAAACAGCGGGAAATTTTCGAAGTTGTGCCAGAAGCGATACACTTCATCGATGGGCGCGTTGATGTTCACAGTCTTTTGGACTCGAATTCCATTGCCTGCCATACCCAAGCCGAGAAGTGAGTTGGTATCCATATTCGTCATGCCGCGAGCAGTAAGCAGCAATCCAGCTGTACTCAAGACAGGCTTTGCAAGGCCTCTACGCCTTAAGCCATATAACGTCAATAAACTGCCGCCCACGCTGCTCAAGAGACGAGTGGCAGGAGACAAGCTTTGTTGCTTCCACGAGGGAGTTTCCTGGCTCTGATCATCTGCCGTGTCCTGAAATGCAGACATTTCCTCCGGGCTGTAGAATACTTCCAACTCATCCACCACGTCGCGTACGCCACGCGTTCGGGAGGCTGCTCTCAGGATTGCGTCCTTTTCATCTTTTAAGAGCGATCCACTTAAATGAACCTGGCCGTCCTCCGCACGCACCTTTACGCGGCGCGCATGCGCGGATAGGCGTCCGATCGCGCCCCGCACCCGTTCTGCCAGCAGCCAGTCGGGAGAATCCTGATTGCTTAATTTTGCAGTCCACTCAGAAAGGACACCTCTTGTTTTGTTGCGGGTATCTTCCACGGTCGCGTAGATCGAGTTATCCATGCGGTCGACCAAACTATTCGCCCTCTCACGCAGCGATGCCCGTCTGTTTTCTCCCTGTTGTGGATCGAAGAAATAGGCCAACCCGGCTCCCACCCCAATCGTAGTGAGTAACATTTTTAGTTTCATGTCTGTCTCCTAACCATTACTAAATAGTAGTAATTTCCTAGCTTCCCGTTTTATTATTAATCCGTGCGATATACATTATCTAGGATTCGCCCAACACGCAAGTGGGATTTTCCCTAATATGGGGATCAGTGTTGTGCACTGATGGAATACCTCTCCATGCATTCCGTGGATGGTTTCAACTCCCAGCAGGTTTGGGCTGTTCGGCAGCGACCGGCTGATGAACGAAGAAGCGTTTCTTCCCCCAACGATAGAATTGAAGAATGCCAACGAGGGTCAGGCCACCGAGCAGATAAGCTCCCAACACGTCGCTGGGCCAGTGTTGACCGAGGTAAATTCGCGAGATCCCAACGAGTGCGATCAGGCTGCCCAAAAAGATGAGCAGGAGAGTTCGCCGCCAGGAACGCTTTAGTAACGTATACACTAAAAACCAAAGGAATCCGAAAAAACCGACGTAGAACATCACATGTCCACTGGGGAAGCTGTAACTGTTGAGGATTCCGAACACATTCACCAGGTCAATCGTGGGCCGCGGGCGTCTGATCCAATCCTTGACAAGGACATTTACCAGGGGCGGCAGAAGCGCTGCGATCACTGCTGTGATCGCCTCCCACCGCAGGCCTAACAGGTAAATCGCGAGCACGATCAGCACGGAGAGAATAAATGATTGTGGAGAAAAGCCCGGCCAGCTGATCAGGTACATCAGACCGGCAAAGATCGGCGAATTAATAGACTGTAAGGCGCGCTCGATTTCGAGGTCAATGGGAAAGGATGGGGTTGTTTTCACCATAAACGTCAGCACGGCAAAAGCGCCGATAGCTGCAAATAGCGACACTTGGAATAGAAACGTCCGATACTCCCGCTTTGGTCTTGAGGTAACCTCTTTTTTCGCAGCCTGTTGTGCTGCATCTTTTACCTTCTCAACAGGTTTTTCACCAGTAGTTTCTGACATACTATCGTTCCTTGTTTATAAAATACCACCTAGGTGGCTGGATTTTTTTCTGGAACCGGGGAAAGCGGTGCAGGTAATTCCTCTGCTGGACTCTTCACAAGGGCTGGCGGAGCAACATGATCCTCTGGAGTGATCATCCAGACTGCAGCCGGTTTACTCTTGATCTCAACCTTGCCGCTCCCCAGCATAACACCGTCAGCCATCACATCCATCTTCGGGTCGGTTTTTATTTCCAGTTTGGAGGCGCGATAGCGCTGAACCTTTTCATTGGGTGAGAAACCTTCATCTCTTATTCGGGCATAATAGGCAAGCAATTCGGTTTTGCTGAATTCCGGGTATACAGAGATATCTAATAAGCCATCTTTTACAGAGGCATCTGGAGCCACTAAGAAGTTGGCTCCAAACATGGGAGCATTCGAGACAACCACGAGCATGGTCTTGACCTTGATCTTGCTTTCATCATCCAGTGTCAAAAACACCTCAGGCTCCGGTTCCTGATGGATCAGCGTGAGAGCCACATCCTTGAGCTTAGATAATTTGCCATCTGCCAGCTTATTGGCTTTGGGGTAAAGAGCCGCGACCAGCCCAATGGCAGTCAACTCGAAGAAGAAAAGTTTCTTGCCATTCTTAACCTTGACCCGGCCAACATCCAGCTTGCGGATATTCCTGGATGCAATCAGGGTGCAAGCCTCTTCCATATCCGTAGGAATTCCCAGACTTTTTGCAATGTTGTTTTGCGTTCCAGTGGGAATAATGCCCATCGGCGTTTTCATTCCTACCATTCCACGCATCACCGCTTCCAGAGTGCCATCGCCGCCCATGGCAATGACTATGTCATAGCCATCTTTCACGGCTTGCTTGGCGAGCGGGGTAGCCTCTTCTTTTGGCTTGGCTAGGGCAACATTCACTTCTATGCCATTTCCCTGTAAATAACGGGTGGCAAGTTCCAATTGTTTGGCAGACTCCTCAGGCTTTCCAGCACCGGGGTTTGCGATCAACTTGGCTTGAATAACTTTATTTTTCTTCGACATTTTGTAATTCTTCTTTCTTAATAAAAATTCTTTCGATCACGGTGTACACCAACCCAGCCCAGGCAATGCCCAAAGCATAGCCAGCTAAAACATCAGTTAGATAATGATTGCCTTGGAATACCCGGCTAAATCCATCAAAAAGCACGATCAACAATGCAGCGATGCCCACAACCCATTTCCCGAAGCGTGAGGGCATCTTGGGAATCAACAAATAAGCCAGGAATCCATAACAAATCAATGCGCTCATGGCGTGCCCGCTGGGGAAGGATGGAATCGTCGTGATGGGAAGTCCCGTCTGTTGCGGGGGTCTGGGGCGGGCAAAATATGCAATGATGAAATTCCATAACACACTGCCCACAGCTGAACTAATCCATAACATGCCTAATTCACGCCAAAAACGCTTATAGAGAAAATAAAGAGTAAGAATCGTAACAATTACCTGAACGACTTCTTTTCCCAGGAAAAATCCGAACAGCATGATCTCGTTCACAGCTGGTGGGGCCGTTCTGGCCTTCGAAAGCAAATCCTTATAGACAGATGTATCCACCTGCACGAGGGGGCCGTGGGAAAGCAGGTTATAGCTCAGCCCGCCAAATATCAGACTGCCCAGGATAATCAGGATGAGTCCGATTGCTGGCCGCCGTTTGAATAAGCCAGGCACCCGAAGACCCTGGAATGGACTCTTTGATGAGCTTTCTGGATTCTGAACCGTTCCGCCGGAAAGGGATCGTTCCAGCAAAGTATATGTCAGTCCGGCCCAGGCAAGACCCAGGGCATAACCGGCAATCACATCTGTCACATAGTGAGCGCCGAGGAGGATCCCGCTAAAACCGACAAACACTACGACGAGTGTTAACATGAAGCCGACAAACCACTTCCAGAATCGAGAAGGCATTTCGGGAATCAGCAGGTATGCCAATAAGCCATAGCAAAGTACAGAAGCAAGAGCCAGCCCGCTTGGGAAAGATGGGTCTCCTAAAGAGAGGGCCCCCAGCGGAGCAGCCGGTCGTGGACGCTCAAAATACTGTTTAAGGAAATACCAGATCACTCCGCCTCCACCCATTCCGATCAATACCATTACCAGCTCCCGCCAAAATCGTTTATAGAGAAAATAGATCGACAGGATGAGTCCTATCATGATGACCATTTCCTTGCCGAGGAAGAAACCAAACAGGAGGTATTCAATCAGACTCCCCGGGACATTAAGCGCGTCCGCACGCAATGCCTTGGAGGTCGCCGTATCCCATGGAAGGAGTGGTCCATTTGGCCTTACGCTAAAGGCCAGTAGACTAAATACGAAAATGCCCAGCAGGAACAGCGTCAATCCGATGAGAGGCCGTTTGGCGAGGAAGCCCGGGGAACGAAGGTCACGAAAGGCGCTTCTTCTTAAGATGTTTTCCTGAGATCTGAGGCCCAGATGGCTATTTGTAGTCATATTAAAGTGATTCCATATCCTTATCTGATACCGCTGCTTTTTCTGCCCATTGATATACTTTCAATCAACGTATATACCAATCCAGCCCAGGCAATGCCCAGGGCATATCCTGCCAGCAGATCGGTCAGGTAATGACCGCCCAGGAATAGCCGGCTAAATCCAATATAGAGCATGGTCAATATCGCAGCGATTACAACCACCCATTTCCAGAAGAGTGAAGGCATTTTCGGAACAAATAAATAGGCCAATAATCCGTAAGCAAGTACTGCCGTAATAACATGTCCGCTTGGGAAGGAGGGATCGGTCACAACGATACCTATCTGTGCCTCCGGCCTGGGACGGTTGAATATTCCGATCAGGAAATACCAGATGATCGCTCCTCCACCCAGGCCAACCAATAGCATGGCCAATTCCCGCCAAAACCGTTTATGGAGAAAATATAAAGCGAGAATGATGGCAATGACCTGAACCAGTTCTTTCCCCACGAAAAACCCAAAGATCAGGAGTTCAATAATTCGTGGTGGCTCCTTAACCGCTTCACTATGTAATTCGGTCGTTAATGGCACGTCCCACTGAAGCAGTGGGCCCTTGGTCCACACGTTATAAGCCAATGCCCCGAACATCAGGCTGCCGACCAGAAACATCAGCACTCCGATGAGTGGCCACTTTGCCAGCCAGCCTGGAACGCGAAGATCGCGGGAGGTCTTTGCATCCAGTTTATTCCCAGTCATTATCCGATCTCTTGTCATTCAAAAAAAATTCCTTTTCTGATTAAAAAATAGATGCTCAATCAATGTTGGTCATTATGATTGTCGCGATAATCTTCACCCACCTGAAGTGAAACAGGAGCCGGCATTTCTTCCATGACGACTTTCGATTGCGGCTTTTCCGCTCCCGCTCCCGGCTCAGGTGCAATGACTCGTAATGCCCGCGGAAGCAACTTGATTTTCGCCTTACCTTTTCCCAGGAGTATGCCTTCTGCTGCAACATCCAATTTTGGATATGTTTTGATCTTCACTTTGCGGGCGCGATAGCGTTGAATTTTCCCATCCTCGGTAACGCCTTCATGAGCTGTCCTGGCGAAATAGGAAACAAGATCAGCTTTACTGAAGCCCGGATACACAGCAATATCCAAAAGACCATCGTCCATCGATGCATCTGGAGCAACCAGGTTTTTTGCCCCAATCACAGGAGTGTTTGTTATCGTGACAAGCATTGTTTCCACTTCTATTTTGCTTTCGTCATCGAGTGTGAGGAACACTTTCGGATCTGGTTTCGCGTGGAGAAAAGTCATGACCGCATCCTTGATGTTCGAAAGATCACCGTGTGGCACATCTTTGATATCAGGATAAAGCGTGGATGTTAGCCCCACAGTAGTCACCATGAAGAAGATAAACTTTTTCTTCTTTTTGGTACTGATCTGAGCCAGATCCAGATTACGGGTGTGATCCGAAGCAATTAAAGCGCAAGCGTCTTTTAGGTCAGTAGGGATCCCTAAACTTGTTGCAATATCGTTCTCTGTGCCGGCCGCGATAATGCCTAGATGCACATCCGAGCCTGCCAGGCCGCGAATGACTGCGCTGATCGTGCCATCTCCACCCATGGCAATCACAGTGGAATACCCCTTCTTGACTGCTTTTTTTGCAATGGGAACAGCTTCCGTTGTTGGGTGAGCTAACGCTACATCAACGTTAACGCCCAGGTCCAATAGACAGCGGGTAACTTCCTCCAGCCTCGATGGTGCTTCCGATGGATCACCAGAGGAAGGGTTTGCGATTAATTTGACTCGGACCGATCTATCATTCTTCGACATATTCCCGCCTGCTTTTACGATTTTTTGAAACGGAACCAGGCGGCGGTCATCAGGGAATAAACACCGAACGCGATCAGTCCAGCTGCTACGATTCCCATCAGCCAGAGTCCATAAGGCTGCTTGGCTAAATAGTTCAATGCGCCATCGATGCCCTGGGCGCGGCCCGGGCTGGCAAAATAGGCTGCCAGAAAAAAGAAAAATCCCACGATGGCAAAGACGATACCGCGTGCAATGGTGCCGAAACGCCCCAGTTGTATCGCTATCCTGTAGTTTTCTCGGGTGAGAGCATATGTTTTGAATTGCTTTTCAAATTTCGATTCAATACCCAAATAGCATTGATAAATACCAGCTCCAATCGCTGCTACACCTATTAAGCCTACGAGGAAGCGTCCCATTGGCAGGGACATAATCTGGGCCACCAGCTGAGTCTGATTGGATCCCGAACCAGATCTGCCCCCATTGATTAAGCGGTAGGTGGGTAACACAAAGGATGTATAAGTGGCTGCACTGATCAAATATCCGCCACGAGCTACGAGCCCTTTCATATCCGTGCCTTTATGAAAAGGATCCAGAATTGCACGGATTACCCCCCATAACGCATAAGAGATAAGACCGATCAGAACGACCCAGAGTAAAGCATGTGCAAAAGGCAGCTTGCTAAAGGTGCGAATAGCTCCCAGTTGATCAGCTGGAGTTTTGCCCTGTCCGAGGGCGCCCTGGATGGCAAGCAGGCCCATGGTAATGTAAATCAAACCTTTGACCCCATATCCCAGGCGGGCTAGCCGCTCCATGGTTGGACTATATGCGGCATCTTTAGCTGCCCTTTTCCCCTGTGCTTCAATATTTTTGACTGAGTTTTGTTTATTAACATTTGTAGTACCCATAAAATGATCTCCTTTCGATTGTGTACAGATCAATTCTGTTTTGTTTAACGATGAATCATCAAGATATGAGACGCGTCTACTCTTTCAGGGCAGAGATCGTGGATTTTGAGTTCAAAAAGGCCCATTAAGCTTCAAGGCAGCCAAATTTGAAGAGAAAAGGGATAATACCGAGCCGTAATTATCGTTATATAGAGATATGCAGACAATTTCATTAATTAACGGGGGTTCAGAAACCATTCAAAATAATAGTTGGGTACTGACAACGAACAACTATATATGGGAGGTAATCTGTGCTTATGGATGCCAGAAGTCTTTTAATTGACTCACTTGACAAGCAGAGAGACGCCTATCGCGAGAACCTGAAACTCTGCCGCGCTGAATTTTCCCGAAAGGCAGTTCATGATTTGCGTACCTCCATCCGCCGCCTGCTTGCTACGCTTGATGTAATTGCCTTTGTCACTTCGGCTTCTCGCATCGAGAAATTATCAGACCGCCTTAAAGAACAATTGGATGAGTTTAGCGATCTGCGTGATCTCCAGGTGATGCTAGACAGGGTATCTGAAGATATTCATACCTTTCCAGAGCTTGAACCCTTTCAAGATTATTTGGAAAAACGGGAAAAGCGGAAGCAGAATTCAGATGAAAAGCACCTCCAAAGCCTCAAGCCGGGCGGCGTTGATAAACGATTACTTAAGATACAAGGAGCAGTGGAAGATCTTTCTGTAGAGGAATTGACCGACAAACTGCCTCAGGCAGTGGATGAAGCTTATTTAACGGTGATGCAGCGTTATGGCGAGATTGATCCAGNGCAGCTCGTCAGCATTCACGATCTGCGAGTCGCATTTAAAAAATTCCGTTATATGGTCGAGGCCATNCATCCCTGCCTGCCTGATTTTCCTGAAGCTCAGTTGCAGCACATGCATGATTATCAGACTCAGATGGGCAACATTCACGATGGACAAGTTTTTTTGGAAACTCTGGCAGAGTTTGCCAAAGACAGCGATTCATACGACCCGCGACCTGTGCGCCGTTTCTATGAAAAAGCTCTGGCTGAAGCTTTATCTGCCTATTTAAAAAACAAAGGTGAAGTGCTGATTTTCTGGCGCTCTACGCCTTTGATCGCTTTTCCCTGGCAAAGGGAGCAAAAAAAGAAAGAATGGTAACTATGAATTTATATATTGTCCGTCATGCGATTGCTGTTCAACGTGGGACCCCTGGTTATGAGGATGACAGCCAGCGTCCACTCACCGACAAGGGTCGCGAGAAAATGAAAAAAATTGTAAAAGGACTTCATCAGCTCGCTATTGAGCTTGATACGATCCTTTCCAGCCCCTATGTGCGCGCCCGCGACACAGCCAAAATCCTGGCCAATGAATTCAACATGGATGATCAAGTTCAATTCAGTGAGAACTTAATCCCGCCGGTTAATTTTGAGGCTTTGATCGCTGAGATCCAGGAAAAGTACGATGTTGGAAGCCTGGCACTGGTAGGACATGAACCCATGCTAAGTCAGTTCATTAGTTGGCTGGCGACAGGCAATACAGAGATGAACGTCACGCTCAAAAAAGGCGGCGTGTGTTCCCTCTCTTCAGATCATTTGTATCAGGACCAGCATGCTACACTGGAATGGCTCTTAACGCCGGGGCTGATGGTGGAACTTTCCAAATAATCTTTATATCCTATGCAGAAGATATCCAGTCCGTTTATGTCAACAGTAGACGTCAATCCTTTTTCACTTTCTGATTCACAGATTTACGCAAGCCGCGACCTCAGCTTGCTGGAGTTCCAGCGCCGTGTACTTGATCAGGCCCAGGACGAGAAGACCCCACTCCTGGAGCGCGTCAAGTTCATGGCGATTTTCGGTTCCAACATGGATGAGTTTTTCATGCTGCGGGTTCCGGGTATTCACAGACGGATATCGGCGCGCGATATGGAAACCTCCTTCACAGGATTGGACGCCTCCAAAGAATTGACGGCGGTCCGCAAGCTAGCCAGGGAACTATATGCAACTGCCCTCCAATGCTTGCAAAAGGAGATTCTGCCTAAGCTGGAAAAATCTGGTATTCATTTTCTGGACTATTCAAAGTTGAGCAAACATCAAAAGGAGCGAGTCTATGATTATTTCAAAAAAACAATTTCTCCACTCCTGATCCCATTGCCGCTCGGTTCCGGGCATCCCTTTCCTCACGTTTCGAACCTATATCTAAATCTGGCGCTCGTTCTTCGTGACCCGAAAGGTAATGTGAGGCAGATGCGCTTACAGATACCCGACACACTGCCTCGTCTTTTTCTTGTAAAACAGTCTTCTGGCAAGGCACACAAGGGCGGCAAAGTTGCCCAGCATTATTACTTTATCTGGTTGGAACAAATCATTATTGCCAATTTAACTAAAGTATTTCCCGATTCAAAGGTAGTTGCTGTGCACCCTTTTCGGATCATTCGCGATGCTGCTGTGCACTTTGATGACTTGGATGCCTATGATCTATTTGAGAGCATAGAGGAAAGTATTCAGCAGTTGAGTATCCAACGCCGGGAGTTTGGCCCGGTCATGCAAGTGGCGATTTATAAAGACATGCCAGATACGATTCGCAATTCGTTGGCCGAAATTTTACAGGTTGACCCACAGGATTTCTACTTGAAAGGAAGCCCCCTGGGTCTGCGCAGTTTATGGGAGTTGTATACCGGCCTGGACCGCGACGATCTGAAATATAAGGAATATGAACCAGCCGTTCCGAAAGTCTTTAAGCGCGCCTCTCACGCCCGCGATGTTTTTGGGGCAATCCGGCAGCAAAATATCTTGTTGCATCATCCCTATGATGCATTCTCGCCGGTGGTTGACTTTCTGACATTTGCAGCGCAGGACCCCAAGGTGCTCTCCATCCGGCAGACTCTCTATCGAGTGGGTCAGGATTCACCGGTGGCAAAAGCCCTGATGGATGCATCCATGCGGGGAAAGGAAGTTACCGCAGTGATCGAGTTAAAGGCGACCTTTGATGAGGAGTCAAATATAGGTTGGGCGCATCTCCTCGAGCAGGCGGGTGTCAATGTCATCCACGGGCTACCTGGATACAAAACACACTGCAAGATTGGAATGGTGGTGCGTCAGGAGAAGGAAGGCCTGCGCCGCTACATCCATCTTGCGACTGGCAATTACAACACGGTCACTTCCCGAATGTATGAAGATCTGGGCATGTTTACCTGCGATGAGAAGATGGGAGAAGATGCCAATAACTTATTCAATTACTTGATGGGCTATTCTACCGAGCAGAAATATGAGAAGTTTCTTGTCACCCCTTTTAATTTGCGCCAACGCCTGGAAGCGCTGATTCGGCGTGAAATGGAATACAGCAAGTCAGGTTTTGCGGCTCGTTTGATTTTTAAAGTGAATTCATTAACTGATTTTGGCATGATCAATCTACTCTATGAAGCCTCGCAGGCAGGTGTACAAATCGACTTATTTGTGCGTGGAATGTGTTGTTTGCGTCCAGGTGTGAAAGGATTGAGCGAAAATATTAGCGTAACCAGTATTGTGGGGCGCTATCTGGAGCACAGTCGCATTTTTTACTTTCTCAACGGCGGGCAGGAGCAAATCTATTTGGGCTCAGCCGATCTGATGGAACGGAACCTGAACCGTCGCATCGAACTTGTATTTCCCCTTGAAAACTCTGAGCATATCCGTTACATACGCGAAGAAGTACTTGAAACGTACCTGCGCGATAACCAGCTTGCTTATAAGATGCAATCCAATGGGACATATGAACAAAAGAAACCTGATGAGGGGGAACAATCTGTCAACGTGCAGGAGTGGTTAATGCATTTGCGGTGAATAGCATCATGGGTGGCGAATTCTCAAAACAAAATGAATGGAATGGGGCATGATCGTCTTTCAGGTGTATAACTATTTTGGTAATAGTACAATTAGCGGAACTCCAAAGAGAAACAGCCGCCTGAGCAAAAGGGGCTGTTAAGTATGGGACGGACAGCAACAGAAGCTGAAAGATCCATTGCTCGCTCTGCTCTCAATCATCTAAAGGATTATTGATATACATCCCATGACTGTAACCACTATTAACTTCAAATCGACCTGGAATTCTTACAATAAAGTTCTGGGTCTTTTACTAATGATCGGACTGGGGATATTGTTTCCACAGTTTCACGTATTGTCGTCATATATCCAGTACCTGCTGATGATCATGCTGTTCTTTGCCTTCCTCGATATTGACATTCAACCGCAATCCTTCCAGAAAGGTGTGGTCTGGGTGGTGCTGGCAAACATCACGGTGGCATTTAGCGCCTATTGGACTCTGCGTCCCTTTGATCTGAACCTGGCGCTGGCAGCTTTTATCACCGGAATCGCCCCGACAGCGATTGCCGCACCGGTGATCATCAGCTTCATTCATGGACAGGTGGAATACGTGGTTGGCGCAGTCCTGTTGAGCAATGTGGTTATGTCCCTGGTTTTGCCGGTGACTTTACCGTTCATGGTCGGGGATATGGTGCAGATTTCAGTCTGGCAGGTGCTCGAACCGGTATTGATAACCATGTTTGTCCCGCTCATTCTGGCTCGCTCAACAAGTTTGCTGCCCCAAAAGACTCAATCGGTCATTCGGCAAGGCAAAGCATTTTCGTTTGCCCTTTGGCTGCTTGCGCTTTTTATCATGTGTTCCAAAGCCGCGGATTTCCTGCGCAATGATGTCACAGCTTCCCTGTCGGCTGTTCTTGCGATCGCGCTGATTTCGCTTGTGATCTGTATTGTCAATTTTGTAGTAGGAGCTTTATTGGGCGGGGAACGATTTCGACAGGAGTCCAGTCAGTCCCTGGGGCAGAAGAACAACTCGTTTGTCATCTGGATTGCGCTAACCTTCATCAATCCCCTGGTGGCTATGGGACCGACATTCTACATTCTCTATCACAACCTCTATAATTCCTGGCAGATCTATCGCTTCGAAAGGCGACGCAGCGAAGAAGAGTTGGCTCTCGCTTCACGCACAGAATAATTGACATTGACTTTATTCCTGCCTGGAAATCAAATAGGACATGCGCAAGATTTTCAAATCATCGTAGTTCAGCGTTCCATTTAATTTGTCGTACACAGGCTTGAGAAAAGTGGGACTGAGTTCGTCGAATGCAACAAATGCGGCCTGTTGTTGTTCGGCCGTGGCGGAGATCAGCGATTGTAAGTCATTGTCATTGCGCAGTTTGTTGCCGGCTGCGAGATAACGTGCCAGATGGTCAAGAATGGTTCCTGCGCTGACGTGATAACGCTCCATCAAACTTTGAACGGTTTCGCCTGAGTTGTACGCCTCCGACACAATGACATAACGACGGCCTGAATCGCTTTTCTCGCGCGGCGACTCTTTTTGATTTTCTTTCAAGCCATGTTTTTCGCAGTAGGGCACGATGACATTCAAAAACGCTTCGCCATACTGGCGTAACTTTACCTGTCCCACACCCGAGATGGTGAGCAAGCTTGTCACTGATTGCGGATAATACGCGGCCATCTCCACCAACGTCTTATCGGAAAAAATTACATAAGGTGGAACGCCCGCCTCATCCGCCATCTCTTTTCTTTTTTGACGGAGCAATGCGAAGAACGCGCTGTTGTATTCAAGCTCTGCTTTCTTTCCTTTAATTCGGACGCGCTCCGCTTCCTGCACGACGCCGAAAATGGTTTCCCGTTTCCTGAGAGCCTCCAACGCTCGGCCCGTGAGACGGAGGGTGTGATACTCGCCCTCCTGCCTGAGATATCCCATCGTCAGCAGTTGACGGGCGATGTGCATCCACTGCTTCTTTGTCAGATCCGTTCCGATGCCATAGGTGGACAGTTTGTCATGTTCCCAGCGTAACACCTTCTCGTTTTTCGAGCCGAGCAAAATATCCACGATATGACCTGCGCCAAATTTCTCATCCGCGCGTTTGACACAGGAGAGAAATTTCTGCGCGTAAATGGTGATGTCGACCAGAGGAATGGGGGCGGAGGTGCAATTGTCGCAGCTGGAACAATTGTCGGTTTGGTATGCTTCGCCAAAGTAGTTCAGAAGCGGCTTACGTCGGCAGATCCGCTCATCTTCCGCATAACGGACGATGGCATCCAGGTGTTGAATGGCGACGCGTTTTTCATTGCCCTCTTTTTCGTTAATGAAATAATTGATCTTGGCCACATCCGAATAACTATAGAGCAGCAGGCAATGCGCGGGTAGACCATCCCGTCCGGCGCGACCGATTTCCTGATAATAGTTTTCGACGCTTTTGGGCAGATCGAAATGAATGACGAAGCGCACGTTGGGTTTGTTGATTCCCATGCCAAAGGCGATGGTAGCAACGATGATCTGTACATCGTCACGGATAAAAGCTTCCTGATTTTTGCGGCGTTTTGCATCTTCCAACCCGGCATGATACGGGCGGACAGAATAGCCCTTCGAGGCGAGATATGCGGCGAGCTCATCCACCTGCTTGCGCGAGAAACAATAAATAATGCCCGACTGGTCCTTGTAGCGTTTCAGCATGTCGATGGTTTGCTGATAGGGATCCTGTTTGCGGGCGACTTCGATGTAGAGATTCTCGCGGTTGAAACTGGCAATAAACTCGTTGGTGGTCGAAAACTTGAGCGTGGTGCGAATATCCTGTCGGACGCGCGAGGTGGCTGTGGCTGTCAGCGCCAGGCAAACCGCATTTGGAAATCTTTTTCGCACTTCAACGATTTGCCGGTATTCTGGACGAAAATCGTGCCCCCACTCAGAGATACAGTGCGCTTCATCAATCGTGAGGCAATCCACTTGAACGGAATCAAGCAAGGAGAGGATGCGGGATGTGAGCAGCGTCTCAGGCGCGACGTAGAGCAATTTCACTTCGCCGCGTCGCACATAGTCCATGTTCTCCTGATATTCCTGCGCTGAAAGGGAACTATTAAGGAAAAGCGAAGGCACCCCAAAGGCGCGGAGTTGTTCCACTTGATCTTTCATCAATGAGATCAAGGGTGAGACGACAACGGTCAACCCTTCAAATAGGAGCGATGGGATTTGATAGCACAACGATTTACCTCCGCCCGTTGGCATGACCGCCAGCGTATCGCGGCGCGCCATCACGTTTTCAATGACTTCGTATTGAAACGGGCGAAAAGTATCGTAGCCGAAGATGTTTTTTAAGATGGAAGAGGGGGTAAGCAGGTTTTCAATCGAGGACATCATGTGTTCCAAAAATAGAATGGGTGGATTATACATTGGCCGACAAAAAAATCTTCCTGTCAATTTTGACAGGAAGATTTCGTTTTCAAGCCTGTTGATTGAACCATTCACCTGGGCTTAAGAACGGCGTTCGATGATCATTGGGAAACCATTCGACGTGCCGAGCGTCCCTCCCATCACAAATTTGAGTGTGAAGCCTGGTGCAAGTTTTGGTGCATATTCTCTGGCGAGAAGCGCTACTAGGATGTGAGACTCAAGCGGGGAAAAGTTGTTGCCGATACACGCTCGTTGTCCCGCCGCAAACGGGTGATAGGCATAGGGATGCATTTTTGCTTCTTGTTCAGGCGTCCAGCGGTCCGGGTTGAATTCGAGGGGATCTTCCCAAAAATCTGGATGGCGATGGATATAGTAAGGCGACATTAAGATGGGCAAACCCTGGGTGTCGAAATCTCCCAATTTATCGTCCGCAATCGCGTCCCGGATATAGAACGGCGCAGGTGGGTAAAGTCGCAGCACTTCTTTAATGACTTGCAATGTATAAGGCAGGTGATGTAGATCATCCAGAGTTGGCGTGCGGCTGCCAAGGACAGCATCCAATTCCGCACGGAGCTTCTCTGCGACACTTGGATTCATTGCGAGCGCATACCAGGTGAACGTCATCTAGTGTCGGGGTCGCAGTTTTTGAGGCCACGCTGGATAATTTCTATAGTCTGCTAAAACAAGCAGATCATGCCTTATACGAGGCCAAGCACACGGCTGGTAATAACTTCGTGCCAAGCTAATAGTAGAAAATCTTGGCTAGAATTTCAACTAAGAACTATAACCCTGCTGCTATTATCCGTGAATCCTCGTCTGTTATTGATGAAGCAGTTATCTACACAGAAATTTCTGTCAGCCTAACGAGGGCCGGACTAGATGTTGATTTATGAAAACGGCAGCAGATTTCAATACGAATCTTTCTTTGATTGCTTTCGGAGTAGGGATTGAATAACGAAACAGTAACAGGCTTTTGCTGTTTAATTAGCAATGGTAGCATTCTCTTTCGTCTAACGAATAGATTTGCGTAGTGAATCGTAACTAAATTTTTTTATCTTCGTATTGTGCTGCATTCCCGAAATATTCCGAATGGGAAAGGATTGGCTAATTAAGTATGAATTTGGAAACAATTACGCCACACACGATAACGAGTAACACGAAGCCTGATTTTCTAGAAATAAGTCTCGAAAGCAGTCCGGTAGTTCCTTTAACCCCATCGACCAAGGCGTCAATAGATTGATAGTTGTTCAACATGGCTATTCTCCTGCTGCGGTATTAGGGCGAAGCAATACTTTACTGAGTACAAGACGAAGAGCAGGAAAAGCCGTTACAAATAAGGAAAACAATTTGTTTACAATTCTGAAAGTTGCTCCCTACTAACTTCCCCATTTCTATCAGGGAATACCCTAGCTCGCCTATTTTCATATCGTGAAAAAATAATTTTGCCAGATTTAGGTTACATCGTTGTTCAAAATATGCAGAAAGATACTTACCACCTGGGGATCAAAAAGAATGCCTGAATTCCTTTTCAATTCCTCGATTGCTTCTGCATGGCTTACGGATTCTTTGTAGGATCGTTCATCTCGCATGGCTGAATAAGAGTCAACTACAGCAATGATTCGAGCACCGAAGGGAATTTCTTCTCCTTTTAGACCGTAGGGGTAACCAGAACCGTTATATCTCTCATGACTACATTCAATAATTGGAGCTACATTTGCTAATTTTTTGATCGGAGAAACCAGTTGAGCTCCGAGTATGGTATGCCTTCGGATAATTTCCCATTCAGATTCATCCAGCTTTGTTGGTTTTCTTAGGATTGCATCGGGTATACCTATTTTACCAATATCATGCAATAAACCACCCCAATAGATTGCTTGGACATCGTGAGCGCTACAACCAAAAATGCGTGCTATTTCGGCGGCCCATTCTGCTATCCGCTGGCTATGGCTGCTGGTATAAGTATCACGCATATCGATTGCATTTGCCAGCGTCACAACCGTTTGTACGAAGGTTGCTTCCAGGTCTTCATATAATCGAGCATTCTCAATGACGACTGCTGTTTGATTTGCTAGTGTTGATAGAATAACTTCATCATCATGAGTATAGGACTGCGTGGAACGTTTTGAAGCGACAATCGTGAAGCCGACCAATTCACCCTTCGTATTAAAAGGGATCAAAAGTTCGGCTGGAAATTCATTCAAATAATCCAGCTCGTTTTTCCATATTCCTTTAAAAATCGGACTAATGTCCAGAACATTCTTGGAAAGAATTCGATTTTGGTTCATCATCCACTTGATGATGGGATGATCAGATCCGAAGACCAAAGCCGGAATTTTTGGCGCCCCTTCCTCGGCAAGCAAATGAAAACTGTGATCTGAATTGTGTTTGATAAAAATAGCTGCATGATTAATATGCAATGTCTCTACAACATCTGATAATACAATTTTGGTGATCTTATCTACGTCCAATAAAGAGGCAGTCGTCTGGCTCAATCTCTGTAACATCAAACTGGCGTCATATCTTTCTCGATAGAACAGACGGTCAATCCACGATTGAGCGGATTCGCGCAGAGGAGAGATAATGACAGCGGTCAGAATCGCGACAATCGCCGATAAAAGAAAGATCCGTCCGCCTGAAAATGCTTCCACAATGTTAAGTGTCAAAGTAATGACTAAGAAATAAACAAGACCTAAAATGGTCGTGGTGATTGAGTAAAGCAATCCTAGTCGGATGACAAACCGAATATCTAAAAGTCTATGGCGGAGAACGGCATAGGCAATGAGCATCGCTGTGAGTGTGTTTGCAGCAATATCGATTGGATATTTACCCCATTCTGTAAAGTTTATCAATGTGGCTAAAATCGTGATTGACAGAGCCAGGATCAGATATCGAAACCGGTTCCGTTGGTTTATGTCACTGCTTTGAGCATATCCTTTGGTTAACTCGGCCAGACTAAAAATATTCAGACCGTAGCCCGGTATAGCGGCAAAGAACAACAGGGGGCCAAATTCATAATGTAGCTTTCCGGCTTCGAAAGTAGCCTCTTTGATCAAGAACGGAGTGAACAGACTCAAGGGAATCAGAATAATGCCATATATAAAAACAAGCAGTGCCCATTTTCGACGAAAGCCAAAAAGAGTTTGAACAAAATAAAATATGGCAATCGTCATGATGATGGGAGCAAGCGTCATGACCCGAAACCATTGAATTATTTCAGCGATCCCACTCAATGTCATAAAAGCACTGACTGACCAAAGGAACATCGCTAAGAGATAGATTTGAAAGATACTTTTCAGGCGTGTCTTCGGTTTGGAAAGTGCGACGATTAACTCAAGCGTCCCAAATATGATGGCACCTAGGATGGGGGGCAAATGAGTTAATGCATCATCAAGGCTCATGGAGTGCCAGATAGACTGCTTTCAAGTTCAAATAAACGCTTCATGACTTGGTCAGACGGTTGCATATGTGGGGGCTTCATATGCGCTAGATCTGCCCCCTCCTGTTGTCTTTGTTTCATGTATCCGTCAAACAAGCCTGATTTCAGGAGGGAGACTTGAATAGGCTTGGATCCCAGGATTTCATCCAGGCTACTGAACTCTGAGGAGAGTTTCGATAATTCTAAAGCAATCTGTTGCTGGTAATCTTTCACTGCAATGTTTTCAGAAGGCTTTAGTTCAAGGTAAATGTGCAGGGTGACATCTTTCCCATTGAATTCTTTTCGTGCAATCCAATCCTGATATCTCACATTTGTAGATTCGATCGCTTTCCAAATGTCCTTTTCAGTTAATCGAACTAGGTTGCCCAGATCAATCACATCATCCGCGCGCGAATAAAATCTCATCTGGGGAAGAGGCGAGGCGAGTTCTGCGTCTCCCAGTGAAATAACTTCGAAAAGGTCGCCAATTCGATATCGTGTTAAAGCGCCGCCGTGGAAATTTGTCAGCACGAATTCATAGATTCCCAGTTCTAATTCGTTGTAGAGCACTGTCTTGGGCATGAAGTTGGAATCGGCTTTGTTCTTTAGGTGCTCGTCCAGTGGAATAAACTCTAGGAATACAATGTCAGGAGAGAACACCATTCCCTTCCCATTCCAGCCTTGCATAGCAAGGTTGCCGCCCTCCGTGCATCCAAATCCTTGGAGCGGTTTCTTTCCCCAGTAGTATTCAATTTTATTTCCATAGACGACAGTGTCTGCACCCCCGGTCATAATGCCTTTTAGTTTCCAGATATCCTTAGGAAGGATGTTCCGCTTGTTAAGTTTGGCGAGGATGACAGCTTTTACCAATCTCCACAGAGTAGTGGGATCCAATAGTTCCCTGGAAAATTTCGTGGAGCCAGATTGTTGTTCGAATTGTTCTCCCATTCTTGCCAGTACACTTGCCAATCCCATGAAGTAGTCCATGCCTTCGCTCATAGCAAGCCTAAATCCGAGTGCGATGCGCTTGGCGTACTCCATATTTTCGCCTTCCTCAAGGGAAGGCAGAAACTTGACGTCCAATTGCTCTTGTGCAGAGCGGCTGACAAAGGCGGAAACATAAGGTGGAGGAGCCGTTGCCAACAGGAATTTATCATTGCGTTCCAGTTTTACTTCCCCCGAATAGGATGCCGAAGCCATAAGCATTGCGCCGACTGTTAAATCTCCCAAGCGATCATACATCGCTTTTGTATACGGTATCCATTTCGGTCCTTTCGTGGAGGTGCGCCCCGAGGTCCTTGCCCACACAAAAGGTTTTGTGGGCAATACCTCCTCATCTTGTGTATCAAAGTATTCTTGATAGTCAGAGTATGTGGTTAGGGGCACATTCTGCCGAAACTCCTCCACACTGGTAGGTATCGTATTCCCAAACATTTTTTTGCCGATTTGTGAGTTTCCCAGAAGGGCGATTTGCTCAAGCAGCAGACGTTTCTGTACATCCATGAATTCATCTGGTGTAAGAGTGAAAAACCCGCAATGCTTCATCCAAAGCTCATCTCTTCTTCCCTCTTCGAGTAGTTTGCGTGAATTCATTTATATCCTCCTGAATTGTGTTTGATGCACTGGATCACTAAAGGTTCCGGGATCCAGCGATGCTTTGACTTCAGTTTTGTGATTTTTATATCCTGAAAGCCGGCCTCGCTGAGTAACTTGAACCATTCTTCCTTGGAGCGAACGTTTGAGACCGCTTCCGCTTCTGCCCAAGCTCTATTCCTATTTTCCTTGATCAGAAAATACACAAATGCCGCGAAGCGTAGAAGAAACTTTACAATGGGGGACTTCCATAAATTTGAGCCCCCTACGTCTGCAATGGATAGCATTCCCCCTTTGCATAAAATCCGACAAGTTTCGGAAAGTAACAGCTTGACGTCCATATGATGTGTGGCTAATGCACAAGTCACCAGGTCGAATGATGCGCTGGCATATGGGATATTCATAGCCGAGGCGCAAACCAGGTCAACTCGATCCTGAATATTATTAGTGACCAACTTCTTTTTGGCACGTGTCAACATCGACATGGTGATATCCAGCCCATGGATGCGGTTCTTATGTAGTGCTTCAGTGATTACCTTCATCGGAATGACACCTGTCCCTGTAGCGAGATCCAGCATCCTGCCTTTCTCGGGGATCGGTGTCGCCTGAATCAATCGGTTGACAAACCCCGTGTAACTCCAGCCCCAAAAGCGATGGAGCTCCGCGTTAACAACCTCCTCGTATCGAGGAGCTAATTCTGTGAACGTCTCAATGATGTGATCGTTGTTATCCATATTTTGTCTTTAGAGAATGGATTGCTACATTTTACCAAACTGCACCATGCGTCTCCGGCCTTTATGAAGGCGCACCAATAGAACATTTTCTAAATCGTTAGTCACCTGAAACGCTGACAGGATTTTCTATCATTAGCTGACTCTCTTTTCCCTTTCCTGTTACCAACTCTTCACACCGTCACGGCACTTGCACCGTACGCACGTACAGGTGTGTACTTCGTGAGAATGACATGATGTGAAACGTATGCTCCTATTGTATAATGAAATTAATGATCGCTTATTCTGAGCAGATGGGCTGTTGTGACGACTCGCCGAACAAAACGGCCATGTCACCCAACACCCCTGGCGCGCTGGCTGAGAGCGGTCCGAACGACTGATGAGACTCCTTGCAGTCATCTTTGGGATTGTCCTGATACTATTGGTGGCACAGGATGCCTTCGAAACGATTGTCTTACCGCGCCGTGTGACACGGCGCCTCCGCCTGGCGAAACTATTCTATCGGTTGACCCTGCTCGGGGGGAACTTGATCGGCCATATGATCGGATCGAGCGCCAGACGGGACTCCTTTCGGGGTTATCTGGCGCCTCTTTCCTTGCTGGCATTGCTGATCTTTTGGGCAGCGCTCTTCATCCTGGGATATGGGCTCTTGCTGTGGGGATTTGCGCTGCCGCTGAATGCCCTCAGCAACACGATCAGCTTTCCTACGTATCTCTACCTCAGCAGCACAACCTTTTTCACACTGGGTCTAGGGGATGTGAGTCCCCTGCCAGGCCTGGGACGTTTCCTGCTGGTCAGCGAGGCCGCCCTGGGATTTATCTTTCTGGCCCTGGTGATCAGCTACGTGCCCGTCCTCTACCAGGCCTTTTCACGCCGCGAATTACGGATCTCCTTACTGGACGCACGGGCGGGTTCTCCAGGGACGGCCGTCGAATTGCTGCGACGCAATTGCGTTGGCAGGGCGGTGGATGGGGTAGAGGAGCTGCGCTTGCTCCTGCATGACTGGGAAGTGTGGTGTGCTGATATTTTGGAGACTCACCTCTCCTATCCCATCCTGGCGTTCTACCGTTCGCAGCACGAACAACAATCCTGGGTCGGAGCCCTGACCATCAT
>Ga0065704_10070229_pt1 | contig 56373 bp, 46 predicted proteins | sample SwiRhicommuniRL2_FD_59091 | JGI IMG/M metagenome (GOLD analysis project Ga0065704, IMG submission 59091) | Switchgrass rhizosphere bacterial communities from Rose Lake, Michigan, USA - RL2 v2 (version 2) | ecosystem: Host-associated > Plants > Roots > Rhizosphere > Soil | place: East Lansing, MI | reverse complement strand
CCGCACCGGAGAGGGAACCATGCAAGCCAATCTTTGGAACTCCCATTTTTTCAACGGCATTTCCCAGTGAATATGCATCATCTGGAAAGGGCGCCAGTGAAAAATCGATCCCGCCAAATTGACAATCCAGCGATTTGGCAACCTCCGTCAATTTCTTTCCATGTTTTTCAATCTCACTAATGAGACTGCTTCTGCCTTCTTCAAGACTCTTTGCATTCTCAAATGCCTGGACGGCCAGATCTGCGGATTCAGTTGCGATGGCAAAGGCGGGCCTGTCATTGTCATGATATGCAGCTGGAAGGAACGGCGCGCCCGCTTTGACATTTGCCAGCGCAGCGAATTGAAGGTTGGCGAAGCCATTTGGCTCGATGGTTGCACACTTGACGATGACATCTGCACAGGCTCGGATGGCGGACAAGTCAATTCCGCGCGTTCTGTCTGCCATTACTCCGCCGAAGAAAACATTTTTGGAAGCAGAAATAGCTTCGGGAATTACTTCATAGCTGTGTAGCTTTTCAGGCAGGGCAGGGCCAAGAGAGACATATCCAATTTTGAGTCCATGAGCGACATTGTCAATTTGGCTTGTGTAATCTGTTAGCTTGCTGATATTTTCAGAACCTAACAATTCAGGGAAAGGAATTGTTGCCAGTCGGACGGTCTGCACCTCATACCCCGCAGCTTCATACGCAGACTTGGCTTCGGAGAGAAATGCCCCAGCTTCTGGCAGGACTTTTTCGTCGAATGGATATTTTGGATTGCAGAAATATGTGATTGAACGGATTTTCATTTAGATGTTTTCCTAGGCGATTGAGTAGTTCCGAGCGAAGACGAGGAACATACACTTGCACCATACATGATTTGCTCAGCAAATCGTGCGTTCGGTGCAGTGCAGGTGTCGAATCCACTCATTTGATGTTTTCTTGCAATTGTTGGTTTCGATACGCCCTCAAAGAACATTCAGGCTACTCAACCAACGGATTTTCTCTGCCTTACCACTTCGAACATCAACACCGACCCTGCCACTCCCGCATTCAGCGACTCAACATTTCCAGACATCGGAATGCTGATTTTTTGTGTGGCTAGTTTCCGCGCTTTTTCACTCGCACCCTCGGCTTCACCACCAATGATCAATGCCAATGGCTGACGGAGGTCAGTTTCCCAACAGGATTTTCCATCCATATCCGCGAGATAAATTTGCAAACCTTTTGTATAAGCATGAATGTCATCCCAGGTGGTTGAATGGAGTGGCAATCGAAAGTGGGCGCCCATCCCTGATCTGACAACTTTTGGCGCGAAAGCATCTATTATTTCAGGAGGCAGCAAAACAGCCTGTACTCCGGCTGCCGCGGCGGTGCGAAGCAATGTGCCGAGATTGCCCGGGTCACGGATCTGGTCGGGGATGAGGATAAAGTTTGGAGAATGGGGAATTGGGAGTTGGAAATCGTTGAGAACCGCGAGAATTCCCTGGGAGGTTTCGGTTTCACTCAACGATTGCAATAAACTACTTTCTACGTTCTCAACTTCTATCTTTTTATCTTCCAGCCTTTTTACCAAATTTATTCCGCGCTCACTCAAGCTGTTACTGTACAAGACGAATTGAAATCCCCAATTACTGTTGACTGCTTCTTCTACTAATCTCACCCCCTCCACCACAAACGCTTTCGCTTCGCGACGTTCTTTGGCACGCCCCAGCAAAGCACGGATCAGTTTGATTTTTGAATTTTGCGACGAAGTAATCATAGATGAAAAGGATGCCTAACCCCGATCCATTTTCCATTGATTGATAAATATATTGGTTGTTTCTTCATCGAACAAAACCAGTTTGATGATCTTCAATCCTGATGACGGATTGTCTAAAAAATATTTCTCAATCGCCGACAGGATAATCCCTGCAGCACGCTCTTTTGGAAAGCCATAGATCCCTGTCGAAATGGCAGGCACGGCGAGGGAAGAACACTTCAGTTCATCCGCCGCACGCAGGGAACCTGTCACAGCCGATTCGAGTTTATTGTCTTCGTCACCATCTCCCCAGACCGGCCCAACCGCGTGGATCACGTGTTTCGCAGGCAGGAGCCCGCCCGAAGTCCAGGCCGGACGCGCATGAGGAACGCTGCCATGTTTCCGAACCCAGACATCCGATTCCTTTTGGATGGCAGGTCCACCTTTTTTCGAGATCGCCCAGGCGACTCCGCCTCCATGCTGGAGATGTTCATTTGCCGCGTTGACAATGGCATCCACCTCTTCGATCGTAATATCGCCCTGAACGATTTGGACCGTTTGACCCGTTATCAGCTTATATTCGGCAAGAACTGTATTCATGGAAATATTTTACCCCGTTAAAAAATTTGGTCGGGATGAAAATCCCGACCAACCTGTTTACTTTGTTTTCGCAACCACCGCCGCGAATGTCTGCGGCTCGCGGATTGCCATGTCAGATAACATCTTGCGATTAAGTTCGATGTTCGCTTTTCTCAAGGCGGCGACCAGCTTGCTGTAAGTGGTTCCGTTCAAACGGGCCGCGGCATTGATGCGGGCAATCCATAGTTTGCGCATGTCACGTTTGCGCACACGGCGATCACGAGTTGCGTACCACAGGCTTTTGAGCATTGCCTCATTTGCACGCTTGAACAGGCGATGTTTTGCGCCGCGCTGTCCTTTAGTGATCTTCAAAATTTTCTTGTGACGTAGATGCCCTTGCGGGCCTCCTTTAACACGAGTCATTTTTTATCTCCTTGCAGTCTCACGGGCGTCGGCGTCCTTCGACTCAGCTCAGGATCGCCAGTTGCAAACACCCGAAAGCCACAAATAAAACCTGATTACGATTTTCGCAGGTGGAAGGCTATGCGTCCGCCGCTACTTACTTCATGTTGGGCGCAAGGCGCTTGACGCGCTTGATGATCTTACGAGCTTTCACCGTCTGCATTTCAGACAACTGTGCTTTTGTGCGCTTCGATGTGTGTCGGCGCAAATGGCTTTTACCGCCTTTGGTGCGGACCACTTTGCCGGAACCAGTCAGGCGAAAACGCTTAGATGTCGCCTTGTGCGTCTTCAACTTGGTTTTGCCAGCTTTAGCTTTGCGAGGCATTCTAGCTTGCTCCTTTCAAACAAAATACGCAGACTGCGTTTATTCTAAACCATGACGTTCTATGTTTTTAGACAATATCATGGGGCTTAGTAATTTATGCATGAAACAATAAACCGCGGGACTGCTTGACCCGCGGATATTCAAAATCTTTGGGGCGTGCCTTACTCTGTAGCTTGTGTTTCTTTCTCAGTCGAGGGCTGTTCGCCCTTTTCCTTCTTTTTGATTATGCCTTTTGCAGGAGCCAGTACGACGAGCATCGTACGGCCTTCCATCTGTGGGGACTGTTCCACCGTGCTTACATCGGCAAGTGCGGCAGCGATCTCTTTCAAATCTTCGAGCGCGATCTCGGGATAATCCATTTCGCGGCCACGGAACTTGATCGTCACCCGGACCTTATGTCCCTGCAGTAGCCAGCGGCGGGCATCCTCTACTTTGAACCCGCGATGCGCTTCATTTGTTTTGGGACGCAGACGAATTTCCTTGACTTCGATCTTGGTCTGCGCTCTTTTGGCTTCGCGCTCCTTCTTGGAACGCTCATAAATGAACTTGCCGTAATCGATCACACGACAAACTGGGGGAGTGGCGTTTGGCGATACCTCCACAAGATCCAACTCGGCGTCACGCGCAATCTGCAGGGCCTGACGGATCGGCACAACACCGACATTTCCGCCATCTGGCCCGATCAGTCGAACTTCCGCGACGCGGATGCCCTCATTCACTCGAAATTCTGTAGCGCTGATAAGTTTCTCCTATTTCAAAACAGTTGACCAGCACTTGGCTGGTTTTTGGCGGACGAATAATACCATGCCCAGTAGGGAATCGTCAATAAACAGACCGTGAACGATCAATGTTCCTCCGTCGCTCACGGTCTATGGCTATTTTACAGTCTTTAGGCTTTCCTCGCAACCCTCTACTAATTACCCTCCTGCATATCCTTCTGCGCACGCGCAATAAAATCTGTTAAAGGTAGGGGACCGGGATTCTCTCCGTTTCTCAAGCGCAGAGCCACGGTGTTTGCTTCGGCTTCCTTGTCGCCAACCACGAGCATATATGGAATCTTTTGATTCTGTGCATCACGGATTTTTGCATTCATACGCTCTGGTCGTTCATCGATTTCCAGACGTAGGCCTTCTTTGCGGAGTTTCTCCGCCACCTCGTGAGCATATTCCATATGCCGATCGGCAATCGGAATGATAATTGCCTGCACTGGTGACAACCAGACAGGGAATGCACCTGCGAAGTGTTCAATGAGCACCCCGAAGAAACGTTCCATGCTTCCCAGCAAGGCCCGATGTACCATGTATGGACGATGCGGCTTTCCATCTTCGCCAATAAACTCAAGGCCGAAACGTTCAGGTAGATTGAAATCAAACTGGATTGTAGAAAGTTGCCATTCGCGGTCGAGCGCGTCTTTTAACTTTAAATCAATTTTCGGTCCATAAAAAGCACCGCCACCTTCGTCCACTTCATACATCAAATTGTGTGCATCGATTGCCCGGCGCAGGGCTTCTGTTGCCATTTCCCAATCAGCTGGGTTGCCAACGTATTTCTCAGGAATGGTAGACAAATAGGCTTTGAAATCTTTCAGACCCATGGAACGTAGCACATACAATGAAAACTCCAAGGCTTTGCTTATTTCCTCTTCCACCTGATCTGGACGGCAAAAAATATGAGCATCATCCTGTGTAAAGCCGCGAACGCGTGCCAATCCATGAAGCACGCCACTTCGCTCATAGCGGTATACAGTCCCATATTCTGCATATCGCTTGGGCAACTCCCGATAGGAACGAAGATGACTTTTATAAATCTCAATATGGAATGGACAGTTCATGGGTTTGGCATAGTAAGCTTCACCTTCAATATCCATGGGCGAGTACATACTCTCTTTATAAAAATCAAGGTGCCCAGATATTTGCCATAACAGGCTTCGACCAATGTGCGGGGAAAAGACCCATTCGTAGCCGTTTTCCAGGTGGGCTTTGCGGCTGAAGTCCTCTACTAAAACGCGGATCATCGCTCCCTTGGGATGCCACAAGATCAGCCCCGGACCAACATCATCAGACACACTGAATAGATCTAATTCCTTGCCCAGCTTGCGGTGATCACGCTTCTTTGCCTCTTCCAGTTTCCATATGTATTTCTTGAGATCCTCAGCATTTTCCCAAGCCGTGCCATAGATACGCTGAAGCATCTTATTGTTTTCATCGCCGCGCCAGTATGCACCCGCAATGGACATCAACTTAACAGCATCGGGCTTGATTTGCCTCGTATTCTCCACATGCGGACCCCGACAAAGATCTACAAATGCATCGTGTTGATAAAGGGATATCTCTGGCTTTTCTTGGAGTGGATTTCCATATTCATCGAGTCCACCTTTTTCGAGTCCATCGATTAACTCGATCTTATAGGGCTGGTCTTTGAATATTTCACGCGCTTCATCTGCAGCGATAATCTTCTTTTGGAATTCATACTTGGCTTGAATGATCTGTCTCATCCGCTTTTCGATCCACTCTAAATCTTCCGGCGTGAGATTGCGTGGCAGATCGAAATCGTAGTAGAAGCCATTCTCAATAGGTGGACCAATCGCGATCTTTCCTTCAGGAAACATTTCGAGCACAGCCTGTGCCATAATGTGCGCGGCAGAATGACGAATTTTATAGAGTTGCGACTCTTCGTATTTTTCTTGAACTTGCTGTAACATTCTTGCTTCCTTATCTCAGAGCTCCTTTGCTCTTTCTGCAATCTTGTCTTTTACCCGCGCGATGAAGTCACTCAGCAAAATATTGTTCTCTTGACTGCCGTCTCGCACACGCAGGGACACCTGTTCAGCCTTCATTTCATTTTCACCCAGCACCAGCATGTATGGCACTTTCATTAACTGTGCCTGCCTGATCTTGGCGTTCATGCGCTGCGCGCTGATATCCGCATGGGCCCGGATGCCATTCCCCCGCAATTGCTGGACGATACCATCCGCATATTCATTCTGTCCATCCGTGATCGGGATCACGCGCACCTGCTCGGGCGAGAGCCAGACAGGGAAGTTGCCTCCATAATGCTCAATGAGGAATCCGACCATGCGCTCGTGCGTGCTGAGTGGGGCGCGGTGGATGCAAAGAGGAATTTCTTCATTGCCTTCGCGGTTCGTGAACTTCAGGTCGAAACGCTCTGGGACCGCAAAATCCACCTGATTTGTCATCAGAGAGAATTCTCTCCCTATCGCGCTCCAAACCTGTACATCAATTTTCGGACCGTAGAATGCGGCTTCGTCTTCGGCTTCCACGTAAGGTACATTACCTCTATCCATTGCACGACGAACCATCTCTTCCGTCTTGAGCCACAGCCGTTCATTATCTACATACTTTTTGCCAAGTCCGGCTTTGCCATGCAGAGATAAGCGCATTACATATTTCTCGATTCCGAATAGATCGAAATAGTTGCGGTACATATCCACAACTGCCAGGAATTCCTCTTCAAACTGGTCTTCCGACACATAAATATGAGCATCATTCATCTGCATCGAGCGGACACGCATCAAGCCAAACAACTCGCCTGATTTCTCATAGCGATAACACGTACCATATTCTGCCAATCGAATTGGCAGGTCACGATACGAACGTCCCTTTGAGCCAAAGATCTTATGATGCATCGGACAGTTCATCGGTTTGACGTAATACTTCACGCCTTCGAGTTCCATGGGTGGGTACATGCTCTCGGCATAGTAGGGCAGGTGGCCGGAACGAATGAATAAATCTTCCTTCGTGAGATGCGGCGTTTTGACGCGCAGATAACCGGCCTTCTCTTCCATCTCTTTGGCAAGTTTTTCCAACTCTTCAATCATCACGCCGCCGTTGGGCAGCCAGAGCGGCAGACCTGGTCCTACCTCATCATCGAACATGAAGATTTCCAATTCCTTGCCCAGCTTGCGATGATCGCGCTTCTTGGCTTCTTCCATCTGCCAGAGATAATCTTTCAATTGCTGCGCGTTCTCCCAGGCCGTACCATAGATGCGCTGGAGCATTTTATTGTTCTCATCACCGCGCCAATACGCGCCCGCAATTGACATCAACTTAAATGCGTCCTGCTTGACTTCTTTCGTGTTTTGCACGTGAGGGCCGCGGCACAGGTCCGTGAACGTGTCGTGCTGATAAATGGAAATCTCCGGCTTTACTTTCAGTGGATTGCCATATTCATCGAACCCGCCCTGTTCCAGGCCCTCGATCAATTCCAGCTTATACGGCTGGTTTGCAAAAACTTCTTTCGCCTCTTCCGCAGAGATGACCGTCTTCTTGAACTCATGCTTGCCCTGCACGATCTGTCTCATTCGCTTTTCGATCTGTTGCAGATCTTCGGGCGTGAGATTGCGCGGCAGATCAAAATCGTAATAGAAGCCATTTTCAATCGGGGGACCAATCGTGTATTTGGCATCTGGGAACATCTCCAGCACAGCCTGCGCCATGATATGCGCGGCCGAGTGACGAATTTTATAGAGCTGGGACTCTTCGTATTTTTCCTGAACTTGTTGCAACATTCTTGCTTCCTTTCCTGGATTGATCATTACTACGGCCCAATGGACTTTACGCGACCCGAAGAGGCGGTTAGCAACAACCTCCGAGTCGCTGACGAGTGATAGTGGCGTCATCTGTAGTCATAGCGACCTCCATTTCTTCTCACCACAAAGGACACGAAGTGCACGAAGTTTTTTCGCTTGAGTCCTTTGTGCCTGTCGTGTTTAAAACAAAACTCGCCCGAACACGGGGCGAGAATTTGATTCACGCGGTTCCACCCGATTTATACCCAAGACCATAAAGATCTGATGGGTATATCTCTTAAGCCTCTAACGGAGCTACCCGTTCCACTTACTTGCTTTCAATTTATCGCTGAAAGCGTTCTGCCTTATGCTCGCGGGTGGTTTTCAGTGATTTTCCCTTGAAGAGACTCTCAATCCTGGATCTCTTCTCCCTGTCAGGGATTTGACCACTTACTCGTCTCGGTCATCGCGTTTCTATTTACTTGACTACCTGTGTCCCTATCTACTTACACTGTGGGCGAGATAGGGCTCGAACCTACGACCTCTGCTATGTCAAAGCAGTGCTCTAACCAACTGAGCTACCCGCCCGAAGGACTAACATTATAACGAGGGGTAACAAAATTTGCAATCCCAATGCGATCATGAGTATGAGCCTTGCGGTATAATCCTTTCGCCATGCCGAGACGTAAAGCGCCTGAAGACATGTCTGTGGAAGAATTACGCCGTTTATTGATCGAAAAGCGGCGGGGTGCGCGGCGTGAAAGGCTGGAGCACTTTAAAAGAACAGGCCGGGTGGTAGACGTCGCCCCGGACATTTTGGCAGAGTCAGTTCCAGTGGTGGATACGCTTGAGGACACCACAGACCAGGCTCAAGTGCCGGCGTTGAAGCGCAGACGGGTGATGGACCGAATCCTTTTGGCGGTGGAAGTCCTGGCGGTGGTTGGACTTGTGGGAGTTTTAATCAGCGGGTTTGGAATCCTGCGCGATCTCAATGCAGAAGTCGCGGCCGCCTTGATTCAGGAAACGTTTACACCAACCCCCTTGGTGATGGCGGTGGTGCTTCCCTCCGGACATACGCCACCTGATGCGCAGGGAAATACGCGGCCGAACATTGATGAGATCCCGGCTCATTTGCAGCCGATGGTGCAGTCACTGGCGAATCTCCCGGTCCCAACCGCTGCGCCGGACCAGGCCATCCGCATTCAGATCCCCGCGATCAATATCGATGCGCCGGTGGTTCAGGGTGATGGATGGGAACAGCTCAAAAAAGGTGTGGGGCAGAATGTTGGCTCTGCCAATCCCGGTCAAACCGGAAATATCATTCTCTCTGCGCATAATGATGTATATGGCGAATTGTTCCGTTATTTGGACAAGCTCGCGCCCGGCGACCAGGTTGTTTTATATACACAACAACGACAGTATGTGTATGTAGTAGACCGGACTGCCGTGGTCGAGCCGACAGCAGTGGAAGTGATGGCCTCCACGGGAAGCCCAACGGTAACGTTGATCTCGTGTTATCCATATCTGGTCGATAAACAGCGCATTGTAGTTTTTGCGCGATTACAAAGTTAAGGAGTTTCAAATGGCCAAGAGAACCAAACGAACAACGACTTCAGTGAGCATGACCTCTTCACCGGCCCGCACTGAATTCAACCCCGATTACACTCACGTCAAACGTGATCTCACTCGGATTGGCACCCTCGCAGGATTTTTCTTTGTTGCGTTGATTGTGCTTTCGTTCTTCCTCAGATAAAAAGTAGGGACGACCCGTCAAGATGGTTTAATACCGTTACCATTCCGGGCGGGTCGCCGCTACCTAGGAAGAATAAATTTGACTGAGGGCGACCCAACGGGTCGCCCGAATCGTTTATGGAACACGAAATACTTCTCACGACACCTACTTATGGCGGCGATGCGATGGGACGCCTTGAAGATGGCCGGGCGGTCTTTGTCCCATTTGGACTGCCAGGCGAGCGTGTGCGTATCCGATTAACAGAGGAAAAACGAGGCTTTGCACGCGGGGAATTGGTGGAAATTCTTGAAGCCTCACCGTATCGAATTATTCCGCGCTGTAAACATTTCGGCGTATGCGGCGGATGTCATTATCAAAATTTGCCCTACGAAGCACAATTGAAGGCAAAGAAGGAGATCTTGCGCGATCAGTTAACGCGCATTGGCAGGGTCGAAAATCCACCAGTCCAGGATACAGTAGCGAGTCCCAGTCCGTGGAATTATCGCAATCATGTGCAGTTCCATATAACAAAAGAGGGAAAGTTAGGTTATGTGGGCGCGGGGACATCTTTTGCAAAAGGGCTACTTCCCATTACAGAATGTCATCTTCCTGAAGAGGCTATTAATTCCCTATGGCCCCAACTTGAGCTTGAACCTGATACAAATATTGAGCGCATCTCTATCCGAGTCGAAAAGGAAAATGACTTGATGCTCATCCTCGAATCGGATTCTCCCGAATCCCCGGAACTTGAGATCGAGGCAGAGATTTCTGTCGCGCATGTGTTTGAGGAGAATGCTGTTGTTATCGCTGGAAACAACCACCTCATGATTCCTATTTTGGGACGTGATTTCCGTGTCTCGACTGTTTCATTCTTTCAAGTGAATACCGCGATGGCCGAAAAGATGGTCCAACACTTACTTACTTGTTTACCTGTTTCCTTATCTGGTACTTTATTGGATGTTTACTGCGGTGTTGGTCTATTCAGTGCGTTCCTTGCACCCAAATGTGAGCGCGTCATTGGAATTGAATCTTCTCCATCTGCCTGTGAAGATTTTGCTGTCAACCTGGATGAATTCGATAACGTTGAACTTTATGAGGGACTGGCTGAAGAGGTAATTCCATATTTCGAAGCAAAACCAGAAATCGTCCTGGTTGATCCGCCGCGCGCGGGCCTGGAGAAACGTGTCGTGGATGGAATCCTGGAGCTTAGACCTCGCTTCATGGCATATGTATCATGTGACCCGTCTACTCTGGCACGCGACTCGAAACGGCTGATCGAGGGTGGATACAAGCTGAAGCAGGTCACTCCGTTCGATTTGTTTCCTCAAACCTATCATATTGAAAGTATTAGCCTCTTTGAGCAATGAAGTTCCAGCCAAAAATCGTTCCACTGGGCGATTCAGCGTTGCTTATTCAAGTAGGGGATGAAATTGACATCACCACAAATCAACATGTTCATGCTCTGGCTGCTCTTATAAATGCGTCTCCTCTTGAGGGTATGATTGAAACTGTTCCCGCGTATGGAACGTTACTTGTTCACTATGATCCGTTGATCCTTTCGTTTAGACGGCTCAGAGATTATCTGAGTGAAAAATTGACACAAGTGCGAGACAACCTATCTCGAAAGCGCAAACAGATTGAAGTTCCTGTAAGATATGGAGGAGAGCATGGCGTTGACTTGGAATCCGTCGCGCGTCATTGTCAACTGCAAGTGGAAGATGTTATTCGTATCCATAGTGAGAAAACATATACGGTTTTCATGATGGGTTTTACGCCCGGCTTTCCCTATCTGGGCAAACTCGATGATGCGATCCTCACACCACGCCTTGAGACGCCGCGTACCCGCGTGCCTGCTGGAACCGTTGCCATCGCGGGTTCACAAACGGGCATTTACCCAATTGATTCGCCGGGCGGCTGGCAACTGATCGCTTGGACTCCACTTCAAATATTCAGCCCCCAATCTGAATCGCCCTTTTTATTTTCACCGGGCGATGAAGTGAAATTCATAGTTGAAGAGTGATGTCGCTGAAATTAATCGATGTTAGCGGACTTGTCACGATCCAGGACTCAGGGCGCAAAGGTTGGAGGCAATTTGGCGTTCCAACCTCCGGCCCAATGGATGCATTTGCGTACCGCGCAGCGAATACACTGGTGAGTAACCCAACAGACTGTGCTGCGTTTGAAATTGGCCTGGGTGATGCAACATTCCAGGCTACCCAGGATTGCGTCATCGCGGTGACGGGTGCTGGTTATAAACTTTCTATTTATGTCTGGGAGTTTCCACTCTGGAGTTCGTTCTTCGTACGTGCTGGATGGAAAATCAGCTTAAGTAAAACAGACAATGGTATGTGGGCCTATCTCGCTATCGCGGGCGGCATTCAGACTCAGCCGATGCTTGGTTCACGTTCAACGTATCTGCGCGGTGCTTTGGGCGGGCTCAAAGGCAGGCAATTGCAATCTGACGATGTTGTAAACATAGGCTACCTTTCTCATTCATCTTATGAACTTGCTGCACGTACATTCCCCGAACGAGCGTGGCCTGCTTACATTCAAACCCCAACACTCGATGTAATCATGGGACCACAGACGAATTATTTTACTAATGAGAGCATCCAAATATTTTTATCAAATGAATATTCAGTTAGTCTCACCTCTGATCGGATGGGGTACCGGCTGGAAGGTCCAGCATTGACTCGTCGCAACGAAACAGAACTGATCTCAGAAGGGTTGATCTTTGGCGCGATCCAGGTCCCTTCGAATGGGCAGCCAATTGTGATGATGGCCGACTGTCCAACCACAGGCGGGTATCCTAAAATTGGAACGGTTGCCAGCGCGGATTTGCCTTTGCTTGCGCAGTGCATTCCAAATAAAAGCAAAATTCGTTTTCGAGAAACAACAGTTGCAAAGGCGCAGAAAAGGCATCGCGCATTAATAAGTGGATTGAATAAGATTGTCGAGAACGAGTGAAATATTTTTCGTAATCCGTTGGTTGAGTAGGGCAGAGCCCGTATCGAAACCAACAGATAACAAGAATAATTTTGCTTGCATGGTGGTTTCGATACGTCCTTCGTCATTACTCAGGACCACTCAACTACCAATGGAAAACAAAACAATGAAAATCGACCTCAACTGTGACATAGGTGAAAATATTGGCAATGACGAAGACATTATGCCTTATGCCACCTCCGCGAATATTGCCTGTGGATTCCATGCAGGTGATGAAATGAGTATGCGGACGACTGTCCGATTGGCGAAGAAGTATGGTGTTGCCGTAGGCGCGCATCCAAGCTGGAAAGATATGGATGGATTTGGGCGGCGCGCAATGACTCTTCCGCCCGATGAAGTTGAGGCACTCATTCTGTATCAGATTGGCGAACTGGCTGCGATTGCAAAATCAGAGGGAGTTGAGATACGTCACGTCAAGCCTCATGGTGCTTTGTATAATCAAGCTGCGCAAGATAGGGTTCTGGCGAATGCCATCGCAAGCGCTGTAAAACGATTCAGCAGAAAATTAATTTTGGTTGGGCTGGCAGGCTCAAGCTTGATAGAAGCAGGGATAGAAATCGGTTTGAGAGTCGCAAATGAAGGATTCCCTGACCGCAACTACAATTCCGATGGAACATTGGTCTCACGCAAGCAGGCAAGTGCGCTGATCGAATCGCCTGAAGGTGTAGCCTTACATGCGGTTGAACTTGTACAAAACGGAATTGATTTCTCGGGTCGACGAGTTCACATCGATACGCTTTGTTTGCATGGGGATCATCCACGTGCCGCAGAAAATGCAAAACTCGTTCGTGATGCTTTGGAAAAGAATAAGATCAAAGTCGTGGTGCTTTAATAATTCAGGGCGACCGTTACAGGTCGCCCTTTTGATTTAAGCTTTTATTTCCCCATCGTTTGATACATCGTATTCATCAGTCTCCGACTGGTTCAAGTTGCGGTTGTGGCGCGAGATCTGGCAAGGCTTTGATCTCACGATAGGTCAACGTCCAAACGGTGGATGTGTACACCGTCTGCCAACTGCCCAATAGCAGCCAGGGTGAGAAGGCGAGGGTGAAGAACAACGGCGCTACGAATAGCCCAGCCGCGATCCACGGGAGTACACCACTGAGGAAGGTACTGAAGAGTCCAACCAGCAGCAGGAATGGCAGCGCGGCCACGAGTATCGCAAGGACCGCTGTCACGATCACTACTGGGATGGTGACAATGATCAGGATGATGGATGCAATCGCCCAGACGATTCCCAGTCCGATCATCACAAGCCACATCAAGCCAACATTCTTCCAGTTCTCGAGCACCATCGCAAACCCGCGTTGAAGTGATTCACGTACGCCTATATTCTCCAGCACGCAGATCCGCCAGAAGAAGTTACGTAACAGGTGCAGCAGGATGGTCAGGATCACAACCACGAATATGGTAATGAATGCAAGTACGATCGCAGACACCACACTGAAGGCTGCAAAGTTCGCGCTCCCATTGACCACTGAAAAATAAATTCCTGTCCCTGCGATGAGCAATACCAGTACCAGGGCGATTACTGGAAGATTAACGATCAGGTTGATCAGGAACAATCGCCATGATGTATTCGACCAGCCGATGCGGAAACCCTGACGCAGGGTCATCTTGTTGCCGCTGCCTTCATATTCATCCACCATACGGATGACCGCAGTCTCGGAAACATATCGTGCAATTGCCACGACAATTCCCACAACCAGCATGACTAGTACGAAGCCGCCGATGACCCAGAGGAAGGTAGTCAGTGCCGCGCCTGAGATATCCATATGAGGTATACCCTGCTTAAAAAGCTTATCCACCTCGTGTTGGAAGTCCCTGAATGCCTGCTGCAGGCTTTGGGGAGTAAATTGATGATTTTCATTTCCACTCTGTTCATAACGAGTGCCATTGTTGGAACCTCGACTTGTGGAACTACCGGCAGCAAGCGCCAATACCAGGCCGAAGACCCATAACGCCCGATAACTCCACAGGATGTACCAGGCACGTCTTAAAATTTTGATGGGATCCATTCTATTCTCCTTGTTGACAAATGTTCTATTTCATTCTTCCTTGACCGCGAGACTGCATCAGCCTTCGAGGAGTTGGCCAGGCTGCTGACGCTGATGACGCATATGACGAGTCCACCAGATCGCGATCCAGCTCAAATAGAGCAAGGCGATCGAAATCTGTAAACTGATCAGCGGCAAAGACATTCTTGTGAATGCTTCGGTCGACTCAGCCCAACGGAGGCTGTTGCCGCTTAGCAGCCCCAACTGACTGAGCGTGGCTGATAAATAAATATCGTTCGATGGACCAAAAGCCATCCAGTCAGAAATACCACGCAGTAAACCCAAATATTTCGCCGCAGATAAAATGTCACTGATAAAAAAGGATGTACCGATAAAGATCCAGACTGCCAGGAGTCCAACCGGGATCATCCACCAGCTGATCTCAAGAATCTGCCTTCTTGAAATTGCGGTTTGTTTGTGCGGCAGACGCAGGTTGACTTGGGAGGCGAATCGTTCCACGGGTGTAAACTTGGGCGTCGGAACCTCTTGCAATAAGCCCGAAAGACTTTCCAGCGACTCCAGTTCAGCCTGGCAAAGTTCGCATTCCGCAAGATGTGTTTCCACGTGATGGAGCCGGTTGCTACGCAATTCACCATCGTGGTAGGCATTCAGCCATTCGCTAACGTGCTTTGACATATTCCGCCTCCACCTGTAACAACAGTGATCCTTCCAGTTTTTCCTTCAATATCTTGCGAGCGTAATTCAATCGTGACATGACCGTACCTACTGGAATCTCAAGGGTATCTGCGATCTCGTGATAAGACAATTCTTCATATTCTCTGAGTATGAGTACTGCGCGACTGGCATCAGGGAGGGAGATGATTGTATGTTGTACAAGGGTCGTCCGTTCTGTCTGTGACAAAAGCGCTTCAGGGCCGGGATGTGAGTCTATCGTCGGCAGATCTTCGAAGTCATGGGGAAGGATGTGTTTCTCCTTGCGCAACAGATCGATCGCGGCATTGACTGCGATGCGGTACAACCAGTTGCGGAGTGATGTTTCATGGCGATACGATGAGAGGTGCAGCCAGGCTTGAATAAATGTCTCCTGGGCAGCGTCTTCTGCAACTTGCGCATTACCGCACATGCGGTAGATGACATTTCTCACGCCCTGAGCATGGATGCAGACCAGTTCACCAAACGCATTTCGGTCACCGCGTTGTGCCTGTGTAACAAGCTCCGTTTCATTGACTGCTGCAACCGCTACTGAGAGACTTCCCATTTTTGTTGTTTGACCTTGCCATTCTATTAACGTGGATCGATTTGTTTTTATTCGAAAGAGATTTTGTCGAGATCGGCCTAATTCGCGGCTAAATGCGGGCCTCTAATGTTGGAAAGCTTCAAAAAAATGGGCGACCTTTTGGGGTCGCCCGTTTACTTTACTCTTTCTTATCTGTCTTCGTGGTCATGCTCTTGCGAATTTCAGACCGTAGTTGTTCGACCTCCGCTGAGCGTTCTCCTTGCGTCTCATTGGCAAGGGCACTAAAGCGATCGGAGAGCAGCATGGTAAGCAGGGCTTCCATGATGTTGCCGGAGCCACCGTCCTTGCTCGCACCGACGACCACACGCGGGACGACATCCACCTTCGATTGCTGGACGGCTTCGGAAAAGCGATTGAGAACCTGTTGTGTGACCTGGAATTGCGGACCACCATAGGCGCGAACCTGTTCTTCGGTTGCCAGAGCCTGTGCGATACCAATGCGTGCGATCTTCTCCGCTTCCGCTTCTGCCAGCGCACGGATCTGTGCGGCCTGTTGAATGGAGCGTTGATAATCCGCTTTACCCTGGTTCGCCTGCACATTGATGCTCAACTCGGATTCTGTAATGCTCGTCTGCATTTGGGCGCGTGATTCCGCCTCGCGGAGTTCACGTTCTTTCACGGCAGCCTGCTCCTGTCGTCCATAGGTTTCCACTTGTTCAGTGGCAATCTGGCGTGAGCGCAGTTGCGTGAGAATGGTTTCAATTTGAACATCACCTTCAGGCGAGGAGGGTGTACCGATCAGCACTTCTTCCAACTCCAGGTTGTAATGCTCGAACTTTACCTTCATCTCCTGGCTTGCAATTTTCTGTATGTCACTTCGTTCCTGCAACAACTGGATCAAGGTGCGAGTCTGACCGATGTTCTTGAAGTAGGCTGCCACCATTGGGTCAAGTGTCTGTTCTACAAGGCGCTTGATATCGCCAAAGCGTTGGATGACCAGTGGCGCTTTTTTGTAGTCAATATGAACCACCACGGAGAGAGGCAAGGATGGCTCGAAGGCGTCCTTGGTGATCAACGAGACTTCGGTAAGGTTTTCATCGAAATGATGTGAGCCGGTCTGGCTGCTGATCCATTTGAGGATGAAGTTGGTGGTAGGTACTGAGACAACTTTACCGGCATAGGTATTGAATGCATATTTGCCCGGCAACAGTGCCTCTTCCCACACGCCGCGTTTGCCGCGTGTGACCAGCTCGCCATGGCGATAGTCCATTCCTGAAAGGTCTTCGCCCGTTTCGCCTGTATAAGAAACGACCACACCGACATTACCGACTTCAATGACCGTCTTTTGGATCATCTCAACCGTGGCGAACAGGCGGTTGACGTAATATGTGCCTTCCACCAAAACTTGCAACTGGCGACCGCGGAAGCCACCTGCCTTCAGGAATTTATCAGGGTCCTGGAATTTATTGTGATAGGTGTCAGCGACTTTCGGGTCATCACCAACGACTGGGGCAATGATCTCACCCTGCCCAAGCGACGGTCCATCATGGACGGTCGCAATACCGATCTTATCGTCTGTGTCCTTGATGATAACGGGGACAAACCCATTGCGTTCGGCAATCACATTCGCCATCTTTTGGATCACATCCATATCTTCGCGGCTAAGTGGCAGGGAATAAACACGTCCATCGGTGAGGACGATGAACTGAACAAGGTTGATCGCGTACGTACCTTCGCGGAGCACACGGCGTTGTGGTCCGCGTTGACCACCGTTCTTCAGAAATCCTTCTACATCCTGAAAATCGATCACATCTATATTGGAGGCGAGTGTTTGCGTAGGATCGAGCAGGTTGCCGTCACGTGCGAAGATGTAACCAATCTTTCCCTGTGGAATGGTTACGAGCGGCGCGGCGTGGACAACATACTGGACAGGCATTAGATAATGGATACCACCTCGCAATACCTTGGGCTGAAACCCAGCTTCGCCGTTCAAGGCGATAAACCCGCTTTTTATCGAGCCTCTGGGGCTGAAGCGCTTTTCAACAATACCGATACGGGTGTTGGGGATGACGCGCACCCCTGATAGGATGATCAGCGCCAGGATGCCCAACACGATCAAAACCGCGAGCACAATAAAACCAGTCATTTTTTCTCCTTTGCATGTTTCAATGCACAATTCATCTACGCAAATTTACAGACAGGGATGCATAAAAAAGGGACGACCGCCGCCGTCCCAGTGGTTTACTCTTCTGCGATAACGATAATCTTATCCTGTGCTGCAAACGTGACCTGTTCAGATTTCTTGGGATTCGTGTGTACACCATAGGATTTACCTGCGTCGTTCGCTTCAGCAGTGATCCGGTACCCGAGCGCTGTTTCTCCCCGTCGGCGTGCGGCTTCGACAACCGTGTAGAAATTGACTGCTTCACCAGTAGTCACATAATCACCTACGGGCTTGAGATAGATTTCCGCGCCTTCGGGATCAAAAATATCGGTGAAGACATCCATCAGTTCAGCGTTTTCCGAGAGTTGGGACATCATCAAGCTGACGAGGTGTTCACTGACGATGAAGTCATCTACTTTGGTAGCTTCGGCAAGCTCGCGGTTGCGCAGATCCAGCATCTCGCTGACGATGGAGAAGGGAGTCTCATCTTTCTGTGCCATATCCCGCAGATGTAGCAATGTGACGAGCGTTTTTGCGTCAGCCTCCTGTGGCTCAAGTGTGCTGTAGGCCAGTACCACGACATGGTCGTAATCTGCCACGCCAAGTTGGTTGAGCAGATCGCGGTCGGTAGTTTCGCCCTCCTGTACGACCAGCGTCTGGTTTTTTAGCTTTCCACCCTGGGCGCGGATTTGTTTTTCGATATTGTAGATATCAGCAACGACTGTTACCTGCGAACCTTTGGCAACGTAGTTATCCAATTCATGCACAATGGTTGTACCACTGCGATTCCACCCAAGGATGAGGCATTTCTCAGGCTTGGGTGGTAAGGCTCCTCTGTTTGAGCGGATGGCGGCTTCCGTAATGGGCGGCAGGCCGGGGCTTGTACTGAGCGAAGTGTTTGAGAGCCGAATCGTGTCGTCATCTGCCGAGAGAGCAAAAATCTGATCACCCTCCTCGATGCGAGTATCCATGGGTGGGCTGAGAAGAATCTTTCCATCTGATTTTCGCAAACCCATCAAGCATGAATCTTCATACGCCAGCAATGCTTCGCCGAATGTTTTTCCAGTCAGAGCAGGCTCACGCTTGAAATAAATCTCATCGCCGCCAAAATCCATGAGTTCCGTATAGACCACTGAAAGGCCAGACTGACGTGAGGTTTGCGCGACAACGCGCGCGATCAGATCGCCCGTCATTACCGCTTGGACCGTATCCTTTTCACCCACCAGTTTCAGCACATCCATGTTTTTCACATTGCGGATTTGTGTGACGATGTGATACGGCTCGGCGCGGCGCTTGGGATTGTTCGTGATCGCCAACACCGTTTTGATCACATCCGTATCGGGATCGCTGTTTTCGGGGGGCAATACAATAATGGACTTTGCAACATGAGGGCTCGTGATCTCGAGATCGTTCGGGTCAATGGGACTCCCATTTCGACAAATAATGCGGGTCTTTCCTTTGACCTCGACCCGTTCCTTTATCTCATCCTCCATCTCCACCTTGTCTTTATCCGCCAAAATGACAATCCGTGCGTTGGGTTGATTTTCATTGGCAGTCATCAATTCATTGAGAATGGTGAAGATTTGCGCAGACCATCCCAGCACAAGGGTATGATTGGATTCAAGCACGCGCGAGCGTCCTTTGCGTAACCGCGCCATTTGATCTTCGATGCCATTATTCAAAACGCCGATCAACGCGCTGACGACGAAAATACCTCCCAGGGTAACAAACAACATGACGACACGGAAACCGGTACCTGTATCTCCCCCCATTGTGCCTGAGTCGAGCGTACGCATCAGGCTTTCCCAGGCAGCTTCCGTGAAACTTAAGCGCGGTGTCCCACTTTCCTGTACAAAGCCAGTGAGGGAAATGACTGACCCGGCAATAAAAACAACAATTAATGAAAGCACGAACAACATACCGATCAAGGCGGGCGTACCACGCGCCATCAAATTGTCAAACTGATACCGAAGACGTTGATTAAATGTTGGCTTCATAGAGCCTCCGTAAAATGAGATTGGCTGATTATAGCTTTTTTAGCCGAGCTGCTCCTTACAATTGCTTTTTATATTGGTTTTGCCTATACTTGATGAAAAAGGAGGTTCTTGTGACTACGAAATTGACCTGGTATGGACATGCTGCCCTTGGACTCGAGATGGATGGACAAAAAATCGTTGTTGATCCTTTCCTCGATGGAAATCCCGTTGCTTCCATCAAGTCGGGAGCCGTTGAGGCAAATTTCATCCTCATCAGCCACGGACACGCGGATCATGTAGGGGATTCGGTTGCGATTGCGCAGCGGACAAAGGCTTTGGTCATCAGTGTCAACGAAATTGCTGGCTGGTTCAGCAACCAGGGCCTCAATTCGCATGGCCAGCATATTGGTGGTGGTTACAAATATCCATTTGGCTATCTCAAACTGACACTTGCCTTGCATGGCTCGGAACTGCCGGATGGCTCGAACGGTGGCAATCCCTGCGGTTTTTTGCTGACGACGACCGATGGCAAGAAGATCTATATGGCACAGGATACAGGTCTGTTTGGCGATATGAAGTTGATCGGCGATGAAGGGATCGATCTGGCGCTGGTTCCGATTGGGGATAATTTCACGATGGGTCCCGATGACGCCTTGCGGGCGGTCAAATTGATCCACCCGAAAGTAGTCATCCCGATTCATTACAATACATTTGATTTGATCAAACAGGATGCGAATGCGTGGGCTGCGCGCGTAGAGCAGGAGACGGAGACAAAGGCCATCGTGTTGAAGCCGGGAGAAAGTTATTCTCTGTAAAGAATTCAATCAGACAAAAGACCGAGGCAATTGTCTCGGTCTTTTTATTTACTAAAATATAGGTTCGCTACTATCCCCAGAAAAAATACAAAAAGTACAGCCACAATCACGCCAGCCGCCCAGCCCAACAGGGGCGCGAAGCGCAGCAATTCCACGCCGGCATCTTTCAAAACACTGGATATACCCCAGATCGCTGTTGCAGAAAACCCCAGTGTCTTTAGGCTCAAATCAAAATGATCCTTTTTCGCCAGGTGGACAACCATTAATATTTCCAAACCGGTTAATAACAGGGATGTACCCGGAATAGGACTGGTCAACGCGGCCAACAACCCTGCGATCAGCGTATAAAGCAGGATGAGTTTTATATTTGAGTTCATGTGGATCGATTATAGCAAGTAGATATCCCCATTGCTGGCGCTTCTTAGCGAATGAATTGCAGGGCAAAATATACAATAACAATGAAGAGGAGCGCCCAGATAATACTCGAGACGAATCGGTTGATTCCAAACGCGGGCTCTGGCTCGATCACAGATTTATTCGGATCGATGAGCGGCTCCGAGGGGCGGTAGATGCTTTCATCGGAGGGCAAATGTTTCATATCGTCTGGAGCTGATTGACGATAGATATCCTCTGTCCTGGGCAATTCGTTCGACGGTCGGGATGAGGCGAGCTTTTCCTCCACTTTTCCAAGGGCTCGTTCATAGATGGCCTGCACTTCAGGGGACATATCGACAATATCGATTAATGATTTTGTGCCTGTTTTATTTTTCTTCGCCTGCTCTTCTTTTTCCTGGTTGTAGGCCTGGCGTATTTCCAACGGCATCTCAAATTCATTATTATAGGTTCTACCTCTAAATTCAATCCTGGGCATCACAGCACCTCCATACAGATTGGAACGGGAAGTCAGCTTCTGCATCGTATATAACGATGATTAGCTCTGACTGTGCTATTTCACCCCGGATCGCGGTGATTTTAACTAGAACTCGCCTCAAAAAGACCATGTCACTCTCCCGCAAGGGCGCCGGGACGATGTGAGGGAGCGGTCTTCGCGACCGACACCTGCACCCACCGCAGGTGCGGTGAGAGTCTCGTATTTTCCATGGTAGAGATCCTTCGCTTCGCTCAGGATGACAATTTTGAGATAACTTGTATTTGCCAATCAATTGTCTCATCAATTACTAAACTTTATTACAAAATTATGAGTAGATCTCATAATTTTGGTTTAGCAAATTATGGGCTGCCTTGTAATACCTCATTAAGATTTGTCTTATTTTACAGCCTTCAACACCCGTAAGGCTCGCAGGGTGACCCATTTGTTCGGTAGTTTCCTTTCGCCAAAATCCATCCAGGTCTTGCCGGTGTAATCATATTCCAACGGCCATCGTCCTTCACTGTCCTGTTTTTCACGGCTGATATTCAAGGTGTTAGATAAACGTGGGTCGTTGCCATAGCCCAAATGGACAAGAGCTTCAGCAAGTTGTAACAAGTCAGTGACGTAGAAGATGGGAAACCCAAATTTCCACCAGTTTCGACTTGGCTTGTCGCCATTCCGCGTTGGATAGTTTGCGGTGGATGGCTCGATCCCGAAGAAAAAATCCACGCCCTGTTGGATCGCTTTCTGGATCAATGGCGTTCGTTGATTTACAGGTAACTTGCTGAAAGCCAGCATGACTTTGACCCCACCCCAGGCGCAGGGAAGTTGATCGTTCACACCGCAGGCAAACATCGGTCCACATTTATAGGCATAATAGCGAATTGGAGCATCCTTATCTCTCATGGGGGCGATGCCATCCCCGCTGACGGTACGTGCCATCCACTCGTAGGCTTTATCCATGCGTGGATCGTCACAACCTAGATCCATTAATGACGACAGCAGATTCCCTTGCAGACAATCTATGGTTCCAGAAGGTGCACCAGAAGTGGATGATGTAAATTGACCGCCTTCCGTCATATGATCCAGTAGATAGTTGCAGGCTTGGTAGATACGGTTGTCTTCATTTGCGGATGCGCCTAACTGAGCCAGGAGAATCATGGACCAAACTGTTGACCTGTATTTCGGGTTATATCCGGGGCCAGCTTTGACCCAATACCCCTCCGGGTTCATCCTGGAGAGAACTTCTGCAATGGGCCCTTCTTTGTGGGCGGCCTTCCATGCAGATTTTAGTTTCCGGTCGTCAGAGGGTAGATCAAGAAGATCGCGCAGTGCGAGATAACGGACGCCCGGATTTTCAGGCTCAAGTAACCATGTTACTGAGTCATTTCGTAATTGGTTCTTCCAAGACATGGTTTCCTCCTTTCGAAACGAGATTTCCCGACCCAAAAACAGTATAGCACTTTTAAGGAGGATCACTCATTAATTTCATAGACTTCGAAAGGCTCAACACCCATGGCTCTCAATTGTTCGGCGCCTGGCGAATAAACAAGGTGAGCATCGAGCAGGGTCAGTAATTCACGATAATAGCCGCTATATACGATCAGATAAGTGACCTGTTTCGCACGTACGTAACCTGCCATTTTTTGTGGATTGTTCATAATGGGGACGATTTCCGGTGTGATCAACCCGGCCAGGTCCACGATTTGTCTCTGGGTGTAGTAGCCGATAATCCCGATATCATGTGTGGCAATGACCGCCTCCCGGGGTGTGTTTGTGTTAATCCACTGTGCCGCTTTCATGTGGACTGTATTGAATAGCTGAATTCGATAGGCATAGTCAGATGCGCCGTTGATCCACAATAAGAAAACCATACTGAAAAGAGAGAGCCAAATGACAGAGCGCAATAAAGAGGTGAGTTTGAATCTTTCTAGAAGTTGGTCCAGCCCTTCAACGCCATAGATAATGATGAGTGGGATAAGTGGCATAAGATAGCGTCCGTGGTCATAAATCACAGGAAGCGCCACAGCGTAGAGTCCGACCAAGGTGAGGAACCAGGCGAACGGGTAGGGATGAAGCGTGTTCTTTGTCCTCAACGCGTGATAGATCGCAAATCCGGTGCCTGGAATAAGGAGTAAAAGTGGTCCGTTCAAAAAGTAGATGAACACATCCCAGAGATATTTCAGTGACTTCCAAAGCGACCAGGGATAGCCATAGATCATAAACTTTGCTGTGATTGTATTTGGAAAAGGTCTGTGACTATAGATAAAGTTGAAGACGATCCATGGACTGATGATGATTAAAAACGCGCTGATGAAGGCAATCGCAGGAGGAAGAAAGCGTTTTATTTCGCGTGAATGGGTGAGAAGCAATTTGAAACCATATACGAGTGCGAGGAGAACACCCTCGGGACGTACCAGAACAATGAGGCCCGTCAGCCCACCCAGCAGGAAAGGCGAACTCTCCTGGTTGAGAAGCAGGAAGAAGAGAAGTGTAAGGAATGTGAATAGACCGACCTCCATACCAGAGACAGATGCCCAGGCGAGATGCCATTCAAGAATGCAGATGACCCCGACGATCAGCGCATTCCTGAAATTGTCAAAATAATTTTGGCTAAGACGCGCTATGATGAACGCAGTGGCAACGGCAAAAATACTTCCCCAAAGATACGTCCACAAAAAGAATGGGACTCTTAGCCGATAACCTATGGCAAGAAGAAGTGTCCAACCGAGGGATGTACTGCCGGTGGAGGGCTGGCCGGGAGAAAATGCCATGACTCCATGCAGCCCAAGGCTGCGGGCATACGTTTGATGGATCCATGAATCATCCAGAGGAAAGCCAAAACTTCCAGCCTTTCCCAAGTAGAGCGCGGTGCTCAGGGCCTGAAGCAGAATTAACAGTGCGAGTAGAGGGCCCCATTTTTTCATGTTAGCATTTTCTTACTCGATTTTACCAAGTAGCTACAGGCAACAGGCTGAACAAAATTGCAAAGAGGGTTATTATTTCTTTAACCACTTATAAAACAAATAAGCGATGTTCTTCATGACAATCTTTAGATTGACATAGAACACGAGCGGTGCTTCATGATTGGCGGTATCGGTGGCGCCACGGATTTCCAGATAAGGCACGTTGCTGAACGCAGAAGCTCGCGCACCGCCGACTCCCTCCCAGGCGACCGCTAGAGCATCGTGCAGTTCTCTTAATTCCGCCCCACGTGTGACCTCGATCACATCTTCATCGCCGCCTGCCATGACTCCGAAATGGACTTTGAAATTCACATCAGACAGGTCAAGTGTTTTGATCTGTTCAATGCTTTTTGCATCTCCAGCAAAACGCGGTTTGGGACGCTCAGAAAATTTATTGTTGTAATCGTGCTCGAGCGTGGATGTCGCGATGATCACATCACCGACTCTCACTTCCGGGGCAAGCGCACCCGCCGCGCCCGCACAAATGACCAGATCAAATTTTGCGTGATCCAGTAAATGCTGGGTCTGAATCCCAAATTGCGTCTTGCCATGCCCCCCAACTGCGAGTGTGACATTGATCTTGGGGAAACAATGAACATCCAGCCTGCCAATTCGCTCTGTATGTGATTTAAGATCAAGAGTAGAAAGGCTGTCGTAAAGACCATCGTATTCTTTTTGAAGAGGGGTAATGACGAGAATGTTTTGTGGCATTGAAAAGTCTCTCATTTGTTTAGCGCAACGCTGTATTTATCCTTGTATCCTCTCTCACTCATTTTGGACAATAGACGATAGACCAAAGACCATGGTCAATTGTCCATTGTCTATCGTCTGCTATCATGCCTGCATCTTCTCCCACTCACCCAACTTTAGATCCATCTCTTTCTGCACACGTTCATATTCCGTCCCTAATTTTGCCGCTTCGGCTGGTTTCACAAAAGGACTCTCCAGTTGCAGGCTCAGATTCGCTAATTTCGCTTCGAGTTCTGCAATCGTATTTTCAAGTTCCTGTAGCTGTGCGAGCTTTCTTCTTTCCTCTTTCATCTTCGCATTTTGCGACTTGCGAGATTCGATCGTCAAGTTTCGGCTATCATTCTTTTCCACTTGTTGCGTGGTGAGCCGCGCGGCTTCTTTCTCCCGTTCCGCTTTCATTTGGGAATAGGTTCCATTGAAAACAATCATCTGCGATTCGTCGGGATTGATCTCCCAAATTTGGGTCGCGAGCGCGTCGACAAGATAACGATCGTGTGAAACCAACAAAATCGTTCCCTTGTATGCATCCAGCACCGACTGTAAGATTTCCTGTGAGGAAATATCGAGGTGATTGGTTGGCTCGTCGAGCAATAACAAGTTTGTATCTTGCAAGGAAAGTTTTGCCAATGCCAAACGTCCGCGTTCACCGCCGGAAAGCATGGATACTTTCTTGAACGCGTCATCACCGGAAAAGAGATACTTGCCAAGATAATCGCGTCCCTGATAGGGCAGCATGCCGGGAGATTGAGTGAGAATCTCATCGAGAACTGTTTTTTCTGGATCGAGCCCCTCGTGGGCCTGCGCGAAATATCCAACGTGCAGACTCGCGCCCAGGACTACCTCACCTGCCAATGGGTCGAGTTGACCGAGGATCGTTTTGAGAAACGTTGACTTGCCTGCGCCGTTGGGTCCAATCAACGCGGCGCAGTCGGTTCGTCGCAGTTCAATATCAGGCGTGCGGAAAAGCATTTTGCCGGGAATGCCGCGTTGCAAGTCGTCCGCATACCCCACTTGCAAATTCTTGGTGCGGATGACCAAATCGCCGGAACGCTGTGTCGAACGCAAATGCAGGCCGAGGTCGGGCACGAGGCGTTGAGGCGGTCGCAGCGCACGCACGCGTCGTTCTGCTTCTTCCACGCTGAACGGACTGGTCGTCGTCTCCACATCCAACTGCGACCAATTCGTGTTGACCGCGGTGTCCATGCCCACCTGCTCGATGGCTTGCACCACGCGCGAAAGTCGTTTCAGTTTGCCTTTGGCTTGCAATGTGTTTTGCCCCGAGATATTTTTCTTGATGTATTCAACTTCCTTTAAAAGCTTTTCCTTTTCGCTTTCAAAGATTTCAAAGCGATGCTGCCAGCGGTTCTCGCGCTCGCTCAAATAGGTTGTGTAATTGCCGCGATAATATTCCGCGCCGCTCAACGCCATTTCGAGCAGGGCATTGCAGGCGTGATCGAGAAAATAACGGTCGTGCGAAACAATGACCGCCGCGCCATCCCATTGCGAGAGATACCCCTCGAGCCATTCGACCGCGCGGATATCGAGATGGTTGGTTGGCTCGTCAAGTAACAAGATATCGGGATTGGAAAGCAGGAGGCGCGCCAGATGAGCGCGCGTTCGCTGTCCACCTGAAAGATGATCGAGCGACATGTGGAAGTCAGCCGGATCAAAACCGAGACCTGTGAGCACTTGTTTGATCTGGATTTGATAGACATATCCGCCGCGCCGTTCGAAATCATGCTGAAGCGTTCCATAGCGGACCAATGCCTGCTCCCGTTTCAAAGGGTCAGACATTTCAACCTCAAGTTTTTCGAGTTCCCCCTGCATGCGGATGAGGTCCGCAAACGGCTCAAGACAGATATCCCATAGCTCGCCCTGCAATTCGAAGTCTGCTTCCTGGGAGAGATACCCAAGGCGCAGACTCTTGGCACGCGTGACAGTTCCCGAAGAAGGTTCTTCTTCGCCGATGAGGATACGCAGAAGAGTTGTCTTACCGATGCCGTTGGGACCCACAAGCGCCAGCCGCGCGCCTTGTGCTACGGAAAAGGATACATTAGCGAAGAGATCTTCCGCACCGAAGGATTTTGAGAGGGAGTTTGCAGTGATGAGGGACATAGTAACCAGTATTCAGAGAGCAGTAGGCGGTTTTGCCTAAAGCAAAAAACGCGGGTAGATTTTAACCTATCCACGTTTTTTACGTTCGTTAAATTTAGGAATTCACGCCAATTTTTGTTCCATGTAAGTGTTAGCGTAAATTCGCGGAAAATTATTCCTCATCCACATGTCCCTCTGGGAGATGTCCTGGCTTTTCCTTTCCCAGCTCCAATGACCGTTGATACGCTGCCCAGACCGCGCGTGAGATCGCCGTGCGAAACCCTGCCTTTTCGAGATAATACAATGCCTCCGCTGAAGTCCCGCCGGGAGACGTCACTTGGTTACGCAATGTTGCAGGATGGCGACCGGCTTGTTCGTAGAAGGACGCAGAACCTTTAATGGTCTGCAAGACCAATTGTTCGGCAATGCGGCGCGGGAATCCCATGTGCACCCCCGCGTCGATCAACGCTTCGGTGAAGAGAAATACATACGAGGGACCTGAACCAGATAACGCGGTGGCCATATCCAGATAACTTTCGTCTTCGACAAAAACTTCCTCACCCAGCGCGCCTAAAATTGCACGCGCCATTTCCTGCTGTTCCTCAGTCACTTCTCTGGAGGAAGTCCACACTGTGATCCCTTCACCGATCTGACCAGGTGTATTAGGCATCGAACGCACCACAGATTTATGCTTGAGCCCTGTGCTGATCTTTTTGATGCTGGCACCCGCGATAATGGATAATACCAACGCGTCGCTGCGAATGCCCTTCAATCCCTTCATCACTTCGCTGAGACGTTGCGGCTTCACGGAAAGTACCACCACGTCCACGTGAGCAGCAGCAGAGGCATTATCTATTGATGTTTTGATTTTGTACTTCTTGATCAAATCTGAGCCACGTTCCTCACGTGGACCAGAAGCCAGGATATTTTCAGGATTGGCTAATTGCTTGCGCAACAAACCTGCGATCATGGCTTCTGCCATCACTCCAGGACCGATAAAGGCGATTTTTTTGTTTAACATGTCTCCTCCTTGGCTCATTTTGTTATGGCGTAGATATAGCTATCGCGTGGTATATCGCTGATATTCGGGTGAACAATGTATTTTCGTAATAATCCCTCGCGCAGCATGCCTGCTTTTTCCAACACCTTCTGTGAAGCAACATTCTCAATATCGGTTGAGGCATTGACTCGATAAATCGTTGGTTGTTGAAAAGACCAATGGATAATAGCGCGTGTGGCTTCGGTCGCGTATCCCTTTCCTTGATGGAAACGGGCAATGACATATCCCAACCCAACTGTACTACTCCTGATATGAAAATCAATCATTCCAAAAGGATCATCCTTTTCCTTGAGCGTAATAACAAAAGGAAAACGAATTCCGTTTTCCCATGCGGCAATGCTGTTACGAATAAAGTCTTCCGCCTCTTGTAGTTGTCGATGCGGCCGCCAGGTTGTATAACGCGTCACTTCTGGGTCTTGCATGTACGCCCTGAAGAGAATGAGCGCATCTTCCATGCGCGGCTTGCGTAAAACAAGCCGTTCTGTTTCGATTCGCTCCAGTATTTTCATAATGTCATTATACTTCTGACAACTATGGAAATAACAAATGAGCGGACAGATTGTGTCCGCTCACTGATTACTGAAACCTGATTACTGACTTCTTATGTATATGCCATCTGCTCGACACGCTGCTTCTTGTCTTGGCGCTTTTTCATTCTTGATGAGATCAGTGTGTTCTGTCTCTTTTGGGCGGAACGGATAATCAATTTTAGGAACTTCTGATGGTTGTAGACAGGATCATGGATCAACGAGAAATCTGCCGAACCCGGCTCTTCAGGGGAATAGAAAATCCCACAGTTCGGGTTGATCTCAAGCATATAAATTGTGCCATCCGCAGCCATACGATAGTCACAACGCGCGTAGCCATTGCCATCCATGGCTTTGAACAAACGTGTCGTCTGTTCTCGCAGAACTTTTTCGATGCGTGAGTCTTTTACGGGCGCCACGTTCATCTTCTCATACTCAACCCACTTCATGTTGTAATGCTTGAACGATTCGCCTTCCGGGAAGATGAATTCAACTGGTTTGAACGTGATGGGATCATTCGCGTCTTCAGGGTTTTCCGTGATGAGGCAGGTGAACTCACGTCCCTCAATGAACTCTTCGAGGAGCGCGCGACCAAACTCTTCGATTTCGCGTCCCACCTGGACCTTAAGTTGATCCAGATTCTCACAGCGTGATTCCCGGCGGATGCCAACACTGGCATATCCATGAGGTGGCTTGACGAGGATCGGGAAGCGTAATCGTTTTGAAACGCGTTCCACATCTTCGACGCGATCCACCATCACCCAGCCTGGGGTTGGGACGTTTGATTTCTTTGCATAAGCCTTCATTTCCTGGCGGGAAGGATCAAAGAAACTGGAGTCTGCACCCGTAAAGGCAACGCCTAATTTTTCCATGAGCTGCACCAACCCAATACCTGAAAGAGCATCATCGGGTGTGCCATCACATAAATTGAAGAATACGTCAACCCCTTCATTCAGGAGATCTCTTATTTGTTTTTCAACGTTCTTCGGGTTTACTTGATAATGTTTCCATTTATATCCATTCATATGTGGCGAGGGATCATAGGGAACATCATTCGCATCAGGGATGCTTGATAATACACAGAGATACATGTCGAGTCCTTTTCCTTTATTGTTCAATCAAGTCGTTGACCATTGATGCAGCATGAACTTGATTGTGTTGCATGTGAATGTCGTTGATAAAATTTTTTGTTGTTATATGATTCGATAATTAAATGAATCAATATAATTTTTTAACATGCAACACTATTGATTGTATCTATTTATCAGTTTATGTAAAGGTTTTTGATGATAAATAAGTTTAAAATTTTGTTAGTATTCATTATGTTGAATCAATAAAAAATTTTGTTCATATGTTTAATGATGATTGATCATTAATTATTTTTTATTGAATCCTTTGGTTCACACTTGTTGTAAACGTTTCAAACATTCTGTTGTTATGCAAAATTTTTTTCTTGAATGATCTTATGTTGTTGATAGCGTCGTTGAAGAGCAATTATTTTGTTTTGAATCAATCTTATGAGTTGAGATAAAAAGCAGTAGAATCAATAACGAGGACAATATGACACTACATTCTGAAATCTTCGAACAACCTGAACGACTCGCTTCTCTGCTTGATCGACAAAAACAAAAAGTTCTTGAAATTGCGAAAGCAATTCAAGCACGCAACGTGCAATATGCTTTTCTGGCTGCACGCGGTACATCGGATAACGCCGGACGATACGCAAATTATCTTTGGGGCGCACATAATGGAATCCCGCTTGCGCTGGCAACACCATCGTTATTTACCTATTACCAAACTCCTCCGCGTCTAAATAACGCGTTGGTCGTCGGTGTATCGCAATCGGGCCAATCTCCGGATATTGTGAGCGTGCTCGAAGAAGGTCACAAACAAGGCTGCCTTACACTTGCCATCACGAATATTCCCGATTCGCCACTGGCGAAAGCCGCGGAATTTGTGCTTGATATTCAAGCGGGTCCTGAAAAAGCTGTCGCCGCAACCAAGACGTATACAGCTGAACTCATGGCAATTGCGATGATCTCTGCTGCTCTAAATAATTCAAAGGAGCGATGGAATGAGCTGGCTTCTGTTTCGAAATGGGCGGAGCAAACTCTGGCTCTGGATAACGGAATTGCACAAATGACTCAGCGCTATCGTTACATGAATCAATGTGTGTCACTGGGTCGCGGATTCAATTATGCGACGGCCTTTGAGTGGGCATTGAAGTTAAAAGAATTAACTTATCTGATCGCCGAGCCTTATTCCTCTGCGGACTTTCAACATGGTCCAATTGCAATGGTCGAAGGCGGATTCCCCGTCCTGGCCGTCGCGCCGAATGGCAAGGTTCAGGAGACAATGCGGGATATGTTGACGCGCCTCCGCAAAGAGAAGGATGCAGAATTGATCGTCATTTCGGATGATGTGGATATCCTTGCGCTCGCACAATCGCCGATCCAACTCCCGCCGCAAATTCCTGAATGGCTCACCCCGTTAGTGAGCATTATCCCCGCGCAGTTGTTTGCCTGCCACCTCACCGAAGTCAAGGGATATGACCCCGAAAGGCCGCGCTCCATCACAAAAGTGACGGAAACACACTAGTAATAGATCTAGCCACAGAGATCGCTGAGTTCTTTGAGAGTTTTTTCTCAGAGTCTCAATGGGCTCTGTGGCTGTTTATCTTCCCACTCTCTTCGCCATCAAAATGTCAGGTTTGCCGATCCCATTAGCGTCCGGGACGATGCCTGTAATGACATATCCCAGCTTTTGATAAAACTCAAAGGGATGATGCTTTAAGTTCTGAATATCGCGTATCTTTTCCCAAAGGTCTGCGTATAGATCCACGTTAGCTAGCGAGGTCATCCCATCTTCGTCATCGCTTCCGAGCGTGATGGTCAATGCACCTGTCAAGCGGACTTGCTCTTCGAAATCCTCAACCAATGCACGACCGATGCCTTGGCCCCGCGCGGATGGCTGTACGGCAAGCGGGTGAAGCTCCCAGACGTGTCCGTCATAACCCGGGATTCCGCCGATGATTCCAAGCAAATTCCCTTTTTCGTCCACGGCTGCACGGCAAATGCGCTCAGGTTCCAGCATTTCATGGGTTTCCTTCAATCCCTCTTCAAACGTTGGCCAGGCATCCGGCCAGTGCTCTCGGAACGCATCCACCAGTAAGTGAGCGGCTTGTTCAATGAGATGGGCATTCTCAGAGGATGGAGAAATAATTTTCATTTTTTAGTATTCCGGTGGTTGAGTAGTGATGCCGTTTGTTGGCGTCACGTATCGAAACCAACTATTAACGAGAATGCACTTACTTATTGGTGGTTTCGCTACGCTTCTTGTTTCACTCATTGCTACTCAACCACCGGTCTTTCTTATTTCCAAAACTGGGGCAGATATTCCTTATAGCTTGTTAGATAATCATCCAAAATTTTTCTGCCCGTTTCAATGTCCGTAATGACAGGATCCAGCAAAAGACATTGCAATGCTTTTTCGCGATTGCCTTCCACGGCTGCATCCACGCCCAGTTGCGCGGTGATGACTTCTCTTCGACAGAGTTCTGCGATCGGTTCAGGTAAAGCACCTACATGGACAGGGTGAATCCCGGCACCATCCACAATGACCGGCGTTTCGACAGCCGCGCCGAGTGGCAGATTACTGATCTGTCCCTCGTTGGAAAGATTCGCGGCCAGATGATAATGAGTTATTGCCACAATCTGGTTTTCTATCATTTCCAATGCGCCTTCCGAGTCGGTCTCTAATAAATGTTCGATGGTTTGATTTCCAATTGCCATTTCATTAATGTGATCGAGTCCGAAGTCACGGAAGGAAGCCATCAACTCCCAATCATAGAGACGAATGTTGTATCTTTCCCAGGGCTTTGTTTGTGAGTCGCTCAGCCATGGAAGATATTCACATAAGTGTGTATCACCGGGAACAGGAAATAGACCGAAGGCCGAGAAAACCTCTCTCGTCAGTGGCTCAAAGGCTGGGTCCAGTTCAAAGAATCGTTTTCGAAATAACGGATAAAGATCTTCGCCGGTACGCTTATCATGAATGGAAAGAATCCAGGTGAAATGATTCAATCCTGCCGCGCGAATATCAATCAGTGGAACGACCTGTTGGCGCATGCGATATTGCGCAGCAAACTGATCCACTGCGGCGTGCATACCGGTAAGTTCTTCCGGTACTTCAATGCCAAGATCTTTGGCGAGAGCAACACCGACCATACTATAGCCCGCGTAAATTTGATGACATAAACCAACTGCTTTGATCCTGCTGTGACGATTGACCGCGTCACAAATGCGGATCATCGGATTGGTAAAGTTAATGAACCACGCCTCGGGGCAAAGTGATTCCATGTCGCGCACGATCTTCATGATTGGGCCGATATTGCGCGCCGCGTGTGCAAAGCCGCCGGGCCCGCCGTTCTCAGCATAAGGCTGGCGCACACCATATTTGATCGGGATTTCAAAATCGTTTTTCCATAAATTTTCGCGCGCACCTACTTCAATTGCATTAACGACAAATTTGCTGTTAGGCAGCGCCTCGCGATGATCCGTGTGGGCCGTGATCACAAAATGTGAGTCCCATTCGCGATTGAGTCGATTCGCAAGTCGATAGACAATATCCAGGCTGTCAGCATTGCGATCCACTAATGCAAGTGTGGAACCGCGTAATTTTTTTGAGCGGACAATAGCGGAGAGTGTATTCTCACCGAACGAAGCCGACCCTGCCCCGATGACTGTGATTTTTGTGGGAAGAGACATATATCTACTCCAATGGGTTTTGTAGGTTGTTGAAAAAAAGACGCGGTGATTATAAATCATCCGCGTCTCTGATCGCTCGCAATCGTTTTGTTCGTCATTCGCCAAGGGTTATTTCTGCAGTCATACCCCACAATAAATTTTCAGGCTGTTTGTCAAATGCAATCGTGACTTTGAAGACCACATCGCCACCAACTGTATTTGAAATAGGTGAGATGCTCATTACCTTTCCGTTGATGGTTTGGTTTAATGCTTCAATGGAAATGGTTGCTGGGTCACCGATCTTAACCTTCGTAATATCCTGTTCACTCAAGTCAGTTGTTTCAACTTGCAAAGTATTTAGCGTAGCAAGCGTAACAACTGCCTGATCCGATTGAACAAATTCGCCGGGAATAACTTCAATTGAGGCTACCGTCCCGTCGAAAGGGGCCGTCAGTGTGCCCTCGGCAAGATTGATTTGGGCTAATTCCAGGGTTACCTGGGCCTGTTGAACTCTTGCATCTGCGCGTTGTCTAATTTCTACTGGTACTGTATCATAAAAGATTTTTCCGTTTCTTCGATCCTTGACCCGGCTGTATTTCTGTAGATCTGCATAAGCCTGTGCGGAATGAAGAGCAGCTTGTGCTTCGGCGACCGCGAATTCCAAATCAGGCGTATCCAGGACGATCAAAGTTTGCCCCGCTTTTACCGGGTCTCCTGCCTTTACTGGAACATCCCTGGCAAGTGCAGAAATCAGAAATCCTAATTGTGATACCTGCGCCGGCACGATCACCGCAGAGGCTGTCACAACCGTTTGCGCGGAAATGGAATGATTCACATCTGAAGCAAATACTGTAGATACAGGATTAATCAGGACGATTAAAAGAAAACTCGAACTAATAAGCCACGGAAAATAGGATTGTTTCTTTTTCATCTTCATCGCTTACTTCCCGCTTTGAATTTCAACTTGCGCGGTCATGCCCCAAAGTAGACCTTCAGGTTGCATATCTGGTGCAATTGTAACTTTGAAAATAACATCGCCACCTACTGTATCAGCAATTGGCGAAATCCTAAGGACCTTTCCACTGATGTTTTTATTTAATGCTTCGATAAAGATATTGACCGGATCGCCGATGTGAACGTTTGTTATATCGCGTTCGCCCAGGTCTGTCGTTTCGACTTGTAACGCATTCAATGTAGCCAGCGTGACGATGGCTTGATTGGACTTAACAAATTCGCCCGGAATGACACTGACTGAGGCCACAACTCCATCGCGAGGCGCAACAAGCGTACCTTGTGTCAGATTAGCTTGTGCGATTTCCACTGAAGCTTGCGCTCGTTGAACACCAGCATTTGCCATATCGATGACCTCATGCGGCACACTCAAGCGAAGTTTCTTGACAGTTAGTTTCCTGTAGTTGATGATGTATTTCTTTATGATCTCATTACTTCGGATTTCTGCCTGCGCCTGTGCGGAACGAAGAGCAGCCTGTGCTTCGGTGACTGCGAATTCCAAATTGGGAGTATCCAACACAATCAATGTTTGCCCAGCCTTTACAGAATCGCCTTCTTTGACGGGAACTTCTTTGGCAATTCCCGAAATCAGAAACCCCAACTCAGATACCTGCTCGGGTACGATCACTGCAGACGCAGTCACAACCTTTTGCGCAGAAACGCTAGGATTTGGCGCCGCAAGCACGGGATTTGCCAAAGCAGTGAGAATCACGATCATGCTCAAGGCTGACCAACAGAATCGTTTCATGCTTAGCTTCCGGTTTCGATCTTTACATCTGCGCTCATGCCCCATAACAGACCCGGGGGTTGTTCATTCAGATCAATAGTCACTTTGAAAACAACATCTCCTCCAACTGTGGATGAGATACGCGAAATCTCAATCACCTTCCCCGGAAATTCCTGATTCAAAGCTTCAATAAATACACTTGCGGTCTGCCCAATTTGGACGCGTGGCACATCGCGTTCGCTCAGGTCTTTTGTTTCGACCTGCAACTTGGAAAAGTCACCGATGGTAATGATCACGCCTCCTGGCACGACTGTTTCGGCCGGAGTAATATCAACCACTGCCACTGTCCCATCAAAAGGAGCAACCAGGGTGGATTGTGTAGCGAGTGTCGTGTTCGCGGAATCAAGGAGGGCTTGGGCGCGATCTGCTTCGGCTTGCGCGGATTCAAGGTGGACCTCATCCGTGCCCACCCGCTTCAAATAATTGACCTGAACCTGGGCTACCTGTAAATTGGCTTCTGCTTCTTTGACTTTTGCTTCCAATAAAGTCGTATCAAGCTCAACCAGTGCTTGACCTGCCGTTACTTGATCTCCAACTTTCACATTCACTGCTTTGACTCGTCCCACATTTGCAAATGAAAGTTCTGCCTTCTTGAGTGGAACCATGGTCGCGGAGGCCGAAACCGAGTTCGCGTCACTAGACTGTATATTCGATGAAGAGTTATTGTTATCCAGCGATACCGTTGGGATGGCAGTTGGCGTGGAGGCTGTTGCTGCGCAGGCAGAAAGTAACAACGCCATAATGACGGTAATGACGAAATAAACGTTCTTCATTATTTCCTATGACTTTCCGTTGGCTTTGCTATCCTTTGTAATTACACCATCTTGCAGTGTAACCACTCGATCGGCATAACCGATCACGCGCGGATCATGAGTGGCGAATACAAAGGTAACGCCTGTCTCTTTGTTGAGCTTCTTCATGATATCCATGACCTGCCTGCCATTTTCCGTGTCGAGGTTGGCGGTCGGTTCGTCAGCCAGGATGAGCTTGGGATTGGTCGCCAGCGCGCGAGCGACAGCGACGCGCTGCTGTTGTCCGCCTGAGAGTTGATCGGGGCGATGATGGGCGCGGTCCAGAAGTCCGACGGCCTCCAGCATTTCGTTGACGCGTTTCTTGCGGTCTGGGGCTTTGACGCCGGTTAGGAGAAGAGGCATTTCGACATTTTCATAGGCTGTCAATGTAGGGATGAGGGCGAAGAACTGGAACACAAAGCCGATGGCACTCTTGCGCAGATCCGCTCGCTGATTGCGATTGAGGCTGGTCGCATCCTTCCCATTGATGGTCACACTGCCAGTTGTTGGCTTATCGAGCAAACCGATAAGCTGAAGCAGTGTGGTCTTTCCGGATCCCGATGGTCCGACAAGAGCAGTGAACTCACCGTCATTGATTGATAAATTTACGCCGCGCAGGGCTTTGGTTTCCACTTCGCCGATTTTGAATACGCGCGTGGCGTTGTTAACTTTTGTAACTTCCATTTCAGTCTCCTAATCCATGTAGTGCTTCGACGGGTTCCAGTCGGGCGGCGAGCCGGGCGGGGTAAAGTGAAGCGATGAGGGTAATAATGTAGGTAAGGACCGCAAGGGTCACGGTATTTTGCAGGGTGAGATGAGCATAGATGTGATCTTCGAAGAGAACACCTGTGAGGCCGTAGTCACCAATGTAAATTCCATACACGGTGAAGTAGGCAACTGCCGCACCGCCGATGAGCAAGCCGCCGATCACTCCACCTGTGGCGAGTAGTGCGGCTTCGGCCAGGAACTGCGCCATGATACTGCGTCCCTTCATGCCGATGGCAGAAAGAATGCCAATCTCGCGTGTCCGCTCGAAGACGGCCATCACCAGGGTGTTCGTGACGACTGTTGCGGTAATTCCCAGAACAATGAGATACAGGATGATGAAAAACGCATTGGCGTAATCTTCGAACTGTGTGATGAACGCATTCTGATCTCGCCAGGTCAGGATCTTATAATTGCTTCCCTTTAAGGCTTGCGCGACCGCATCCGCCTGATTGAGATCCTGCAGTGTGACAAAGATGGTACTGGCGTGATTTTCGGTTGCGGTAATCGCCTGAGCTTTGGCGAGCGGCATAAAGATCGTGCTTTCATCGTAGCCCGGAGTTCTCGTGGTGAAGATCCCGCGGACCGTGAAGAGCTGTTCGTTCACGTCACCGTTGGATGTGGTGACCAGCAAATTGACCTTGTCGTTGACCTTGAGTCCCAGTTTGTCGGCGAGAACGTTGCCGATCAGGATGCCCTCGCGGTCATCGGCTTTGATGAATTCCCCGGAAAGCATCCCTTCCCGGAACGGCTGGTTCGCGGGAGAGTCGGGTTCAATCCCCAGGATTTGCACACCTTTCGATTCATCGCCGACTGTCAGGATACTGCTGGCGACCAGACGCGGCGTTGCGACCGTCACCTGCGGGATCGATTTAACCTGCGCTGCGACCTGATCCGGATTTTCGATCAGGTCTTCCCATTTCAGACTGATCTTGGCTTCTTCATAAGATGCCGGTCTGACTTGTAGATGTCCACTTTGCAGGCGGATCGTGTTCTGCAGTGCGCCTTGCATCTCGCCTTCGAGGACGGAGGCCATCAGCAGCAATAATGCCATACCAACACCGACAGCCAATGCCGAGAGCAGTGAACGGGTTTTATTACGTCCGACGTTGCGGTAAGCTAATTTGAATGCTTGGAACATAATATTTTTCTTTTCCAAACCTGACAGGTCTTAAAGACCTGTCAGGTTTATTTCTTTTCCTATACGTGATGTAACGCCTCAGACGGCTCGCGCCTGGATGCGATCAAGGCTGGGATGAGCGCGGCCAGGGCGGCGATCACAAAAATGATGGTGGCGCGCATGGGTAGTTTGGCGACGCCCAGTGTGGGATAGATTCTGCCGCTGATGAGAGCCATGTAATCCGTAACACCCGCGAACTGACTGTAGTCCATACCAACCCGCATCAGGCTGAGATTGAGAGCCAGCCCCAGGGCGATTCCTGCGATGACACCGACAAACCCGATCAATGCGCCTTCCAGGATGAAGGTGGTTGCAATCTGGCGCGGCTTGAGTCCCATGGCACCCAACAGACCGATCTCGCGCGTCCGTTCGTAAATGGCCATCAGGAGCAGGTTCAGAATTCCAATGCCTGCGATCATCACGATGATGACGCTGAAAATATCCATCACAATATTCTTGCGACCGACCGCATTGCTCAGCTCAGGGTAATTCTTTGCCCACGATTCAACTTCATAGCCGGGAAAAAGCGGAGTCAGTGCATTGACCACTTTTGATTCAGTGCCGACTCTCTTCAAAGTGATCTGTACTTCCGTAGACTGGCCATGCAAGCCAAACAGATTCTGAGCTTCGGTCAACGAAATATACGAGGTCGTCTTTTCCATGGATGGGATGCCGATATCGTAGATGCCGATCACGGTCATGGTGCGCTGGCGGTTCTGTTTGTGGATGTCGCTGCCGACCATTGTGACGCGGTCGCCAACTTTCAGCAGCAATGCGTCTGCCAGGCCCTTGCCAATGAGGACGGAATCTTCATCGTTCGGCTCCACATAGCGTCCATCAACGATATGTTCAGCGATCAGGCTGACCCGGGCTTCCGCCTCTGGTTCTATCCCGATGATTGTCATTGGGAACGCGCCTTCGTGGTTGCTGACCAGTCCACCGGTCTGGATGCGGCGTGCCGCGGCGATCACATTCGGTTGGGATAGCGCTGCTTTCACTATCGCCGAGTCATCCGCGAGAGGCAGGAGCGGATTGCTATCTACCTTTTCACGATAGCCAGCGGCGTGGACCTGAACGTTTCCACCGAGTACGCGGACCGCGTTCCCGGCGATGGCATTGTTGAAGCCGTCCATCAGACCGTCATACCACATCATCATGGCGAGGGAGAGACCCATGGCCAGCACGATGATGACAGTGCGGCGGCGATGTCGCCAGATGTTGCGCCATGCAAGGCGCAGATAAAGTGTCATTGTTAAACTCCTTTCAAGACTACGTTGTTTTCAATGTCTCATCAGCAGCACAAATGCGCCACTCGTTGCCAAAGGTGCAGGTGTTCTTTCTGTCACACATGCAACGCAGAACGGCGCATTGGCGTGACAAATTTCTATAGCTTGCCTGACCCGGAGATGCTAGCTTCTTCAGCGAAGGTCGAAGTTGTGTCAGTCCTGATGCCCAGGACATCGTCCGGTGGAAACCACTCTTTCAGCGCACCAGTATCCATGAGATGGATGGAACCTTTCGGGGCGCCCAGGATACGCTCCAGAGCATCGTTATAAGCGACAATGAGGTTTTCAGCTTCCTGCAAGGTATTGCTATGCTTCCCATCCTCCGAAAGAATCATCCTGGCAAAGGTATCGCCCAGAGGCTGAATCAGATTAATGATCACCTGGCTGGCATATTCCGGATAGGTAGTTGTGAAATCGCCATCCTGGGCGCCTTGCTGGATGATTTCCATGAATAAAGGCGTAACGTGTTTGATCATCAGAGCCATCATTTTCTGGCGTGCCAGAGCATTCTCATCGGAGTACCAGACCCTCATCAGCTCCAGCATTAGCGCCTTCTCGGAGGTCTTCCAACGCACAGCTGTGTCGAAATAGTGCTGGAGCTTTTCGAGGGCAGTCAGATGTGGATCATGTACCGCGGAGAGGAGCAGGGGTTCTACCTGTTCGACCACCATGCGTTCAACAAGCGCCTCCAGCACATCGGCTTTCGAGTCGAAATAATGATAAAAGGCGCCTTTGGAGATCTGGAGTTTGTCCAAGATATCTTGGATCGTCATTTTCTCGTAACCCTTGGAGTAGACAAGCTGCAAGGCGGCATCCAGGATCTCGTTACGTTTGGCTGTATGTTCTTCTTGTTTTTTGACGCGTGCCATGGTTCCTTCTTGGTAATAAACCGACCGTCGGTTTATTATTTTTAGATTCTAACCTTTTCGTTGAATTGGTCAAGGGAAAAATTAGAAAAAACCGTCAAGAAAATGTCAAGCTTTCATTTTTCTAAATACTTGGCTTAAATTCTGATTCTGTCTTGCGCAAACCGTATTCCATGACATATAACAGTTTGTCGATTGTTTCCTGTGTCTTCCTGGAGCGCATCCATTTCAAGACATCTTTTTGCTTCATACCTTCATTCAGAACATAATTCGTGATGGCATTACTCCAGGTTTCCATGACCATCACGGCGAGTTCCACGTCCACACTGGGATCCACCTCACCGCGCTCCATGGCTTGTGTGATCATTAGGGTCAGCGCCCGGGTAGTCTTCTGCCGATATCCGGCAAGATTCTTTCCGTAGTAAAAGCCTTCGCCGAGGAGCACTCGCCAGGCCGCCTGGATCTCACGTGGGTGGGCGAGACCGAATTCCATGCCTGTTTTCACCATCCAGCGGAAGTAGTGGAAGGTGTCCATATTGCTAGTCGGTGGATGTACATCCTTGAAAAACTCCAGTTCTTTCTTCTCGATCACATCCAGCATGTGCATGAAGACATCCTGCTTGTCTTCAAAATACTGGTAGAAACTTCCTTTTGCGATGCCGCTGTTTTTGACGATCCGGTTCGTGGAAGCATTTTCCAAGCCGTACTCGGCAAATTCTTCCACGGCAGCGTTCATGATCGTTTCGCGTTTTTCTTCGGGGAGATTGAGAAAAGTCTGTTTGGGCATAAAAAAGTGACCTGCGGGTCATATGACCACGAGGTCACATTATAGGACTATTTTTGTCCGTGTCAAGGTGATTCTGAGTGACAGATGTCACTTTCTGATCGATCAGATGCCCAGGTCGCGCTGCGCTGAGATCTGCGGATTCTTCGAGTAGACAAATCTCTCCCAGAGTATTTTCACCATTAATCCCGCCCGCCAAAAAGCGACCGCGGCCATCCCATGCGCAAGGACTGCGAATAACGGCGGTGTCTGATTCGTGTAATATGTCCAGCATTCGCGGGTTGTGCCCCACAGTTCGAGATAATATCCCAACGCGGAGCCTGCAATAAAAGTAAACAATGCAAAGCGATGATCGGTTGGAGTCAGGATGAGAAGAATACATAACCCAATCGAGAGCCAGGTAAAGGATTTGTCAAAGGTCGGGGCAACGAAGACCAACATCAGGCTTAGAAAGAACGCAAAGGTGATCCAGTAAAGAGTTTTGAAATTAAACACAAAGGACACGAGGTACACAAAGGGGTTCGTTTTTAAATCCTTAGTGACCTTTGTGTTTAGAAAAATAAACACTCGCGTGATTCGATCAATTGATAGACTTGCAATCGGCCACGCAGGAATGATCCACAACGGCGGGCGCTCGGCTGTGTAATAATGCCAGAGATTCGTTTGCGTTCCCCATGATTCAATCGCCAGTCCACCGCATACACCAACAAAGATGATCAATAAATCCGTTTTGAGATTGGCGCGGCTAATAATCGTAATGGACATAAATCCGAAAATGCCCAGCAATAGCCAGTCCATGTAACGCCACCACTCGCCGTGCCAATCCACATAGGCGAGATATTCCTGTGCAAGCGGCCACCAGATATAAACGATCAGAAGTATCGTAACGAAAAAGCCGCCCAGCAGAATCCTACTGTCGCGGGTCCAGATTCTAGCCAGCCCGGTCCTAACGAATGACATTGCGGCATTATAGCAGGGGACCATCGTGAAGAAGTATCAGTTTTTTAACCGAGATTTACCGCTTGTCTCATAAATAATTAAACGCTTGAATGGAATTCATAGGCTATATTCGAAAGACTAAGTTTAGATATTTATGCGGCACTCTGTAATTGCATGTTAAACTTAAAAAGCGAGCAATAGGTTACAAGTCACCTTGCGCTTTTGTTCTGTCTCACCTAAAATGGATAATCTACGGGGAATTCAACGGTCAATCAGTCTTATGTGAGAGTACTTCAGGAGGTGCCTCGCGTTCGTGAAAACCGAACTTCACACCAACCTAAGCCTTAATGGTATGTTTTCAATGTTCCAAACAATTAACCAGAGGAGAGTAGATGAGAAAGCATTGGCTCAATCTATGTGTCGTTTTATTCCTGAGTGCAGGCTTTAGTTTCCAATCTATGCAGGCTGACGCAGGTACCTTGCATACTTACATTCCAACAGGCAGTGATTATCGTGCGGATACACTTCAGCGATTCGCGCAAGCCGCCGTTCAACATGATACAAACGGTGTCGTCGAGATCCTTGTCATCCCCATAACATTTGCAACTGATCCATTCAATATCTCCAATGGGGAACGACAACAGAATCTGACTCTGGCAGATACACGACGTGGTCAGGTGGAGAACGCCTGTAACGCGGTCAAACGATCTGGTCAGACCTGTCACGTTGTCCTTGCACCGGTGCTGGTCCGCGCGGATGCATACCTGCAAAGCAATCTTGATTTGTTCGTTCCTGAATTGGATGGCATGTATGTTCTGGGTGGCGATCAAACCATTGCTATGCAAGTGGTTGCCAATACTCCATTTGAAGAACGCATGGCCGGTGCATTCAATGCTGGCGCAGTCATTAGTGGGAATAGTGCAGGCGCAGCGGTTGAATCGCTCAACATGATCGGTGGTTACACTGGCAACAACGGCCCTGAAAACGGATTCCAGCAGGGCAGTGTTGATCTCTGGTTACCTGAAGGTCCGAACGATGTTACGCGCGGACTAAGCTTTGGGATCACCAACGCGATATTTGAGCAACATACGTTCCAGCGTGGACGTATTGCTCGTCTCATCAACACCAGTTTCACTACAGGTTTGCTTGGCCTGGGTGCAGATGCTGGAACCGCCATGGCGGTTGTCAATGAAGCTACGCTAACTGATGTGGTTGGTGAAACCGCTGCGATTGTGATTGATTTGCAAACGTACAATGCAACCGGCCGTTTTGCAGGTCCCACCAATAGTCTCGCAATTCATGGATTAACGACTCATCTGATCCCCCCAGGCGGATTTGGATACGACATTACCAAACGCCGGCCGTTAGTGGATGGACATTCGCTCCCCGCACCGACGATCACGGGTCGCAGTTTTAACGCGTTGCATCTCCCATCTGGCTCTGGCCCGTTAATTCTGGCAGGTGATCTCAGGAGCGATCTTTCAGGATCTGTGACTCAGCGGTTTGTCGCGTTAAGCGGTGGACAAAGTGCTCGTCTGGTTGTTCTTACATTTGGGTATGCTAAAAACACCGATGCACAAGCGGATGCCAAAGTCTTTGCTTCAGCATTGCAGTCACAGGTGACGAATCCTGTGCAATGGTTTGTGGTGGATTCGAAAATGAATCAAGCCGCTGTTCAAAGCGCGATTGCTAATGCGTCAGGAATTCTTGTCACCGCGCCAGATCAATCGCTTGTATTAAGTGCCTTTGCCAGTACACCGAACATCACGTCTGCAATAAAAAATGTGTGGGCAGGTGGAAAAGTTTTATTAGCCGATAACGCCGCGGCCGCGGCCCTGGGACAGGCAACCAGCGTGGATGCAACTCCAAGTTCATCCAGCCTGGAAGATGACTCGCAGGGCGATTTCCTATTTAGCGGTGTTAGCATCCAACCGGGCCTGAATTGGATTCCCGGCGTTGCTGTCGAGCCGCGCATGGTCATGGATCGTCATTGGGGACGCGTCTACAATCACCTTTATCGCAATCACGCCTTACTTGGCCTTGGCGTGGATGTGAATACTGCCATTGAGTTCACGACGACTGGTACGAAAGTTTGGGGCAAAAACACTGTCGTCGTTTTCGATGGAAGATACGCAAGTTATGGATTGGGGACAAACAATGCATTGAGCGAACGATATGTAATTTTAGATACTTATGTGGAAGGAGATGCAATCGTGCCATAGAAATCATCAAGTCATTATTCAATACTGATTCGTTCTGTATCAATTTTGAAATACTCATAGAGGAGAGTAAATATGAAGAAAAGTTTGTTCAAGGCGTTTTCCATAACTACGATACTGGCTTTGATGCTGATGGCTTTGCCCATGCAGAGCGCGCAGGCGGCAGGCAGTGTCAGCCTGACAACTCTTGACAGTGCCTATACTCAGGACTTTAATACCCTGGCCATAACTGGCACTACCAATACGACGCTTCCGACAGGCTGGGATCTTATTGAAACGGGCGGAGGCACACGTGATAATGAACAATATGCAGCAGACAATGGGGGAAGTACTACCGGCGATACCTATAGTTATGGAGCAACAGCCAATACTGAGCGTGCCTATGGCGGCTTGCGTAGCGGTACCCTTATTCCTGTTATTGGCGCGAGCTTTACTAATAACACTGGTGCAACGATTACGACGCTTGATGTAGCCTATATGGGTGAGCAGTGGCGCGCAGGCGTAACCAATCGTGGTGCTGCAGACCGGATCGATTTTCAACTCAGCACAAACGCGACTAGCTTAACTACGGGAACCTGGATCGACTCTGATAACCTCGACTTTAACAGCCCGAATATTGCTGCGACCGCAGGTGCGCTGGATGGCAACGCACCTGGTAACCGTACAAGTCTCAGTTCCTCGATCACAGGGTTGAGTGTAGCTAACGGTTCTAGTTTCTGGATCCGATGGAATGATTTTGATATCAGCAGCTCGGATGACGGACTTTCCATCGACGATTTCTCCTTAATCCCTCATAGCGTAATCCAGCCAAATCTAACGATCAACGATGTTACTCTCAATGAAGGCAACTCTGGCACAACTTCCTTCGTTTTTAGCGTTAGCCTCTCGGCCCCTGCCGGCCCCGGTGGCGTGACATTCGATATCGCCACAGCCGACGGGACTGCGCAGGATGATAATCCGGGGACCGAAGACAACGATTACGTTGCGCAATCGTTAACCGGTCAATCAATTCCGGCTGGCAGCTCTGGACCATACAATTTCACTGTCACGGTGAATGGGGATACGACTGACGAGCCCAATGAAACATTCCTTGTCAATGTCATCAACGTGACTGGAGCTGCTCCTACTGACGGGCAGGGCCAGGGAACCATTCAAAATGATGATGCGCCGACCCAACCACCTGCAGGAAGTGTAGTCATCAGCGAGGTGTACGGCGGGGGCGGCAATGCCGGGGCAACTTACACTAATGACTTTATTGAACTGTATAACCGAACCGCCAGCTCGATCAGTTTGGCTGGCTGGTCGGTCCAATACACATCTGCCGCAGGTACAACCTGGCAGGTAACTCCTCTGACGGGTTCCATTGGTGCTGGCAAATATTATTTGGTACAAGAGGGGGCCGGCGCAGGTGGAACGACTCCGTTACCAAGCCCCGATGCGACGGGCGGCATCCTAATGAGCGCCACAGCTGGGAAAGTGGCATTGGTGCAGAACTCGACAGCACTGACTATTTCCTGTCCGACAGGACTACCAATTAGTGACTTTGTCGGTTACGGTACAACGGCAAACTGCTTTGAGGGCAGCGGCCCAACGCCTGCGCCAAGTAATACTACCTCCGTCATCCGGCTCGGGAACGGCGCCACAGATACCGATAACAATGCTGCCGATTTTGTTGCTGGTGCGCCGGACCCGGATAACAGTGCGGATACTGCGCCATCGGTCTCCAGCACCACGCCAGCCGACGGCGCAGCGAACGTTTTAGTGAGCTCGAACATTGACGTGACTTTTAGTGAGCCCGTCAATGCAACCAGTAGTTCGTTTACGATTTCCTGTGGAACGAGTGGTCCACACACCGCGGCGGTAACTGGCGGGCCCACTACTTACACACTCAACCCGGATACAGATTTCGTGATCACGGAGAGCTGCACCGTCACTGTCGTTGCTGCGCAGGTAACAGACCAGGATACCGATGATCCTCCGGACAACATGACAGCAGATTTCGGTTTCAGCTTCGCCACCGAGGGACCCGTTTGCTCGCAGACCTTCACCCCGATCTATAGCATCGAGGGCAGCGGCGCTACTGCTGCCATTACCGGCAATGTCACCACTCAGGGTGTGGTCGTGGGCGATTTCGAAGGGACTGCCAGTGCATCCGGCTTCTACATCCAGGATGCAACCGGGGATGGAAACCCCGCCACTTCGGATGGCATTTTCGTCTTTACCGGTGCGGCGAACACGGTCAGTGTCGGAGACCTGGTGCGAGTGACCGGCTTCGCCCGTGAGCGCTTCAACCAGACCACACTCAACGGTTCGAATAGCGATTCCTCTGCAGTGCCCGCCGGCAATATCGTTAACTGCGGTACTGGCACTGCGCCAGTGACCAACGTATCCCTACCTTTTGCCGATGCGACCTTCCCCGAACGCTATGAAGGTATGCTGGTGCGCTTCCCGCAACCGCTGGTCATTGCTGAATATTTCAACTATGCCCGCTTTGGCGAGATGGTCCTGGCCCTGCCTCTGGCTGGCGAGTCCCGTCCCTTTAGCGGCACAGCCATTGACGAGCCTGGCGCCGCGGCGAATGCCCGCACGCTGGCGAACAGTCTGAGCCGCATTACACTCGACGATGCGCAAAGTGCCCAGAACCCGCCTGCTTTGCGTCATCCGAACGGAACCGCCTTCTCGTTGAGCAACCTCTTCCGCGGCGGGGATACGGTCCAAAATGCAGTTGGCGTGCTCGGCTTTGATTTCAGCCTGTACCGGATCTTCCCGACCGGACCGGCAGATTACACGTCCGTCAACCCGCGACCCGCTACACCTGAAGCGGTGGGCGGTACCCTCCGTGTTGCGGCGATGAACACGCTGAACTTCTTCGTGACCCTCGACACGACCACGAGCGATACTGGCCCCGGACCTTGCGGCGCCAACCAGAACCTCGATTGCCGTGGCGCAGATGCCGATCAGCCTTTGGAATTCCCACGTCAGCGCGACAAACTTCTCACGGCTCTCACCGGTCTCAATGGCGATATCATCGGCTTAAATGAATTGGAGAGCACTCCAGGTGCTGAGCCACTAGATAGCATTGTCAGTGGTATGCCGGGCTATGACTATATTCACACCGGACCCATCGGCACAGACGCGATCAAAGTGGGGATCATTTATAGACCAGCGGTCGTTACACCAATCGGGCCTTTCAAGTTGCTCACCACGGCTGTGGATCCGCGCTTCATCGATACCAAGAGTCGCCCATCGCTGGCGCAGACCTTTGAAGTCAATGCTACTGGCGCGCGCTTCACCGTCGTTGTCAATCATTTCAAGTCCAAGGGCTCTGATTGTAATGATGTTGGAGACCCAGACCTTGGTGATGGTCAGGGCAATTGTAGCCAGACCCGCAAGAAGGCTGCACAAGCTCTCGTGGATTGGATCGCAACTGATCCAACAGGCAGCGGCGACCCCGATTTCCTCATCGTAGGCGATTTGAACTCATATGCTCAGGAAGAGTCGATTGATGCGATCAAAGCCGGTGCTGATGATACACCTCTCACCAGCGACGATTACACCAATCTCATCTCACACTTCCACGGCGCATACGCTTACTCATACACCTTTGATGGGCAGGCTGGCTACCTCGACTATGCAATAGCAAACGCAAGTATCTTTTCACAGGTCACTGGCGCGGCGGATTGGCACATTAACTCCGATGAGCCGAGTATTCTGGATTACGATACAACCTTCAAACCTCCCGCACAGGAAGCGCTTTACGAAGTCAACCCCTATCGCACCTCTGACCATGACGCGGTAGTCATTGGGCTCAATCTCAAGGTAGCCCCTGTTGCAAACGGCGACAGTTACTCAACAAACGAAGATACAGTACTAAATGTGGTTGCGCCGGGTGTGCTTGGCAATGATAGCGATGGGAATAACGATCCGCTTACAGCAGTTTTGGTAACCAGTACGTCTCATGGCTCTCTAACGCTGAATAGCGATGGTTCGTTTAGTTACTCTCCCGCTGCGAACTTTAATGGCTCTGATTCATTCACCTACAAAGCGAACGATGGATCTGCTGACTCAAATATAGCTACAGTGACAATTGATATCACCGCAGTGAATGATGCGCCGGTGGCTGTGAACGATAGCTACACCACGAACGAAGACACGGCACTGAATGTCGCGGCACCTGGTGTTCTTGTTAACGATAGTGACGTGGAAAACAGCGCACTCACGGCAGCTTTGGTGAGTGGGCCCTCTCATGGTACGCTGACGTTAAATGCCAACGGTTCGTTTACGTACACACCAGCTGCCAATTACAATGGACCGGATAGCTTTACCTATAAAGCCAACGATGGAGGTCTCGATAGCAATGTTGCGACCGTGTCTATTACAGTCAATGCCGTAAATGACGCGCCCATCTGTACTACCCCACAGAGTGGTTCAACCAACGAAGATGCAGCTTTAAACGGGAGTGTTGCCTGTACAGACATCGATAGCCTGACGCTCATCTACAGCAAGGTAAGCAACCCATCTCATGGCACAGTGACGGTAAATAGCAATGGGACATTTACTTATACACCGAATGCCAACTACAACGGGAGTGATAGCTTTACCTTCAAAGCAAACGATGGCAGTCTTGACTCGAACGTTGCTACCTTCAATATTACTATCAATGCAGTGAACGATGCACCGGTGGCGGTCAATGACTCGGCGACTATAGCGAAAAACAACTCTGGTGTCATCTTCATCTTGACCAATGACTCTGACGTCGATGGCGATACGCTTACAGTCAGTGGCTTTACCCAGCCGGCCCATGGAACAGTCACGTATAGCACAAAGAATAAGAACTTCCGCTATACGCCCGCAAAGGGTTTCACAGGCACCGATACTTTCACCTACACCATCAGCGATGGACATGGTGGTACTGCCACTGCGACTGTGACGATCATCGTACAATGATCTGCCGAACACATCGTCGAGAAAGCCACACGTAAGTTCTGAACCACAAAAAGAGGGCTGGTGTTTGCCAGCCTTCTTTGTTTTTATCTGCTAAAACCTAGGTGTTATCAATTGACCGAATCCAATTCCACTGCCAGCACAATAAACTGAGTCGCCTGATTGGCGGCAAAGTTGTTATCACTAACGAGGATAAGCGGTAACCGGCCATCGGGTAAGGCTGGTCCAAAAGCCATGCCCTCTATATTGTCCGGCTCGATCCCTAGGTCTTCTTCTACGTTCAGGATCAGGCGCTTCGTCACGGGCGTAAAGTTGATGGGCGGTTGTCCAACCCCGTTCGGGTAGAGTGAAAATTCACCAGATACATCCGTTGCGCCCTGAGTTTGAATCTCGTAAAGCCAGATCGTATTGCCTCCACCTTCTGCACCTACGGCGAAGGACCGCTCCAGTGCCAGCATGGTGCCGACATTATCGAGAGGCAGCAATTCCACCAATCCGTTCACGCGGAACTGCGTCTCAGGGACCGGAACTTCAGCGACAGGATTGACGATATAAACGTACTCGCTGCCTGGTTGCCCCGAGCTTAACCGATACTGCAGGATGCGCGCGAAGCTCGATTGCCCCAGATTGGCGGCAGGACCATCCTGGACCAGCGCGCCTTCGGAGGCCGTGAAGAGATAACGCTCATCAGGTGTCACATTTAGGCTTTCAAAGGCCAGGTTGCTGCGAACACCTTGTGTGCCGGCGAGATTGGGGAGAAACTTATCGGGAATGATCAAAGCCCGGTTCTGACGCCCATTCAGGTTCATTCGGTCTATAAATGGTTCAACAGGAGGAATTCGAGCAGCAAAACCCTCGGATGTGAAATATAAGGAACCCTCATGCATCAGAACAAGTCCCTCCGGATCAAGGGAAGCAGGTGTGTAAGGCATTCCGGATGCATCCAGCATTGTAGTAACGTCCAGGAAAGTAATATCACCGGGGTCAAGCTGTCCATCCGAAACGTCAATAGACAATGTGTAATAGCGTACCGGATCAATGGTGCCCTGGTCATCCGAGATGGCGTAGTAGACACCCCGATTGGGATCATAGGTGATGCTGGAAAGTCCACCTATTTCTGTGCCTTCGAATTGTGTGCCCGTAGAGATGCTGGTCGTGCCAATCAGTTCATAGCTAGCCAGTGTGACCTGGTTATCTTTGGCTGTGAGATTTTGCTGGCGAAAGCCAGACAAAACAGACAGCATGAGAGAACAGACTGTCAAGAGTCGGATGAAGGATGCATGGGAACGCGTAGGAACGAACATCTTATCACCTCCAGAAGAGTTGGCTTGGTCTCTATATACAGAAGATAGAGAAAGGATATAAGTTGAACGATGAAAGGGCTGGGTTGATTCTAGGGAAAGACGAGCCTGAAAGGTATTTCGAAACACGCTTTGAAGCAACCCTCAAATTTTAGCATAAGAATCGCTGGTAATTTATTTTTTCGAATAAACCTGCGGATTGACACAATTCGGCAACCGCTCGCCTTTTAAGCCTGCGATCAAATTCTGGGCTGCCATCAATGACATCTTGCCGCGCGTCGTTTTGCTTGCGCTGGCGATGTGCGGCGCGATGACAATATTCTCTAGATTCAGTAACGGACTATCGAGGGGAAGCGGTTCAGGTTCGGTGACATCCAAGCCCGCGCCGAAAATGCGCTTCTCTTTTAGAGCTTCATAGAGTGCATCCATGTCGACGACCGGGCCGCGCGAGGTATTCACCAGCACCGCGTTTGGTTTCATTTTTGCCAAAGTTTCTGTGTTGATCAGGTGACGTGTATCTGGCGTTAGCGGGGTATGGAGTGAGATGAAATCTGATTCTTTGAGCATAGTTTCGAAATCCACGCGCGTGGCTTGGATGTCAGGATCTGCCTTCTTCTCACTGGGGTCATAATAGATCACACGCATATCGAAGCCAACGGCGCGTCTTGCCATTGCTTTTCCGATCCGTCCAAAACCGATCAAGCCAAGCGTTGCGCCTTGTAAGTCAACACCCAGCAAGGTCATCGGACCCCAGGTTTTCCATCTTCCCTCGTGAACGTAACGTTCCGCTTCAGGAATACGACGCGCGACTGACATCATTAACGCGAATGCAAAATCGGCAGTTGCATCCGTGAGCACATCCGGTGTGTTTCCTATGGGAATCTTGCGCGCAGTTGCGGCTTGCACATCGATATTATCAAACCCCACTGCATGGTTGCTGATGACTTTCAATTGCGGACCGGCCGCATCCATCACTTCACTATCGACACGATCAGTGAGCAGACATAACAAACCATCCACGCCGCGCACGTGCTGCAATAATTCATCTCGAGAAGGTGGCAACTCAGCCATCCACAAATCCACATCACAAAAATCCCTGATGATCTCAAAGCCTTTTTCAGGGATGGCGCGTGTGACAAATACTTTTGGTTTCGACATCAGCCCTCCGCGAAGTGTTTCTGTTATGATAACAGATATGGATGCTAAGCGTTTCGCGACCTATAGTTTACAGGACGCGCGCCTCATGCGAATTTTATCTGCCGCGCTGGAAGCTGTTGATCCATTCAAGGCGGTGCAAAAGTTTCTTCCGCCGATTGAGGGAAATGTGTTTGGCTTGGGGATCGGAAAAGCTGCAATTCCCATGCTGGACGCGCTTGTCGAGCAGATTCGGCTGGCAGGCGGACTGGCTGTCACAAAATTCGCTTCTGGACTCAGCCGGGAGGTATTCGCCGTGATCGAAGGTGGACACCCCATCCCGGATGCGCGTTCACTGGAAGCAGGGGAACGCGTTTTGGAATTTGTTTCAGCATTGAATAAAGATGATACATTGGTCTGTTTAATTTCAGGAGGTGGCTCAGCATTAGTGACTGCACCATACGTGCCACTGGAAGATTTGCAAACATTGACATCACTATTGTTATCCTGTGGCGCGCGCATCGATGAGATCAATGTCCTTCGACGTCAGCTTGACCGGGTCAAGGGCGGAGGGCTGGCAAGCGCGACCAAAGCGAAAATTATCAGTCTGATTTTGTCAGATGTTATTGGCAACCCGTTGGAAGCTATTGCTTCCGGCCCTACTGCACCAGATCCTACAACGCGCAAAGATGCACTTACCATCTTAAAAAAATATGATCTGGAGCGGCAAGTTCCAAACTCTATTCTAAATTTTTTGGCGTCCGACAACTCACTGCACTCACAAGGGCTTTCGAAGATTCAAGAGCAGGTTCTTAAACTCGATAGCATTCAAAACATCATCATTGGCGATAACCAACTCGCGGCCCGCGCCGCTTTAGAACAGGCAACACATGAGGGCTTTCACGCCCAGATTTTGACCAATGAACTGCAGGGAGAAGCGCGTGAAGTTGGGCAGGACTTAGCCCATCGTTTGCGCGTAAGCATTTCAGCAAAACCTCGCCCCCTTTGTTTGATTGCCGGTGGAGAAACCACTGTTACCCTAAAAGGAAGTGGCAAAGGCGGAAGGAACCAGGAACTTGCCTTGGCTGCTGTAAATGAATTAAGAGAATTAGAAAATATTCTTTTGATCTCGCTCGCGACCGATGGTGATGATGGCCCCACCGACGCGGCCGGCGCAGTGGCGACTGGCGAATCAGCTCACAGGGCAGAGTCCCTCGGGTTGGAAGCGGCTAGCCATTTATCCCGCAATGACTCGTATCCCTTTTTCGAGGCGTTGGGCGATTTGTTAAAGACAGGTCCTACAGGGACGAATGTCAATGATTTGGTCTTCTTGTGTGCTTTGTAAGCATTACGTTGACAAAACCTGCGATCATCTTAATAGTTTTGTTCGACAAATCAACGCCGGTGTAACGCGCCGATAAGACATTGGCCTGTTTCAATTTGCGACAACAATCCTAATTGCAGTGATGGTTGTTATCACAAACGGGTTGTTTTAGAGGGCACTGCAAACTGGACTCGGGGCTGCGAGTATAGATTGCGCCTTTTTCATCCAGAATGATCACAGCCAGAGCATCCACATAAAATCGTTCCTTGCACCCAAGAACGATCGTATCCACTCCCTGGGGAAAGTAGCGGGGTTTGTCCCCCGGTAGAACGATCCCTTGCTCCCCTTTTGGACCGATCAATGTAAATGTAGTGCGGGGAAATCCCATGACGACGACGGGATAGAAATGAACTTCTCCTTCATTCTCTATATAATAGCGTGGATATAAGGCTCGCCCAATCGAAATCTCGGCGTTCGGATTTTGTAGAAACGCGTTAATTTCCTGAAGACTCAACCCAGCGTTAGAGATTTGTATCTCGTGTTCACCCAGAGCTTTTGAAATATCGACGTTTTGATAGCGGCTTGCATGCAACCTTTCTGCGAGAGGAACCAATGTTCCCACGCCGAAAAGGATTGCCAGTGCTACGACAATTCTGAACCATGAGCTTCCCGCAAAAAAAATCTGCCCGTTTCGATTTGGCTCCGGGGACTTAGAAAAAAGAGACCATTGGAATCCCAAGCTATTTGCGCAAATCACGATGAGCTGAAAAACTCCAATTAAGAAGTAGATCGTGACGATCCAGTCGATCGGAACAATGTATCTTCCACCTGACGTGCGCGCAAATCCGTTTGATACATTGTAGAACATAAAAATGGCAAGCGGTGTCATTCCAATGAGTCGCCATTGTCTCCAAGTGATGCTGATTCCCAATGTGATGAAAAATACGTTTAGAGCAAAGAGGCGAAGGGAAGGAAGGGTGAATATGCCGTTCCACTTTGGATCCCAGTAAGGAAAACTTTCTCTTACCGTGTGACGCAAATCATCCAGGACAGGGGAAGTGGGGAGAACCAATATCGAAGTCAGGATGTTATGAAGAAAATGATTCGCTACAAAACAACTAATTTGATCACAGGGCTTGGCAGTTTGTGTAAAATCTGCTTTTTGATAGAGTGAAGTTAATGCCTGCAATTGCTTGAATGAGACAAAAGATAAAATTTGTCGTTGGGGAAGAGAACTGTCTGGCCCCGAGGGTGGTGTGTACCTTTGTTGAATCACATTTTGAAGTTTGGTAAATATAGAACTATAGGGCTGGCCACCCAGGGATTGGTTTCTTAATTCCCAGGGCAGGGTAACTGCCAATACCGCGAGCATAAGAAGAAATGAGCTGACAAGCCAATTTTTCCAATCGGGTAAATATCGAAGAATTGCATAAAAGGGAATGAAGAGGAGGAGCAAGAGCGTGTTCGTTCTCAGCATGATCGTCAGCCCAATGATCCCGCCAACCCATACCGCGTAATGCCATTTTTGCGGCGGGTTCTTCAACCATTCCATGGTAAGCAAGACAATCAGGATTATTCCGATTGCAGTTGGGAAATCAGTGAGCATCATTTTGGGGTTTGCCATATCGATCATATTGCTGGCAGCAATGGAGTTTGCGCCTCTCAGCATGGCAATCAGCGCAGCCGCAAAACCGATCGCGCGGATATTTAGCGATCTTCCTACCAAATAAACAAGGGCAGGGAAGACCGCAAAAATGGCAGCCTGCAACGCCATTAATTGCCCATAATCCTGCCCGACCAGAGAATGCAAATAAACCAGGAAGCTCACATAAAGTGCGCGTTCGAAGAACTGCACATTATAGAAAAGAAAATGCTGACCGATCAAAGCAAACTGACTGGCTGTATCGAACAGCGCTGCATCTGCAAATGGATACAAAACCCGGTTCGGCGCATACGGACCGATGAACAGAAAACTCTTTTGTAAAGGTTCACGCGCCCATAAGATAGCCGTTACTACATAGATCAACAGAAAAAAAATAAGATCAGAACGCTGGAATTGCCACTTTTTTTCAATCTGCAAGAAGAAGATTCCGCCCAATATTACCGCGATCAATTGGGATGCCAATAGTGGAACGCCGGCTCCATACCAATAATCTTCTGCGGCAGAAACCCCAAAGCCACTGTAAAGCATGATACCGATAAACAATATACTGACGAAAAACAAGACGAGACTCAACTTAAATGTTTTGGAGATTTTTGAATCTTGAATGGTGAAATTACTTTGTTTGACGAAAATCGTTATCAAGGTCGCGGCGCTGGCAAGCAGGATGAAAACCATGGCAGGGCGAAGGCGCGCCCAATGCACTGCCAATATCCCCGCCCTATAAAAGGGGAGAAAACAGCCGATCCACCCAAGCCCAAAGCCGATTCCGGCTAACCAGCTTATCCTTTTGCTGATACGACTCCCGCCAAACCACTGCTCAAGCGTTCCTTCTGCCCACTCTCGGTCTTTAAACGATTTGATGGATATTGACACGAAGAAGATCAATGCAATGAGCAGCCCCAATGCAAGGATGAGTCGTGGAAGAGAGAGTCCTAAAAATAAAGCACTGCCTGGCTCTGAAGGCGATAAAAGCATCCCACTCAGGATAAAGCTTGCCACAAGGGCAATGAAAGAACTATAGATGAAAATAATTTTCCAAGACTCTCTGGTCTTTTGCATATCGATTTATTTTAACGTATCCCTATCCCATCCTGCCAAGACGATAACCACACTTTTGCTGTCCTGTTATAGAGTTTTTTATGGCTTAGGTGTACCGGCGACTTTTTCTTTTCCGAAGATCAACCCCAGGAGCGCGATCAGGAATTTTAATATCATGGCAAGATAATACAACGGATGAAACCAGAATGGATAGTCTTTCGCCAAGTTTTTTTGATAATATAAAAAATAAGAGCGATGCCAGTGATACGCTCCAAAGTAAGGATTCACATTTGAACCACCCTGCCCGCCATAATGAATGATTTCTGCCTGGGGAACGTAATAAACCTTCCAGCCCACTTTTCGGGCATGAAAACAATAATCGGTGTCTTCCTGATAGGCAAAATAACGTTCGTCCAAATATCCAATTTGGGTAATAACTTCCTTTCTGATCATCATACATGATCCTGATACCGCTTTTACTTCATTGACTTGCTTGTTATCAAGGTGAGTTAATAGGTACCCTGAAAAACGGGGATCGTTCGGGAAGAGCTTTGATAAGCCTGAAAAATAAGAAAATACATCCCAGGGGCGCGCTTCCCCACGTCGAGCCTGATATTGCACCGTGCCATCCTGATTGAGCACTCTGGGTGAACAAATCCCGGCGTGTGGATGCTCGTCCATAAATTGAACCAGGTGGTTGAAAGCCATATCCAGCACAATGGTGTCCGGATTGAGCAGAACGTAATAACGTGCATCCAGGGTTCTGA
>Ga0065704_10000011_pt1 | contig 56608 bp, 57 predicted proteins | sample SwiRhicommuniRL2_FD_59091 | JGI IMG/M metagenome (GOLD analysis project Ga0065704, IMG submission 59091) | Switchgrass rhizosphere bacterial communities from Rose Lake, Michigan, USA - RL2 v2 (version 2) | ecosystem: Host-associated > Plants > Roots > Rhizosphere > Soil | place: East Lansing, MI | reverse complement strand
TGCTGTATCTGGTGTTCTCGGGCGCCATTCCCTGGTACGAATTTATCTGGCCGTTCGCCCTGCCGACACTGGCCGGCAACATCTTCGGCGGCACCTTTATCTTCGCGCTGATAAGCCACGCGCAGATCCGCAACGATATGAGTAATCAGAAGAAAGCCGAAGCGAAGAAAGAGGAGCAGGAAGCAGCGAAAAAAGAGGCCGCGAAGCCCTGAGTGGCGAGGAAACGACCAAACGGCAGCCTGATGCCTTATTATTACGAGAAAAATGGGTATACTACGCGGGCGCTTTCCACAGGCGCCCGTGTCTCCTTAGTTAAACGGATATAACAAGCCCCTCCTAAGGGCTAGTTACAGGTTCGATTCCTGTAGGGGACACCATTTTAATGTCTACAAACGTCCACTCAAGTCTATTTTATTCTCTAAATTCAGCAAGTTAACCCCATCGCTTCGTCTACCAAATTCCAATAACTTTTATCAACATCCTGCACATTTTGTTGGTATAACAGTTGGTATGGTAAGTTCGATAATGCAGATACCATCAGTATGGGAGGTTTTCTATGGCACTCACTGAGGTAAAAGTAAGAAATGCTAAAGCTGTTGAGAAGCCGGTAAAACTGACTGATGGTGGTGGTATGCACCTTCTGATTCAGCCCAGCGGTTCGAAATATTGGCGTCTGCAATACCGTTTTGCCGGTAAACAAAAAATGTTGGCGTTAGGTGTTTATCCTGAAATCTCTCTTGCCACTGCACGCCTTAGAAGAGACGAAGCAAGAAAGCTAATCGCAAACAACATAGATCCTAGTGAGAAGCGAAAATCTGAAAAGGTTGAAGAAAAAGGTTTGCTCACATTCGAAACGGTTGCCAGAGATTGGCATTCGAGCAACAGGACATGGTCTGATAGTCACAGAACAACAGTGTTAAACAGCTTAATCACTCATCTGTTTCCAGTTATTGGTAAACGGAACATCACTGAACTCAAAACCCGTGATTTGTTGCTTCCGCTAAAAAACGCTGAGAAAAGCGGGCATCTTGAAGTAGCTTCGCGTTTACAACAACGCATAACAGCCATAATGCGATATGCCGTCCATAACGCTTTGATTGACCAAAATCCCGCCTATGACCTTTCGGGTGCCGTGACAACACCTAAAGGCACTCATCGCCCTGCTCTCCCCTTCGAACAGCTACCTGAGCTTCTAAGACGAATTGAAGCTTATAAAGGTAAAGGCATAACGCAAATCGCAGTCCAGTTAACTCTGCTGACTTTCATCCGTTCAAGTGAACTTAGGTTTGCACGTTGGTCCGAAGTGAATTTCGAAAATTCCTTATGGACGATCCCAGGAGAACGTCAAGAGTTGGATGGAGTTAAGTATTCTGGCAGAGGCTCGAAAATGAAAAACCCTCACCTTGTGCCATTGAGCAAACAAGCCAAAAGCCTGCTCGAAAAACTTCATTCTATCAGTGGCGATAAAGAACTTATGTTCATAGGTTTTAGTCGTGATGACAAACCAATCAGCGAAAACACTGTCAACAAGGCCCTGCGCACTATGGGCTACGATACAAAGAAGGAAGTGTGTGGGCATGGGTTCAGGACAATGGCATGTAGTGCTTTGATTGAGTCAGGACTATGGTCAAGAGACGCAGTCGAGCGCCAGATGAGCCACCAGGAACGGAATTCCGTTCGAGCAGCTTATATTCATAAAGCAGAACATCTCGGAGAGAGAAAACTAATGCTCCAATGGTGGGCCGATTATCTTGATGAGTGCAAAGTAGAAACTGTGACACCATTTACTTACGTAAACCGGACATAGCAGCCTATAAAAGGTCAGCCTCATTAACGTTTTCAAGGCTGACCTTTCTCAAGGAATGTAACAATCATTCGGATGAGGTTCGGAGGTGAGATTGTAGATCATGGAATGAGAGCGGTTTCGCAAGCGGTCGCAGAGTAGTCTGGTAAGTTCAGGACAGATGTCTTAGAAGCGGCCCTTGCCCACTGGAAGAAATATGAAATAATTGCAGCCTACAATCGAACGGAGTATCGCGCCGAGCGGCAAAAACTAATGCAGTGGTGGAGTTGCCAGCCGAAACGCTTGAAGATATTCTGGAAAAATTAACAATTGTTGTCGAAGAACGACGCGAAGAAGAAGCTTCTCAGCGCAAAGAGATTGAGGAAAAACAGGCGAAGCTTGAAGCGTTCGTGCAAAGCTCCTTGAAGAAGGCATTGACGCCAGTGAGCTGATCTCTACACTCAAAGCTGGACAGGGCAAAGCGAAAACCAAAACCCAGAGAGCATCTCGCCCAGCTAAATACAAGTATGTAGATGAGGATGGTAGTGAGAAGACCAGGACCGGCCAAGGCAGAACGCCACGAACGATAGCCAAAGCTCTGGAAAAAAGTAAAAAGCTGGAAAATTTCGAGATTTAAAATTAATGAGAGTGATAGGCCTATCACTCTCGATACTTGATCTATCATTTAACTCTTTTAATGGATATTCCTGAATTTGGTCGAGAAATACCTAACGCACTATCAACCCCCTGGCTAGAACGTAAATCAGCAAGGACAGCCTGCGCAGAGAAACGCCTACCAATTATTGCTTCTGACTCTTGTCGAGGATTAGTCGACTCCCTGGCGCGATAAGCTTCTACAAACTCCCCCCCTTCTGACAACACAGCAGAACATAATCCTCTCGCATAAAGACGATTGAACTCACCTTCTGCAAGAGTTTGAGCGGCAGTTACTGGCACTTTCGCCTGCATGAGTTCAGCACTATTTGGTTTCCGTTTGGTGTGGAATTGAGCAAGCATACCTCTTGCTTGAATCTCATTTTCTAACCAAACATCATCATGTTGAACTGATTCTTCAAGTAAAGATGCCCATACGTTTTTTCCATGCTCGGATAGGTAATTACTGCGATAGAAATTATCAGGCTGCTTATCGTGATTTATTTCAGAAGCCATGTGCAGCCTGGTTTTTTCATCTAAATGTAAAAAATTCAATGCCATTTTATTCTCCAGATTTACTCAGATTATTGCAATGAGCTGTTTCATAGCACGTTGAACAATTTATAACTATGATTGTGCTCAATACTGTAACCTTTGGGTTAATAAAATATGATGTTTTATATATCCCAATCCGTTTGCAAAAACCAATTGAACTATTTGAAATAATGTTTAATATTAACCCTACCACTGAGGCACTCTTTCCTGCCAACTCCCATAGTATGCTTGCTTTGCACATGGGGTGTAAAGGCTATCAGTAGCTGACTGAGATGAGATAGAGTAAAAACCATGAATAACAAATGCGTGCTGGTCTGCCAGTATCAACGTTTTCGGTTTGGACGGTGGGAAACGGTGTGTCAGCACCTCCGTTCCCTACCTAACCGTTAATGATTGATGGTGCCTCAGTGGTAACCTTTCTTACTCTGCAATTTCTTTGTCAATTTCAACTCCAAACATTCGATTATAGTGTGGTAAATCATCTGTCTTATCAAAGACGTTTTTAAAAATCTCGAAATATTTTTCAGTTGATCCTCTACCTAAATTATTTATATTTGAAGAGTCTGAATGTGACCCTCTGTGCATATAGCGACAGAAAGACTTATATGTAATATCACTCTCAGATTCTGCCAGCTTTTCTAATGCTTTATTAAGACTATCCAGCTTACAAGAAAATGAAAAATAATATTCAAGAATATTTCGCATTACATTAGGGAGAATAACGGGATTTACAATGCCATCTTTCACATTTTTTAATACCATCCAATAGGATTCATATTCGTTTTTTATATCACCTTTAGACATAGCAATAACATCACTATATTCATTCTTTACCACCCTCAATAAATTATATTGCTTATCAAAGGCTTTTATTTTAGGAGGGGCTAATTTTAAAAGCTCTTGAAAAAAGAACAAATTATGTGTAAGAATCAAAACCTTAGCATCTGGCGCCATACCTTCAATAATTCGATAATGTATTAATGATGATATCTCATAAATATAGTCATGGGATAAACTCGATATAGGATCATCAATCACAATTAACTTATCTTTAAGCTCTCCCTCTTCGAGTTGACCTTCGCAACACTCCAAGAAATATAAGAAGGTGATTATTGTTTTTTCTCCTTCACTTAAGGATTTATAAATTTTAACATTGTCGCTCCCTCTGTGAATCTGAAAGAAATTTCTTTCGTGTGCTTTTTTAATCTCTAAATCATTTAAACCAAGATTTTTGAGTGATGCATTTATTTTATCTACCGTTTCATCCAAGTTAGAAACTTGTTTCCTAAAAATTTGAAAGCTTAACTTTTTCCTGCTGAATTTCACTTTCAACATTTTCTTTTCTTTGAATTATTGAATCCTTTTCACTGTTCAACTCATCCATATTAACATTATTATTATCAATTACATCACTGCATAAACCCCTTAAGACCATCCAAATCTTATTAGCAATATTAGAAACACTCGTTTCATAGGCATTTAACCTGTCATTAATTTCTTTTATTTCACCATTAAAATTTTTTATTTTTGTGTTTAATTCATCGTAACTTTTTGATGAATCAACTATTGATATTACTGCCGATGGCTTTTCGGTCTTTTCTTTTAGAGAATTTTTGTTTAGTTCAAGTGATTGCTTGATCTGCTCGATAACATTCCAGATAATATCATCATCAGAAACATAACCCGATCTATACAAAGATTGCTCTAATTCTTGCATGTATACCTCACATGCATTGGAGTAGTCATTAAAAATACCTATGAGGTCCTTTAGTTTCATTTCATAAGTTTCGTCAAAGATATTTTTTATCGCTTTTAAAAACTCTTCATTGATTGTATCACCTTGGCAAAATGGGCATCTCGCATCACTAATATATCCCAATCCTACTTTGATCCAATCTGCATTGCCTAACTTTTCAATAACATTTGAAAGGTAACTATTAGATGAGGGAACCAATGGTGTTAGGAGCAATCCTATCTGTTCTGTATTCAAAACAGGCATTGGTGGATGATTGATTAAGTTGAAAGAAGACAATTTATTATTTTTTAATGTTTTATATTCATTCAAAATATCATCAGAACTTGCTTCATCTTTTTCAGTTTGTGTACATATTTTGTTATATAGGCTATCTTTTCTTAAACTCCCTGCCATTAATTCAGTAAGCTCGGTTGTTCTGATATGTGCTGTTTTTTTCCATACGGCATCTTTACAGCTATTCTCAAGCTTTGTAAGCATGTCATATTTTTCTTTTATTTCATTATCTAGCTTTGTCAGATTACCTTTTAAACCAGCTATCTTTTTCTCAGACTGTTTTATATCTTCCAGAACTTCTTTATTACTTTTACTTAATGTGAAAATACCCGGTTGTTCGGACTTATGATAAAAAGAATCCTCTACAAACTGATTATTATAAACGATATATTGATAATCACCGTCTTGATTAAAGGAACATTCACTGTATGCCATATCAGATGGGCTGTAAAAATACCCTGAAATAGTAGATTTACCACTTCCATTTTGACCATATATAAGATTAACTTTTTTACTCAAATCTAAGCTAATACTTCTCTCTTTAGAATAGCTTCTCACACCTTTAATTACTAACTGTGCCATTGATATATTCCTTTTTCACATAAGACACAAACGCAATAAATTTAAATGACTCGTTAATGAGCCATTTAATTAATGAAGATTAATGTTTACTCCAGTTACCTTCAAGCCAAGAGGTGACATTTTTATGGCTCCTTATGTCACTAGGTAAAAATTCTTTTATCATTTTCTCAGCTTTAAGTGCTGACTCTTTATTTTTAAAAGAGTGCTTTTCTGCAAATCTATTGATGAATGGAAGAACTTCATATCCTTCGTTTCTGCTAAGCAATGTGCTGTCAGGCTTACCTGTTATTTTTGGATCGTCATCACCTATTGCAGTCCAGCTATAGGTATATTTTAAATCTGATTTATTTATAAGATTCATTATAACCTCCAAAATATAACTAATGATATTATCGGTTTGAACACTAACTACTTTCTTTTAACGAGCTAAAATACTCAATGAATTTAGCAACTGTGTATCCAAGGTTTCTCTTACTGGAGTTGGAAGCCCATTTGCAACTCTATAATTCTTGATCGCTGTCCTTGTAGCAGGCCCCATGCTTCCGTCGATATTACCGTTGTAGAAACCTTTATCTAGTAAAGCGAACTGCACTCTCATGATCAACCGCTTACGTTTTTCTGTATCCGAAGTCAGCCCACTACTTGCACGGTTGGCACCTGTGGTTCCTGCTGAGTTTGTTATGGTTGAGCTATCCGTGTCATTAGAGCGAAGTGAACGGACAGAAGAGGAGGACGATGACGAACGAGTCCCTGAACTTGATGATTCTGAGGTGCTTGGTGTGCTGTAAGTTTTCGGATAGTAGGGAGTAGAAGTTCCCCCATAGTATCCACCACCAGAAGATGATCTATGAGAGCTATGACTTCGATGTGAACTGTGACTGCGATGACCGGCTATATAAAATGGCACCTCTGTGTTTAGAGGGGCTATCACCATATCATGCTCGTTAAGAGACATTGCAGGCATATCACTTGCGCCTATAGCTGAGTCACTTGCCCATACAGAGTTATTCAAAGCAAGAAATCCAGGAAGTAATGCTGCGAAGTTAAATTTTTTCATTTGATAGGTCTCGGAGGTTGATGAAAACGGCCTTTTGATGAACTGAAATATCCAGCACAGGAAGACTTCTGAGTGCATTCATCACATTCTCTTGGATAATAATTTTTCCAGTCAGAGATGGACTGTGTAGCAAATCCCCAAGCTCTTTTCGGAAGGTGACACAATGGATAATTGAAGATGGTAAGGGGTATGCCCGACCTTTGAGCGGTTTCTGCAGCAGAAAGGATCTTCTCGCTATAGCTGTCGTGCTCAACGAAGATTGATGACCAGTTCTTGCGGGCCCATCCAATCGATTCCAGCCCCATCAGTGAAATTTGGTTTATATTGGAGAACACACGGCCAGTGAACTCAACGATGTCATCAAGTTCTGTATAGTTAGCCTGTGTAGGGATGATTCTCAGTTCAATGTTGATCCCTGAGTTACCTGCATTGATTAACCCTCTGACTGTCTCATCAAATGCCCCCTCACTTCCAACCAGATAGTCATGAACTGATGACCTTGAAGAATAAAGTGGGATACCAAAAGTAATTTTGATCTTATCGCTTCGTTCTTTCATCTGACGAGTAAAACTGACATCTGAAAATTTCCGCCCATTTGTTAAAACATGTAAAGCAGTGCCTGGCGAGTTTTCGATGATGAAATCGATAAAGTGCAGGAAATCGTCACCATACAGTAGAGGCTCTCCCCCGCTCACTCCTACTACACCATTCAAAGAGAAAGAGGCAATCGCAAGTGCTGACTGACTGAGTAGCCAATCATCGTTTCCAGTCTTAGGAGGCTGCGAACAAAACAGGCAACTGTTGTTGCACCTTTCAGTTACCAGAACCGTATTATGATTTGCTCTTCGGGACAAAATCACCCTGAGCATGTTGCCGTTGTTAACGATCCCGATGTCACCATCTTCTATCGAATCAAATAGCTCTTTGCTAAAAACAGAGTCTGTAAAATATGCAGGTAGCTGTGAATCGCTCTTTGCCTTAATGACAAGCAAATTTGGGAGGAAAAACTGAGGGTTTTCTGGCTTGGATTTGCACAAGCGATAGAATCCCTGCTTAACTGGCAGTTCAGATGAAAACCGGAAAATATCGTTTCTTAACACCTCAGACATAAGCCCATCCTTTAAGCATCTCTGCCATAGGCCCATCCTGAGATATCTCGTTCAGAAGGTAACGGAACATACCTTTGTGGTATTGGCAGAATGTTGACCGGCTCTTGTCACCAACTGGTTCGCCGTGGACACTGATGTTTTGGCAAGGATCTGCGCCACAGAAAGGCTGATAGGCGCATGTGTCACAACCAGGCATAGCGAAGTTAAATGATGATGTTAATGACGACCTGTAGAACTCACTATTACTGAACGACAGGGAAGAAAAGTTACCGGCACTAAAATCTGCTTCGGGATTCACTTTCTGAAGCATACGGCTTTCGTCGCTACCGTAAACCTTACCGTCATAATTGAAGAGGATACAGTTCAGAACCACTCCGCTTGGCGATTTCAGGTCTGCATAGCCACTGAAGCCCGGATTAAAGATTCTCTTAATATGGATAGCAGCCGAATGCTCAACGACAGGTATGCCCTTCTGATTCTGAAGTAACACTTCTTCCATCAACTCTTTGTAAAATTCGAAATACTCCGGCATCGAAAAGGTAAAGCTTTGCTTTTGGGCAAATCCGTACGGGCTGACAGGCCTAATAAACATATCCGTAAGACCTAAGCCCAAATGAGCCTCCACTATCGAAACAGGATCTTTGGTAAGTTCTTTTGTTACGGTGGTTACTGTAGCAACACGATTAGAACCCAATTCATCACGTATGAGTTGCATACCAGCGATAGCTCTCGAGTGAGCTTTTGCTCCAGGGAGGATTCGATTCTTATTGTGGATATGTTCATTGCCGTCAAGAGATACAGAGAAAGTAATGTTCCTACTTCTCACCCACTCGATGACAGAAGCATCTAATAGCGACAGGCTTGTAGCAATCACCATTTCAAAAGCTTCGGAGCCGAGTGAAACCTGACATTCGTTATAAATCATTTGCACAAGATCGAATCTGAGGAGTGGTTCTCCCCCCTGAACTTCGATTTTGTATGGCGGTGTTCCCAATTTCTTTATAGCGCTGACAATTTCAGGTATGAGTGTCGGGTCAAGATCGTAGCCACTTGCTCCAACTGCTGCTCTGCTAACCTGACAATACTTGCAGGTATGATCACATCTCAGTGTAGGAACTATCATGAAGATTGGCCTGATGGCTAAATCATTCATGAGTCTTTTAGCTAAACCAGAGCTTAACGCAGAAGAAGCCAATGAAACCGCGCTATCATTAGCAATAAAAAGCTTACTTTCAAGGCTACCCGATACATTCCGCTCTATCGGAAATTGGTTGCGTGATAGCTGGAAAAGCTCTGCATCCTCAATGAAGTGGTGGAAACCAGCCAGATTACTGATGAAAACCTTGCCATCATTTAATCTATCGAAGTTAAACGGCATGAGCTTCATCCAGCGAGTCTCTCATCAATACTCTTCAGGACATTGCTGATAATCGCTGCTCTAACTCTTCCCGTATGACTATCGAGAGATTCCCTTAGCTGGAAATCGTTTCTCAACCGTTCAAATTCGAACTGTATTTCCTCACTAAACGTATCAAAAGAGACATGCCAATTCACATCGTCATCTTCCAATCGCCACCGTGTATAGGCAGTCATCCAGTAAAGACTGTTTCGTAAAACCCATTCAGAACATGCTGTTTTGCTTATCGTTTTATTCAACATAAATGTCTCAAAGAGTTAATAAAACATAACCATTAGAATGGCTTATGTTTTTGTAAGCATCTTCTAAGCCTTCCGGATAGATGACGTAAGACTCTGTGACTGTAATAAAATTTAACCTATTTAAATTCAGTTAGTTACCCAAGCCACAATCAAGACTTATCCCATATACAATAACATTACCTCTTGAAAGGGTAATTTGTAAATTTTTTTTACATTTTGTGATTAGCCGAAAGAACGGGTTGGTAGCTGAACTGTAGACGCACATGTGAGACGTAATCAGCTTTAGGACTTTAAAAACTGATTTGTTTGCTGATGTGAGCTTCAAACGCTAAAATTCTTTAGATAGGTCATTGAGTTACATGTTGCCATTGCCGACATACTTTTCGTATGTCATAACTGTAAGACAGAGATGATGCAGCAGTACTTTTCTTCAATGATTAACCCTTTGAAATAGCGGTATAAAGTGATTTCCACATGGGTTCTAGTTTACTGATGGGATACATTTTTTAAATGTGAATGCGCTTATGGATTATGCGCTCAATTCCGGTCTGGTCTCTGTAAACTCCTCAGCACAAATCGGACGAACATTTCATAAACCGGAGGTAACCCCCCTACTCTACCACCAGAGCAATTACCTTTTTTAATGAAGACACTGGCATTCGCCGGTATCGGCTGGCAAACCCGCTGTCCCATCGAATGGTAATTACTTACGATGATCTTACCTGCAGGAGCGTCAACGACTCGCTGGGATGAGATCGACTTTGACGCAAAAGAATGGGCTTCAAAGACCTCCTTGTTGCTCATGGGATGAGAGCGATTGCCTCAACATCAACAGTGCTTAACGAGAAAGGCTTTCCACCAGACGTTATTGAAGCTGCGTTAGCTCAAATTGATACAAACAAAGTCAGAAGAGCCTATAACAAATCATAGTAGCTGGAACAGCTTAGAGAGATGATGAGCTGGCGGGGTGAGCAAGTTGAATCAGCTTCATATGGTAAAACGAGTATCGTCTCTATCGCTGGCTAAGTTCGCTATCAATAAATGAGCAGCCAAGGTCAAGTGAAAAGATACCGTTTGAGCCATCAAGAATGCCACTCTGTGCGAGCCATGAACATTTTGAAGGGCGTAGTCTGCTGCACTATTGTAGTCTGATTTCCGGGACGCCAACCGCGATAGCGTGGTTAGACCATTTGAGTTTGCGCCGAAGAGATAGATTTTACTATTAGGGATGGATAGTTGAAAAACACTATATGCAGTGTCCTCCACTCACTTAGATCGTACACATTGTTTTTTAATATATAAATCACATGAGAAAAAAATGAGTATAGACATTAAAAGTATTGCAGATTTGTTAAGTGCTTTTTCTTTGAAAGAAGTAGAAAAAATAGCACAGCAAAATATTACGCACGCTCCTACAATCGGAGAGATGTATGAAGGGCTAACGAAAGATATATTATTGAATAATACACTAATGAGATCGTTTCCATCTGAACTAAATTTAAAAGTTCGCAGTGGTTTTTTTTATAATGAAAGTGAGGAATTATCTAGTCAGATTGATTGTATGTTAGTACAAGGAGAAGGTGAAAGAATACCTCATACAAATGAGTATAAATATAAAATAAAAAATGTTATTGCTATCTTCGAGGTTAAAAAGAATCTGTTTTTATCAGAATTAAGAGACTCTCTTAACCTGCTGGAAAAAACTGATTCATTCTTTAACTTGAGTAAAAGCATCTCAGACTTGAATTTTCATTTCATAAATAGATCCTTTGAAAAAATAACTTACACAAAGCCTCCACATATTAATGATTTAGATAAGCTTAATGAACATGATTATGCAGTATATCAAGCTTTGGCATCAGACCAATTAGCACCGATTCGCATAGCAATTGGTTATGAAGGGTATAAAACAGAAGCAAGGTTCAGAGAAGGATTTATGAGCTACCTTTCAGAACATGAGAAATTCAGAATATTTAAAATACCTTCATTGATTATTAGTGACAATTTTTCAATTATAAAAATGAATGGATTTCCTTATTATTGCTCTAATCCTGATGATAAGAAATGGGTTGTTGCAGCATCTAGCAATTGCAATCCATTGGTATTTATTCTTGAATTGATTTTTGACAAAATACAACAAAAATATGGAGTTAACCTTCATTTGGATGAAGAGATAGTTGATGAAAATACGTATCCATTACTTTCTATCACAAAAAAAGATGCCAAATGGGATGCACATTTAATTGAAGTTGATAGCTCTTTTCTAAAAAATAGAGAACCATATCTTACCTGGAATCCAGTGCCTATTGATAAAGATGAGATGCTGTTATTAAAAGAAATAGAGGCATCTAAAATTATTACGCAGGATGATATTTTACGTTTAAAATCAATTTCGGATAGAACTGATAAACTAATTTCCAAACTTATTAATGAAAGGTATTTTGTATATTCTGGAAATAGTATATTGAAAAGCTCTGAATTTCATTTTTTATATTTTAACTCTGGAAACTATCTCCTTTTCCCCAATAAAAGAAAAATCCAGCAGTGGATAAAAGCTAATAAGGCATCATCGGATAATTAATTTAAAAACAGCATCGATTTCTTGGCAGATATAGGGATTATTTCTTTAATTCCATGATGCTGATTTGTTTTCATTTCCTCAGAGTAAATAATGAGAGTATTAAAAAACTCTCCTCCGTTAAAAATAGAGAATTTTCGAAGGAGGCTACGTTGATAAATAAAAACAGAAAACAGAAAACAGAAAACAGAAAACAGAAAACAGAAAACAGAAAACAGAAAACAGAAAACAGAAAACAGAAAACAGAAAACAGAAAACAGAAGGAAAACATAGTTTAATCAATTTCTGAAGTTATTTTATTTACTAATTAGCAAACACTAAATTTTAAAAAAATATTTTACACATGCACAATTTAACTTGACATAATAAATACCCCTGCTATTTATATAATAAATTACAATTAGGAGATAATTATGTACATGTCATTTTTTCAAATATGGTTTTTAGCGATTAGTGTTGGCGTTCTAACCGCTTTATTAAATCGAAGCTATTATATTAGGAAAATTAAAAAGCTAAGTAAACTTAATCAGCAACATACCAATAGTAAAACCTGTAAAGAAGAAAATATTTCTTCCTAAAAAACCAATCTCATTTCCTTTTTTTAGGCTCGCTATGATTTTCTCAGCATGTAAAAATTTAACCATCTTATTATCGGATTCGAGATTGTTAATTTTTTCCAGCACCACTATGTATGTATAAAGTCCGTAAATGAATGCAGCTAAGAAAACAAATCCTGAAATATGGAAGCTTAAACTAAGAGAAATGAATCTAATTAAGAAGAATAGAATAAAAAAAGCACTGAAACAAATCCAATTTGCTTTGTTACCCCTCATTTAAATCTCTCCTAAGTTTGATATATTATCTACATAATTTAGAGCCTATCTCAATAGGCGGTAACACGATGGTTGAACTTTTCCGACCCCATCTACATCGCCAACCACTATGCTACCTGGATGGTTAGCACAATGTTGATCCAATCGTGGTGATTGCTGTCCTTTGACTTACTTGCAACCCCTAATAATACTACATGATTTAGCTATGTTCTGCCACACAAACTGTTAGCAGAATAATTCACACTTTATAGAAACGAAAATCTCATTTAGCATGATCATTTTACCGCAACTCACACACCATTTAAAAAGAAGAGAATAGCTGAAAACCTTAAATATTGGTAAGCTTAATTTTCTTCGGCATATAGATTCGGACAATACCTGTAAAATATAACTTATAAAATATTAGCAATAATCCAATGAGTAAAATATTTACTCCCTCATTAAGCAAGGTATGACTAAGAGAAGCTCCGCTTCTCTTGTCCCTTGCTTTTTTCGCCGTTCCGTTGAAAAAAGAAATCTATGAGAATACATTAATTAATTTTTGAGCTACTGCTTTTTTTTCTTCGGGAAGAATAGATGACCATTTATCAAAAGCTTCGTAGATTGAATCATTATGATTAATCTCCCATTTATTCCAATAGGTCATTAACTCCCATAAAGTTGACTCTCTCTCGAATAGAGATAAAAGTTTATTTGCTACAATTCCATTTTTATCTCTATCGTATCTTTCACATTCTAAATACTCTATGTTTTCATTAAGCCATTTTTTGAATAGTTGCTGTTTGGGAAGGTTTTTCCTTGGATTACAAATAACTCTTTGTATATATTTCTCTATGCTATAGCCAAAATTGTTTTTTGCATTAGGCAAAACTTTTTCTTTTTTCCAAACAAATGCCATCCTTTTAACTCCAAACATAGAAGCTAATTCACATACGGACTCTTCGAACCAACTATATTTATTATCGACAGCCAAATAGTTTGTCCTGACATGGCAATATTCATGAAAAAATTGGTAATAAAATTGTGAATAATCATGCCCTTTGGTGGTCAAGTTAATATGATATTGCCCAGATACTCCCCTGCTGTTATATACCATTGGTGAATCAATATTTGGGGTGTTACTGATTTCAATGTTATAGTGAATTGGTTTACCATAAAATGGGTCCATTAAATTTATTGCGGAATTAATTAGACACTGGATATCACTTGTTGAGATATCCCCCCAGTCACTATCTAAAATTATAATACTCATGATAATCTCCCATTATTTTAAGCGATTATATTATAAAAAATAAACAATGCAAACATTGACATAAATAATATTTAATTTATAAATATAGAAGGCAAGCAAAGGAATTGCTCACCATAAAGCGAATACACATATGAAAAGGAGTTTCTATGAGTAATACAATAACCTCATCTTATACAAATGATTTTAAACCAATCAACAATCATAAATCCCCTACTCAATCGTTGCGAATACACTGTGTCAGTGTGAGATTTAATAAAGAAGAATTAGAGCTTCTTAATGCTAATCGTGGTGATAAAAGCAAAGGCGAGTGGCTTCGCTTAACTTCTCTTGATAAACTTCCTGTCATTGTTCCCTCAATTAATTTAGAAGCATGGAAGTCTCTATCTGATATAGCTCAGAAATTAAACAGACTGATAAACCATCTCGATACTAAAAGCAGTCATAGTGAATTAACTAAAACAGAGATCTTCTTTGTTAAGAGACAGATCATAGAGCTTCGCTCGTGTCTGACAGCTTCTGCTGACCTACCAGCCAGGTAAGTCATTATATGAAGGGAATGCAACGGATAAAAAGGCACAAAAACTTCGTCAATGTCGTGAAGTATGTGTTGAAGTCAGGTTCTCACCATAGAGAAGCTCCCAGTGTCATAGGTGGCAACATAACTGGTGATTGTGCAAAGGAACTGATAGCAGAGTTTGATACTGCCAGTGAACTACGGAAGGACATAGCTAAACCGGCCTGGCACAACTCGCTTCGTCTTCCCCAAGGCGATAGGCTTACAAATGCTCAATGGATAAAGATAGCTGACGATTACATGAATCAAATGGGGTTCAGTGATACTCACCTTCGTTGTTATGTTCTGCATGACGACAGTGCAGGCCAGCACATACACATAATTGCGAATAGAGTCGATGCCGTGTCTGGTAAAGTTCATCTTGGTAGGCATGAGAGCCTCAAGAGTGGTCGTACAATTCAGGCACTTGAAATCAGGTATGGTTTAACCATCACCAAAGGCCCTGAATCATTAAAACCCGAAAATGTCGGTAAAGGGAAAAACGGATCAACTTCAATCAAAGCTAAGAAGATTTCTCGAAATGAATCCATGCTGGAACAACGCACTGGTGACATATGCAATAAGAAGCGATTGCAAATCTTTCTTGATAAAAGTTTGAGCGACAAGCCAGATTTACTAACTTTTATCAAACGACTCGAAAATTCGGAAGTCGCTTGGATAGCGAACATTGCTTCTACCGGAAAAATGAATGGCTTCTCATTCGAATACGCAGGAATAGCATTTAAAGCCTCACAATTGGGTAAGAGCTACTCATGGGTCAATCTTCAAAAACGACTTAACTACAACCCAGAACACTTACAGGGTCTGAGATCCAGCATATCTACAAAAGAGGCTCCTGCTCCTGCTCCTGCTCCTGCTCCTGCTCCTGCTCCTGCAGAAATAGCAATCAAGGTAACAAAGGAATCACTCACTATTTCTGAGAAAATTGCTTCGCTAACGCCTTCTCCTTCTCATGCTCCTTCAATAACTGCTTCTGTTGCACCTGCTTCGAAGACGGTAGTTAAAGAAGATAAGCGGCAGCGCATTCTCAGTGCTGTCCTTGATTTACAAAACTCACAAAGAAGGAGAAATGCAACCGTTGCTCGTTTTAACTCATGGCTCATAGTAATTAAATTACTGAAAAAAATAGGTTTCTCTGTGTTGTATCCAGTCAGACAGTTTAAGAACATTTTCACCGTTCACAGCTTTCTCCCTCCTGCCGTTTCTAACTTTACCGCAAGTCTTAAACAACAAAGATAACAACAATTTTCATTTACCCGAAATTAACCACATCAAGAAGAGGGATTAATTCATTGATTTCATGAGATTCATTGATCGGTTTAACAGATCGATAATCTAGTGTTAATAGGTTTTATCTATCATGAATGCAACATCGATCGGTACAAACGTTTTTACTTCAGATTGGTAAACATCGAAGATTCATCGAGATAAGCCTGAACGTGTTTAAAAAAATATCTATATGGAAAATAAAATGAATAAATATACTTTAGTTGCAGCAGTCATAATTTCGTCTTTCCTTCTCGCAGGTTGCGACAACGAACCATCTGAGCAAGATATATCTGTTGCATTAAATAAATCGATAGAAAGTGGGAATTCCGCTGTTCGAGCTATTAATCCTGATGTTTCACAAGCAATGCTCAGAAAACTAAACTCTGTTAAGAAAATTGATTGTGCAAAAGAATCCGATAAAAGTTACAAATGCAATGCTGAAATAAGTATTAATAATGAAAACAGGACAACTTCAGTTACATTATTGAAAACCGATGATGGCTGGAAAGCAGTCGGTAATTAAATCAGTGTTAGTCAAAAGGCTCCCAGAAGGGAGCTTTTTTTTATAGACGTTTCACAACCTTACTCTCTTCCGTATATCACTTTTATTTTTAATTCTATTAGTTATTTCACGCTTCTCATACTGAGCTTTTAACTCAACATAGACTTGCTCCAGTCTAATTTGATTGCCCTCAATATAATCAACTAGCGTATTTAGTTGAATGAAAAGAACTTCTTTGTTTTGCAAATTACTGATGAAATTACTTTTCATACACTTGAATAAGCCACAAAACATTTGCATAACATTATCAATATTACTAACAGAATTACTGTAAATAGCATGGGGTTGAAAATATTTCAAATGATACCCAACAAATATGAGATATAACTTGTATGTAAATATTTCATCTTTTTCGTTATACGTATCAGTAATATATTTATCGATGAGTGTTATCAATTTCTCTTCTTTCGATAGAGATTTATTTTTATTATCCATAAATTGCATCCTTGCAATAGGTTTGTCTTCCTGACTTAATTAAAAAATTATCAGCTTTAGCGCAATTGTCAATAGGTAAAACCTATCAAATAGTTATTTAAAGTATTTTGGTGGTAGAGGGTTATTAAGTTCTTCTTTCGATATTTGTTTGATATGTGCATTGTAAAGCCATACTTTCATTTGTTCTAAATATTTATCATTCAATGCTTTCAGAGTTTCATTTTCTGCCTCGAGCCTTCTTATTCTCTGAGAAGCAATTTTTAAATTAGCAGGCTTAACAATGCTCACATCACCTAACTTAATCTTTCCCTTTTTATTGTTAAAAAACTCTGAAATTATTTTATGACTGCTTAAAGATTGTCTTGTAGGTCTTTTCGCGATGACATCAACTAACTTGTCACATAAATTATCCCACGTCAGTTTTTTACCTTCAGGCCATCTGTTGATTAAATCTAAGATGCTCTTTTCGTGATAACCAGTTATATGCTTAGCCATTTACTCTCCTTTTATTAAATCATTTTGAAACTCATACCATTTTTCAGCATTGAAGTTTCCCTCATTTTTATCATTTAGTGTTTTTTCCAAAATCTTATCGTGAATAGTAGATATAATCTTATTTTCGAAGCCAGGGTCTTCAACAGGGTAATGTCTACATGGCTCAAATGCATATGAATGCTTACAGTATCCATGCTTCGTGACAAGAATGGCCCCACTACTCAGTGCCTCAAACTCATCTACATTGACTACTGGGATATTTTTATTTGGAATTTCATTCGTTAACCCTAATAAGTTATTCTCTCTGGTCATATTAGCCATTTGATCATGTGACCGATGATCATAAAAACTATTTTGCGAAATACATTTTCTTCCAGACCAACGAGCGATACTGAAATCATCCATCCCGTTAATTTGAGCAAAGGTATTTAGTAAGTGTCTCAGTTGATGAGTTCTTAGTAAATAAGGACTGCCATCACCATTCAAATAATTATGCCTTTTGAATATATTAAAATTACCTTTGATAAAATTAGAATCTACAATATCTGCGATAAAAAACTGAACAGTAGGTTTATATAACATCTTCACATTTACTTTTCGACTCTTACACAATTGATTTTTGTTAAGTAGGCACAACGCATTCGAGTATTTGATATTCTTTTCCTCATCATACCAAGGAAAGGTTTTTGGTTTATTTTCATTAATTGATTTTTCCAGTGAATTTGAGTCTTGTAAATTATTCCCTTCAATTACCCTTGCCAACTCTCTTGCATTTTTAGAAAGGCACCTTAGCCTTTCGATGGCTTTCTTTGCTACCGGGATCATTGTGGTAGGAACCCATTTTATATTTCCCTCGTATCCCTTAGCTGAAAAGAATCTCAAACCGTATCGTTGAACTCCCATACTATCCTCTTCTAAAATTTCACAGTCTTCTGGTAAACTTAAAATTTCAGAAATTCTACTTGGCGCACACATCAGTAGAGCAAAAATAGCAGTTGTAAATACATCTCTTGTTGATAAATCGTTGTCACTTTTAGAGAATATTTCGGCAATAGCCGTAATTGAATTAACATTAGGTAATTTTGGATGTCCTTCCAGCGAAACATCGTAACCACTCCAAGTCTGCTCAACTTTACACCTTAATGGATTCACCCAGTTGAAATAATATGAGTACGTCATTCTATTTTCATTTAAAAATACACTTAATTTCTCCAACTCTTTCCCCATGCAAAATGCAGCCATTTTTGAATATTTTTCAGAGGCCAACCTCGCACACTCATCAAAAACTAAGTTATCGCATTTAGTTACATTAGCTTCTTTGTAAATCTTCAATAAAACAAACTCTATCAATTTTAAAATAGAAAGAGTGTTAAAGCTCAATTTTGATTTATTGAATGAATGCACATGAAACATATAAGCTTTAGCAAAATCTATAAAATCATCATCTAAGGTTTCTTTGTTGTAGGAATTATTCTTAACATCAAATTTGTTAAATTTATAATACTTAGGCCAAACTGATGACTCCCAGGAACTAGTTAAGTTAGGGTTGAAAAGGCTGTCTTTGCAAAATGATATAAATTTGTTAATGTTAATTATAGGATCAATGGTTTCAATGGGTTTAAATATTAAGACATTGTTCATTCTATTCTCCACGGTTTTAAATTTTTGCAGGTAAGACACTTAATTTCTTTTTCACTATTATTATTTAGAGCATAAGATTGTAAAATATGTTCTTTGAATTTATCCTTATTGATTTGACTTTCTATTCCAAGAAAAACATTTGCTAATGGCTGAAGGAAATCCCCTATCTTACTATCGATATCTCGAACATTGTCAGGGACGTTTTTAATATATATTCCGGATGAACTTATAGATTTATGATCTAATGCTTTTGCAATAACCGAGATAGTGGCACCTTCACTCGCCAATCGAGTCGCAAGCGTGTATCTAAATCTTCTTGCGTTGATGTTAATAGCATTTTTTGTTCTCCCTGATTTTAAATCTTTTCCAATAGATAAAGATTTCAACATTCTAAATAACTTTTGATTTCTCATGTGAAAATAATCAGAATTTAATTTATTTTTTATATCACTTAACTCGATACATTTTTTCACTTTTTTGATATCTAAAAATACTGGAATATCCCCTCTTAGCCCATATGTTTCCTCATCAAAATTTAACTCAAAATATTTTTCATTTTTTTCAATTAAAAAACGTAAAGCTTTATATAAATTCCCATCAATTTCTTTCATTTCCATCTCTGCTCTAAATGGTAATTTTTGTTTTACTCTTGGAATGTTCAAATAGTATCTATCCATTTTCTTTATTAGATCTTTCCCCTTAAGTGAAGTTAACTGTAATGGTCTTCTTCCTGTAGTCGCCAAGAGAAGAATAAAGCAGTAAATGGTGCTTTCAATTTTATTCTCACTATATAGTTCTGCAAGGGTCGTAAGAATCATATTAAATTCCACTTCGGTAAATGGTCCTTTATTGGGGTCTCGTCTTTTAACAGCTTCACCAGTCTGATTCGACACAATATTTATTTTCTCTAACATCCTTATTGCTGTTATGTCTACCCCGTGATAGTTAAATGCTCTCCACTTTTTAATAAATTTCTTTATAGCATTAAGCTTGTAGTTTTTTACTGGCCCTAAGTTAATATTTAGTTCTTGGATAGCCTTGTCGTCTATGACATTCAAACTCATTAAGTTAACCCATTTTAGAAAAATAAAATTTATAGCTTTAACATGTCCGGAACTAAACTCTGAAGCATAATAAGCCAATGTTTGAAGATATCCCTCCTTCATGGACTCTGGCATTTTTCTTGTAACTTTATAAGGATATATACATACATCTTTATCTAACTCCCATTTCTCATCTGTGATATGGAAGCAATAACCAGGCATTCTTGAATTGTAGATAATCTCTTCTTCAATTTTTTTAGTTTGCATTTTTAGACTCGCTCATTAATTTTCTTGCTGAATTGAAAACTTTTATAACTGTTTCTCTTTCTTGTTGTGCTATATATTTATTATTATAGACATCTGACATTGTTGAATTTTTAGACCAACCCATGATGTAGTTTCTTAATGCATCTCTATGGTTATTATCTAACTTTGAGTTACCAACTTCTTTCGAATAAAGATAATTCCACGAATGTCTTAATCTATGACCTGATAGTTTGGATAACTTTGGATTTGTTCTCTTTAATGTTGAAATGATCTTTTCATAAGCTGATATACTTAATGGTTCTCCTGCTGTTTTTCCGGAATTGTGAGTAACTAACAAGAATTTGTGCTTTTTTTTCATGGTGAATTTCTCCCTACACTCACTAATATAATTATAAATTTCACCAACTAATTGGTCAGATAATGGCATAACTCTTTCTCCCGTTTTAACTAAGGGCTGATAAGTCCTTCCATCTTCTTTTGAGTCATGCCTTCTGATTACACTTAATGTGTTATCCATAAGATCTAAATCATCTACTCTTAGATTAAGTAACTCTCCGGCTCTTAAACCCAACTGAAATAGTAGTGAAAAAATGAGTCTATTTCTAATTCGGACATCCTCCCTGAATGGGTTCAAATCACTACCAACGCTTAATGTTATGAAAAGCTCTTTAATTTCTTCCTCATTCAATGAGCGATCTTCTCTATCACTCAAATTCAAAGAACTGTTTCTTGGCAGATGTGCTCTGATACTGTTTATAAAAAAATCGACTTCATATTTAGCATGAATACCTTTTGAGGAATGAATGATTCCGCATAACCACATGAAATAGCTTGAAATCACATGTATTCTGTAGCCGAATGTTCTCTTAGCAATAAATTTTCCTTTTATTGCTTTAACATCCGTTATCTTCTGCTTATCAAATCTTTGCTTTGCATATCTGATCAGGTCTTCGATTTCTGCAATATTCATGAATTTTTTTAATACTATCCTTTCTTCGATATTAATGTTTCTATCTCGTAAGAAATTGCTGACTATCAGCAAATTTGTTGCAACAATTTCCATAGTCGAAGCAGTTGCACTTCTATTTCTTACCATGGTAGTAAGATATAAGTTCTGATAATGAACTGGCAAACCACTTTCTCTCTCCAAGATTAGGCATCCTCGTTCTCCACTGCTCATGATAAACTTTTTTATTCTATAGCTCATATTCACCTCAAATTTTACATTTTAATATCGTTCCGACTTATCTAATACAATCCAAATTTATATTTTTCAAATATTTTTCAATTTAAACTAGATAATATCCCCAACTATTAATGTCTTACGAGATTATATTTAACGTTAAATAAACGGGTACGGCTAGTTTCCAGTATCCATACCCGATAATTAAAAAGTCACCTCAGACCAAGCCAAATAACGAACTATTTATTTTCGTAAAGTTTTTTGTAAAATTTAGCCTAATTTATCTATCTAAACTTTACATTTCATTAAGCAGCGTTTTTTCTTGTTTTATCTATTGCGGTTTTAATCCATTCATCGATTTCACGCTCAACGAATGCCACTGAGCGAATTCCTATCTTTATAGAACCAGGAAAGCGCCCCTCACTGATCAGGCGATAGATCCATGCTTTGCCATAACCAGTTCGGTTCATCACTTCTGGTAGATGGATAAGACGGGTTGTTTGGTTGTTCATTGTCAGTTCTCCATGCTTCGTTTCGATGGAGTGACTATACGAACTGTCGGAATAAGAAAGGAGCGAGATTCCGAACTACAGGGCAATGAGTAGCCCTGTAGAGCTAGGTGTCGTGGAGTTACGATTAGTTGGAATCAGAGAGTTTCATCACATCTGAAACTCTCATGTTTTTTAGGTGTGGATTTCGATTCATGAAAAAATTGAACTGCTTGGCGAAGTCCATTGTTGCAGCTTTCATAGCAAGTGGTCGATCTGCATCTTTGATGTGATAGTGAAGCCGGATTGAAGCCTCATCGTCTTCGTCCGTGTATAGAAGACGAGAAAGGCGATCATCTGACACTCGAACATCCTTCCTTTTCGCCCATAGCAATATGTCCAACATCGCTAGCAAACGATAGTTTATGATTTTTTTTATAGTTCCATAGCCAAAACGAACCGCCCCAGCCTCATCAACCTCAACCCCTTTAATCCGTCTCCATTGAGGCAGTGCTGCTTTTATGGACTCTGTAATTTCATCGTCTGTTCCACTACCCAGATCGATTTCGAGCAGAACAGTTTTCTCACATAAAGGGGACATTAGCGCTGATACATAAGCTTCGTGATGGGGAGCGTTAACACTGTATATATCGTTTCCTCTTTCCCAAGTGAAAAGATTCACATTGAGAGCAGATACGCTCAGTTGAGCAAGCCTGCTGATATCAGTTATAAAAATGTGGGGAGGGTTGTAAAGGCTATCGTGGGTCGTTGGGTAGTCGAGTTGTGTGTCATTGAAAAGATAGGGGTTGCCACTGAAAATTTTCGTCATGTAGTTCCACAACCCTTTTTTCTCTTCCTCCGTGGGCCATGGCTTAAACAAATGCGATCTAGCCCAAAGTTCATGATACAGGCCGTTTAGGGTGATTTCTTCGAACTTACGGTAGTTATCTATGTCGAGCCAAGCTTTGATTTCTTTTGTATGCTCTGGGGACCAATTTTTCATCGAAACACACTCCAGCAATAGAACATAATCTGTTAGTGTTGAACTTCCCAGACTTACTCGATTTATGCAAGTTTCAAAGACTTAACCGATGACAGCGACATAAAAATTCTTTGTTGGTATTAATGTTGGAACAATAATGACTACCTATAAAAATTCTCTTTTAAATCATGAAAATATTTATACGTTCGATTCCTGTAGGGGACACCATTTTTAGTGCTCATAATATTCCCCACAAACACCCTCACCAGCCCGGCACCGCCCCGCCGTTAAAGATCTTCTCCGCCGCTTTCGCCACTTCTGGCGACTGATAGGATTTCAGAAACTCTTGCACATTTTCCGCATCTTTATTGTCCGGGCGCGAAACCAGAATATTCACGTACGGCGAATTTTTATCTTCGATAAACACGCTGTCATGCACCGGTGATAATCCGGTTTGCTGGATATAGGTCGTGCTGATGATCGCCACATCGACTTTCGGGTCATCCAGCACACGCGGTAACTGCGCGCCTTCCAGCTCCATAATATTCAGATGATGCGGGTTTTCGGTGATATCCAGCGCCGTTGGCAGCAGGCCCTTGCCTTCTTTCAGCGTGATCAGTTTCTCTTTTTGCAGCAGCAAAAGTGCGCGGCCTAAGTTGGTCGGATCGTTAGGGATCGCCACCGTCGCGCCATCTTTCAGCTGATCCACAGTTTTGATTTTTTTCGAGTAGCCCGCCATCGGGAACACAAAGGTGTTGCCGACCACCACCAGATGGTAGTCGTGGGCTTTGTTATCCTGATCAAGGAACGGACGGTGCTGGAAAACATTCGCATCCAGATCGCCATGTTCGGTCGCGTCATTCGGTAATAATGAGCCGCTGAAACCGACCAGTTCGACGTCCAGACCGTATTTATCCTTCGCGACCTTTTTCGCCACTTCCGCCACATCCTGCTCTGCGCCATTAATCACGCCGACTTTGATATGTTTTGCATCACCACTTTTTTGATCACAACCCGCCAGCAGTAATCCTGCCAGCAAAAACACAACACCCGTGCGTAAATGAGATAACGTCAGTTTCACTTTTTTTCCTTAAAAAATAACCGCTAATGCGTAATGAAAATGACTATAACAGGAGGATGGTCGCTGTTTAAAAAACCAATAAAGCATCGCTAAGAAGAAAAAAGCATATAGATGACCCCACTTAAGTCCGGACATCCAGATCTTTTCCTTATATCAGTCATAAAAAGTTTGCCCTCCCCGCCCCTTTTCGGAAAGAGTAGGCTTATCAGAAATAACCAATGAGAACCTGCAAGAATGGAAATTATTGAAGCCGGAGAGCAGCATATTCCCGCGATACAGAAAATTTATGCCTGGCACGTTCTCCATGGAACCGCCTCGTTCGAGACACAGCCCCCGGATGAACGCGAGATGGCGGGCCGGCTGAAGAAGATTAAAGAGGCAGGTTTGCTCTGGCTGGTGGTTTTGCATGAGGATGAAGTGAAGGGATATTGCTATCTGGGTCATTATCGCGAACGTTATGCGTATCGCCACACGCTGGAGGATTCTATCTATATTGATCCTGCTTTTCAGAAACGCGGTGCGGGTAAAGCGCTGCTGCGACGGGCGATAGACTGGGCGGAAACTCACGGCTATCGTCAGTTGATCGGTAACGTCGGTGACAGCGAAAATAAAGCCTCAATTGGCTTACATCTCGCCGCCGGTTTTCAGATGAAAGGCACCCTGCATAGCGTTGGATTTAAGCATGGCCGCTGGCTGGACACCGTGTTTATGCAGCTCGCGCTGGGTGACGGAAACCAGACCCTGCCCGCGCAGGATCACTGACAGAAAATACCTGCGGGCCGGTTGCGGCCCGCAGGTTACGGGTTACTCAATCGCTAACTTTTCCCTCGCGGTTTTACGTGTCGCGCTCCCGCCCCAGACTTCGTTGTATTCGTAACCGGTCAGATCTTTAATCACCTTACGTGACACCTCATCGCAGTCTTCCTGCGCGCCACCCAGTTTCAGACGGGCGGTTTCCTTGATCAGGATTTTATGTGTGTCCCGCGTCAGCTTGAATTTGAAGGTCATGTAGAAGCTGATCGCCAGCAACGCACCGGTGGCGAAGATCATCAGGCCAATGATCGCGTGTAACGCGCTGAGCGGCTGAGCACCCTGCCCTTTCACAAATCCACTTTCTTCCAGCACCAGGCCAATCACCATGATGGCAATCGCAACGGTACTTTTACGGGTAAACACCATCACACCGGCAAAAATTCCTTCACGACGTTTTTTGGTGACTATTTCATCGACGTCCGGGATAAAGCTGTAAATATTCCACGGAATATAATAAAGCCCTGAACGTCCAAAGCCTAAAATAACGAAGATGGAAGTAAAGAGAATTAACGGCACCGTTGCGTTGGTGATATAAATATAAAACAGAGCAGCCAGCACGAAGAATATACAACCATAGGCGATTCGCAGCGCGGCAGAAGGCGAAAGATTCATTCGTTCCATCACCATCATATAAACAATCGTCGATGGCACAGAAACAAAGGCCGCCACACTTAAATATCCGGAAACCGATCCCACATCCTGATTCAGACCATAAACCACATAGTAGGTAAAGACGGCACCGAATACGTCCATGGCGGTAAAGGAAGCAATATAAATAATAATATGCTGGCGGAACATGCGGATATTAAAGGATGAGATAAAATCTAAAACCAGACTCTTCAGATGATGCCAGAGACTGCCGCCTGTTTCCATTTCCGGTTCCGGCTCATTCGGATCCCGCACGTCTTTGGCTTCCCAGGTACACAGCCATGTGGTGAATACCGCGATACAAAATACCGTGGCGAAGAATATGCCGGTATAGGTATACGTCATCGGATTATCTTTACCGGTAAACATCATGATGACGCCCGGCACAGACACAGCCAGGAAACCGCCGAGCTGCGAGCAAATCATACGCACACCGGCGAGACGGGTACGTTCGCCGAAGCGGTTGGTCATCTCGGCGGCCAGCGTTTCCCACGGCACCAGCACCATCGCTGAAAGTAATTCAATCGACAGATATGTGCCAAGATAATACCAGTAGCCCATGTCCTTTACCCAGACCAGCGCATACAGGAACATCAGTGGCGAACTGATCAGCAGGAAAAACCGGCGGCGACCAAACCGTTTTCCGAGCCAGGTATTTCCGAAGTGATCGGTGATATAACCCATGATCGGACTTAATACGGCATCAATGACACGGGCAATAGCAAAAATAGATCCCGCTTCTAAAACGGTTAATCCGCAATACATGGTATAGAAGAATAAAAGCCAGGTACCGATAACGGCGAATGCACCACCGCCAAATAAATCAGTTACGCCATAGCCTATAGCCGTGCCGTAACCTACTCTGCGTTCAGTAGGTTTCATTATTATTATCCTGTGAATGTAGGGTTATTATTAATAGAGATTTAATCAGCCAGCGTGATCCATTTCCCTGATTGTGAGGAGCGGTAAATCGCACCGACAATATTCAGGGAAACTGCGGCTTGTGAAACAGAGATATAATTTTGTTCTTCAGGATGACGTACAGAATGATAGAAATTCGAGACTGCCTGACGATGACTGTCGCCCCAGTAGCTTTTGGCTGTTCCTGACGGGCTGTCATCACTTATCAGCAGCGTTTTATTTTCTCCTTCAATCAGCCACAACACGTTGTGATACAACTGCAACAGTCCTTTTTCACAATGAATTTCCAGCAGCAACGGTGAATCGGTGCTGTGGCAGTTCGTTGCGTAAAACAATCCATGCGCACCGTTGCCCATTTTCAGGCTGACCATCGCTGTGTCTTCATTTTCAGTCAGTTCACTGAGAAAGGTTCTTTCCACCACGCCTTTCAGCGCGAGAACACCGCCGCCAAACCACTGCATTAAATCCAGCGTATGTATCGCCTGATTGATCAGCAGGCTGCCGCCTTCAGTGGCAAAACGCCCGCGCCACAGGCTTTCGCTGTAATAAGCACCACTGCGCGACCAGGTCAGAATAGCTTTGATGCTCAGCATGTTGCCCAGTTGCCCGCTTTCCAGCAGCGTTTTAATTTTCTGACTGGAAGGATTCAGACGGTTCTGGTAACACACGCCTGTCAGCCCCGCAGCCTGTGACGCCGCGAGTTTAATGGCGCTGACTTCTCCGATATTCAGCGCCACCGGTTTCTCGGTAAAAACATGCTTTCCCGCCGCCAGCGCGGCGAGAATAGCCTCCTTGTGCAGATGATGCGGCAGGCAGATATGCACCACGTCAATCTGCGGATCGCACAACATTTCGTGATAATCCGTGTAAAAATCACAACCATATTCCTGCGCCAGCGCCCGGCCTTTGCCAATATCGCACTCCGCAATCGCCCTTAACTGGCAATCCGGTTCGTGCCGGATCGCTGCCACATGGCAGGTATGGATAGACCCGCAACCGATCACCGCAGCCTGGAGAGTTTTCATCATCTGCTCCCGTTTAGTGGGTTCCGTTTGCCAGCATCTGTGCCCGGATGCACAGCTCGGCAGCTTTAAACGCATGCTCCTGGGTCATGGCGTGCTCGGTGCGGTTCAGGCAATCGAGGATCAACTGACCAAAGAACGGGAAGCCGACGTTGCCGGAAACCGGGTAACGGAACTCGCCTTGTTGATTCACCAGATACACCACGTCCTGCTCGCCGAGCGTGAGATCAACATATTTGCGGATCTCGATATAACCTTCGGTGCCAAGCAGCGTCAGACGGCCGTCGCCCCAGGTGCTCAGCCCTTCTGGTGTGAACCAGTCGCAGCGGAAATAACCCCGTGCGCCGTTATTGCCTTTCAGCATCGTGTCGCCAAAGTCTTCGAAACGCGGATACTGCGGGTGATTGAAATTAAGAGCCTGAGCCGCCACAACCTGCGCGTCACTGTTGCCGGTATAAAACAGAAATTGTTCAATCTGATGGCTGCCGATATCGCACAGGATGCCGCCAAAACGCTCTCTCTCGTAGAACCAGTCGGGGCGCCCTTCGCCCTCACGATGCGGGCCGGTACCCAGCGTCTGGATCACGCGTCCGATCGCTCCTTCATGCACCAGCTGGCCCGCGAAGACTGCACTTTCTACGTGCAGGCGTTCGCTGTAATACACGGCATATTTGCGTCCGGTCTCGGCCACTTTGGCCTTCGCTTGCGCCAGTTGTTCCAGCGTGGTCAGCGGCGCTTTGTCGCTGAAATAGTCTTTCCCGGCTGCCATGACTTTCAGCCCCAGCGCGCAGCGTTCGGACGGAATGCCCGCCCCCGCGATCATCTGCACTTCACGGTCATCAAGGAGTATCTGCAATGACTCCGCGACCTTAACCTGCGGATACTGGGCGACAAACTTCTCCACTTTTACCGGATCCGGATCGTAAACCCATTTCAGGCTGGCGCCCGCCTCGATCAGCCCGTTACACATACCGTAGATATGCCCGTGATCCAGGGCCGCAGCAGCAATCACGAATTCACCGGGCTTTACCACAGGTTGCGGTTTCCCCACCGGCGCATAATTCATACCGTCTTTATTGCTCATGTTCAGGCTCCTTTATCCATATTTTTGCCGAGAGGGATCGCATCTTCATTGGCGAAGTTTTCCACCGATGCTGATTTTTCATAAAAGTGCGGTGCCAGCGAAACCAGCCCGCCGGTCTGATAAAACGGATCTTCCGGCGACAACGGCAGTGACACAATGCTGCGGGTAATGGCGGATTTATAAATCGCGGCAATCAGTTCCAGTGAACGCTTGCCCTGAATGCCGTCAATCAGCGGCGCGGTACCGGTTTCCAGTGCGGTCAGGAAATTGTCGATCTGGCCGGTGTGCAGGGTATAAGTGAGTTTGGGAATCGACTGGTAAATGTCTTCAAGCTGGTTTTCACGATCCGTGTCACGCGCATCAATCGGGAAACCGTTCGGCGCAGAAATGCTGGCGTATTTGTCCCACGGGGCTGAAATTCGCGCTTTCTCGCCCTGAATAACAATCTTCTGATCTTCGCCGTGATGCACCACGGAAGCCGTCAGTTGGGTCAGTGCGCCGGAGTCATATTTGAAAATGGCCGCCGAGAGATCTTCCACTTCGGCATTATCATGCGCAGCGTTGGTAATCATCGAGACCACTTCAGAAGGAAAACCGAGCATCCACTGAATCGCGTCAATATGGTGAACGGCGTGATTGAGCGTGCAACCGCCCGCTTCTTTTTCCCAGGTGCCGCGCCACCACAAATCGTAATAGGAATGACCGCGCCACCAGAAAGAATCCACCTGTGCATGACACACTTTGCCGGTCTCACCGGAATCGAGCACTTTTTTCAGCCGCCAGAACGCGTCGGTAAAACGGTTTTGCGCGATGATTGACAGCGTTTTCCCGCTCGCCTGCGCCGCGCTGATCATCGCGTCGCATTCCTGTAACGACGCCGCCATCGGCTTTTCACACAACACGTGTTTGCCTGCGTTCAGCGCATTAATCGAGATTTCGGCGTGGACATACGGCGGCGTGCAGACGTCAAAAATGTCGATATCTGCATCATTAAGGATTTCCTCATGGCTGGCATAGACCCTGGCGTTCGTCAGGCCATAATGCCGTTTTTTCTCTTCCGCTTTTTCAGGATAAATATCTACCAGCGCAACAATCTGGCAACGATCAGCAAACTCTAAATATCCCTGAATATGGTTATGTGAAATATTACCCGTACCAATAATGGCTATTTTCAGCATTCTCTTACTCCTTATATTTAACCGAACAGCTGGCGGATTTAAGCCGCATAAAGGGCGTCACCGTGTTGAATTCTTTATAGATTCAGCACAGATAAATACCTTATTTTTTGTTTCTGAGGTTTATATTCTGGAGAGTAATAATGGTTTTTTTTTCCAACAACTGTTATTTGTGACAGGAATTGCAGTGCCGTTTGCGGAATTTGCTATCATGCTGAATAGCCCATGAATTACAACCAGTTAACCATGGCAATAAGTCCATCTCCATTTGAGGCATTGATCACAAAATGACGGGAAAATTAAAAATCAGGCAAATAGCGGAGTTAACCGGGCTTTCTCCGAGTACCGTTTCCCGTGTGCTGGCAGGGAAAGCCAATGTCAGTCTCCAGGCAAAAGAGAAAGTATTTGCCCATGCCAGAACAATGGGTATTTTGCGTGACATTCCGGCCAGCCGTTTGTTAATGAATTGCCTGTTGCTCTGTGCGCCACCCGCCGCCTTCTCTCCCCATGAAGATCGTTATTATTATGAAGTGATTCAGGAAATAACGGTGGAAGTTGCGCGTTTTGATATTCACATACGTAAATGCGCGCTGGCGGTCAATGAACCGGATATCGCTGTTTTTATGCATGCACTTCATCAGCCGGATGTCGACGGCATTGTCATTATCGGTATTGATGACGTGATGCTGTATCGGCTGGCAGCAGAATCTAACAAACCGGTGGTAATGATCAACGCCAAGGACAGCGAGATGCGTCTGGACTGTGTTTCTGCCGATCATTATTCCATCGGTTACAGTGCTGCCAACTATCTGTTTACCAGAGGTCACCGCCCCGTTTTATTGTTCACCGACCTGCGTCGTGAAACCATGATGCAGCGCCTCGATGGCTTTAAACGCGCCTGCCTTGAACACCATGTGGTATTCGACGAAGCCCTGCATTTGCTGGTCAATCATGGCAGCGGAGGGGAACAGGCGAGAGAAAATATTGAGAAGTATCTCCGGGGGCATAAACGGGAAACCATGCCATCAGCCATCTTATGCGGAGGCGATCAGATTGCACAGGCCACCATTGATGCCCTGAACGAATACGGTTTTAAAGTCCCGGAAGATATTTCGGTGATGAGTATCGATTTTGCGCACGACATGAAAACATCAGCGGCACAAAGTTTCACTGCCGTGCATTTGCCGTGCCGCGAGCTGGGCACCGAGGCAGTGTATATTCTGCAAAGCCGCCTGATGCGCGCTACCGGCGCGAAATTCAATTTGCTGTTACAGGGGAGAATTCACAACGGCCAGTCAGTGGCCGATGTGAAATGGAAGCGCAAAGGGTTGTATCCTGCCGCCAGTTAGCCGCGCCCCGAAGGCACATTCTCAGCGTCGCCATTGATTATCTCCTGCTAGACTTTTGAGTCTTAACCTCAAAAAAAGATGCGGAGAATGCAATGTCAGAACAGTATCAGCCCCCTGAAGTCTGGACCTGGAATAAAGATGAAGTCAGCAAGTTCTCGAACATCAACCGCCCGATAGCCGGTCCGACGCACGAAAAAACGCTGCCGGTCGGTAAGCACCCGCTTCAGCTCTATTCCCTTGGCACGCCGAACGGCCAGAAAGTGACGATCCTGCTGGAAGAGTTACTGGCGCTGGGCATCAGCGGTGCGGAATACGATGCGTTTATTATCCGCATCAATGAAGGCGATCAGTTCTCCAGCGGCTTTGTTGACGTTAACCCGAACTCAAAAATTCCGGCGCTGCTGGATAACTCAACCACACCGCCAATCCGCGTGTTTGAATCCGGCAACATCCTGCTGTATCTGGCGGAAAAATTTGGCCAATTCCTGCCAAAAGATCTCGCCGGTCGCACTGAGACCCTGAACTGGTTGTTCTGGCTGCAAGGTTCCGCGCCGTATCTTGGCGGCGGTTTCGGTCACTTCTACCATTACGCGCCGGTCAAAATCGAATACGCCATTAACCGCTTTACGATGGAAGCCAAACGCCAGCTCGACGTATTAGACCGTCAGCTTGCTGAACACCGTTTTATTGCCGGGGAAGAATACACGATTGCTGATATCGCCATTTTCACCTGGTATGGCAGCCTGGCGCAGGGCGGTCTGTATGAATCGGCTAAATTCCTCGACATCGAATCTTATAAGCACTTCCAGCGCTGGGCGGCTGAAGTGGCGGGCCGTCCGGCGGTGAAACGCGGACGCATTGTGAACCGCACCTGGGGTGATGAACAACTGGAAGAGCGCCATGATGCCTCGGATTTCGATGGCATCCTGAAATCATAACGGGCGCCTGAAACGTAAAAAAAGGGCGGGATTTTGCGATCCCGCCCTTTTCTTTTATGCGCTTTCTGTCTGCGGTTCGAGGTACTTTTTAAACCAGGCAATGGTTCTTTCCCACGCTAAATCCGCCGCCGCTTTGTCATAACGCGGCGTCGAATCATTGTGGAAACCGTGGTTCACGCCGGGATAAATATGCGCTTCATAAACTTTGTTATTGGCCTTCAGCGCCGCTTCATACGCCGGCCAGCCTTCGGTAATGGGTTTATCCAGTTCAGCATAATGCAGCAATAACGGCGCTTTGATACGCGGCACATCTTCCGCTTTCGGCTGACGCCCGTAGAACGGCACGGCGGCCGCCAGTTCAGGGTAAGCCACCGCCGCCGCATTCGCCACGCCACCGCCGTAACAGAAACCGGTGATGCCGACTTTGCCGGTGCCAGTCTCGTGGTGCATCAGAAATTCTACCGCCGCAAAAAAGTCGTTCATCAGTTTGGCCGGATCAACGTGTTTTTGCAGTTCGCGCCCTTTCTCATCATTGCCCGGATAACCGCCGACCGAACTCAGCCCGTCCGGCGCCAGCGCGACAAATCCGGCTTTCGCCACCCGCCGCGCGACATCTTCGATATACGGATTCAGCCCGCGATTTTCATGCACCACCACCACACCAGGCACTTTACCGGTCACTTTGGCCGGACGCACCAGATAGCCTTTCACGCTGCCGTGTCCCTGCGGCGACGGATACTGAATGTATTCCGCCACAATATCCGGATCAGTGAATTGCACCTGTTCGGCGTAGGCATAGTTCGGCGTCATCAGCGTTGTCAGTGCAGCCAGCGACAATCCGCCTGCCACAAACTTCGCCGAGAGATCAAGAAACTCACGTTTGGTCATTTTGCCGTGCACGTAAAAATCAAAATATTCGAGGAGTTCAGGCGGGAAATCTTTCGCTGTCATTCGGGTCATTTTTCAGGCTCCGTTCCGGTCAGGGGAAGGATAAATAATGGCCTGTTTTTGGCGATTTTGTAAACCCGTTGTGAGATGGGATGGCTTTCCAGGCCGCATCAACACTTTTATGCACTGAAAATGCTAAACTTTGGTCATAAAGGGAGAAACAATGAAAAACTATCTTTCGCAACCACCGAAAATACATTTCATCGAATGGAACTCAGAGTACGAACGGATGATGACCTCTGCACTGAAAAAAGAATTTAATGTGCATACGATTTATCACGTCAAAAAACACTTTAAATCTGTCCACTCTTTGCTGCCGGGAAAGCGGCTCAAACACTGGCACCGGAAATTTCAGATTGCTATCAAGTTCCGCCGCGTGCGTGAAACCGACATCATCATTTGTAACGGCTACAGCGCATTTCTGATGCTGGATTTACTTTCCCTGCCCAAATGCAAAAAAATATTGGTATTGCGCGACTCAGTGGCCGCGCTTACGTCTAAAAGACGTCGGCTGAAATTACTTTCCCATGACGAAAATTATCTCGACCGGGTCACCGCTGTTTTTGATGTTATTTACAGTTTTGATCCCGAAGATTGCCGGAAATACGGACTTTCTTATGTTGACCAGTTTTTGCCGTTCACCCGCCATAACATGGCTGCGTGGCAATCGGAACCGGCAAATACGCCGTCATCCTGCTCATGCTTTTATGTCGGCGGGTTTGATGATTATCGGGCAAAACTCATTAACGACCTGACACCGGTATTGCGCCAGAATCACTGCCAGACCGACTTTTATCTGGTGGGCGATTGCAACGGAACCCCGGATTACCCGGACTGTTGTATCAATCAGAAAATCAGTTATCAGCAAAATATTGAAAAGCTGAAGCGAGCTTCTGTCGTTCTTGAGATCAACAAGCCGGATCAATGCGGATTAACGCTGCGTGCTCTCGAAGCCATGGCTTTTAATAAGAAACTGATCACCAATAATGCCTCAATAAAAAAACATGCTTTTTATCATCCCGATAAAATCTTTATTTGGGGAGAAGATGATCGCAATGCTATTGCCAAATTTCTTTCATCGGAACATCAGAAAACCGACCCGGCATTGCTGGAGACATATTTCGCTGACGGCATGTTAAAGACACTGGCCGGAACCGCAGTAGAATAGAGGCTTTGCCCGACAACGTAACAGAACAATCAAAAGGAGAAACCATGAACAAAGCACTCGTCAGGACTGAGTAAAGAGGAAATGGATAAAGTGAGCGCCGGGCTGGCAGCCGGGACTGTCGTGGTGCGTGAGCGCAACCATCTGCCGGTCAACGCAGAAGAAGTGGAGATGGAGCAGCCGGAACATCTGCGCGCTTATTTTCGCGAACGTCTGGAACATTATCGTCAGCAACCGGCTAAAAAATAGTCACAGCGGCTCAGTGCTGCTGCGTAAAGAAGCCGACAATCGACTCTCTCAGGCTGACGGCCGCCTCGCCCGGTGGCGTCAGGCTCTGATGAAGGCTGATCCCCACCTCACCCGGCGCGGGCAATTCCTGCAAAATCCGTACGGTTGATGGCATACCGAAATCCGTACGAACAGTCACCCCCAGTCCCGCCGACATCGCCGCCCAAATCCCGCTCAGGCTGCGGCTGGTGAAGGCTATCCGCCACGCAATACCGGCGTTATCCAGCGCCGTCGTTGCGGCATTCCGCATCAGGCACGGCGCTTCGAACACCAGCAGGGGCACCGGTTCGCCGGTTTCCTGATAGTGCTTCAGGTCGAAACTTTCAGGGCCAATCCAGCGCAGCGGAATCCGTCCGAGCGAGCGGCTTGACGGGAAAAGTGGCGTTTCATCAGCCTGCCAGCACACCGCCAGATCAAACTCGTTATGCCGGATCCCGTCCAGCAATTGCTGATTACGGGTAATACTGGCGGAAACCTGCACCTACGGATGTGCGCGGGTGAATGTGCCGAGAATGGCCGGTAACAGGGTTTCGCCGAAATCCTCCTGCATACCCAGATTCAGGCTGCCACTCAGCGTACTGGCGAGCAGCACAGCGCTGGCCTCATCATTCAGGCTGAGGATCCGCCGCGCATAACTCAGCATCACTTCGCCGCGTCCGGTCAGGATCAGGTGCCGTCCCGATTTCTGTACCAGCTCCGTGCCCGCCTGTTGCTCCAGCTTTTTCAGCTGCGCGCTGACGGCAGATGTGGAGCGTCCCAGCCGGTCGGCGGCCAGCACAAAACTCCCCAGCTCAATGCCGGTAACAAAACTGCGCAAGGCTTCTGAATCAAAAGTGACCGGTCTTTTCGCCATGCTTAATCATCCCGTTTTTATGGACTAATGCTGCTGTTATTTTCGATATTCAGGATAATCATAACGCCTTATGCTCCTTTTCACACCGACAAAAAGGAGCCTGATATGAGCACGACCTCGTCCCAAACACAGACGCTGGATACCATGGCGCGTCTGACGCCCAAATTTGCGGAACTGACGGAACAGGTGCTGTTCGGCGATCTGTGGAAAAGAAATGAATTGTCTGCGCGCGATCGCAGCCTGATCACCGTTGCCGCACTGATTGCCCTCAATCGCGTTGAACAACTGCCTTTTCATCTGAGCCTGGCGGTAAAAAACGGGGTCTCACAGGCCGAACTTTCAGAAGTGATCACCCATCTGGCATTTTATGCCGGCTGGCCCGCAGCGGCATCCGCCCTGAGCCGCTTCGCCGCTCTCAATGACCAGTAACCCGCGCCCCGTAACCGGAGGAACAACCGATGCCTTTTAGCCGAATTTCTTTACCAGCCCACCGCGCGGATGCCTGGCAGGATGCCATTTCAGCCATATTACAGGAAGCGCTGGTTGATCACTTTTCCGTGCCCAAAGATGATTGTTTTCAGTTATTCGAACCGGTCAGCCGCCACCAGCGGGTGATCAACCCGACCTATTTAGCCGGTGAAAATGACCGGCGTTCAGACGATTTTCTGCTGTTTCACATCACCGCAGGCAAACCGCGTAACGGTTATCAGAAACAGCAACTGTTCCACCATCTGGCCGAAAAATTANACCTCACACTGGGAATTTCTCAGGCTGATGTGATGGTGGTGGTGAGTTTTACNCAGCCGGAAGACTGGTCNTTCAGTCACGGTGAAATGTTCAGAATTGCGCAAGGANCCCGGTCATGATTGCCATGCAATACAGTTTTACCCTGCCTGCGGACTACGACATGGGCATTATTGAAAAGCGCATTGCGGATAACGGATATCGGACGGACGGTTTTGCGGGGCTTATTTTCAAAACCTATCTCTATGCCCGCCGCAACGGTCTGCAAACCGGCAGCGCAGAAAATATCTACGCGCCGTTTTACCTGTGGCAGGACGTATCAGATATGAACCGTTTTATTTCAGGTGCAGGTTTTCAGGGCGTCGCCGGCGCCTTCGGCTGGCCGCAGATCCGGGTTTATCCGGTGCTGACGGCACATGTCAGCGGAAACGTTGCGGAGGCGGTATATGCGAAAAGAGAGATAACGGATATCGCACCGTTCAGTGACCTTGCGCCATTCAGTGAGCAAACGGTGAGCGACAGACTTATCGACGTCACCGCCTGGGACACGACAAACTGGAAGAAAATCCATTTTACGGCGGGGAGAAATCCGCTGGCAGGCGACGGGCAGCATTACCGCATCGGCCATATTTCATTGTCCGGTGCGGTAAAAGCAGTCTGACCCGGTTAATGCGCGGCAATCCCCAATTTTTTCATTCTCGACAACAACGTCGTACGTTTTAACCCCAGACGTTGTGCCGCACCACGCGGACCGGCGACCACGCCGTTGGTCTCCTTAAGTACCTGAAGAATACGTTCGCGCTCGTCTTCCTCATTCAAATGCGGGGCGGGCGCAGTATCAGGCGCGGGCATCACCCTCTCCGGCTGAGACACCGGCAACGGATAATTCAGCTCAGGAAGTTGTAAATCCAGCACCGTTCCGCGGGTCAGCAGCACAGCGCGTTCAATAACATTTTCCAGTTCGCGCACATTACCCGGCCAGGGCATCCGGCTTAATAAACGCAAGGTCTCGGCGGGAATACTGTCGATGGTGCGTTTCATGCGCTTGGCGATTTTATAGGTCAGGAATTTCACCAGTTGCGGAATGTCTTCAGGGCGTTCACGCAACGGCGGGATGACAATCGGGAACACATTCAGCCGGTAATACAGATCACTGCGGAATTCTTTATCGGCAACCATCTGGCACAGGTCGCGGTTGGTCGCAGCGATCATCCGCACATCCACCGAAATCAGTTTATTGCCGCCGACACGCTCGAACTCCTGCTCCTGCAAAATGCGCAGCAACTTGGGTTGCAGTTCAATCGGAATTTCACCCACTTCATCGAGAAATAAGGTGCCTTTATCAGCCAGTTCAAAACGCCCCATCCGCTGAGCGGTAGCCCCGGTAAACGAGCCTTTTTCATGGCCGAATAAATCGCTTTCCATTAATCCGGCAGGCATGGCCGCGCAGTTCATTTTCACCATGCGCTGATCACGACGATCGCCGAGATTATGGATCGCACGGGCGATCAGCTCTTTACCGGTGCCGGTTTCGCCGAGGATCAGCACAGAACAGTCGCTTTTCGCCACGATCTCAACCTGTTTCAGCACCGCCGACATGCTGGAACTGCGGCCGACAATGTCGCTGAAATCCGGGTTATTGCTGTTTATCTGCTCGGTGAGATACAGGTTTTCGTGTTGCAGTTTTTCCTTCAGGCTTTTAATTTCCTGATAGGCCAGTGCGTTATCCACGGCAATTGCAATGCGTTCGGCGATCTGCTGCAACACGCGCAGATTAGCGGAATTAAAGTTATCCGGCTGGCACTGTGCCAGTTTCAACACCCCCAGCGTTTTATGACCAAAACGTAGCGGCAGAATGCACAGGGTTTTGGTCTGATCCCGCCATAACAGCTGGAACAACGTGCTTTCATCGTTATCCGGTTCTTCGGCGGACCGCACGTTAGTCAGCAACATTTCGCCATTTTTCATCACCTGCTGTTCCAGGGAACCCTCCAGCGTCATGCGCGACTGTTCACGCTCCGCGACGTGCGTNTGCACATAATGTGTCGCGTAAACACTGGCCTGTTCGCTGTCTTTATCGGCATCACACAACACAATGCTGATGGCATTAATGTGAAAGAAATGGTGAATAGTCTTGNCGATTTCGCCGGTCAGTTCGTCGAGATCCAGCTTGGACAGGACGGCGTTGGTGATATCCACCAGAATGCGGAAATCGTCACGTTCATGGCGCAGCAGGGATTGCTGGAGCGAGGCGTTTTCGCGCAACTGGATTTGTTCGACCGCAATGGCCGCCAGCGTACAAAGCTCATAAAGACCGTTCTTGTCTTCCTCACTGAACGGGGTCGCGTGCTGACGGGTAAACTCACAGCCCCCCAGCAAGCCGGAAGAGGCCAGCAGAGGCACCAGACAATAATCGGTAAACGCCGGATACAGGTTCAGCGCCGCCAGTTGCGGATAGCGCAGATGCAACGCTTCNCTGCGCCAGACCTGCGTTTTAGGATTGCTCAGNAAGGCATGTACCGGCCCGGTCGCCAGCAGCGTTTCATCTTCATAACTGACCGGCTGATGATGCGGATCGATGCCATAAAAACTGACGCGTTCGCTGTTATTGTCGAACAACACCAGCGTCACAGCCTCCGCAATACCGGCGCTCTGNACCACTTGCGTCAGGGTTTCCAGCAGCGANGTCATGTTCTGTTGCAGCAGCAATGTGCGCGTCAGTTCCAGTAATCCTTTGTGTTTTGTGGTGCTCATTGTTGCACTCTGCATACCGTGGGCTCTGGCTTTTGATGTAAAGCGTTTTTGAAGAAACGATTAAGAAAGTTTACGCCTTCGCGGCGGCGCGCTCCCCTGACGAGATCAACAAATGCGGGGTAATGGCTCCGCATGGGGCAACATTAACTGGCGGGAAACACCCAGCGCGCCGCGCAGACACACCTGCGGACTTATCGTCACCTCGCCGATAGTCGCCGCATCAGCGCCCAGCGGATGGCTGCGTAACAGGTTCAGCACCTGCTCTTCAGCCCGGTCCGACACGACGATCACCAGTTTGCCTTCATTGGCAAAATTCAGCGGTTCCAGCCCCAGTAATTCGCAGATGCCACGCACAGCCGGTTTCACCGGCAACGCGGTTTCGTCGATACATATCCCAAAACCACTGGCGGCGCTGAATTCATGCAAAATCGCATTCACCCCGCCGCGCGTGGCATCACGTAAGGCATGCACGCCAGCCAGCGGTCGCAGTGGTGCGATCATCGGCGCAAGCACCGCGCAGTCACTTTCCACGCCCAGATCCATCCCCAGCTTTTCACGCAGATTGAGGATCGCCGCACCATGATCGCCGAGCGTCCCGCTGACGATCACTTTATCGCCTGCTTTTATCGTACCGGCGGCCCAGTTAACGGCCGTTGGGATCACGCCGATCCCGGCGGTATTAATAAAGATTTTGTCGGCGGCACCTCGCTGCACGACCTTGGTATCGCCGGTCACAATGGCAATGCCCGCAGCATGCGCGGTCTGCGCCATCGCGCTGACTATTTTTTGTAAGTCATCCAGCGCTAACCCTTCTTCCAGAATAAAACCGCAGGAAAGATAGGCGGGTGTCGCCCCGCAGACCGCCAGATCGTTTGCCGTGCCGCACACCGCCAGCTTGCCGATATTGCCACCGGGGAAAAAGATGGGATCAATCACGTAACTGTCCGTGGTAAACGCCAGCCGGTCGCCCTGTGCACTCAGGCTGGCAAGTGACAATCGTGCGCCATCTTCCCGTTCGTTAAGCCAGGGATTATCAAATGCGCTGATGAACATCTGTTCGATCATCTGTTGCATGGCGCGGCCGCCGCTGCCATGCGCCATTGTGACGACTTCTTTGCGATCACTCATCCTGACTTACCTTCTGCTGTTGATGCTTTTGCTGCGGTTTATCCGCCATTGCCGTTTCCTGATGCCGGTACTGATACCACGCCGCGCACGCACCTTCAGAAGACACCATCAGCGCACCAAATGCATTATGTGGCGTACAAGCGGTGCCAAACAGCGGGCACTCATGCGGCTTGCAGCGCCCGGTCAGCACTTCACCGCAACGGGAGCGGGGATCGTCCGCTACCGGTTGTGCCTGCGGGTTAAAGCGCCGCTCTGCATCAAATGAGGCATAGGCGGGGGCCAGGGAAATCCCTGAGGCTTCAATCACGCCCAGACCGCGCCACTCGCTGCTACCGGCAAGCGTAAACACTTCGCGCATCGCTTCCTGTGCCAGCAGGTTACCCTCTTCCGGCACCACGCGGCGATACTGGTTTTCCGTTTTACACGATGCCTCGCAAACTTGTTCCACCAGCATCAGCACGCTTTGCAGCATATCGAGTGGCTCAAAGCCGCTGATCACCAGTGGCTTGCCGAATTCTTCATTGATGAAATGATAAGGTGCGGTGCCCGTCACCATGCTGACGTGACCGGGAGCCAGAAAAGCATCAATCCGCACATCATCCTGCGAGAGCAGGCTGCGTAAGGTCGGCATCAGGCTGATGTGCTGACAGAACACGCTGAAATTGGGCAGACGTTCGCGCCGTGCCTGTTGCAGCGTGACAGCGGTAACCGGCAGCGTGGTTTCAAAACCGAGGGCGAAAAACACCACCTGACGTGCCGGATTTGCACGGGCCAGTTTCAGCGTATCCAGCGGGGAATAAACCACACGCACATCGGCACCCCGTTCGCGCGCCTGCAACAGCGAGCCTTGCTTGCCGGGCACGCGCAGCGCGTCGCCAAAGGTGCAGAAAATCACGTCGGGATGTGCGGCAATTTCACAGCAGGCATCGATACGCCCCATCGGTAACACGCACACCGGACACCCCGGCCCGTGGATAAATTCCAGTTGCGGGGGCAGCAGTTTATCCAGCCCGAATTTGAAAATGGCATGGGTATGGCCGCCGCACACTTCCATAATCTGCATGGGTTTTTCAGCGGTGTAAGGCAGTAATGCCGCCCGCTGATGCAGCCGTTCAATCAGCGTTTTCGCCAGTTTCGGATCACGGAATTCATCAACAAAACGCATTATCGGGCCTCTCCCGCACCGAGAAACAGGGCGACATCGGCTTCTACTTCTTCCATCGCGTGCAGCGCAGCCAGCGTTTCTTGTGCTTCCTGTTCATCAAGTTTGCTCAATGCAAAACCGACGTGGATTAACACCCAGCCGCCGATCAGCGTTTGTGGCTGGCCGTCGCACACCAGCGCAATATTCACTTCGCGGCGCAGACCGCAGACTTCTGCCCAGGCGTGATCAGGCTGCTGGTCATGCAGCGCGACGATTTGTCCCGGAATGCCTATGCACATCGTTGCTGCTCCAGCCAGGCCAGCCACTGCTCCATACCTTCGCCGGTAGTGGCAGAAAGCCGGATCACTTCAATCTGCGGATTGACCTGGCGCGCATTGGCAATACAGGCTTCGACGTCAAAACTGACATACGGCAACAGGTCGATTTTATTGAGGACCATAAGGCGCGATGCGGCAAACATATGCGGATATTTCAGCGGCTTGTCCTCACCTTCCGTGACGGACAGCACCGCCACTTTGTGCAATTCACCGAGATCAAAACTGGCCGGACACACCAGATTGCCGACATTTTCGATAAACAACAGGCTGTTATTGTTTGGCGACAGCTGATGCAGCGCATTATGAACCATTTGCGCATCCAGATGGCAGCCTTTACCGGTATTCACCTGGATCGCCGGGACGCCGGTGGCGCGGATACGATCGGCATCGTGAGTGGTTTGCTGATCGCCTTCTATCACCGCGCAGTCGAAATACGGTGCCAGCCGGGTCAGGGTGCTGGTCAGCAGGGTCGTTTTACCGGAGCCGGGGCTGGACACCAGATTCAGTGCCAGAATGCCCGCCGCCGCAAAATGCTCGCGGTTATGGGCAGCGATATGGTTATTCTTCGCCAGCACGTCCATTTCGATGTCCACCAGGCGTCGCGGTGCAAACGGCAGACCGTGGCGATGATCATGTGAATCATCGTGATCATGGGAATGGTGATGAGTGTGTTCAGGGCTGACGCCTTCGATACGAAGTTCGCCGCTGGCACAACCGCAGGTACTGCACATAGCTTTCTCCCCGGGCACATCGGGTGCCCGTTATTCGATTTCGATTCGTTTAATTTTCATGCCGTCATCGGCCACCACCCGCACATCACGTCCGCCACAGTGCGGACACAGCAGCACGCCGGGGCTGAGTAAAGTGATGTCCTGCTGGCACGTGTAGCACCAGCTTTCTGCCGCCGGTGTGTGGAGATGCAATTCACAACCTTCAGCGAGTGTTTCGCGGCACGCCAGTTCGAAGCAAAATTGCACCGCTTCAGGTTCGACGCAGGAAAACGCGCCAATTTCCATCCATACCGCCGTAATTCTCCGGGCATTATTTTGCCGTCCAAACTGTTGCATTATTTCCACGGCGTTCTGGCACAACGTAATCTCGTGCATTATTTCCCTCTCCGTCAGGAGATTAATAAACAGCGCATGGGAAGGTAAGTAGCAATATTGATGCCACAATTTTTCGACACGGAGACACGGAGAAGAAAACCGGATAGCGAAATAATCCCGGCGCAGTCCGTCATATATGTCGAAATACCGTGTCATCGACATGTCATTATGTTTTTCATGCGACCGGGCACACAGGTTTTAAATATCTTAACCTTTTAATAATAAAGCAGTTATTAAACAAAACCGGAAACTGGCACGTTTTATGCCAGCAGGGATGTATGCGCCGTATTTTCGTCGTCACTTTCTGCATAAAGACGGACCGGAAAGGCACCTACGCACACCTCAATAACGGGTAATGACAATGAGCACTCTCAGCGAACTGACCAGTAAAGCGGATTATATAGCCAGCAAAAACAGCCATCTGAAATCACAATGGCGCCTGTATCAGAACAGCCTGACACAGGCCATAACCCATTCAAATAAAAAGATAAACCATGAATTCAGTTGCGGCGAAGATCAGGATATCCGCTTCACCCTGTTTAACCATTTTTCCGTCAGTATTCATCTCAGCGACGACTTCTACAGTCAGGATATCGTTTACAGNCTGAACATGGCGCACAGCGGTGAAGAACCCGACTTCAGAGCGTTTGCNCACGCCACGCTGAGTGAAGAAGGCCGGGTTGATGGCACCGTGGATATTAAAGATAAGAACGCCGTGCTGGAACATTATCTCAATAAAATATCGGCTATTTATCAGTGTATTTTTGACTCACTGAAAACTAATCAGCCCATTCATTCGCAACTCGATAAATTACTCGACCACGCCTGAGTTACATTCAGAAATACATTATCGCACCGGCATAACAGGAATGTTTTTCATTGCCGTTTTTTTACTGGGATCTATTCCGACATAAATGTCGAAATGTCAATTTAAGTGCCGATTTCGTCACCTTTGACGAAATACCAAGGAGACTTCATGAGCTTTAAAAATGCCATGAATCAATATGTGATAGCTGATCCGAAACTTTGTATTGGCTGCAATACCTGTATGGCCAGTTGTTCGCAGGAACACCAGCGTCACGGTTTACAATCTGCCCCCCGTTTGCAGGTGATGCGAAACCGTCTGGATTCCGCGCCGGTGATGTGTCACCAGTGTGAAGATGCCCCCTGCGCGCAGGTGTGTCCGGTTAATGCTATCACCCGTGAAAACGACGCGATTCATCTCAATGAAAGCCTCTGCGTCAGTTGCAAACTGTGCGGGCTTGCCTGCCCGTTCGGTGCCATCACCTTTTCCGGCAGCACGCCGCTGGACATGCCCGTCGACTGTAACACCTCAAAAGCGCTGCCCGCGCCGCGCCCGCCACGTGCGATCAGCCCTTTCCTGGATTGTGTGCCGGGGGTTCGCGCGGTGGCAGTGAAATGCGATTTATGCAGCTTCAGCCCTGAGGGTCCGGCGTGCATCAAGACCTGTCCCACACAGGCCATCCGGCTTATCACGGCCAGTCTGTCTGAAAATGCCAGCCAGCAAAAACGCCTGAATGCGATGAATGTATTCCCGGCCGGGCTGACATCCTTTAGTGCGCCTGACACGGAGGCCAAACAATGACGGCACTATTAACGTTGGATCCGGCATCACTGTTGACGCTGGCGCTGCTGGTCTGGGTTTTCAGCGGCATTATCTGCGGGTTACTGGCAGGAGCCGCGAAATTAAGCAGCCTGATTTCAGGCGCTGGCAGCATGGTGGCATCCGTGGCGGTTATTATCGCTGCGATTCAGATGGTTAACAGTGGCGCACCGGTGACCCTTACACTGCCGGTTCTGCCCTTACCGCGCCAGCTTCAGCCCGCTGAATGCATTGTTGTTACTGGCGATGTCGGTAACGGCCTTGTTCAGCAGCCTGTATGCCTGCGCATGGCTGGCGAATGCCCGTCCGCGCCAGCGCGCCCGTACCGGGTTGTTATGCAATCTGCTGCTGGCGGCGCTGACTGCCGCGGCGATTTCCGCCAATGCGGCTGAACTGATCCTGATGATGGAAATGGCCGCGCTGTGTGCGTATTTCATGATCGTACAAGCCGACGATGTGAAAAGCCGCCGTGCCGGTCTGAATCAGTTTTTATCCGGCCGCCTCGGCACGCTGTGTCTGATCCTGGCGTTTGCGCTGCTGCATCACGCCAGCGGCAGTCTGGATTTTGAGGTTCTTCGCCACACCACGTTTACGCCAGGCATTAAATCGCTGGCTTTCCTGCTGGCACTGGCCGGTTTCGGACTCTACGCCGGGATTATCCCGCTGCACGCCTGGGTGCCGCAGTCGCATTCCAGCCGCCCCCGCCCACGCCGCTGCCCTGTTCTCTTCGGCACTGATGAAAATCGGCATTATTGGCATCGTAAAAGTCGGTCTGGACTTGCTCGGCGCACCGCCACTCTGGTGGGGCCTGATGGTATTGCTTCTGGCAATCCTGACCGCATTTATCGGCGGCCTGTACGCGCTGATGGAGCACGATATCCGCCGTCTGCTGGCCTATCACACGCTGGAAAACGTCGGGATTATTTTGCTCGGCATCGGCGGCGCCATGGTGGGCGTGGCGCTGAATCTGCCGCTGCTGGCTTCGCTCGCCCTGCTGGCCGGATTGTTTCACCTGTTTAATCACGGGTTGTTTAAAACCGCGCTGTTCCTCGGTGCCGGTGAAATCGAAATGCAGACCGGCATTAAGGACATGGAAAAACTCGGCGGGATCGCCCGTCTGATGCCGTGGACCGCCGTGTCGATGCTGATTGCCCTGATGTCGATGGCTGCCCTGCCGCCGCTGAACGGCTTTGCCAGCGAATGGCTGCTGTATCAGTCGCTGTTCCAGCTGAGTGCGGGTCACGTGTTTATCGCACGTCTGCTCGGGCCGCTGCTGGCGGTCGGTCTGGCCCTGACCGGTGCGCTGGCGCTGATGTGTATTGCCAAAGTTTTCGGCGTCACTTTCTTAGGCACACCACGCAGTCCGGCGGCGGCAGACGCCACGCCTGCCCCGCGACTGATGACACTCAGCAGCGTATTGCTGGCGCTGTTGTGTGTGGTTTTCGGTGTCGCCTCGCCGTGGTTGATTCCGCACTTCTCCGCCGTTGCCGCCTCAGTGCTGAACGTGCCTGTTTTACAGGCCGCCGGACATGGCGCGGCGTTCTCCGCCACGTCTGCGGTATCCGCGCCGATGGTCGCCATTCTGCTGCTGGGCATGCCGCTGCTGCCGTGGATTGCCGCCACGGTATTGCGCGGTTCCCGTCTGCCAAACCGTTCACGCGGCGATGCCTGGGCCTGTGGCTACGGCCATTCCGCTGACATGGTGGTGACAGCGACGGGTTTTGCCCAACCGCTGCGCGTGATGTTTGCCCCGCTTTATCGCCTGCGTCAGCACATGACACCGGCTCCGCTGGTGGCCGCGCTGCACCGTGGCTGGCTGGGTGCCTTCTGCCGTCGTCTGGCTTTCATCGAACTGGCCGTGTTGCTGGTCGTGGCTTTTGCCTGAGGAACTGACTATGAACACTTCATTCTTACTCGCGGGTTCGTTGTGGCCGCTGGCGCTGATTCAGGCGATTGCGTTGCTGGCGCTCGCGCCGCTGTTTGCCGGATTCAGCCGCGTAATGCGCGCACGGATGCACAACCGTCAGGGACCGGGCGTGTTACAGGAATACCGTGATATCACCAAACTGCTGACCCGCCAGAGTGTCGCACCCGCTGCGGCCGGTGCGGCGTTTCGCAGCATGCCGTACCTGCTGACCGGCGGCTTACTGGTGATCGCCACCGCCCTGCCAGTGGTGACGCTGGCGTCGCCAATGGGCGCGGCGGGCGATCTGATCACGGTCATCTACCTGTTTGCCGTGGTGCGTTTTGTGTTTGCCATCGCCGGGCTGGATACCGGCAGCACCTTCACCGGCATCGGCGCCAGCCGTGAAGCGGTGCTTGGTGTGCTGGTCGAGCCCATTCTGCTGCTCGGGCTGTGGATTGCGGCGCTGGTCGCCGGTTCCACCTCGCTTGGCGCCATTGCCGCCCGTGTTCTGCACTGGCCGCTGTCGTCTTCCTTAACCCTCGTTCTGGCCGGTCTGGCCTGTGCATTCGCGACCTATATCGAAATGGGCAAGCTGCCGTTCGACATGGCGGAAGCCGAGCAGGAATTACAGGAAGGCCCGCTGACCGAATACTCCGGCGCGGCGCTGGGCGTGCTGAAAATCGGCATCAGCCTGAAACAACTGGTGGTGTTGCAGCTATTCCTTGGTCTGTTTTTCCCGTTCGGACTGGCGGAGCAACTCACGCCGCTGACGTTGCTGACCGCCATGGTGCTGTGTCTGGTGAAACTGCTGATCGCGGTATTTGTGGTGGCGCTCATCGAGAACAGCGTCGCCCGTCTGCGCTTTCTTAAAACTTCCCGCNCCACCTGGGCGGGTTTCGGGCTGGCGTTTCTGGCGCTGGTTTCCTGGCTGGTCGCAGGCTGACCTGACATTTTTCTTGTCCCGCTGCGGCGGGAAGAGGCTTTGTAATGAGTGAGTTCAATACCGCATTAAATCAAAACCCGGTCGGTAAAGAGTATCTGGCCGCGCTGGCGAANCAGTTTCCGTCGGCGATCTTAGGCAGTGAATGGCAGACCGACACGCAGGCGACCGTCACCATCAGGCTGAACTGGCTGCCGGAAGTGGTCGAATGGNTGTATTACCAGCAGGGNGGCTGGCTTTCCGTGTTATTCGGCAATGACGAACGTACGTTGTGCGGCAANTACGCGCTGTATTACGTGCTGTCGATGGAAAAAGGCGTGAANTGCTGGATCACNGTGCGCGCCGAAGTGGATCCTGTGTCGCTGGAATTCCCTTCCGTGACACCGCGCGTACCGGCAGCGGTCTGGGGCGAACGTGAAGTGCGTGATATGTACGGGTTGCGCCCGGTCGGGTTGCCGGACGAACGCCGTCTGGTGCTGCCGGATGACTGGCCGGACGATTTATACCCGCTGCGCAAAGACGCGATGGATTACCGTCAGCGCCCGGCACCCACCACGGACGAAGAAACCTATCCGTTTATTTCCGAAGCCAAAGAAGGCAGCAAAATTGTGCCGATTGGTCCGCTGCACGTCACTTCTGACGAACCGGGACACTTTCGTCTGTTCGTTGACGGTGAAGACATTATCGATGCCGATTACCGGCTGTTTTACGTGCACCGTGGCATGGAGAAACTGGCCGAAACCCGCATGGGTTACAACGAAGTCACCTTCCTCTCAGACCGCGTTTGCGGCATCTGCGGCTTCACGCACAGCGTGGCGTACACCTCTTCGGTCGAAAACGCGATGGGTATCGTGGTGCCGGAACGCGCCCAGATGATCCGTTCTATTCTGCTGGAAGTCGAACGTCTGCACAGCCATCTGCTGAACCTCGGGCTTGCCTGTCATTTTGTCGGTTTTGATTCCGGTTTCATGCAGTTTTTCCGCGTCCGTGAACAGTCGATGAAGATGGCAGAAATCCTGACCGGCGCGCGTAAAACCTACGGCATGAACCTGATCGGCGGCATCCGCCGTGACATCCTCAAAGACGACATGATCGCCACCATTGCGCTGGCGGGCAGCATGCGCCGGGATCTTAACGAGCTGGTGGATATCCTGCTCAGTACGCCGAATACCCGGCAGCGCAGCATCGGCGTCGGTATTCTGGATCCGCAGGTGGCGCGCGATTTCAGTAACGTCGGCCCGATGGTGCGTGGCAGCGGTCACCGCCGCGATATGCGCCAGGATCACCCTTATGCCGGTTACGCCAAACTGCCATTTGAACTGTGCAGCGAAACCGGTAACGACGTTTATTCCCGCCTGAAAGTGCGCATCCACGAAGTGTTTAACGCCCTGAATATGATCGAGTTCGGTCTGCAAAGCCTGCCCGGCGGCCCGCTGGCGGTGGAAGGCTTTAATTATATTCCTCACCGTTTCGCCCTCGGTTTTGCTGAAGCACCACGCGGTGACGACATTCACTGGAGCATGACCGGCGACAACCAAAAGCTGTTCCGCTGGCGTTGCCGTGCGGCGACTTACGCCAACTGGCCGACGCTGCGTTACATGTTGCGCGGCAATACGGTCTCCGATGCGCCGCTGATTATCGGCAGTCTCGATCCTTGTTATTCCTGCACCGACCGCATGACGGTTGTCGATGTGCGTAAGAAAACGTCCATCGTCGTGCCTTACAAAGAGATCGAACGCTACGGCATCGAACGCAAAAATTCGCCGCTTTGAGGAGCTGCTCCCATCATGCTGAAACTGATTAAAAAAGTGCTTAAAACCGGCACCGCAACCGTGGCTTATCCGTTTAAGCCGCTGGATCTGGCAGCGAATTTTCGCGGCAAACCGCAATACACCGCACAGCAGTGTATTGCCTGCGGCGCGTGTGCCAACGCCTGCCCGTCTAACGCGCTGACCATGACCACGGCAGAAGACGGCGAAACCCTCCGCTGGCAGCTGTTCTTAGGCCGCTGCATTTTCTGCGCCCGCTGCGAGGAAGTCTGCCCGACGGCGGCCATCAGACTGTCGCAGGAATTTGAACTGGCAGTCTGGCGTAAAGAAGACCTGTTTGAGACCGCGGATTTCCCCATCTGTCACTGCCGTGCCTGCGGCAAACCTTACGCGGTACAAAAGGAAATCGACTTCGCACTCAGCCTGTTGCAGGAAAGCGCCGCCCTGAGCGACCGGCAAGTTGCTGACCGCCGGGAGCAGTATGAAACCTGCCCCGAATGCAAAAAACTGCACAGCCTTTCTTCCTCCGACCGTATTGATATTGGCCGGCACATGACCACGGAGGCTCATTCATGAGTCATAACCTGATTGCTCCGCGTGACGAAAATGGCCTGCCGGTACCCGTCACGCTGGATGAAAGCATTGCCAAACTGAAATCCACACTGCTTCACAGCATCCGCCGCTCAGCTTACGTTTACCGTGTGGACTGCGGCGGCTGTAACGGCTGTGAAATTGAGATTTTCGCGGCCATTTCCCCGCTGTTCGACGCCGAACGCTTTGGGATTAAAGTGGTCCCGTCGCCGCGTCACGCAGACATTTTGCTGTTCACCGGTGCCGTGACCCGCGCCATGCGTATTCCGGCGCTGCGCGCCTGGGATTCTGCGCCGGATCCGAAAATCTGCATTTCCTACGGCGCCTGCGGCAACAGCGGCGGCATCTTCCACGATCTGTATTGCGTGTGGGGCGGCACCGACAAAATCGTGCCGGTGGATGTGTATATTCCGGGTTGCCCGCCGACACCGGCCGCCACCATTTATGGTTTTGCGATGGCGCTGGGTTTGCTGGATCAGAAGATCAAAGGCCAGCAACACGATGAGGCGGCCACCGAACCGGCTCTGCTGCTGCACCCGGATTTACCGCAGCCGCTGCGCGTGTTGCTGGACCGCGAAGCGCGCCGGATGGCCGGTTACCGTTATGGCCGTCAGATTGCCGACACCTTTATGGATATCGTGGCCGCGCCCGGCTTACAACCCGTGGAACAGCGCGTTTCTGCATATCTTGAAGAACAAGGCGATCTGCGTCTCAACGAAATTGTCGGCAACCTGCAGCACATTTATCAGCAGGTTCTGCGTGGCGAGGTACACCTGTGATGACCTCCGTCAACGACCAGCGCTACGCGCGACATCAACCCTACGCCGGTCATCAGCCGGACAAGAACAAAGTGATTTTCTATTCGCTGAGCAGCAAGTTTGTCGATGAGAAAAGCGCCCTGAAACGCAGTTCGCAAAAAGTGCAGGAAGTGGTGTATTACAGCCTGGCGATCGGCCATCACCTCGGGGTGATCGACTGCCTGAAATCCCGTCTCGAATGCCCTCTCGACGGGTATATGCACTGGATTGACTGCCTGCCCGAAAACAGCGAAGCATATCGAAAACTGGCCGGTGTGCAGCGTTTCGGAGAGATCATTATCGACAGCAGCCACACCCACCTGCTGGCGCTGGCGCTGAGCGCTGCCCGCCCGTACATGAGTGATACGCAACAGGGCTGGAGCGATGCGCTGATCACCCTGCTTGCCCAGATTGAAAACGACCCCGCCATGTACCTGATGGTCAGGAGATACGATGCCTGATTTATCCTCCCGCTACGCATTGCTGTGCGTGGGCAACAGCATGATGGGCGACGACGGTGCCGGCCCGCGGCTGGCCGAACTGTGCGCTGAAAAACCGCTGTCCGGCTGGACTGTGGTTGACGGCGGTGCGGCACCAGAGAACGACATCGGTTATTTACGCGAACTGCGGCCTGCGCATCTGGTGATTGTCGATGCCACCGACATGGGGCTGGCGCCCGGTGAAATGCGCATTATCGATGAAGATGACATCGCTGAGATGTTCATGATGACCACCCACAATCTGCCGCTGACGTTTCTTATTCAGCAATTGCGTGAAGACATCCCGCAGATCACCTTTGTCGGCATTCAGCCGGACGTGGTGGCTTTTTACTTCCCGATGAGTGCCGCCGTTGAACAGGCCGTGAACCGCCTGTATCAGCTATTGCCTGCGCTGGATCAGGGGCTGGGAATCGCCCCTTTCCGGCCCGAAAGCCTCTGACAGCGGCTGTCGACATAACTGTCGATGCGGTGACGAAACAGACATGACATCAGCCCGACATTTCGTCATCGTTACGTCATTTTTATATAACCAACTGAAATACATAGATAAAAACAAGCATCCGAAACTGGCACGTTTTATGTATAGAAGTAGATGAAAACTTTTAACCCCCTGTATTAAAAGCACACTGAAATCCCCTAAGGCATTGGCATGGCAGGAAGGCGGCAAGCGAAGGAGTCCCGATGAGCTGACATGAGTCAGTGATTCGGGCGAGTGAACGCAGCCAACGCACCTGCGATGTCAAGGACGACGGGGATTTGGAGAGAAAAATGAACCGGTTTATCATCGCCGACCCTAAAAAATGCATCGGCTGTCGTACCTGTGAAATTGCCTGCGTGATGGCTCACAGTGAATCGCAGGATATTTCGCTGCTCAACGCCGCGACATTCGCACCGCGTCTGCACGTTATTAAAGGTGTCAATCTCAGTACACCGGTGATGTGTCGCCAGTGTGAAGATGCGCCCTGTGCCAACGTCTGTCCGAACGGCGCCATTCTTCGCACCGGAGATCATGTACAGGTGATGCAGGAACGCTGCATCGGCTGTAAGACCTGCGTTGTCGCCTGCCCGTACGGCGCCATGGAAGTCGTCACCAAACCCGTTTTCCGCCAGAACGGCGCGGCGATGGTCACCACCTCGGATAAAGCCGAGGCGCACAAATGCGACCTGTGCCACACCCGCGCTGAAGGCCCGGCCTGTATGGAAATCTGCCCGACCAAGGCACTTTTCGCTATCGACCGTAACCACTTACAGGAAATGAACGCAGAAAAACGCCGCCGCGCTGCGCTCGACAGCACCTCCCCGTTGCTGTTTTAACCCCGGATTAAGGAAGCAAGACCATGAAAAAAGTCACCACTGTCTGCCCGTATTGCGGCGCCGGATGTAAATTGAATCTGGTTGTAGATAACGGAAAAATCATCCGTGCGGAAGCCGCGAACGGCGTCACCAATCAGGGCGAACTGTGCCTGAAAGGCTATTACGGCTGGGATTTTCTCAATGACACCAAACTGCTGACCCCGCGCCTGACCCAGCCGCTCATCCGCCGCCAGAAAGGCGGAAAATTCGAAGCCGTCAGCTGGGATGAAGCCATCCGTTACACCGCACAGCGCCTGAAAGACATTAAACAAAAACACGGCCCGCGTTCCATTATGACCACCGGCTCTTCCCGCGGGACCGGCAATGAAACCAACTATGTGATGCAGAAATTTGCCCGTGCAGTGATCGGCACCAATAACGTCGACTGCTGCGCCCGCGTGTGTCACGGCCCGTCGGTGGCCGGTTTGCAGGCCACGCTCGGTAACGGCGCGATGAGTAATTCCATCGGCGATATCGAAAACTCAAAATGTCTGCTGGTGTTCGGCTATAACTGCGCGGATTCCCATCCCATCGTCGCGCGCCGTGTGATCAAAGCGAAAGAAAAAGGCGCGCAGATCATCGTCTGCGACCCCCGCCGCATCGAAACCGCACGTATTGCCGATCAGCATCTGCAAATCAAAAACGGCTGCAACATGGCGCTGGTGAATGCCTTTGCCCACGTGTTGATCGAAGAAGATCTGTATGACCATGACTATGTCGCGAAATACACCGAAGGCTTTGAGGAATACCGCAAAAATGTGGCGGATTACTCACCGGAAGCCGTGGCAGAACAGACCGGTGTTTCTGCGCAGCAAATCCGTCAGGCGATGCGCACTTACGCCGCTGCACCTTCAGCCACCATCATGTGGGGCATGGGCGTCACCCAGTTTGGTCAGGCGGTTGACGTGGTAAAAGGTCTGGCAGGGCTGGCTTTGCTGACCGGTAATCTTGGCCGCGCCAACGTCGGCGTCGGNCCGGTACGCGGTCAGAATAATGTGCAGGGTGCCTGTGATATGGGCGTGCTGCCGAATGAATTCCCNGGCTATCAGTCCGTCACNGATCCGAAAGTTCGCGCGAAATTCGCCGATGCCTGGGGCATTGACGTGAATCAGATGGACACCGAAGTCGGTCACCGTATCACGGAAATCCCGCATCTGGCCCTTGAAGGCAAAGTTAAAGCCTATTACATCATGGGTGAAGATCCGTTGCAGACCGAAGCCGATTTAGGTCTGGTGCGCAAAGGCTTTGAAGCACTGGAATTCGTGGTGGTTCAGGACATCTTCATGACCAAAACCGCCGAGCAGGCCGACGTGATTTTACCGGCCACTTCCTGGGGCGAACACGGCGGTGTCTTCTCCTGCGCAGACCGTGGCTTCCAGCGCTTCGAGAAAGCCATCGAACCAAAATATAACGTCAAGCGCGACTGGGACATTATCAGCCTGCTGGCGACCGAAATGGGTTATCCGATGCATTACAACGATAACCAGGAAATCTGGGACGAAATGCGCAGCCTGTGTCCGCTGTTTTACGGCGCCACCTACGAAAAAATGGGCGAACTGGGACACGTGCAGTGGCCTTGTACCACGCTTGAAAGCCCGGGGACGCCATATCTGTATGCCGACAATCACTTCGATACCCCGACCGGTAAAGGCCAGTTGTTTGCCGCACCGTGGCGCGCACCGGCTGAAGTGCCGGACGGCGATTATCCGCTGGTGTTGTGTACCGTGCGTGAAGTCGGTCACTACTCCTGCCGTTCAATGACCGGTAACTGTGCGGCATTGCAAACGCTGGCTGATGAACCGGGCTTCGTGCAGATGCACCCGGTGGACGCCCAGGCGCTGGGTATCCGTGATCAGCAACTGGTCTGGGTGGCATCACGCCGTGGCAAAGTCATTTCCCGCGCCAACTACAACGAACGTATCAACCCGGGTGCGGTGTACATGACGTATCAGTGGTGGATCGGTGCCTGTAATGAACTGACCCAGGACAATCTCGACCCGATTTCCAAAACGCCGGAAACCAAATACTGCGCGGTGAAAGTCGAGCAGATCGCCGATCAGCGCTGGGCAGAGAACTACGCTCATCAGACTTACAGCGACATGAAAGCGCGCCTGCGCAGCGCCGTGGAAGATGTGATCCCGGTGGTTGAGGTTTAGTTTTTAAGCTCCTCCCCCTTCGCAGGGGGAGGAGCAACCCCCCCCTGAGATTTAAGAGGTATTTATGTCTGATTCCGGTCTGCTCATTCGCGTCTGCGGCAAAGTCCAGGGCGTCGGTTTCCGACCTTTTATCTGGCAACTGGCCGACCGTCTGCAGCTCCGGGGGGAAGTGTGTAATGACAGCGCGGGTGTGGAAATCAGGCTGCTTCAGCCGGTCAATCTCGAACTTTTTATTGAACAATTACAGCGCGACTGCCCGCCGCTGGCGCGCATCGACAGCATCAGCTTCAATCCTTTCGACTGGCAGACGCTTCCGCAAAATTTCACTATCGCTGACAGCCGTCACANCCGGATGGATACGCAGGTGGTGCCCGACGCGGCAACCTGCCCGGAATGCCTGAAAGACATCACCCGCCNGGGTGATCGTCGTTTCGGCTACGCCTTCACCAACTGCACACATTGCGGCCCGCGTTTTACNCTGATCCGCGCCATGCCTTATGACCGCCCTTCCACCAGCATGGCGGAATTTACATTGTGTCCGCACTGTCNGCAGGAATATCAGAACCCCGCCGACCGGCGGTTTCACGCNCAGCCGGTCGCCTGCCCGCAGTGCGGGCCGCAGGTCAGCGCGACGTTGCAAAATGGCGACATGCTGGCGCAAGGAGATGCGGCGGTGGAATACGCGGTTGCGGCATTACGCGCGGGTAAAATCGTCGCTATTAAAGGGCTGGGAGGCTTTCATCTGGCCTGCGATGCCACGCAGCAAAACGCGGTGATGCGGCTGCGCGAACGTAAACAGCGTCCGTCAAAACCGCTGGCGGTGATGCTGCCGGACATCGGCTGGCTGGCAGAATGCAGCGATGAAAGCCCGCCATTTGCACTGCGCGAAATGCTGGAGTCACCGGCCGCGCCCATCGTACTGGCAACGAAAAGCGCGATGTCGCCGCTGTGCGCGGCAATCGCGCCGGAACTGGACGAAGTCGGACTGATGCTGCCGTTTACCCCGCTGCATCATTTGCTGATGCAGGCAGTGGATACTCCGCTGGTGATGACCTCCGGAAATGCGAACGGTTGTGCCCCCGTGCTGACTAATGCGGCTGCGCTGTTGCAACTCGATGGCATTGCAGACATGTGGCTGTTGCATAACCGCGATATCGTCCAGCGCGCCGATGATTCGCTGCTGCGTGTGACGCCGCACGGTACTGAAATGCTGCGCCGCGCACGCGGCTATGTGCCCGATGCTTTTACGTTGCCTGACGGATTCGATGCCCAGCCGTCGCTGCTGGCACTGGGCGGTGACCTCAAAAATACCTTCTGTCTGGTGCGCGGTGATCAGGCGATTCTCAGCGCACATTTCGGGTCACTCACCCGCAGCGATATTGCCGGACAGCAGCAGCAGGCGATTGAACATTTTCAGCACCTTTATGACTGTATGCCGCTGGCGGTGGCCCGTGATGCACATCCGGCGTATATCAGTCATGTGCAGGCGGAAAGTCACGGTGTACGCATGATTGATGTTCTTCATCATCACGCTCATATCACCGCGTGTCTGGCGGAACATCACTGGCCGCTGGATGGCAGCAAGGTCATCGGGCTGGCGCTTGACGGGCTGGGTTATGGTATTGCTGACGATAAAACCGGTGCCCTGTGGGGCGGTGAGTGTTTACAGGTGGATTATCTGCACTGTGAACATTTAGGCGGATTGCCTGCCGTTGCGCTGCCGGGTGGCGACCGGGCCGCGCGGGAACCGTGGCGAAATTTGCTGGCGCAGTGGCAGGCGTTTGTGCCGGACTGGCAGACACGCCCGGAGGCAAAGGTGTTGCAGGCATATCCGTGGTTGCCGCTCTCCAGAGCCATCACCGCCGGGATTAATGCCCCGCTGGCGTCTTCCTGCGGGCGCTTGTTTGATGCCGTCGCCGCCGCACTCGGCTGTACGCCTGCGCAACTGAGCTGGGAAGGCGAAGCGGCATGCCGTCTGGAAGCGCTGGCACAACGTGCACAGGGTATTTCGCATCCGGTCACGATGCCACTGCGGCATACGCCGTCGGGCACTTTTCTGGATTTAGCGACGTTCTGGCAGCAATGGCTCGGCTGGAATGCCACGCCTGCCGCACGGGCTTTCGCTTTTCACGACGCGCTGGCGCAAGGCTTTGCCGCCCTCGCCTGCTACCACGCGGTGAGAACCGACACCCGCACGGTCGCACTGGGTGGCGGCGTGCTGCACAACCGCCTGCTGCGCCAGCTTTTACATCATTATTTAGCCCCCCTTCGCGTGCTGATGCCGCAAAACGTGCCCGCCGGAGACGGCGGACTGGCTTTGGGTCAGGCCGTTGTCGCCTGCGCCCGTCTGCAATTTTCTTCTGGTTTTAACAACAAGGACTCCCATGATTAACCGTGATTTTTTTCACACGCACCGTCGTGCTTTCTGGCTGCTGATCGGGCT